>Ga0209056_10000960_pt1 | contig 31881 bp, 27 predicted proteins | sample GraSoiAngelo_114_FD_185876 | JGI IMG/M metagenome (GOLD analysis project Ga0209056, IMG submission 185876) | Grasslands soil microbial communities from the Angelo Coastal Reserve, California, USA - 14_0903_13_40cm (SPAdes) (version 2) | ecosystem: Environmental > Terrestrial > Soil > Grasslands... | reverse complement strand
GAGCTTGGTCGGCGGCGTCGACAGCCCCGTGCGCGCCTTCCGGTCCGTCGGAGGCGCACCGCGATTTCTCGTCCGAGGGAAAGGGGCCTACATCTGGGACGCGGATCGGCGGAAGTATGTGGACTACTGCATGTCTTGGGGAGCCCTGCTATTCGGCCACGCGGATCCGGCGATTGTCCGCGCGGTTCGAGACGCAGCGGGACGGGGCACGAGCTTCGGGGCCGCCACGGAAGCGGAAGTCCGATTGGCCGAGGAAGTGAAGAAACGCTTCCGAAGCATCGACCTGCTCCGTTTCGTGAGCTCGGGGACAGAGGCAACGATGTCCGCCGTGCGGGTGGCCCGCGGTTTCACCGGCCGGGACAAGATCGTCGTGTTCGAGGGAGCCTATCATGGACATGCGGACGCGCTCCTCGTTAAGGCGGGCTCCGGCGTCGCGGCTGCGGAGTTGTCGGCCTCCGCGGGCGTCCCTCAAGGCGCGGTGCGGGACACGCTCGTGGCCGCGTACAACGACGTCGACTCAGTCGAGGATATCTTCCGAACCCACCCGAACGAAATTGCAGCAGTCCTCGTCGAGCCCGTCGCCGCGAACATGGGACTCGTCCCTCCGGAACGCGGCTTCCTCAGCGACCTCCGACGAATCACCCGGGACTTCGATAGCTTACTCGTGTTCGACGAAGTCGTCACGGGATTCCGGGTCGCGCCGGGCGGGGCCCAGGAGAAGTACGGGGTGACGCCGGACTTGACCTGCCTCGGCAAGATCCTCGGCCACGGTTTGCCGGTCGGCGCCTACGGCGGACGGCGGGAGATCATGGAACGGGTCGCTCCCCTCGGACCGGTGTACCAGGCCGGGACCCTCTCGGGCAATCCCCTTGCGATGGCCGCGGGTCTCGCGACCATGCGGGGGCTCCGACCGGACCTGTTCCGGCGGCTGGAGGAAGGGAGCGCTCGAGTTGCGGCGGGTTTGCGAGACGCCGCGTCCGAGGCCGCGGTGGACTTCCAGGTGCCCCGGGTTGGATCGATGCTGGGACTTTTCTTCCGGCCGGATCCGGTGCGGAACTTTGGGGACGCACGGGCGAGCGATGTTCGCGACTACCGCACCTTCTTCTGGTCGCTCCTGACGCGGGGGGTTTACCTCCCGCCCGCTCCGTTCGAGACGTTGTTCCTCTCTTCGACGCACGAAGGAAACGAAATCGAGCGCACGATCGAGGCCGCCTCGGCCGCGTTCGCGGAGGTCCGGAACTCGTGAAGGACCGCTTCCTCCGTGCGTGTTGGCGAGAGCCGGTAGACCGAACGCCCGTCTGGTTCATGCGTCAAGCGGGTCGGTCCTCGCCCGCGTATCGCGCGATCCGGGAAAAGCACGGAATCCTCGAAATTGCGAAATCACCGGATTTGGCCACGGAGGTCACCCTTCAGCCTCTACGGGAGCTGGGGGTGGACGCCGCGATTCTCTTCGCGGACCTCCTATTACCCCTGGAGGCGATGGGGATGCGAGTGCGAATCGACGGCGGGGAGGGGCCCGTCGTCGAGCCCCCGCTCCGGACGCCGGAGGACGTCGACCGACTCCGCCCCCTCGAACCGACGAAAGGCTTGCCTTTCATCTTCGAGACGATTCGCCGTTTGCGGGCCAAGGCCGGGGTCCCGCTCATTGGATTCGCGGGGGCGCCCTTCACGATGGCGAGTTACCTGATCGAAGGGGGGGCCTCGAAGGACTTCTCCGCGACGAAGACGTTCATGGCGTCTCACCCGGACGCGTGGCGTCAGCTGATGGGTCGACTCGTCGATGGGGTCGGCGCGTTTCTAAGGGAGCAGGTCAAGGCCGGCGTTCAGGCGATTCAAGTCTTCGACAGCTGGGCGGGGGCCGTTGGGAAGGAGGGCTACCAGGCGAACGTACTCCCATACAGCCGGAAACTCTTCGATGAGATCCGAGAGACCGGCGTCCCACTCATTCACTTTGGGACCGGCACGGCCGATTTCCTGGAGTCTTTCACCGCGGCGGGAGGAGACCTGATCGGGGTCGACTGGCGCATTCCGATCGACGCCGCGTGGCAGCGGATCGGAGCGGAACACGGGATCCAGGGGAATCTGGATCCTACGGCCCTCGTCCGCGGTCCCGATATCTGGAGGCCCGCGGCGACGGACATTCTGCGCCGCGCCGCGCGGCGCCCCGGCCATGTGTTCAACTTGGGACACGGCGTCCTGCCGCAGACCCAACAGGAGGACCTGCGAGGCCTCGTGAACTTCGTCCACGAATCGAGTCGAATCTGAGGAGGACACCAAGGATGGTCGACGATCACAAGCGGATTGGCGTCCTGTTGACGGCGGTGGGAGGTCCGGCGTCGCTCGACGAGGTCGGTCCGTTCCTGCTCGATATCCGGGGGGGACGGCCGACGAGCCAGGAACTCATCGACGAATTCCGGGAGCGGTACCGTCAGATCGGAGGAAAATCCCCCCTCCTCGAGATTTCACAAGCTCAGGCGACCACCCTTGAACGCCGCCTCAACGGCGGCGATGGCCCCTACCGCTGTCGGGTGGGGATGCGGAATTGGCGACCCTACATCCGTGACGTCCTTCCCGAGCTCGTCGAGGAAGGCCTCGGCCGGCTCGTCATCTTGCCCTTGACGCCCTACTACTCCCGTCGGAGCGTAGGGGCGTACTTCGCCGCGGTCAAGGACGTCCTTCGGACCCTCGCCGAGCCACCTGACGTCGCGTACGTTGAAAGCTGGAACACCGAACCCGCGCTCGCGGGGATGTTTGCTTCGAAAATCCGAGCCGGTCTCGAGCGGCTCGCGGCCCAAGGATATCGCGACCCGGTCGTGGTCTTCACCGCCCACAGCCTCCCGAAGAAGCTCATGGAGGAAGGGGACCCCTATGAACGGGAACTGGCCGAAACTATGGATTCGGTCCTCCATCGCCTCGGGCCCCTCCGGACACGGATGGCGTGGCAGAGCGCCGGCCGAACCGGAGAAGCGTGGCTGGGCCCCGGCCTTGAGGAGGTCCTCGAGGAACTTGCCAATACGCGAGAGGAGGCCGTCCTCGTCGTTCCGTTCGGATTCATCTCCGACCACTTAGAGATCCTCTACGACGTGGACCTCGAGGCGAAGGAGTTCGCCAAAGACCGGGGCATGCACCTCGAGCGCACGGACTCCCCGAACACAGATGTCGAATTCATCGAAGCGATGGCGAGTGCCGTTCGCTCGGTCGCTCCTCCACCCTCGGGTTGGACCTCGCCTGCCGCCCACCCTTCCCACCTGAAAAAGCTGGGGATCTTGGGACTCGACGCTCAGGAGTTCCGAGGCCCTCGCTGATTGCGCGTCGGCCAGCTGAGGTTCGTGTTCGGGGTCAAATCCCACCCGGTCCCCTTTCGGACCTGGCGGCGGACGGTGGTGTCCTGGCGGCCCCCGGCAACGAGGGCGAGCACCGCGCGAACGTAGGGATAAATATAGCGAACAAGGTCGGTGTCTCCATGCCGGGATGGAAAGCGGCTCCTCCGAAGGATGACCACGGGTATCTCGACCTGATGTCCAGGGCGATCTTCAGCGCGGGCTTGAATTGGCGAATGATTGAGAAAAAGTGGCCCCACTTTCGAAAGGCGTTTCGTGATTTCTCACCGGAGAAGGTCGCGCGGCTATCGGAGCGCGACATCCGGGCGTTGATGCAGGATTCGGGAATCGTCCGGAACGAAAAGAAAATCCGTGCGACGGTCGAGAACGCCAGGACGATTTTGGACTTGGCGAAGGAGCACGGTTCTCTGAAGGGGTACATCGCCGGTTTCGGGAGGCGCGAAGGGAAGCTGCTGGAGGATCTCCAATACAAGTTCAAGCACATGGGCCCTGCGACCGCGAGGGTATTCCTCTGGTCGGTCGGATTTCCGCTCACTCCTAACGAGGAGGAGAAGCGGTGGATGAAGGGGCATCCGGAGCACGACTAGCGCCAAACCTAGCCTGCAGTCTCGTCACGTTCTCGAATCAACTAGCGATAACCGCGTACTTGGAAAGGCCCGCGGGTCAAAGCGACCGCCTGCAACGTAGGCTAGTGTGAACGAATGTCGAGCGCGTGCTCCATCGTGTGGTGGTAGTGCTCCGGCGGCATCAGGCTCAAACAAGCGCGTTCCACGACCTCGCTCAGCGCCGGATGGATGTGCATGCCCTCGCGCACGGGATCGACGCTCCGGTCCTTCGTGTACATGAGGTTGATCAGCTCTTGAATGAGGACGGATGCCTCCGGTCCGACGATGTGGGCGCCGAGGATCGCGTGTCCCCGACGGTCGACCACGACCTTGACGAAATAGTCCTTCAGGTCCATCGCCTCGCCCTTCGCGGTGTCTTGGTACTGGTAGAAGCCAATCAGGACATTCGCGGCCCCGAACTGCTGGACGGCCTCCGCTTCCTTCAGGCCGACGCTCGCGACCTCGGGATCGGTGAACACGGCATGCGGGACCGCATGGTAGTCCACCTTCCGTTTCTCTCCCCCGAGGATGTTGTAGTACAGGATCTGCGCGTCGTAGTTCGCCTTGTGCTTGAAGGGGAATTTTCCGGTCGCATCACCTAACGCCCATACGTTCGGTTGGGACGTCGCGAGGTACTCGTCCGTCACGATCCAGCCGTTCACATCGGTCTTGATCCCTGCGCGTTCAGGATGGAGGATCCGGACCGGGCCGCGGCCTGCGGCCACGAGAATTTCATCGGCCATGACTACGGTTTCTTTCTTCGTCGCCCGATCCCGCGCTCGAAGGCGCTTCCCTTCGCCCGTTCGGGTCACCTCGCCGACCTCGTAGTTCGTCTCGATCCGCATGACCTCGCTCAGGTGCGTTCGGGCGACTCGGGAGATTTCGGGCTCCTCCTCCGGGAGGAACTGGGGATTCCTCCCGAGGATCGTGACGGCCGCCCCCATCGCGGCCAGGAAGAATCCGTACTCCGCGGCGATATACCCGCCTCCGATCACCGCGACGCGCGGGGGAAGCTTTCGAATTCCCAGGACCGTGTCGCTCGTGAGGTAGCCGGCCTCCACGAGGCCTGGAATCTCAGGGACAATCGGTTCCGAGCCGGCGCCGAGGAGGATCTTGGATCCCCTGATCTCGGTGCCGTCGACGCGCATCGTGTAAGGCGCCATGAATTCCGCGGGCGCATGGAAGTAGTCGAGGTTCTTGGAACTCGACAGCCCCTTGCGGATCTGGTCGATGTCCTTGTGAATCAGGGCATGCATGCGCTCCATCACCTTGACGAAGTCGACGGACCGCAGTTCGACATCGAGTCCGAAGCCGCGGGCCCTCCGGATCGTCCGGACGAGTTCCGCGGGGTAGAGCAAGATCTTGGAAGGGATGCACCCGCGGGTCAGGCAGATCCCGCCCGGCTCGTCCCTGTCGATGACCGCGACCTTGATCCGAGGATTCGCTTCGATCATGGCCTCAACGACCGCCATGACCGATCCGGTGCCCACCGCAATGACGTCGTATTCTCTCATTCGCTCCCCTGGGCCCGAGGCCACAGGGAGCCGTTAATGCCTTCGGTGCACTGCACGATGTCGTCCTCAGAATATACGAATCGCCGTGATGGGAGCTGGAGGCGTCGTGGAACGCGGAAGCGACTCGATGTTGATGCCTTGACCGTCGCGGTGGTGAGGCTTGGAGCGAGACACGGGTTGTCCACGCCTGTCAATTCGTTCATTCATGATCTGTTGAAGCTTTAGGACGAAGAGTGTCGAAGGCGGCCGGCAACGCCGCATGTTCGAGACAAGACGGATTGAACGCAGCCGGATGAGGTGCGGAGTCCAATCTGCGCCCGACGGGCCTCACCGCATGGCGAAACGCTTTAGGCGGGGCATGTGTCCGGGGCGCGAGGCACTCTGTGGGGCGAGCTAGGACCTTCATATGGCCCATCGTTTGGGTGCTCGCGGTGACAGTGTCCCTCGGCATCGCAGGCCCGACCACCGCGGCCCTTCAGAAGCCGACCTATTCGACGGGCGATCACTGGATCTACATCACGACCGCGTCGATTTCCTCGTTCCCGGGCCTGAACTCCAGCCAAGGCAGCGGCCAATTCGGGCTCGTCGGTCAGGTCGAGGTTCGCGTGATCGGTCCCGCGGAAGTGCCGCGAGGGAACACGTCGGTGCACACGGTCCAGGTCCTCACGCGCGCGACGGGATTCCTCAACGGGACGTTCCGGACGCCCGGTTTCGGGCCCGCGGACATCACCGGGACCTTCACGACGGATATGACCGAGTTCTGGGAAAATCAAGCCTACCTCCCGATCGCATCGACCGGGACGACGTCCTACGTTGCCCATGTGACGTACATCCTCCCGACGGACCTCGTCGTCAATTTCCGCGCGAACGCGACGACGTCGATTTCAGCGGTGCCGACCTTCGATCTCGACGTGGGACAGCATGCCTCGGCGAATCTGGTCACCCACGTCGACCTGAACTCGACCTTCACCTTCTTCGGGCAGACGAGGAGCCAGAGGAACGCGACCGACCTGTCGTCGACGTGGCAGCGCGACGTGCTCTCTCGGGAAAACGTGACGGTGGAAGCGGGCACCTTCTCCTCCTACCGGCTGAATCAGACGGCCGCGGGATTCTCAGGGCTTCCCCTCGGGATCTCGGCGGGCAACGAGACGGCCTTCTTCTCGAACGACGTCGGGTATTACACGAAACGCGAGGCCTACGAGAACGGCAGCCGCGTCGGGGAGACGCGACTGAAGTCTTACTCGTTCGGATCGGCGCCGCCCTCTTGGCTCGGTACCTGGGGCCTCCCTCTACTTGTCATCGCGGTCGTGGCGGGGACTCTTCTCGCGATCGTCTTCTGGCGACGCCGAAAGTCTCGAATCCGACAACGGGCATCGCCGCCGGCCCCGGCCGATGCTCCGGGGTCCGGGGGAGGGAACGATCGTGCTCGTTGAGACCAAGAACCTCACGAAGGTCTTCGGCGAGGTCCGCGCCGTCGACGACCTCACCGTCGCGATCCCGGAGGGAGCGATCGGACTCGTCGGCCCAAACGGCGCCGGCAAGACGACGTTCCTCCGGCTGCTCCTGAGCCTCCTCCAGCCCACCGCGGGGACTGCGAAGGTCCTCGGCCGCGACATCCTCGACGGCGTGCCGTTGCGCGAGCGCATCGGCTACATGCCCGAGCATGATTGTCTGATCCCGGACATGACGGGCGTCGGGCTCGTCGCCTTCATGGGCCGCGTGAGCGGGCTCGACGCCGACAGCGCGATCGGTCGCGCGCACGACGTGCTGCAGTTCGTCGGGGTCGAAGAAGAACGCTACCGCAAAGTCGCCGAATACTCGACAGGCATGAAGCAGAAGGTGAAGCTCGCCCAATCGATGGTTCACGACCCGCAGTTGTACATCTTCGATGAGCCCACCACCGGCCTGGACCCGCGAGGCCGGACGGAAATGCTCGACCTGGTGCGCGCGATCGCGAGCTCGCCGGGCCGTAACGTCATCTTGTCGAGCCACCTCCTGCCCGACGTCGAGACAATCTGCAAATACGTCGTGATCTTGGATGGCGGGCATCAAATCGCCGCGGGGGACTTACACGATCTCCTGACCGGTGCCGCGGACCGACTCCGGATCGACATCCGCGGCGACCACGAGGCCTTTGCCCAACGGCTCCGGGAGACGGGCTTTGAGGCGGAAGCGGGCCCGACCGGCGTCCACGTGGGACGGCGACCTGGGGTCGAGGCCGAGGTCTTCCAGGCCGCGAGGGCCCTCGGGGCCGAGGTCCGGTACATGGGCCGGGAGATCCGGAGTCTCGAGGAATTCTTCCTCGAACTCGTCGCCCGGAACGAAGGGAAAGGTGCGTAGATGTCGATCTCGCTCCCGACCTACACGCGCCGCGAGATGCCCCTCCTCGGGCGGCGGCATCGCGTCCGCGCGATCATCACGACCGGGCTCCGTCGGGAATTCAAGCGCCCCGCGGTCCTCGTCGTCATCGGGATCGGCGTCGGCGTCACGATCATCACTTCCATCGTCGTCGTCCTCTTCGCGGGCGTGTTCCTCCAGGGCCAGCCGCTCGACCTGAGCTTCTTCTTCACGCCCGCGTCGAACGGTGCGATCCTCTTCTTCGTGACGCTGATGGCCTCCGTCGTCGGGTCCGCGCTGATCGCGGACGATCTCCAGTCGATGGCCTTGACGCTCTACCTGAGCCGACCGATCACGGAAGGGGACTACCTCGCCGCGAAAGCGGCGATCCTCGCCCCGATGATCTCGATGATCGCGGTCTTCCCGCTCGTCCTCACGCCCCTCGTCGCGGCCCTCCTCGGCTCGTTCTCCTGGACGATCGCACTCGAGGCCATTGGCCTCTCGTTCTTGATCGGCTCCCTCTTCACCGCGTTCTACACCGCCGCGACGTTGGCCCTCTCGAGCCTCACCCGTCGCAAGAGCTACGCGGCCGCGGGGGTCTTCGCCCTGACCTTCGGTCTGACCATCCCGGCGGAGATCCTCGCAGGCCCGCCTTTCAACAATCCAGCGGTGCTCTACGCATCGCCGTGGGAAAACTACCTCGCGGTGGCCCGCGCGGCCTTTGGCGCAACGGGCGCGCCGATCGATTGGCGTTGGTCCCTCGCGATCCTGCTCGCGGCCACGGCGATCGCGGCCCTCGCCACCTACCTCCGGATGAAGTTCGTCGAGGTGGTGTCCGGATGACCGGTGTCGTCGAGGCGGCGGGCATCTCGAAGTGGTACGGCGAGGTCCTCGGCCTCAACGGCTTTTCGGCCTCGTTCGGCCCCGGCATCACGGGCCTCGTCGGTCCGAATGGCGCCGGCAAGAGCACGTTGTTCAAGCTCCTCATCGGCCAGCTGCATCCGGACCAGGGGACCTTGCGGCTCCTGGGCGAGAATCCGTGGAACAACGTCCCGGTGAAGAGGCGCCTCGGCTACTGCCCCGAGCACAACACGCTCTACGGCTGGCTCACCGGGCAGCAGTTCGTGGAAGCCCTCCTGCGACTCGACGGGATGCCGCGTTCGCAGGCCGAAAAGGCCGCGGAAGACGCCCTGAAGCTCGTCGGTCTCTCGAGCGCGGCGCAGCGTCCCACCCGGACCTATAGCCGCGGGATGCGCCAACGAGCGAAACTCGCCCAGGCGCTCGCCCACCGACCGGAGATCCTGATCCTCGACGAGCCGCTCTCGGGCGCCGACCCGCTGGCCCGGGTCCAGATCCTCCGGACGATCTCGGAATTCGCGAAGGCCGGCGGTCACGTCCTCATGTCGACCCATGTGCTCTACGAGATCGAGCGCGTCACCAACAACATCGTCCTCATCAACAACGGCAAGGCGATCGCATCGGGTGACATCCGCTCGATCCGTGCCTTGATCGACGAACATCCGCACGCCGTGCGCCTTGAGACGCCGCAGCCGCGACAGCTCGCCCAGGCCCTCGCGCGGATGGACCATATCGTCTCGCTCGAGATTCCCGAAGACGAGGCCCTGCTCATCCGGACTCGCAAGCCCGATGCCTTCTACCGCGAGCTCCCCGCGATCGTGGCCGATACCCGGCTGGAGGTCCGAAGCCTCGAGAGCCCGGACGATAGCCTCGACGCGGTCTTCCGATATCTGGTGGGGTGATCGGACGGGCCTCGCGGAAGCGGTTCGCAAGGTCTGGGTCGTCACCGGCCTGACCCTACGGTATTTGTTGGGGACGCGACGGATCATCGCGATGGCCCTGCTCTCCGCGGTGCCACTCATTCTCGCGGTGGGACTGGCGGCGGCTCGCGTCGCAAGTTTCGACGTCCTGCAGCTCTTCCAAGCCGTGATGGTGCCGCTCTTCCTCCAGGTCGTCCTCATCTTCGTGACGTTGGTGAACGCGACCTCCCTCATTCGGGAGGAAATCGACGACAACACGCTTCCGTTCCTCCTGACCCGCCCGATCTCGAAGCCTGCGATCGCGACGTACAAGTATCTCGGCTACCTCGCCGCGGTCCTCATCCTGCTGGTCCCACCGCTGGTCGTGGCGTACGGCGTGACCGAGGCGTACGGCGGGCTTTCGTTCACCACCGACCTCGACGTGTTGGGAGGGTTCCTCCTCGTAACGGTCCTCGGGAGTGCAGCCTACGGGGGCCTCTTCCTTTTCATCTCGGTCCTCGTCCGCAAGCCGCTCGCGGTCGGCCTGCTCATCGGCTTCGTCTGGGAGTCGATCGTGGGATCGATTCCGGGGGACGTCCCGAAACTCAGCGTCATCCACTACCTGCGGACGATCTTGAAAGGGACGATCACGGTCAGTCCCCTCGCCGGATACCGCACGGACCTTTCCGTCGCGACGGCCGTCGGCATCCTCATCGCGTTTTCGATCGCGATGGTCATCCTCACGATCGCAGTCTTCCAACAGATGGAGTTCCGTCAGAAGGCGTGACCCCTCTTTCGGAGCGGTCTGCGGATTCACAGTGCTCCCAATGAGATATATGGTCTATAGTCTTTATATTGTATTATCACATATATTCTTAAATAGTTAGTATGGTATACGACTCAACTGGATGAGGGAAGACATATTGGGTCCCCTGCGAGCGGAGTTGCTCACCCGCAGCGCCCTCGATTCCCTGCCCGAGGGCGTTTGGAAGCGCACCGGGGCACTCAACACATGGGGCACGAACGCGATCGAGGGGAACACCCTGAGTCGCACCGACGTAGAAAGAATCCTCCTGGAGCAGAAATCCGTCGGGAACCGTCACCTTTCCGATGTGCTGGAGACGATCCAGCATGCAGCGGCCTTTGCAAATCTCCTCGAGCGGAGGAGGGACCCGATCCGGCTCACCACGGTGTTGGAGCTGCATGAGGAAGTGTTCCGCGGCATCAAGGCGGACGCCGGTCAGTGGCGGCGGGTCAACGTCCGGATCGGGGGCATGAAGCGTGCGCCTCCTCGAATGGAAAGGATCCTGCACATGATGTCGACGTGGGAAGAGGAGTACAAAGAGCGAGACATGCACGGAGAGGATCCGTTCAGCCTCGGCGCCTGGATGCATTTCGACTTCGAGTCCGTTCATCCCTTCAGCGACGGCAACGGTCGAGTGGGACGGTTGCTCCTCAACCTGCATTTCCTCAAACACGGTTGGCCTCCGGTCCATATCCTCCCGCCGGACCGAGACCGCTACCTCCGCGCTCTCGTGCGGGGACACGACGGCAACCTCTCCGACTTAGAGGGTTTCCTCGTCGTGGCCATGGCCCGTTCCTTGCTCGACCTCCTGGATCAGGTCGGCACCCGCGAGGATGAACTCAAACCTCTGAACGCCCTCTCTAAACACTCGCCGTACTCGGCCAAGTATCTGAGTTTGCGCGCGAGCCAGGAGGAGCTCCCGGCTCTCAAGGCATCGGGAGATTGGCGCTCGAGTGAACGCGCCCTTCAGGCCTACCGCCACCTCGTCGGCCGGACTACGAACCGACCGGGTCGGCCAGCCAAGGGCACCGGTTGAGGTTCGAATCCCGCCCGCTCGACTTTTTCGTCACTAGGACTGCGCTCTCCTCGGGGCCTCTCGGCTTGATTCGGGCATCCGTCCGATTCCACTCACCAAGGGATTCAAAAACACAGGTGGGCCACGGAGTCTTCACCGGCGGGAGGTGGATGCCACTGCCGTCGTGGCGAGCCTGGCCAGATCCTCTTTATCTTTCGAGGGTTAGCCCACGACGAAAAGCTGCTGCACGTGGGTGTTCCAGATGAAATCGTTGAAGTTCGCGATGTACTCGCACGCGAGCCAGACCTCCCGCGGATCGCTGTACGACGGACTGGCATCGCAGTAGTCTCCATACCGACCCCCCTGTTCCGTGTCCTTCCCCGGCACGACAACCGTCGGCGGCTCGAGGACCCCCTTCGTCTGAGAGGCCAGTTTCAGCGTCACTGCCATGCTCGGATCCGTCGTCAAGGATGAGAAGGCATACGTCAGCGTCAGGTCGCCCGCGGGATCCAAAGTAATCCCGGGAAAGTAGACGTCCTCGTCCTTTCCGCTGCTGAAATCAAAATCTTGTGCGACGGCGTACGTGCCGCTCGTTGTCGTGACCTCAATGAGTCGGATGCAGCTGCGAAGGCTCGATCCCCCTGGGACGGTGCAGCCCGCGTTCGCGCCCCACCACGTGACGTCGTCCTGATAGACGCCTGTCGTGATGCGACCGTCATTCGTTTCCAACGACTGAGGCATGCCTGGCTGATCGCCGAACGGCGGGCCGGCCATGGGGCGAATGGTCAGGTTCGTGATCGAGACCGTGGCCTGCGGGGGCGTCCCATCCACCGCGAAGAAATTCAGGGTGTCGACGCCGCTCTCGCCGTGGGACGGCGGGAACACGCCGGCCATGTATTCCGTGGGCGAAGGCCCGTACGAGTGGGCGGGATGAATCGATGCCATGTTTCCGAAGGGCCCGAACGTCTGGAAGGTCACGGAGCAAAAGAGGCCCGCCGGATTCGTACAGCCCACTTGCTCGAGCGCGAGCTTGTCGAGAACCCAGAAGTACGCGCCCGTGAATCCGTCGACTACGAAAGCGCTGTAAAGGAACTGGTTCGTGCTAATCACGACCACGTGGTCGTTCACCCCGAGGAACGGCTGGTCCGCGAGGTTGAGAGGAAGCGGGTTCGGTATGACGTACTCGAACCAACTGCCGCTCGGGTCGCTCGTCTGCGACACGCCCAGGTAAATTTGGCTTGACACATCCGGTTGCTGGGTGTTCAGCGCGCCACATGTGACGCTGAGGATCGAGGTGAACCATCGCTGGGTGCCGTTGTCGAAGTAGACCTGCGGATCGGTGAGGAAGCAACCCGCACCCGAAGGGACCGTGAAGAAGTCCGTCAGGGTGAAGAACTTCACGACCTGCCCGCTCGTCGTCCAAATCTTCCCGGCCGTGTTCACCTCTTCCATCACGAATTGCGAGCTCGCGGACATCGTCACGTCGGGCGGGAGGCATCCGAAGGGGCTATTGTTCGTGCCGAAGACGGGCTGGAAGCAGGCGCTTTCCGCCCCGTTGATCCCCTCCAAGCCGAGGCCCGTTTGGTACTGCTTCTTTCCCGAGGGCAGGGTCGCCGTATTCGGCCCGGAACCGGGATTCTTCCCATGCGGTGAAGCTTGCGAGGCGGTCCCCGGGTTCGCCGGGCCCACGGTCTCGGGGGGAGTAATGACGGCTGTCACCGGGACAGAGCCCAGGAGACTGGACGGCAGTGACACGGCGGATGCATGGAGGACGAGATCATTCGAAGAGACAGATGCGGCGGCTCCATCGAAGACCCCGAATCCGTAGAGTACGACCCCGTTCCCGATTGCGGTGATCAGGAGCACGGAAACGACCAGCGAACCGGAAAAATCCAAAGTGCGGAGCCGCAGGCAAGACCATTCAACACGCGTCGGAATCGCGAGAGCCATCGACCCAACCCCCAATCCATTATGCGCATCGGCGCCTTAATCCGAGGAGTGTCATTCGGGTTACTTGCCTACCGCCTGGATAGACTGTCTCCTTCCGCGGAACGACCCGCTCGGGCGATTTCGACGGGTTCGTAAGACCATGTATGCGGCGGGTTTCGGGTCAGGCCTCGACGCCGAAATGGTGAAGAACGAGGCTTGCTTCGAGGGGGCGTGATCGTCGTAATTGGCGCCACCGGTCACATCGGGGCCGAACTTATCTCAATCCTGTCAAGGGAAGGCGTGGCTGCCATCGCCGTGACCCGCGATGAGCGGAGGACGCAATTCCTGCCCGGCATACAATGGATGACGGCTGACTTGGCCGAGCCCGCTTCGACCGAGCGGGTGCTCCGAGGGGTACGCGACCTGTTCCTGCTGACGCCGAACGGGGAGAATCTGGCCGACCTTCAGATCGGCGCGATTCGCGCCGCCCGGGGAGCCGGCGTGGAGCGGATCGTGAAGCTTTCGGCCCTCGGCGCATCGGACCACTCTCAGTCTCCCATCGGAAGGGCCCACTATCAAGCGGAGACCGAGTTGCTCAACTCCGGCTTAAAGTGGACAATCCTTCGCCCCCATGTGTTCATGCAGAATCTACTCGAACAGGCACCGACGATCGTAAAGGAGGGAAGAATCTATGCGGCCTCGGGCGATGGAAAGATCCCTTTTGTCGACACGCGAGATATCGCCGCCGTGGCGGCGGCGACCTTGACGAAGCCGGGACACGATGGAAGGAAGTATGTCTTGACCGGTCCCGAGCCTCTAAGCTACGCCGACGTCGCCCGCATCCTCTCCGAGGTCGTGGGGCGGCCTGTCGAGTACGTGGCTCTCTCCCTCGACGAAGCTCGTGGCCGAATGATGCAAGCCGGTGCACCGCTCTCGACCATCGAGGGAATGATTGCCCTCGCGGCCTACCAACGGGCCGGCGGTCCGACCGCGCTCGTCCACGATACGGTAGAGAGGATCCTCGGCCGTCCTCCTCGGAGCTTTGCCGAATTCGCGAAAGACCATAGACGCATCTTTCAGGGCCCTCCACAGTGAGTGGCTTCCGTCGCGCAAGAGCGGATCCGACCCGCAGCGCTCGGGAGGAACTACCGCGCTCGAATCTCGAGGCGCCGCCTGCTCACCGGTTCTCTTCGTACGCCTCCTGCAGCCAATTCAGCACCTCGGAGTCTAGGTCGTTAGGCGAACGGAGGCCCACTTGCACCGGCATCGTATCCTGGATCTTCGAGGGTTTCAGGCGCCCGCCTGGCTTCGCGCCCTCCAGACGCAAGGCCACGTCGACCCGGTCCTTCGCGGACGCCTGCACTCGCGCGAACGTCCGCTTGCGGGAGACGAGCGAAACGTAGGTCTTGCGGGCCTGGACGGACACCTCGCCAAGGGAAGTCGCGGCCTCGATGATCGCATCGTAGAGGGGGCGGAGGGTCGGTCGGTCCGCGTATTGCCCGCGGACCAGTTCATCGGCGCTTGCTACCATGAAGTCCGGATACCCGAAGCGTTCCATCACGAGCAACGATTGGGCATATCCGGTCACGCCCTGTTTCGTCAACCAGGTGCGCAAGTCCGCTTCGTTGCCCAGCCGCTCCTTCCGAATCCGTCGGTTCCATGCGTCGACACCCGACCCGGTCCGCTCCTTCAGGAGACGGGCGGACATCTCCCGCATCTGCTGCCAAGCTCGGGTCTCCGGCACGAAGATCGCCAGCATCGGCCAAGGAACTGGAGTGGGAAATAGGTACGGCCCCTCTGCAATCGACCGTCAGGGGAGCCGCGACACCTCGGCGTAGCGGAAGCAACTCACCAGATGGTCGTTGACCATGCCCGCCGCTTGCATGAAGGCGTAGCAGATCGTCGACCCGACGAAGGAGAATCCCCGGGTCTTCAGCTCCGCGCTCAATGCATCCGATTCGCCCGTGCTTGCAGGAATTTGCCTCAGGCTTTTCCATCGGTTGGTCCGGGGTCGGCCCTGCACGAACCTCCAGAGGTAGGCATCGAAGCTGCCGAACTCCTTCCGAATGTCCAGGATCGACCGCGCGTTCCGAATCGCGGAGGCGATCTTGAGCCGATTTCGCACGATCCCGGGGTCGGCGAGCAGCCGCCGGACCTCCCGCGAATCGAACGAGGCCACGATCGTGGGATCGAAACCCAGAAAGGCCTTCCGATAGGCCTCGCGTTTCCTCAGGATCGTGAGCCAGGACAGGCCCGCTTGAGCGCCGTCGAGAATGAGGAACTCGAAGAGCGTTCGATCGTCGTGTTGAGGCACGCCCCATTCCGAGTCGTGATATTCCATCAAGAGGGCATCGGGCTCCGCCCAGGCGCATCGCGAAGCCCGTTTCCCGGTGCGCCGCCTCGAAGGCACGCGCTTCCGTAACGCCACGTCCTACATAAGGAGCGGATCCAAGGGAATCGGTGGTCCGCGACCTGGGCGGTTTCCCCCGACGGGGCGGACGTGGCCGGGGACCCGGTTCGATCCGTCATCGCGACGTATGAGATCACGCATCCATGGAAAGGGAAGGACATCCATTGACGCACCTAGTTACCGCTAGCTCTGAAGCGTTCAAGGGGGCCGGCCCGATACTCCGAATACGCGATGATGGAACAGACGGCCGGCGGCCGTTCACGTAGGCCGCTCCTCGAGGTCCCCAAGTGGGACTCTCTCGTGCGGGCGCCGCCCCTCGGGTCGCACGTCCTACAGGTCTACGAGGAGCCAAGGCGACAAGTTGAGGTCGCCAGCCTTTTCGTGGCCGAGGCTTTGGAGAGGGGCGAGCGCGTCTGCTGCGTCGGTTCGACCCTCGATACCGCCCCGATTCGGAAGGCCCTGGGGGACGCGGGCTTCGACGTCGATTCCCGCCTTCGATCGCGGGCGCTGCTGATCGCCAATCGACTCGTGGTCAATGACGAACCGAAGAGACCCGAGGAAAACTCCCCGCAGTCGGTCACTCAATTTCTTCACGACACGTTCGAGGGTGTGCCGGATCGATATCCGGCGGTGCGCCTCTGGATAAATCCGACTGACCGCTTCTTCGAGGACGGGCGGTTTGAACAAGCGATCGCGTTCGAGCAATCGTGTCACGAGCGGCGGGATGTGTTTCCATGGTCTCTCCTTTGCGCGTACGATGCTCGGAAGCTGATACCCGAGCGACACGCCGCCGCCTTCTGGGATGTCCTGAGGAACCACAGCCATCTCATCCCCGCGGGGGAGCTCGGGGTCGCGCTGGAATTGTTCCCAGACGGAGGCGGCCCGTGATCGACGTCCGCGAGGCGATCGAGGAGATCCAGGTGCGGACGGGTGACCAAGCGTATTGGCACGCCCTCGAGATGGTCCTCGGGACCTTGACCGCGAGGACGCTGCGATCCACCCTTCGTTTGAAGATCCGCGGGGAGGATCTGTCCGAGCGAGAGCGCGTTGCCAAGGGGCTCGCGGAAATATTCTCCGCGCAGGCCGCCACAGTCGAGAACCTTGCGCGGCGCGAATCGGCCCTGCGAGGACCGCGCCCGCGCGAAGCAGCCCTACAGGAATTGGAGATGCACAGCCACTGGGTCGATTTCTCGGACGCGGCGAATGAGACTCGACGGGCGATGGGCTTCGTCAAGCGAGGAATCGAACGAGGCGCGAAGGTCGTCGCGCTGCTGCCCTCGCCCAACATCGAGGCGTATCGCCGCGAAGTCGCGGGCTCCGGATGCGGCGAGGATCTCGACTCGGGTCGAATATCCCTAGAATCGGTGGACGACCACCTCGAGATGTTGAAGACAGCCGGCGTCCTCGCGATGCTCCTCCTCTCGATCCAAGGCATCATCCAGGTCGCGCGGGGCCAGGGATATCCGGAGGTCTGGTTGGTCGGAAAGATCGCGTCGTCGCTATTCGCCTCGGCGCCCCAGTACCCGGCCCTCACATTGCGAATCGAAGCGGCCCTGGATTCCCTGACTCGAACCCTCCCTCTCTCCCTGTACTGTCCGATGCCCGATCATTTCCCGGGTGAACCGGGATTGATGGCCATGTTCCTATCCGGCCACGGCTGGGCCTCGATCCTCGACATCGCGCTCGGGCCCCCGCCCAGTTGACGACAGAGCGCTGCACGCGGCATGTCCTAGCTGTTCATCCTGCCCACTCAGGACCTCCACAAAGCACCCGAAACGTGAAATCGGCGGAGCGGTTGGTGGGAACCGGGTCGGCCATTGGCTTCGAAAAAGGTTCTGGATTGGTTGCTTGAGGACGACCAGCCCGCCGTTCAATACCTGACTTTGAAAGAGCTCGTGGGCAAAGCAGAAGACGATCCGGAGGTCCAAGCCGCGAAGGAACTCATTCCGAAGAAAGGGTGGGCCGCGGACGTCCTGGTCCGGCAGAATTCGAAGGGCTGGTGGGTGGGCGCCGAGAGCCTGTACCAACCGAAGTACCTCTCGACGAATTGGATGCTCCTCGTCCTGTCCGACCTCGCATTGACGAAGGAAGACCCGCGGATCGAGAGAGCCTGTGACCTCTGGATCCGTCGATACTCCCGGGCGGAAGGAGGTTTCGCCATCGAGCGCGACAAGAAGGCGCACCTGTGCACGACCGGCAACATGGCACGGGCTCTCGTCCGTTTCGGATACGCGGACCATCCTGACGTCGCACGAGCGTTCGAATGGTTCGTCGAGCACCGCGACAAGAACGGGGGATGGAGCTGCTTCGGGAGCGGCCGGAACCTCGATTCCTGGGAGCCGATGAGTGCGTTCGCCGTCTATCCGAAGAAGAAGTGGACCGAAGGGATGAAGCGGGCCGTGGAGGCCGCGGCCGAATTCTACCTGCAGCGGGAACTTCATCGCCAGGGGGACCATTACGAACCTTGGTATCGCTTCCACTATCCTACGCACTACTACTACGATCTCCTCGTCGGCCTCGATTTCATGACGGCCCTCGGATACGGGGACGACCCCCGCTTGAAGCACGCGTTTACCCACTTGAAGGAGAAGCGCCGGTCCGACGGACGGTGGAACCTGGACGCGATTCATCCGGATGTCGAGGGCTCCATCGCGGAGTGGTATGCGAAGCATCCGAAGCACGCGCCCGTGCCGTTCGGAATTGAGGCCGCAGGCAAGCCCAGCAAGATGATCACCCTTCGAGCGATGATCGTCCTTGAGCGGCTGGAGCGGGCGAAGTAGACTCGGCGACCGCAACTCTCAGTCGATGCGTTCGTACGCGGGCAAGGTGAGAAACTCGACGAAGGTGTCCGCGTAGGTAATCGCATCGAACAGTTGGCGGGCTTCCTCGAATTTCCCGGCTCCGAATGCCTCGGTTCCCATCGACTCGCGGATCCTTGCGAGTTCGCGCTCTTCGATCTCCTTGACTCGGAGGAGAGTGAGAGGTTGGCCGTCGTGCTGCCTCACGGCATGGCGCAACCACTGCCAGATCTGGGACCGGGCGATTTCCGCGGTCGCGGTATCTTCCATGAGGTTCGAAATCGCCGCGGCCCCGACCCCCCGAAGCCAAGACTCAAGATACTGAATCGCGACGCCGATGTTGCTCGATATGCCGAGTTCCGTGACGGTCCCGCCGGGCACCCGCACGTCGAGGAGTTTCTTGGCCGAGGCCTGGACCTCTTCCCGCTGCCGGTCGACCTGATTCGGCCGAGATCCGAGGAACCGACCGAACACCTCCATGGCGACGGGGACCAAGTCCGGATGGGCCACCCAAGTCCCGTCGAATCCGTCGTTTGCTTCCCGGATCTTGTCTTCTCGCACCTTGGCGAAGGCGATTTCGTTCGCGGCGGGATCCTTGCGGCTCGGGATGAATGCCGCCATGCCGCCGATCGCATGCGCGTGCCTGCGGTGGCACGTGCGGACGAGCAGGTTGGTATACGCCCGCATGAACGGAACGGTCATCGTGATTTGCGCCCGATTGGGCAAGACGAACTCCTTGCGAGCGCGGAACTTCTTGATGATGCTGAAGATGTAGTCCCATCGGCCCGCATTCAGGCCCGCTGCGTACTCCCGCAGTTCGTGCAGGATCTCCTCCATCTCAAACGCGGCGGGGATCGTCTCGATCAGGGCGGTCGCCTTCACGCTTCCCGCGGGGATCCCGACCCGTTCCTCGGCGAAGCGGAACACGTCGGCCCACAGGCGGGCCTCGAGATGACTCTCCATCTTCGGGAGGTAGAAGTAAGGGCCCGTCCCCCGGGCGAGGAGCTCCTTCGCGTTGTGGAAGAAGTACAGTCCGAAATCCACAAGGCTCCCCGAAGCGACCTTGCGGTCGATCCGCAGATGTTTCTCGGGGAGATGCCATCCGCGGGGCCGCACCACCAAGGTCGCGGTCTCGCGGTTCAGTCGGTACTCTTTCCCCTCCGGGCCGCGGAATTCGAGCGTGCGCCGGACGGCCCCGACGAGGTTCAACTGGCCCTCGACGACGTTCCGCCACGCGGGTGTGTTCGCGTCCTCGAAGTCCGCCATGAACACGCTCGCCCCGGAGTTGAGGGCGTTGATCATCATCTTGCGATCCGTCGGTCCGGTGATCTCGACCCGCCGGTCCTGCAGATCCGAGGGGACCGGGGCAATGCTCCACGAGCCCTCCCGTATGGCGCGGGTCTCCGGGAGGAAGTCCAAGGTCTCGCCGCGATCGAGGGCCTCTTGCCGCCGAACCCGCTGCCGCAGGAGATCCCGCCGCCCGCCGTCGAACCTTCGATGAAGGGCCCCGAGGAACTCGAGGGCCTCCGTCGTAAAGAGCGAATCGTCCTGCCCGGCGACGGGAGATCGGACCTCGACCCCCCCGACCGACGCTTTGTCCATCCGGTCGTTGCCCGATCGAGGCGTTCGCGTTTGGAACGTATCAGCCTTGCGTACAGGACGGGTGGCACATCGCTCCACCTGACGGCTCCAAGCGACCGGCGATCGCCGGGCCAACGTCCTTGGCGACCCCGACCATCCTCGGCCCATGCAGGCCGTGGAGCCAAAACCTATTGCCTTCGAGGGAGATGAGCCGGCGACCGATGGAGAGCCGAGGGGCGAGACCGTGACGACCCAGGTGACGTTCGCAAGTCGCGCGCCCGGTCCGCTCCAAGACCTCACCGAACGGCGACCCGGACTCGCGATCGACGCGTATCCGCTGGGAGGCATGCTCCTCCTCCGGTTCCTCGGGGATGCCGAGGGAATCGAGGATGCGCCGGAACTCTTGGAGTCCGATCGTGAGGTCCTCTATCAGAACCGCTCGGGGAAGGAGGTCACGTTCCTCCTGAGCGGAGGCAGGCCGGAGGAGGAATCGATCGCGTCGCTGGCCGCCGAGAACGCGCACGTCCTCCCTCCGATCCGCTGGCAGCGGGGCGAGGCCCTCATCACCCTCCTCCTCGAGGACGGCGCGGACCCGCGGACAGTCCTCGACCGATTCCCCGAGGCGCGCCTCGTGTCCAAGCGCCGCCCGGTCGGGCGCCAGGGAGCCATCGGGGCCCTATCGTCCCCGCTGTTCCTCCCGAAGCTGACGGAGAAACAGGCCCGGGCGCTGCTCGCCGCCTTCGACGCGGGCTACTACGAATTCCCCCGGAACGTGACGACGGAGGACGTGAGCCTGTCCCTCGGGATCGCGCGGAGCACCTTCGAGCAGCACTTGAACCGCGCCGAGCACCACGTCATCCGTGCGATGGTGCCGATGGTCCGGATGCGATCCGGCCGGCCGCACGGGGAGGCCCTCGAGGTGTACTCCAAGTTCAGCCGCGAGCTCGGCCTGTACGTCCAGCTGGAGGTCCTGGGCGACCGCGTCGCCGCCGTGAGCCTCGCGAAGAAGGCTTCCCCGGCCAGCCTCGGGGAGGACCATCCCTACCTCGCGCAGATCCTCGAACACGTGCGGACGGGGGAGGGGGACCTGCGGGACATCCCGCTCCACCTCGAGGTCGGCCCCTTCGAACGCGAGGTCTTGGAATTCCTGCGGACGATCCCTCCGGGCACGACGATGACCTACGGGGAAGTGGCCCGGCGACTCGGCCGGCCGAACGCGTCGCGGGCGGTCGGGACCGCCTGTGCCCGCAACCCGGCGGTCATCGTGATCCCCTGCCACCGCGTGGTCCCGAAGGCCGGCGGCCTGGGTGAGTACTCCGCGATCGGCGGGCAGGAGACGAAGAAGAAGCTCCTGGTCGCGGAAGGCTTTGAGCTCGAAGCCGACCCATCTCGGGCGCGCCGCGATGCCTCGAAGGCGAAGAAGTCGCGCCGGCGTTCGTCGACTTGATCGGCCCGATGTCACGCCTGAGGTTGCGGGTAGAGGTAGCACGCGACCGAGTGACCGGGCGACACCTCGACCCAGGCCGGCTCCAGGGGCGGAGGAAATTCGAGGACGATCGACCCCTCTTCGAGGACGACCTCCCGGATCGCCTGGAAGGCCATCCCGCCCGCCTCGGCCGCCCGGCCTCGGACGAGGTCGGCGACGACTTGCCGTTGCGCCTCGCTCGGTCGCGATCCGCCGAAGAGCAGCCTCAGGCGATTTCCTTCCATAGAGACCTCGGAAAGGGCCGGTAGCGTCGACGCGTGAGGGTTCCGGGAAGAGTCGAACAGATAGGCCGTTGCGGAGGCGGCGTCGCGCGGGCTCCAACCGCAGTGAGGCATGACCGCATTGCATCGGGTGTGGAAACGGCAGCCCGTCGGAGGGTCCACGGGGCTCGGCACGTCGCCGGGAAGCAGGATCTTCTCCCGTCGCCTCTTCGGGTCCGGCACAGGGACCGCGGACAGCAACGCTTTCGTGTACGGATGCAGGGGGGACTCGAACAGCTCGCGCGTCGGGGCCTCTTCGACGATCCGGCCCAGATACATCACCGCGACCCGGTCGGCCATGTGGCGCACGACGCTCAAGTTGTGCGTGATCAGGAGATAGGTGAGGCCCTGCCGTCGCTGGATGTCCTTGAGCAAGTTGAGGATCTGGGCCTGCACCGAGACATCGAGGGCGCTCGTCGGCTCGTCGAGCAGGAGGAATTCCGGCTCGGGGGCGAGGGCTCGGGCGATCGCGATCCGCTGCCGCTGGCCGCCGGAGAACTCGTGGGGGAACCGGTACAGGTGGTCCGGCCGCAGGCCGACCTCTTGGAGCAGCTGGGCGACGCGCTCCATCGCCTCGGGTCGGGTCATCTGGTTGTTGATGAGGATCGGCTCCGCGAGGATGTCCTTCACGAGCATCCGCGGATCGAGAGAGGTGAAGGGATCCTGGAATACCGGTTGCATCCGCCTCCGAAACGGCTTGAAGGCCCGGGTCCGGAGGCGGGTGATCGCGTAGGGATCGAGGCCGTCCCCTTGAGGTCCCTTCGGACTACGCATCGCACCATCTTCCTCCGCGGTCCGCTGCCAGCGGTCTCTCGCGCTCGCGTACAGATTCGCGGGAACGTTAAACAGGACCTCGCCGGACGTCGGAGGGATGAGCCGCAACAGGAGTCGTCCGAGCGTGGTCTTCCCGCAGCCGCTCTCCCCGACGAGCGCGAGGGTCTCCCCGCGGCGAACGAACAGATCGACCCCGTCGACCGCCCGGACCTGGGCGATCGTCCGGCGGAGGACTCCGCCCTTCACCGGAAAGTGCTTCTTCAAGCCCACGGCGCCGACGAGGATCTCATGCGCCTGCCGGTCGCTCGGTAGCACGGGAACCCCCTTCCTCGTAGAGGAAACACGCGACGCGGCGGCTCTCCCCCTGGGGGAGCAAGCGAGGCTCCTCCGTCTTGCATCGCGCGAACGCATATTTGCAGCGAGGATGGAACCGGCAGCCGGACGGCGGGCTCAGGAGATCCGGCACCGTCCCCGCGATCGTCGGCAACGGCGCGTCAGTGGGCACCTCCTTGTCGAGGGAGACGATCGATTCGAGCAATCCTTCGGTGTATGGATGTAACGGATGCGCAAAGAGGTCGCCGACCGGCGCCTCCTCGACGATCTTGCCGGCATACATGACCGCGACCCGATCACACAATTCCGCGATCACCGCGAGGTCGTGGGTGATGTAGAGGATCGACGAATGGATCCGCTCCCGGAGGTCCCGGACCAGGGTAAGGATCTGGGCCTGGGTCGTCACGTCGAGCGAGGTCGTCGGCTCGTCGGCAATCATGAGGGCCGGATCGCAGGCGAGCGCCATCGCGATCATCACCCGTTGCTGCATGCCGCCGCTGAGCTCGTGCGGGTACTCGTTGTACACTTTGTGAGGCTCCGAGATCCGCACGTTCTTCAGCTGTTCGAGTACGCGGCGGCGGGCCTCTTCCTCGATCGGCCGCATCAGGATTCGACGGAGGACCGGGATCGACATGACGAGACGGAAGAGGGCCTGGCGCGACCGGAACTGCGCTTGGGCTGCAAGCCGGCGACGATCGTCCTCTGAGGACGCGACCCCGGAGAGGACGCGCCATTCTCGCGTTATCCATTCCGACTCGAGGACGTCGAGTTCGCGGGCGAGCCGAAGGAACCATGCATGGCGAGTCTTCGTACGTTCCGAGAGGCGTCGGATCCTCGCGAGGCGTTCCTCCATCTGGAGGCCGGACCGATCGATGATCGCGGCGACCTTCTCCACCGGGAGGGCAGTCTGTAGACAGAAGTCGGCGAGGAGTCGCTCCCGCTGCGCCGCATCGGGATGCGTGACCGCCTCCTTGAACAGCTCGAGGTCCTCGTCGGTGATCTCTCTCCGAGCGAGCAGGCGGTCGCAGATCACCTTCCGCCGCTGGTAGATCAGGACCTCCGCGATCTGGTAGCCCACCGGCAGGACCGGGTTCAAGGAAGACATCGGTTCCTGGAAGATCATCGAGACCTCGCGGCCGCGGATCTTGGCCATCCGCGCGCGGTGCCTCCGGAGGGCCGTGTCGTTCCGGACGAGCTTCGGCTTGCCGCCGAGTCCGCGGCGCACGGTCGCCTCGTTCTCGCTCCCCGCGAGGAGGTTGATCCCGCGGAACCAAATGGCGCCCGAGGCGATCCGGCCGGGCGGGGTCGGGATCAGGTACATGATCGAGAGCGCGGTGACGGACTTCCCGCACCCGCTCTCGCCGACCAGGCCGAGGACCTCCCCCTCCTGGATGTCGAAGTCGACGCCGTCCGCGGCCCGGATCACCCCGCGGGGCGTCAGGAACTCCGTCTGCAATCCCTGGACGGACAGCAAGGGGGACAGTCCCTCACCTCCGGAGCCTCGGGTCGAGGACGTCGCGCAGGCCGTCCCCCAGCAGGTTGACGCCCACGGTAAAGATCACGAGCGCGAGCCCCGGGAATAGGATCGTCCACGGATACGATGTGGGCTCGCTGCCGAACCCGTAGAAGATGAGGGCCCCGAGTTCCGGCAGGTATCCGCTGTGTGGGACGAAGCCGATGAAGATCAACGCGGCGAAGATCTGGATGACGACGCCCAGGTCCAGGGACACCTGAACGAAGACGGGGGCCAGCGTGTTCGGCAAGATGTGGCGGAACATGATCCGCAGATCCGATGCGCCGGCGGCGCGCGCCGCCTCGACGAACATGTTCGCCTTCACGGCCAGGACCTGCGAGCGGACGAGCCGCGCGTACGGGGGCCACCAGAGGATCAGAAGCGAGAGGTTCAGCGTCGTGAAGTCCCGGGAGATCACGTAGGCCACGGCGATCGCGAAGACGAGGAACGGAATCGAATAGGCGACGTCCGTCGAGCGCATGAGGCCTTCGTCGAAGAGGCCGCCTTTGTACCCGGCGACGAGTCCGACAAGCATGCCGACGATCGCGCCGCCGAGGACGACGATGCTCGAGTAGTAAAGGTCGATGCGGATCGCCTTGAAGATTGCCATGCCGAGATCGATTCCCGGATAGGTGGTGCCGAACCAGGAGCCTGGCGTCCCGTTGCCCCACCACCAGGGCGGCTGGGGGTACGCGGTCGTGAAGTTCGTCTGGAGGACGTCCCGGTCCGGCAGGAACGACGCGGCGATCGCGATGCCGACGTACAGGAGGGTGATCAGGAGCCCGGCGGCCGCGAGCGGGCGCTTCAGGAGCAGGCGCAAGGTGAGGGAGTACTCGTCGAGCCTCCGACGCAACCCGCGCCAGAGCTCGGCCCTCCCGCTCGCGCTCCGGATCCCGCGGCGGACCTCGACGTGGGCTCCCATGTTCCTCACAGCGTGATCCTGGGGTCCAGGTACGCGTAGATGATGTCCACGACGAGATTCGCGAGCACGAGGAACAGGGCGAAGATCAGGGTCGTACCGAGGATCGCCGCGAGGTCATGGCTGATGATCGCGACGGTCGCCCATCGTCCGATTCCGTTCCAGACGAACACGTCCTCGACGAGGACCACGCCGCCGAGGAGTCCCGCGAACAGGAGGCCGACGACGGTCGTGACCGGGAGCAGCGCATTGCGCCGGATGTGCTTGCGGATCACGACGGACTCCGGGAGGCCCTTCGACCACGCCGTCTTGACGTACTCCTGTCCCATCGCGTCGACCATCCCGGAACGGACCATCCGGAGGATGACGCCGAGGAATCCGTACGTGAGGGCGAGGGTCGGCAAGATGAGATGTTGGAGCGCGTTCCAGAAGATCTCGCCGTCTCCGTTCAACGCGGCATCGAGGATGAGGAAGTGGGTCGGTTTCGATTCGAACACGCCGGTGCCGACCAACCACGCGCGCCCGCTCAAGATGCCCGGACTCACCTGTCCGTTGATTGGCAACGACGGGACGAACCGGACCGCGAAAATCTGGAGGAGCAGGGCGAGCCAGAAGAGGGGCATCGAATACCCGGTGAGGGCGACGACTCGGGTCACGTGATCGGAGATTCGGTCCTTTCGAACCGCGGAGATGGTGCCCAGGGGGATGCCGAGGAAGGTGGCCAAGAACGTCGCCGCGATCGCGAGCTCGACCGTCGGGGGGAAGAACAGGACCAGGGCCGCGGTGACGGTCCCATGGTACAGTTCCGTGTTCGTGAAGCCCCAGTCTCCGCGGAGGAGGAGTCCGAGGTAGTAGACGTACTGAACAGGAATCGGATCGTCGAGATGGAGGAGGGCGCGGGCCGCGGCGATCTGCTGGTCTCTCGGAATCGGGCTTCGTAGGTTCAGGTAGGTCTCGACAAGTTGATCGACGGGGACGGCGCGGCTCAAGACGAACGTGATCAACGTGACGCCGAGCAAAGTGGGAATTAAGAGGAGGAGTCGACGCACGATGAACAGCAGCAGGCGCATCGGGTCATTGCGACCATCCCGCGCGGTTGTATATCCTTTGCGCTCTCCCGGCGGAGAGGCCAGTTCCTCGTGCAGGTTTAAGTCGGTCACGCCTCATGACGACCCGGGCACGCCGACTGTCGGTGGGCCCACCGACGAGGCGCCGCCGTGGACCGAGTCCGGATCACCGAAGGACCGCCGACCGGTTCTTCCCGCGCGACGTTCTCGGTCCGGCATCCCGAAGTCGCCTACGTCTTCGGCGACATGGTTCGAGGATTGTACGTAGTCGGCTGCCTGGCCGCGGACCTCTTCGTCGCCTTGCAGGCACACCTATCGTTTCCGACCGCGGACGCCATCCTCTTGCCGTTCCTCGCGGCAGGATTCTTCGCGCTCGCCTATCTCGAACTCCGCCTTTATCGCGTCCTCTGGCCCGCCTCGCGCCGGCGGCGAATCGCGCAGATCGTGGAAGGTCGAACTCGCTAGGGCTCCTCATCCCGCCTTCGGACGGCGAGGAGGCCGAGCGTCGCAATCAACGGCGTAATGCCGAATCCTCCCTGGGTGCCCGGGCCTGCAGAACTCGACGTCGCGACGGCACCTTGGATCGTCCCGGACTTCGCCAGCAGGTTGTAGAGGATGTCCGTCCCTCCGAGCATCGGGTTGCTCTCGAGCGGGATGCCCTGGATCCACGTGCGGTACACGAAGAAGCTGTACTGCTGCTGGGCGGGCACGTAGATCGTCAGATTCAGCATCGCCTCGCGCTGCGCCTTCCGGGACAGGTCGACGACGACATTGATGTCCGTCTCCGACAAAGTGGCGTTGATCCAGTCCGAGATGTTCTGAGCGGCCCGGGACTGGGCGGTCTCGCCGAGCGAGGCGAGATAGCTGATGTTGAAGCCGTTCGCGGCCGGGTACGTCCCGCCGTACTCCGTAGCGTTGTTGCCCGGCTCGAGCATCGGGTACGTGTAGTCCGTCGGGTACGGGTAGTCGGGCAGCCAGCCGAGGAACCAAAGGGACATGCGGTTCGCGTGCGGGTTCATCTCCGCGATGATGTCGTGGAACGACATCGTCCGCGTGTTGATCACGATGTTCCCGGTCGGGCCGAGCTTCTGCAGGTTGTCTCCCCATGAACGGGCCGCGGCCAAGTTCACCGGGTCCGCCGTTGGAACGACGATCGTCAGGGTGAAGGACGCGCTCGCGGGGCCCCCGTGGCTCGTCACGAACTTCGACGTGTTGTAGTACTGCCGCGCGCGCGCCATGTCGAACACGTTGTAGCTCGAGAGGTTCTCGTACCCGACCATGCCGTTCGGAATGATCCCGTTAAAGGAGTCCGCGAACTTCGCGTTGAAGTGCTTGTTCTCCACGATGTTGTCGAGGTAGTTCTGGAAGTCGTAGGCGTAGAAGAACGCCTTCCGCATGTTGAGGTCAGCGAAGAAGTCCCTGGGCACCGTGTTGTCGGCGCTGGGCGCAATCTCCATGTTGAAGTTCCACCAGAACAAGTTGAGCGTCGGCACGAACTCGATGTGAACGAGACCGTCCGTCTGCATCCGCCGCATCACGTCGAAGCGGTTGCTCGGGTTGTACGTCGTGATGTCGGCCTGACCTGATTCCAGGGAGAGTTCGCGGGTGGACGGCGATTCCACGTACTGGAGGAACACGCGCTCGACCGTCGGTGCGGGAATCCCGGGCAACGGCTGGAAATTCGGATTCCGTTTCATGGCGACCGACTCGCCCGGCACGACGTAATCGACGGTGTATGGCCCGGAGCCCATTGTCTTGTCCCGCCAGGCGGGGACATAGTTGACGAGGTTGCCGTACTTCTGGTAGGCCGTGAAACCGGCCGGGGTCCACGCAAGGGCGGGGCCGTTCGCCTCGAGCCATTTCCAGCTCACGATCGAGGAACCGAGCGGATCGGCGATGATCTGGAACCACAGCAGCGCGGGCACCGAGGCCGTGAGGTGGAAGGTGACGGTGTTGCTTGCGTTGTCGACCGACACGGCGTTGTTCACGTTGGCGAAGGTCAGGTCCGCAGGGCTGAGGCTCGGCAAGAGGTACTGGGACTGAATCCACCCGCTGGTGCCCGGCGTCCCGAAGACGAAGAGCATCGTCCGAGTGAAGGAGTACTTCACATCCCACGGTGTGACGGAGGTTCCATCCGCGAACTTCGCGCCGGGCCGAATGTGGAACGTGTAGTTCTTGTGGTCCGAGCTGATCGAGCCGTCGGTCGTGGACGGGATCTTGTCCGCGAGGACGGGCACGAATGCGTCGGACTTCGTCCCGTCGTACCACAGAAGGGTCTGGTACACGTTCGCGATCGTTTCGAACCCGACCGATTCGTAGTCAGCGCCCGGATCGAGCGTCGTGTAACTGCCGGTCACCGCCTCCTGGACGACGATCAGTCCCGGATTGACGACGCTTCCCGAGTACGTGAGGAGCTTGTACGTCCCCACCGCGATCGTCTGGCCGACCACGGTCGTGCGGATCTGAAACGGCATGACGTTCGTTAGAGGCGTCGAAGAGCAACCCGAAATGTTGCAGGTGGTCCTCATCGTCTGATTCTGGGTCGCGACCGCCAAGGCCAACTGGTAGATGCCGGCGGAGGCGTAGGTGTGATTGATTCGGAGCGCCTGGTCCGAAATGTTGATCAGGGGCGCGGCGCCATCGCCATAGGAGAAGGAGAGCGCCTGGACCGCCCAGGAATAGTTGTCCCATTGCGTCGTCCCAAGAGACGGCGTGGTTTTAACACTGAAGGCGTAGGACGGGGCTTGCTGGACGCTGCCCACGGCAGCGATCCACTTGCCGGCAGCGATGAGGGGAGCTCCCGCCGCCGAGGCCGTCCGGTTGATGGCGATGACCCCAAGGCTGTCTCGGGTGGTAAGGTCCTTTCGAGGACCGACCGTCATGACGTAGAGGGCATCGAAGTTATTGACGCTCGACCCTCCGCTCAGATTCGCCTGGCTTCCGACGAAAAAGGTCCCCCCCGTCGCGTAGGCATGGGACGTGGACGTGCTTGTCCCCGACGCCGTCGTCCCGTCGCCGAAGATCCAATTGACGGCGGTCGCGGTGCCACCTGTAATCTTCGCATCAAACGCGACCGCCTCGGTCGCGGTGGCGAAAACGGTCGTCGTCTCGACCCTCAGGGAGACAGTCTGGCTCCGAAGGAGCAAGTACGCGCCGCCGGCGGCGGAGGCGATGAGGATGACGACGATCACGACGATGATCCACTTCCGCCGAGACGACGCCCGCGGAGCGGGCGAAACGGGCGGTTCTGAAACGGGCACAGGCGACGCGGACATGGGTCCTTGCGCCAAAGTACCTCCTCCGGACGAGTCCCGCCCAATGCCGTTCCCCTACTCGAAGGTTTTGGCACATCGACCGGAGGGTCCCGCTCTGTCGTACCAATCGGGACATCAAGGCAAAGGGTTCAATGTCGCCTATCCATGCGGGTCCCCATGCCGGCGAAGAAGCGCAAGTCGGCCCGCAAGAAAGGGGCCAAGAAGAAGGCGTACTATTCGGGACGTAAGGAACGAAAGGCGAAGAAGCGGTGAGCCGCTGATCAAAACCTCGGCACGGCCCGCGGGTCGTCGTAGGAGAAAGACTCAAGCCGACGTCGCGGCACCGGGATCACGATCCGCGAAACCATCCCATGGAGAGAAAGGGGCAGCCGGATCAGTCGCATCTCGCCGGATGTGACCCATTCATCGATCGCATAACGCCGCGCCAAGGAGGCGGCGATCCCGCCCCGCTCCTTGCGGGAGAGCCGAAAGGCATCGGCGTCGAACACATGGACGTGGAACCCGCGGCCCGAGAACACGATTCGGAGGCGGCTCCAGCGCCTCGCCAATTCGTCGAACAGTTCCGCCGCCTGCCTGCGGATCTCCTCGAATTCCCAATCGCAGAAGGAGAGGCCCTGGTGACGGGCCATTTTCGCGGCGATGTCGCCATGGATCGGACAGTCGACATTCTCCGGATCCAAGTCGAACGCCAACTCCTGCCCGCGGAAGACTCGGCTCCTCCAGGCCCGAGCGTAATCGATTCGCGCCTTCCGTGTCTCATCCAGAGGGGCGTACACGTTCCGGTCGTAGTACACGCCCTCGGGAAGGTAGCGAAGGAGATACGGTCGGAGGTCGCGCACCTCCTCGGCGTCGTCGATGATGAGGGGCACATTCTTCAGATGCCGAAATCGCCGCGGGTAGATTCCCGAGTGCCTTCCGAGGATCAGTGCGAAGACACGGCCTCCGGCGGGACGGGACATCCACCCGGCGGCGGCATCGTAATCCATCCGTCGCGCGTAGAAACGCCGCCGCTCCTGGAGCGATGCCGGCCGGAGGTTCCCCGGCATCTCGTATCGGGGGCGGACCACGGCAGGACATCCAACGGCGAGGTAAAATGCTCCTCACTCGCGCCCGACGGGACTCACGGGAGATCGTCGGGGTTCCACGCGAGGTGGGATCGCTCGTCGAGCGCGTCGAGTCGCGCCATGTCGGCCGACCCGATCTCAAAGTCGAAGACGTCCGCGTTTTCTCGGATCCGCTCCGGGCGAACCGACTTCGGGATTTCGACGAGGCCATGCTGGAGTCCCCATCGAATGAGGACCTGCGCCGGGGTCTTGCGGTACTTCGCGGCGATTTCCTTGATGACGGGATGCTTGAGGCGACGCCCGCGGGTGAGCGGGCTGTACGCTTCGAGCTGGATCCGACGGCCCTCGCAAAACTGGAGGAGCTCCCGTTGGTACAGGAACGGATGGAACTCGACCTGATTGACGGCCGGAGGAAGCGGGGACGATTTCAACAGCTCCTCGAGGTGCGGGATCGTGTAGTTGCTCACGCCGATGGAACGGGCGAGGCCTTGCTCCCTCAACTTCTGGAGCGCTTTCCATGACTCGCCTCGTATTTGAGGGACGGGCCAATGAATCAGGTAGAGGTCGACGTACTCGAGTCCGAGTTCCCGGCGGCTCCCTTCGAAGGCGCGCAACGCGGCGTCGAAACCATGGTCGCTGTTCCAGAGTTTCGTCGTGATGAAGACCTCGTCGCGAGGAATGCCGCTCTCGCGGACGGCCGCTCCCACGTCTCGTTCGTTTCCGTACATCTTCGCGGTGTCGATCAGTCGGTAGCCGCATTCGAGGGCGGAGGCGACGGCCTTCCGGGTCTCCTTGCCGGCGCCCGCCTGCCACACGCCCAGGCCGAGGACGGGGATCTTCCTTCCATCGTTGAGCGTGATCCGCGAATCGATCGAGAGGGCCATGGCCCGCGCTGACGTCCTGCGCGCTACTTGAATCTTGACCGGACCGGGCGGCGCCGAAAATCGATGAGGATTTTGGCGAACTTGAAAGGGCCGCGAGCGCTTCCCGACTAGAGGTCAAGGTGGGCGCGTCGTACGGAAGCCAGAGCATGGTCGATCCTCTTCGGACGGTCCTGGTCCGCCGGCCCGATGAGGCCTTCGCCCACGCCGACCCGAA
>Ga0209056_10000957_pt1 | contig 31947 bp, 34 predicted proteins | sample GraSoiAngelo_114_FD_185876 | JGI IMG/M metagenome (GOLD analysis project Ga0209056, IMG submission 185876) | Grasslands soil microbial communities from the Angelo Coastal Reserve, California, USA - 14_0903_13_40cm (SPAdes) (version 2) | ecosystem: Environmental > Terrestrial > Soil > Grasslands... | reverse complement strand
GGATAATGGCCTGCGAAGTTTTGCCCTCGTTTAGCAGCAAAGTGCCGAGATTGCTGTGAATATCGGCGCGTTTCGGATCGAGCCGGGCCGCTTCGAGATAATGCGCTTCAGCTTTCTGCGAATCACCCTTGGTCAAAAGGGCCGTTGCCAACTCAGAATGCGCATCGGCCAGATTAGGATCGACTTCCAAGGCGCGCTGATATTGCGCGATCGCCGCATCGAGCTCACCTCGTTTGTCGAGAAAGGCGCCGTAAGTGTAGAACAGACGCGCGGCTGATTTTTTTGGAGTGAAGCGAATGGCGTTCTCGTATTCAGCGCGAGCTTCGTCCGGCCGGCCGAGGCGCTCGAGAAGATAAGCATAACCGGAACGGACTTCCCCTGAGTTGGGATCGAGCTGGATCGCGCGGTCGTAATATTTTTTGGCTTCATCCAACTTCGACTTCGACATCAGCAGCGACGCCATATTGACATGCACCTTCATGTAGCTCGGATCGATTCGCAGCGCCGTTTGGTATTCCTTCTCCGCTTCGTCGAGCCGGCCGAGCTGTTGTAAGACCGCGCCGTAATTATAATGTGCCCGCGCACTGGCTGGCAGATCAGCGGCCACATGACCGGTGCGATCCGCGGGTGGAGCTGCGAGGTACACTTTACCAAACGACATTGCCGCGAGCGGAATGACAAACGCGACTGCCCACTTGCTTGCGTGCAACGCCCAACCCGGCAAAAAACCGCCCAGGTTCAAATCTGCTGTGCCGCCGGCAAGTCCAAGGGACTGACGCGTCGATTTCTCACGCACCTTCCAGATGAAACCGTCGTAGTAAAAATGCAGCAGCCCTGATGCTGCTACCAGACCCGTGAGCAGACGCGTCAGCGTTTCCATCCCGATAGTCGAATTCAAGTAACCGATCGAACCGTAAGCAAAAACCAATCCGACATAGAGCCCGATCAAGGATCCGCTGCGACGGAAAATAAATCGCATGAACCCGCCGATCGAGCTGTCCTTCTCCACCCGGTTGCGGTTGTAAATCCAAACCAGGGAGAGGTACTGCACGTCGTGAAAAACTTCGAACAAGGCGATACCGGCGAGAATGTTGGCCACGCCGTTATTGCAGTACCACCAGAACGCAACGCTGGTGACAAAGAGCGCCAGCTTCACCGGATTCTGTCGGGTTCCGGCAACCCACATTCGCACGTAATTCGCCAGCCAAAGAATCGATACCGCCACTGCGGCAAAGAGCAAAGTTTGCTGCAGAGCGTGAATTCCGCCCGGCGTAATAAATGGCAGACCGCATCCGTAAAATCCCTCCAGGGTATCGGTCATCCGGGCCGGTGAAAGAATCACTCCTGCCGCGAACCAGACCCCGCACATGGCGAAATCAAGCCGTCGAGTCGGCGCGGCAAACGACCCGATCTTGGCATCGTAAATCCGGCCAAAGCCATACGTCTGCATCATCCCGTGCCAGATGCCCCAGATAAACACAATCATCACAACCGGATTGGTCTTGATGTCCCAAAAATAAAAACCGACGCAGATGGCGAGCAGAAAAATGGGAGCGATAATGAAGCGCCAGCGAAACCGCTCGAACAATGCGCGGTCGCCATAAGCGCGAATCATTCCGGGCAAGTGGTGGCCCATCGCGCCAAAAGCGGCTACGAAAAGATAGATTTCCTGCGCGCTCCAACGGGCTTGAGCGAGCGTGAAAAGCGGAATGATCAGCAGCGGCGTCCCGACGTAAAGAATCAGATCGCGCCAACTGTCGAGAATCCAGACGTTTCGCTTCGGCACGAGCGCCGAGACTGGCGGAACCGTTTGCGGACGCGAGAATGCGGTGACGTGCTGCATGGGCTGCGGAGGCTCTATTTTCCTCAGATCGGCGGGAAAATCAATCCCGGGCTACGCCCGACAGCCTCGGAAGATCGGCATCTTCCATGCGCGCGTTTTCCCGGGTTGACGCGAAAATACAGTGACGCTGTGAACCACACTCAAACAGAAGAGCTGAAAGAGCACGAGAAAGAGCGAGACTTGTTTTGCGTAGTGAACGACGCCTTTCGCGTCTTCGCGCGCCGATCGGCCGCCCTTCTTGGCAGCGCTTGGGCTTTTGCTGGAGCCATGCTCGTGATCCTGGTCTGGCTTCTCACCGGTCCAACATTTCATTTTTCCGATACCTGGCAGCTGATCATCAATACGGGAACGACCATCGTTACGTTCCTGATGGTGTTCCTGATCCAAAACACTCAGAACCGCGATGCCAAGGCGATGCATCTAAAACTCGACGAAATCATTCGCGCGTTGAAGAAGGCGCGAAATGAGCTGGTGGATCTGGAAGATCTTTCCGATGAAGAATTGAAGAAACTAGAAGAACAATTCAAACAACTCCGGCAAAAAGCCGAGCGTGACGGAACTCAACCGTCCCGTCATGCTGAGCCGACCGGATTGCGCTGAGCTTCTGCGTTAATCGTCTGCTTTTCGCGCCATGCCCGTTCGCAGGAAAACTTTGCCGCTCGGGCAAAGGCGAAACACTTCGCAGTTCGCGCAATCTGGTTTGCGCGCGTAACAGCGGCGACGCCCGTGCCAAATCAGCCAGTGACTCCAATTCGTCCAATGCTCTTTCGGCACCAGCTTCATCAAATCGCGCTCGATTTTCTCGGGATCTTTGTGCTTCGTTAGGCCGAGTCGTTGCGACAAACGGATCACATGCGTGTCGACCACGATCCCTTCGTTTTTGCCGAAGGCGTTTCCCAAAACAACGTTGGCCGTTTTGCGCCCGACGCCGGGTAGTTCGCGCAGGCCGTCCATCGAGTCAGGAACTCTTCCGCCAAATTTGATGGCGATGGCCGATGTGGCCGCGCGAATGCTTTTGGTTTTGTTGCGATAAAATCCGGTCGACTTGATCGCCTTCTCCAGCTCAATTTGCGGCGCGTTCGCATAATCTTTCGCGGTGCGATATTTCTTGAACAGCACCGGCGTGACCATGTTCACGCGCTTATCAGTGCATTGCGCCGAGAGAATCGTCGCGATCAGAAGCTCGAGCGGATTTTTGAAATTCAGCTCGGTGTGCGCGTCAGGATAAATCTTCGGCCACGCTTTCAGTAACTGCGCCACGCGCTCGCGAATTGTCACGAGTCAGATCTTGCACGCTTCGTGCAAGATCGACAACTAGCCTTGCTCCGCGTAGCGGTCGAGTTTCTGCGCGAGCTCCGGCGGAACGTGGGCGACGATCAGAGCACCTTCGCCTTCGTAATGCAGCTCGAGCACGTGACCGACGCGATGAATCTCAGCGATCAGCGCCGATTCGCTCGCGGGAATCCTGAAACGCGACCGCAATCGCCACGCGCTCAGCGCATCCTGCAACGCCTGCACCAGATTGTTCACGCCTTCGCCAGTCCGTGCCGAGATTGCTACACTTCCCGGAAATCGTTTGGTGTAAGCCTCGGCCAGTTCGCGATTCGCCAGGTTGTCGATCTTGTTGAAAACGATCACCGTCTGCTTTCCGAACGCGTTGAGTTCCTTGATCACGCCCTCGACTGCTTCCATCTGATCGTCCACGCGAGGATGACTCAAATCGACAATATGAATCAGCAAATCGGCTTCGCCCACTTCTTCGAGCGTTGCCTTGAACGATTCGATCAATGTGTGCGGCAACTTTCGCAAGAACCCGACCGTGTCGGTGAGCAGGAAGCGTTGTTTGTTAGGCAAAACGAAACTGCGCGTTGTCGGATCGAGGGTGGCAAAAAGTCTGTTCTCGGCCACGACATCCGCGCCGGTAAGCAAATTCAACAGCGTGGATTTGCCGGCGTTGGTGTAACCGACCACAGCCCCGACCGGCCATTGATGACGCTTACGACCTTGGCGTTGAACCGCACGCGTTTTTCGAACCGCTTCCAGCTCGCGTTCAAGTCGCGCAATCCGTTCTTGCACGCGACGACGGTCGACTTCTAATTGCGTTTCACCCGGGCCCCGCGTGCCGATGCCGCCGGTCTGGCGCGACAAGTGATCCCACATCCGCGTCAATCGCGGCAGCAAGTATTGCAATTGGGCCAGCTCGATTTGTAAACGGCCTTCGCGACTGCGCGCGCGCTGCGCGAAAATATCGAGAATGAGCTGGGTGCGATCGAGCACTTTCCGCGCGAGTAAGTTTTCCAAATTGCGGCCCTGCGCGGGCGAAAGTTCGTCGTCGAAAATTACCGACGTGACTTCTCGATCTTGGAGCGAGTGCTTGATCGCTTCCGCTTTACCTTTGCCGATGTAATACGGCGCGGTCGGTTTCTGCAGCTTTTGGGTTACGGTATCAACGACTTCAGCGCCGGCGGAATTAGCCAGCTCGGCCAATTCTTCGAGCGAATCCTGCAGGTCCCATTTCGAGACGCCTTGTTTCTCGAGACCGATTAAGAGGGCGCGCTCGTGAGTTTTTTTCGGACGTGTTTCAATCATTCCCTTGCGCTACCCCGAAAGACCCCGCGAGTTGCGAAATCTCTTTCACAGCTTCGTTCTGACTTAGAAGCGATAAATTCAGCGGTTGAAAATTAGTTTGCCGCCGAAACCAGGTCAACTGCCTTTTAGCGTAACGGCGCGTCGCTTGTTGAATTGCGGCCACGCATTGCAAGATCGATCCCGCGGCCGCGGGACCATCGAGCAGCTCACGAATCTCGCGTAGCCCAATCATTTTAGATGCGGTTTCGCTCATCGCGCTGGCGTTGCGCGCTTCTTCGATAACGCCATTCTCAAACATCGCTTCCACCCGGCGATTAATTCGATCATAAAGCTCATCGCGTTCGCGAAAAACAAAGACGCCGCTGCTTGGAACGTCGCGTGTCCATTCGGTTCGGTGGCTCCAAGGTTTTTGCCTGCTAAGCAAATGAATTTCGATCGCGCGGACCAACCGCCGGCGATTTTTTAGATCGACCTTGCTTGCGGCTTCTGGATCCAGCCCCAGCAATTTGTTCTGCAAATCATGCAGACTTAGTTCGTTGAGTCGCGCGCGTAGAGCGGGATCTGCCGCCGGCCCGCTCGATAACCCATGCGTCAACGCTTTGATGTAAAGTCCGCTGCCCCCAACCACAATTGCCAGTTTGCTCCGCGAATGAATTTCCGAGATCGCCGCTAAAGCGCGCTCACGAAATTTCGCCGCGCTCATCTTGTCCAGGATCGACATCGTCCCGATGAGATGATGCGGGACTTTTGCCAGTGTCCCCGTCTCCGGTTTTGCCGTTAGCAGATCGAGCCCGCGATAAATTTGGAACGCGTCGGCGCTTACGATTTCAGCACCGACTTCGGTCGCAACGTCAGCCGCGATCTCCGATTTGCCGGTTGCGGTCGGGCCGACAACGAAAAAGACGCCGCGCATAAAAAACAAATCGGGAGACGCGCGCCTTTAATCAGCGCCACGTCTCCCGACTAAAATCACTGGCTGCGATTAATCGTGCGAATCGTGCGAGTGTTCGCTCGATTTCGCGCCGCTGACCACGAGCTTGCGGCCGAGGAATTCCTTGTCGTGCAATTCATCCACCGCGCGCTTGGCTTCCTCGATCGTTTGCATCGACACGAACGCGAAACCTTTTGAGCGCTGGTTGTGGCGGTAGCTCACCACTTCGGCGTTTTGGACATGGCCGACGCCGTTGAAGAGCTCAAAGAGATCGCTCTCGGTTGCGTCGAAGGACAAATTGCCAACGTAAAGACGCGGCGAAGTAACTTCGACTGATTCAGGTTTACGCGCTGGCCGCGATTGCTCCTGCGACCGCTGGTGCTGCTGTGGCTGCTGACCGTTGCGCGATGATTGTGCCGCTGGTTTTCGTGTGTCGTCGCCGTTTCCAAAAAATGCGACGATTCGTTGCCAGAATGTTTTTTGCTTCGGTGCAGGCGCGCGTTGCTCTTGGAAACGCCCGCGGCCGCCCCTTCGTCGAGACCGACCACGCCCGTGGCGCTGGCGTCTCCCCTGTTGATAAGAGTTCATGATGATCCTTAGTATTGACCCAATTATTTAATGGGCGGAGCGCATCCAACGATGCACGGTCCACGACGCGCGAACCCCGAGAGGTTTCGCCTAACAAACTGCAAATCCCGCCAGTGCGGGACGACGCCGCTGGAAACTCCGCCTCGTCATGCCGGAAATAGAATCGTCTCAGGATGCAACCCGCTGTGGTCAGCCAATCAAATCGCGAAGATGAGAAACCTCGCTTCATACTTTTAGCCTCGCTTGAAAACGGATGCTCGGAGGATCGAATCAGATTCCCGACATCTACGGGCCGATTATCGCCTGCCGGACTCGCGATTGCAAGTGGAACAAAAAGACGACCCTAGCGGCCCGTCCAGGCGTCGCGAATGGAGTAAGCGCGCGACTTTAGGTATTCGCGCGCGCGTTCACCGCGAATTCGCTTGATGAAGTGTCGTAACGCGCGCGCACTCAACCGCGGCTGGTATCCAAACTCCGGCATCAGATCGCGGCAATGCCACTCCACCCAGCCAATTTCATCTTCGGACAACTCCCGCTCCCAGCGCGACGCCGGTTCAGCGCTCACTTTAGAAAACGCTATCCGCGCCGCCGAATTCCCGCCCCACGGTTGACCAATCTTTGTGGGCGTCAAAACCTCGGGATAGAATTGGATTTCGAGATAGTCACACACACGTTTCATCACGGTCGAAACGTCGCTCACGAGCTGTTCGAACGGCATGAATAATCCAGGGACGTCCCCGCTCCGGACGCGTCCGGCTAACTTCGCGGCCACGCGCCAGTGCGCGATTACGTAATAAACCGAAAAGCGTTTCGTCTTTCGCGTTTGTTCCAACGCGATTTGGGTCGACAGGATCGCGCGCGGATCGCGCAGCGTGACGAGAAGTCTTGCATGCGGAAATCGCCCGAAGATTTCATCGACATGGTTTCGGTTCGCCGGCGTCTTCTCGATCCAACGTTTGATGCGATCGATTGGCACGCCGATTGCCGCCGCATACGATTCCGCCATTAGCACGAGCAAATCGCGGTTCGCATTTGCCGAATCAAAAGCAGTGCGCTCGAATGTCTCGAGAAATTTCCGCTGCGGAAAGCTTTTGTATTCGTGCTCGCGCCATTTCGGTTCGCCGCCAAAAAGAACGCGCGAGAACGATTCCTTCGTTAGATAATCGAATTGTACGCGCCGGCCAGCGTCGCGATATTTCCTGAGAACGGTTGGAAAATAAGCCGTTTCCTGCGGCAAAACGAGCAACTCGGGATGACTGTCGAGGAGTGCCGTTAACAAGGTCGTGCCCGATTTCGCCTGCCCGGCGATGAAACATGCCCGCTGGTCGAACGGAAGAGTCGACATCATCGAAGTGGATTACAATGCATTAAGCTCGCTGTTTCAGCGATTATCGAGAATCGACTCCTCACCCACCCTCTCCCCTTTACAAGGGGAGAGGAGACAGGTGAGGGGTTGAACTATCTCTGAGTTCGCGAACGCAAAAACCAATCAACAAACCGGAGCAGGCCGTCTTCGAATTTCGTTTTCGGGTTGTAACCAAGAAGCTTTCGCGCTTTAGAAATATCAGCGCAGGTCAGCGGCATGTCACCTGGTTGCTCCGGCAGTCGATTGATCTTCGCTTTTTTGCCAAGCGCGTTTTCGATCGCCGCGATTAAATCCTTCAATTGAATCGTTTGGCTCTCGCCGAGATTAAAAACATCGAACATCGGCCCGTCGTAATTCAGCGCCGCCATCGTCCCCTGAATGATGTCATCGATGTAGGTGTAATCGCGGCGCGTCGTGCCGTCGCCAAATTGGTCGATCGGTTCGCCGGCGTGAATTTTGCGCGTGAACTGATGGATCGCGAGGTCGGGACGTTGCCGGGCGCCGTAAACGGTGAAGTAGCGGAGCGCCACCATCCGCAGTTTATAGAGGTGCGAATAAGTCGAGCAGAGAAACTCGCCGCCAATTTTCGTCGCTGCGTACGGGCTCAACGTTTGCGTGAGATGTTCTTCTTCCGAAAACGGAACTTTCTTCGCCGCGCCATAAACCGACGAGCTCGAAGCGAAGATGAATCGCTGCACTCCTCTCGTCCGCGCCCCTTCCAGCAAATGCAACGTGCCCGCGACATTGGTGTCGTAGTAAAGTTGCGGCTGTTGAATCGATGGACGAACGCCCGCGCGCGCGGCCACGTGCGCGATCGCGTCGAATTTTTGCTTTCCAAACAAACCCGCGACCTTGCCGGCGTCGCGAAGATCGACATCGTGCACCGCGACGTCTTTCACCACCGCAGCAATATTCGCGTGTTTGATTTGCGGATCGTAAAAATCATTGAAGTCGTCGAGGATCGCGACGTCATGTCCGTCAGCCAGTAGTTTTTCGACCAGATGGGAGCCGATGAATCCAGCACCGCCGGTGACCAAAATCCTCATTAACCACGAATAAACACCAATGGACAGCAAGAACAGCAAGTTGTTTGTGATTCGTGTCGATTCGTGTCCATTCGTGGTTGCTTAATGAAGAAGTGGATCGCGTTGAGCGTCACCGCGTTCGCATTGTCGTTCGTCGCGACGCTCGCGTGGAAACTTGGGCCGGAATTGACCCGGCCGAAGCATGTCGATCCGGCGTTTCGAATTCCTTCGCCGCTCGAGCTCGAGTCGATTCCGACTGCGACGCATTTTGATTTTCCGCTCGGGAACGAGAACGGCGCGATGGCCTATAACGCCCAGCATTTCACCGAGAACAAACACCTCGGCGACGATTTAAACGGGATCGGCGGCGAGAATAGCGACCTGGGCGATCCGATTTACGCGATCGCCGATGGCCGCGTGCTGCTTGCGCGCGATGGCGGCCCCGGTTGGGGTAACGTTGTCATCTTATTGCACGCGTATCTCGAAAATGGTGAGCGGAAATATGTGGAATCCTATTATGGGCACGTGCAAGAGATGCTGGTGCATTCGGGCGAGACCGTGAAACGCGGCCAGCAGGTCGCGACGGTTGGCACCGCCAACGGACGTTACTTTGCGCATCTCCATCTTGAAATGCGCGAATTCATCACGCCGTTCATTGGCCCGGGTTACCGCGACGACACGCGCGGCTGGATTAATCCGACGAAGTTCATTGAGCAACACCGATGAGTGCGAGGCGCACTGGCAGTCCGAGCCGGACGGGCGTATTCCAAAACAGCGGAACCTTTCTCTTGATTCTCGCCATAGCGGCTGGCTTTGGAATTGAGATCGCGACCAACAGCGTTGGAAACGATGACGCGTTGTTGAAACTCGGCGCGCTTCCGGACAACGGCCAGTTGCGTGGGGAAGTCTGGCGTTTTGCGACCTATTCATTCCTCCATTTCAATTGGCTGCACTTCCTTCTGAATGTCGGACTGCTTCTTTGGATCGGTCGAATTGTTGAACAACAACTTGGCACCGGGCGAGGCGCATTGATCTATTTTGTCAGCGTGATCTGCTCGGCTGCGGTAATTCTCCTAGTGCACAACTTGCATCCGAAAGAGGGCGCGACCGTCGGTGCATCGGGTGGCGTCTTCGGCTTGTTAGGCGCAGCGTTGATCATTTCATATCGTCAGAACGGCCACGATCGCTTCCGAAGATCGGTTTGGATCGTGCTCGCTGCCGGGTTCGGTGTCTCGCTGCTTCCCGATATCAGTATGGCCGGTCATATTGGAGGAATCATTGGCGGTGTAGTTGTGGCGTTGCTCGTAAACGTGCGAAGAAATGAAAATTGACGGCTGCAGCGCGTTAATCACCGGCGCTTCGGCCGGAATCGGCCGCGAATTTGCCCGCCAACTAGCGACGCGCGCGCGAACGCTCGTTCTCGTTGCGCGACGCGAGCAACGATTGAATGAGTTGCGCGACGAACTCAGGAACCGCAACCCGCAGCTCGACGTCCGGGTCCGCGTTGTCGATCTTTGCCGCAAGTCGCAGATCGACGATCTGATCGCGTGGCTCGATCAAAACGAGATCGACATCGACTTCTTGATCAACAATGCCGGACTGGGCGACTACGGGTCGTTTGCCACGAGCGATGCGAAGCGAGACGATCGAATCATTCAAGTAAACGTCGCCGCGCTCACATTGCTCACCCACCGTTTGCTGCCGCAAATGATCGCAAGAAAGCGCGGCGCGATTTTGAACGTGAGCTCGTCGGCCGGTTTTCTACCAATTCCCGGAATGGCTGCTTACGCAGCGAGCAAAGCATACGTGAATAGTTTCTCCGAAGCGTTGCGGGCCGAGCTTGGTGGCACAGGCGTAACCGTCACTGCGCTTTGCCCGGGTCCGGTCCACACTGAATTCGGCGACGTCGCCAAACGCCCTGGTGGCGAACCCGAGCGTGGTCCTGAATTCGTCTACGTTTCAATCGAGAAAACAGCGCGAGACACGCTCGCTGCGGTCGAAGCCGATCGCCCCCTCGTAATCCCCGGCTTTGCTATGAAACTCGGCATGTTCCTCGTCCGCATCACGCCGATGTCGATCTTGCGACTCGCGTGGCGGCTTGGAATGAAGCGAAATTAATTCCCAAAGCAAAAACGGCGGTCGAAACCGACCGCCGCGCTGAAAATTAATCCACCGTCGTAGCCCGCCGCTATAGATCTAGGAGGATTTGTAAGTTATGTGGCAGCCGTACGGTTTGGTTTGGGCGTTCGAAACCGCCTTGCCACCGAGTGATTCGTCGAGCGCGGCTTTGACGTAATTCGTCGATGTCGGGATGTCGGCCGGATTGGGCGACGCTTTGCTGTCGATCGCGCCCTCGTAAACAATTTTCCCTTCCGGATTGATGATCACCATGTTGGGCGTGTTCTTCGCGCCGTAGAGTTTCGCGACCTTGCTGTCAGGATCGAGAAGCAACGCGGTCTGTTTTGTCTTCCACGATTCCATGATTTTCTTGGCCTGCTCGGCGGTGATGTTGCCCTCGCTCCCGGGCGCGTTCGAGTCGATCGTCAGCCAGACGACGCCTTTGCCCGTGTATTCCGATTGTAACTTTTGCATGTTGTCGCTGCCGTAATGTTTTTTCACAAACGGGCATTCCGGATTGAACCATTCGAGCACGACGTACTTGCCCCTGTATTGCGAGAGCGATTGCGTCTTGCCGTTGGCATCCGGCGCGGAAAAGTCGGGCGCGGCACCGCCGACCGGTGGAACATCGGCCGCGTAAAGCGCGCCGGCTGCGAATGCGGTGATTGCGGTGAGGAATAGTTTTGTTTTCATAGGTTATTGTGAAGCAACTGCGGTTGAAATTGTTTCAAGTTTATCGAGAAGAATACTTTTGGTGAGCAATTCCGGAAACACAATCGGCTCCTCCGATTTGCCGGGATAAAGCACATATAGTGGGACACCTGGCCGGCCAAATTGTTGAAGCAATTTCGTGATAGCCGGGTCGCCGTTGGTCCAGTCGGCTTTCAATTTAACGACCCCGTGGCGCTGGAACGCTTCGCGAACGGCGCCGTTTTCGAGCACGGTCTTCTCATTGAACTTGCAGGTGAGACACCAAGCCGCGGTAAAATCCACAAACACCGCGTGACCCTGATCGCGCTCGGTTTGCAAGCGCTCGGGCGTGAATGGTTGCCAATCGCCGGATGCACTGGAGGCAGCGATGTCGATCTTCGATGATTGAAATTTGTCGCCGATGAAATAAGCGCCACTTGCAATGACGAGCGCGAGCAGGATCACAACCGAAATTGTTCGCTTTGTCGCGGATGCGGTCGGCACAATGAACGCGCCTTTCATCCAGCAGGCGATCGCGACGATGAGCAAAAAGCAGCTTGCCCAAATCGCGCCGTCGAGACCGCGCTGAGCGCCGAGGACGTAGAGGAGGAAGAGCAAAGTCGCGAGCAGCAAAAAGCCCATAAACTGTTTCACGTGCACCATCCATGGACCGGGCTGCGGCAGAAATCGGAGCCAAGCTGGCTGCGCGCTGAGCAGAAAATACGGTGCACTCATCCCGGCAGCGATCGCAACGAACATCGATAAGATGACGATCGGTGATTGCGTAAACGCGAAGCCGAGTGCCGTCCCGAGAAACGGCGCCGTGCACGGCGTCGCGAGGACGGTCGCGAACACTCCCTGAAAGAATGAGCCGAGATTGTCTTTGCGGTCCGAGCTCGCGAGCAACCCGCGGGTCATGCTTTGCGGCAGCGAAATCTCGAAGACGCCGAAAAGATTTAGCGCGAACACAAGGACGACCACACTCAGACCAAGAACGAAATAGGCGTTGGTGAATTGAAATCCGCCCCAGGTCACATCGCGGCCGCCGGCTTTAAGCGCAATTAAGAGCAACGCAAGCGCGAGAAACCACGCAAAAATGCCGGCGGTAAAAGCCAGACCGCTGCGGAAAATTTTCTGTCGGCTTTGTCCGGCTTGTTGAATGAAGCCGAAGATTTTGAGCGATATCACAGGCAATACGCACGGCATCAGATTCAAAATGAATCCGCCGATAAAACCGAAGAACAGAAAGTTGAGGATTCCACGCGCGGGTTGCGTGGCCTGGGCCGCAGCGATCGCCGGGGTTCCCAGTTGCCAGGCAGCGCGATCATTGCCGTTAGGAAATTTCGAAAAGATAACCAGCCCCGGCATCGCCGATAAATTTTTGTCGGGCGATTCGATTGGAATTCGAAACGTAATTTCGTTCCCTTTGCGCGATTCGACGCCCGGGTGACCGACAACGATGTCGCCCTGCGGCAGCGGATAGAAATCGGCGGTCGGATAATTCGCCAGATTGTCGTTCACGATTTTCAGGCGAAGTTCGGAATTAAAGCGGCTCCAAGTTGCGATCGCACTTTTTGAATCTGGAAATTTTTGCGGTAGCAGACGGCGGTAGCGCGCGAAGAGATCACTGTTTTTCGGGTTGGCCGTTGTCGACGTTGGTAGCTCGAGCTCGAGATTCGCGCCGCCCGGAATGCAGATTTTTTCGCAGACGAGCCAATTTGCTTCCGCAGATAGTTTCACCGGTGAGATGTCGATCTTCGCCGGTGGTGTGATTTCCTGCATGAGCAGGACCTCATCCTGGTAACCGTAGGTTTGAATATCGCCGGGATCATTTGTCTTCAGTGGGATCGGCCACTGGATCTCGCCGACTTTCCAACCCGCCGGCAGTTTCCATTTAATTTCAGTCGGGAGGCCAGCATCGCCGGAAAATTTCCAGTAGGTGTGCCAGCCGGGCGCCATTCGCAGGAGCAATCCGGCAGTGAACGGTTTTCCGGGGACAATCGCCGAGCTGTCGGCGAGAAGTGTGGCTTTGACCAGCTCGCGGCCCTGATACGTTTGGCCTAAGCCAGAATGCACGAACACAATCGCGCAGAGCGCAATCGATAATTGCCGCCACGAACTCATCCTTATAACTACCATTGCCCGAAGTTTGCGGCAACGAGCCTGGCTCGGCGCATGCTGCATAAAAGACATGCGAGGTCTCGTGATATTCCTGGTGGTCGCCGGAATCGGCGGCGGACTCTTCTTTCTGCAAAAGCGGAGCGGGCAAAAACAGACAACGGCCGAAACTTCCGCCCAGGCAGCTCCGTCACCGAGACAAACCTACGAACACGATTGGGCCAAGCACTCTCTCGACACGACGCATTCGGTCATTCAAAAAATTCAGCAACAGAGAAAAGACGACGACCTCAAAGACGCGGTCGGGCGTCGCTGAGATCGACCCGCTCAGGGTGCGTTCGCCGTGGCGAACACTCGACGGTGCCAGCGCGAATTACTTCGCGGAAAGATTGGATCGATCGCCAAGTTGCTGATGAATTGACGACTTCAAGTCGTCCGGAGAGATCGCTTGCCTCACATCGTCAGTTGTCGCCGCTTCCTCATTATGGCCGAGCTGCGACAGGTCACGAACCGGTTCACCGTCACCGTTCATCATAATATCGCGGCCGGTCTGCTCGTCGCGCTGAACATGAAAGTGGCCGTGGTTGATACCGACAAGTGGAACGAACTGCTCGTTGTTGTGCTCGACAAAAAGAATCTCGCGGTCGCCGACTTTGAATTTCGGGCTGTCGGTGACTTCCATTGTCTCGTCGCCAACCGTCCCACCGAGCACTCGGATTGTATAAGAAGAAGTCGCGTTGCCTTTGACGTTTTCGTCGATTTGAAATCTGATGTAAGTGTCGATGTGCCGTTGTGCGCCCTCGCCTTCCCAAACGGAGCGAACATCCGTGACCGTGCCTTGAAAAATAAGTTCAGCCTGTTGCACCAACTGTTCGAAAGTTGGCGGAACCACGATCGTGGCGCTGACTCGGACAAAACCGATGGCGATTAAAGTGAGTGGGAGAAGATATTTTGTTTTCATCGAGTAAATCTAATCCTGTAGCGTTTATTTCTTCATGAACACCGAAGCACTGGTCGGTGCGGGCAAAGTGTAACCGGAACCGGATTGCAGAGTCATTGTCGCGGTCTTCCCTAAGCTTCCAACGCTCAATACGGTCAGTGTAACTTTGGCCGAGTTAGCACCAGCGGGAATCGTAATCTGGCCCGGTGTTCCGTTGAGTGAGTAGTTCCTATTCAAGATCGCGCTACCACCCATGTTATAAGCAACCGCAATTGGACCCGCCGCAGGAGCCGAAGCCGAAATCGTAAAGATCGCCGACCCTCCGCTTCTAATGCTCGTGGGAGCTGCCGAAACTGTCACTGCAGGTGAAGAAGAAGGAGTTGCAGTGGGGCTTGGCGTTGCGGTGGGTGTGGGTGTCGGCGTAGGTGTCGCGGAGGTCGTGAACGCGCGATACGTATATTTGTTTGCGAGCCACGAATTGTTCACGTTCGAGTAAAGCGACACATAAACGGTTCGGCCATCGGTGGGGATGGTGTTCACGGTTGCCGCGTGCGCGGTGACGGCGCCTGAGTTGTAAATATCTCCGCCATTCAAAGAGTTGCCTACGATAAGCACATAGCTCGCGGCGCTACCGGCACTCCAGGAAAACGTTGCGCTCGAAGAATTGAAAGTGGATGCCGGAACCGGGCTCAGCATTACCGCGGGTGCTGGAGTCGGTGTCGCCGTTGGGGCGGGTGTCGGTGTCGCGGTTGGAGCGGGTGTCGGCGTTGGCGTTGCTGTCGGTGTCGGTGTGGCTGTCGGGGTCGGTGTGGGCGTTGGACTGGCCGCAGCACCGTAAATCGATTGGCCGCCTGAAATATCATCCGCGGAAAGCTGGTCCCGATCGCTAATGACCGAATTCATGACCGCATCCACGTTTTGACCGGCCTGATCGGGGTGCCCCAGACCGAGCGCGTGTCCGAGTTCGTGGAGCGCGACCCTCTCGATATCGAACGACCCATAGCGCTGCGGCCCACGATAAGAATCGAATGATTGCGCTGTATTAAATAGGATATCGGCCTCTAGCATGCTCGAGCCGGAATAACTGTAATAAGTTACCGCCAATGTGTTGGAGCCGAAGCTCTGCCCAAACACTGTGCTCGAGAAAGCCATTGAATTAACGCGGTCTCCGGAGGCGACCGCGGCGGTGGAATTCATCGCTCGGCCAAACTGCATTCCGCCCAAGACCTGATTCCACATGTCGAGAGCCGGGGCAACGGCCGTGTTCCAAGAAGTATTGCCATCGAGGAGGGTGCGGCCAGGGTTCCCGAGCTCGAGTTGCATCACAGGATTCCCGCTAGACCACTTTGGTCCTTCGAGGCTATAAGCGCTTGCGTCCCGGGATGCGAAGGTACCAACAACGATCGCAAGCCCGCCGGCGATAGCCGCGAATAGGCCAGACATTCTGGTGCCGGCCAGTATCGAGCGCCGTGCATCCAAAACAGCATCCCCGGGGTTCATATTTTCCATATCCCCTGTAAAAGCAGTATCCGTGCGACCCCAAAAAATTATCGCTTTCGAAAGGGATTTCGGCGGGGAAGCGATGTCCTGGACGCGCCAACTAAGTCACGTATTCCAGGCGACAAGCGGGCGATAATTACGCACCCTGGCCCGCGGTTAATGCGTAATCAGAATCGAACAGTTACGGGACAATGAAAATCTTCTGTGTGGTCGGGTCTTTGACTTTGCTGCCGGGCGCGTAGCCACTCACGTCGATGTATCCGCTGCTGGCGTTGAATGGATTAAAAACAAGACCGGGCCTGTCCGGCACCGGTTTTGCCACCGGAAATTGCGTGGTGCTCGCAGAGGTCTGAGATGATGGCGAAGATTTTACCGACGGCTTGTTACCGGCAACCCGCGACGGTGCACTCGCCGATTGTTGCTTTGATTTGCCCGACGCCACGCCCGGTTTGGCGGTCGGAGAAGGAGTAGCGACCGGCCGGCCAGGATTTGTCACATCGGACGTATTTGCGGTGGGTGTAGGCTCTGGCTCGTGAAAAACGTAACGCACTGGCGCGGTAAGTGTGCGGCCAACGTTGTGCGCTGTTTCGCAGCCGATCAAGCCGATGGTAATTGCGACGATGGCCCAGCTGCTCAACTTCATTGCGCTCTCTATACAGATGACTTTCGTCAACGCAACATATCAGCGGTGAGCCGGTCGATTTCCGCATCAGTCGTCGCCCATGAACACATCAGACGATAAACATCGGGCTCGATGAACTTGTAAAAATGCCAGCCCCGCGACTGCAAATCGAGCACGAGTTGCTCGGATAGGCGGACGAAGACAGCATTTGCTTCAACGGGAAGCACGATGTCGATCTTTCCGGCAGCACGAAGACGGTCGGCCAATCTACAGGCGGTGGCGTTGGCATGCCGCGCGTTTCGGAGCCAAACGTCATTGCTTAGAAGGCCGAGCCATTGTGCCGCCAAAAATCGCGTCTTGGATGCCAGCTGGCCAGCCTGCTTCAGGCGATAGTTGAACTCAAAAGAAAGCTCCTTTTTGAAGAATATCACGAGCTCCGCCGCGGCGGCACCATTCTTTGTCCCGCCAAAGCAAAGAACATCCACGCCAATTTGCCACGTAATTTCTTTAGGCGAGCAACCGAGCGCGGCAACCGCGTTGGCAAATCGTGCGCCGTCCATGTGCACAAACATTTCGCGCTTTCGCACGAGCTCTGTGATCGCCTCGATTTCATCATGAGTGTAAACCGTGCCGAACTCGGTCGCTTGGGTCACACTGATGACGCGCGGTTTGTGCGCGTGCACCTCGGGCTGACGCGCGATCGTCGCGTCCGCTTCGTGGATGTCGATCTTGCCAGCGGCACCGCCAACCAGAAGCAGCTTTGAGCCGCGCGTGAAAAACTCGGGGGCACCGCATTCATCAGTCTGAATGTGGGCGTGAGTGTGACAAACGATGCTGTGAAACGGTTGGCAAAGTTGCGCCAGCGCGAGCGCATTTGCGGCCGTTCCATTAAAAACCAGATAAGTATCGCAATCCGTCTCGAAAACATCCCGGACCAACTCTCGAACACGACTCGTCCCTTCGTCATCGCCGTAGGAATCGGCTGCGCCTTGATTGGCCTCTTCCAACGCTGCCAACACTTCGGGGCAAATTGCCGCCGTGTTGTCGCTTGCAAACTCATGGTGTTGACCGCACCGATGCATATCGATCTTGCTAACCGAGTTCACCACGCCCAGCAAATGCCAATGCCTCAAAAGGAGAAATTGCCTGACGGGCCCGAGCCCCGGGGCCTGCAGGGCCCGCCAAACAAATCACTCTAACTGCTCCCTGAATCTAATCCGCTTTGGAGCGGCTTTTCACACCCCACTTCGAAGTTCGCCCTCAAGGTGACCGTATCGCGACGAATTTTTTTGGCTCCTCTTGAATTCCTTCGCCTTTACCTCCCAGTAGGGCGCGATTAGTTTTTAGCTATGGGCGCTTTGCAGACCGAAATCGAACGACGCGGCGAACGAATATTCGATTTGGTCGACCAGCATCCGGAGTCGCTCTTCAGTAAAGCCGGCTTTTACCAGCGAATGATGGCGCTCTCGATGCGCGACGAGCACTTCAAGGTGCAACTGTTCCGGTTCGTTGATGTTCTTGCGTCGCTCCATCGCGGAACCGATATCGTCCAGCATCTCGACGAATATTTCGCGGGCATGCGCAACGGCTACGCGCCGCTAGTTCGAACCGGAGTTCGCCTGGCGAAAATTGTTCCGTGGATCAGCGGCCAGTTTCTGCGCTGGAACGTTTCCGGCATGGCCCGCCAGTTCATCGCGGGACGAAACCCGCAGGACGTTATGAAAACGCTCCGCAAACGCCGCGCCCAAGGTATCGGGTTCACGGTCGATCTTCTCGGCGAGGCGGTTGTGAGTGAACAAGAAGCAGGCGAGTACGCCACGCGTTGTTTGGAGTTATTGGAACATCTCGGACGCGAAACGCGCGGCTGGACGGATCCGCTTGGCAAAAACGCGGAATTATTTCCTGTCGTTAATCTTTCCGTAAAAATTTCGGCGCTTTATTCCCAGATGAGTCCAGCCGACCCGGCCGACGCGATCGCGCATCTTGCCCCGAAGCTGCGCCCGATTTTACGGCGTGCGCGCGACCTCGGTGCGTTCGTCAACTTCGACATGGAAGGTTTTGCGCACAAAAATGCGACGCTCGAACTTTTCCGAACGCTCTTTAGCGAAAGCGAATTTCGCGATTGGCCGCACGTAGGAATTGTCATTCAGGCTTATCTGCGCGATGCCGCAGACGATCTGCTCGGCCTGATCGATTGGGGCCGTGCGCGCGGAACGCGCTTCGCCGTTCGTCTGGTCAAGGGCGCCTATTGGGATTTCGAAAAAATAAAATCGCGACAGAACGGATGGACTTGCCCCGTGTTTCTGCAAAAACCAGAGAGCGACTTTAATTTTGAATTGCTCACACGAATTTTGCTCGAGAATGAATCGACCGTAACCGCCGCGTTCGGGTCGCACAATGTTCGCAGCATCGCGCACGCGCAGGCGTTGGCCGATGAGCTTGGGATCGACCGCAGCCGTTTCGAGTTTCAATTGCTTTACGGGATGGCCGGTCCGGTGAAACGCGCGCTCGTAGAAATGGGCTACCGGGTCCGGGAATATTGTCCGGTCGGTGAACTCTTGCCCGGCATGTCCTATCTGGTTCGTCGCCTGCTTGAGAACACATCGAACGAAGGTTTCTTGCGCGCCAAATTTTCGGAGAACGTCTCCGAAGACGAATTGTTACGCGATCCGGCCGATCTTATCTCCCAGGGTCCGAACGGAGCTCGGCATGTAGAAGTTAGCGGCAATGGCGCTTCTCTCGATACGCCGCCCGGCGATACTTATGAAAACGCGCCGCTTGTGAATTTCGTTTACGAACAAAATCAGGACCGAATGCGAGAAGCGCTCGCGCATGTGCGCACGCAGCTCGGCCAAAAATATCCGCTCGTGATCAACGGCGAAAAAGTTTGGACCGACAAAACGATCGCTTCGATCAACCCGAGCTCGCCCGAAGACGTCGTCGGCCACGTGGCCGAAGCCGGAATTCCAGAAGCAGAACGCGCGGTCAAAGCCGCGCGCGACGCGTTTGAAAAATGGAGTCGGACGTCATTTGAAACACGCTGCCGATTGCTCGAGCGCGCCGCCGATATCATGCACCGCCGGCGTTTTGAGCTCTCCGCGCTGGAAGTTTTCGAAGTCGGCAAAGCCTGGTCGGAAGCGGACGGCGACATTCGCGAGGCGATGGATTTCTGTCGGTTTTATGCGCACGAGATGCGCTTGATCGGCCGGCCGCGGCTCACGCAACACGTCCTCGGCGAAGAAAGTTATCAGCACTATTGGCCGCGCGGTGTCGCGCTCATCATCGCGCCTTGGAATTTTCCGATGGCAATTTTGTGCGGGATGACCACGGCCGCGCTTGTCACCGGCAATACCGTGATCATGAAACCGGCCGAACAATCCGCAGTCATCGGCGCAATGTTGATGGAAATTTTCGAAGAAGCGGGCGTTCCACCGGGCGTCCTGAACTATTTGCCGGGCAAAGGTTCAGTAATGGGCGCGCACCTGGTCGATCACAAAGATGTCGATCTTATCGCGTTCACCGGATCGCGGGAAGTCGGTTTGCGGATTTGGGAGAGTGCTGGCAAAACGCGCGAAGGTCAGCGCGAACTCAAGCGCGTCATTTGTGAGATGGGCGGCAAGAACGCCGTCATCATCGATGCCGACGCCGATCTCGACGAAGCGATTGTCGATACCATTTATTCAGCGTTTGGTTATCAGGGGCAAAAATGTTCGGCTTGTTCGCGACTGATCATTTTGGAAGAGATCTATCCCCGCGCAATCGAACGCCTGCTCAACGCCGCCGCCAGTTTGCGCGTCGGAAATCCGGAAGAACCGGGAATCACGGTTGGACCGGTGATTGATGGGACCGCCCACAAACGGATTCTCGAATATATCGACATCGGCAAAAACGAATCGCGACTCGCCTTTCAAAGGGCCGATGTGCCGCAAAAAGGTTTCTTCATTCCACCAACCATCTTCACCAATGTCAGCCCGAAGACGCGGATTGCGTGCGAGGAAATTTTCGGTCCGGTGCTCAGCGTCATGAAAGCGCGCGACCTCGATGAAGCGTTCGAGATCGCGAACAGCACCGAATTCGCACTCACCGCCGGATTTTTCTCGCGCAGCCCGGCCAACATCGAGCGCGCCAAAGCGGAGATCGTTGCCGGCAACGTTTACGTCAATCGGTCATGCACCGGCGCGGTCGTCGGCCGTCATCCGTTCGGCGGTTTTAAAATGAGCGGCGGCGGCACCAAAGCGGGCGGGGCGGATTATCTTCTGCAATTCGTTGTGCCGCGTGTTGTGACCGAAAATATTACCCGGCACGGTTTCGCACCGGAAACAACGCCGCTCTACCGGGACGAATTTCTCGGACCGCGCTAATTCGGATCTACCGATCTGGCGGTCGACCTTTGTAAAGCAATTGCACTACGGTCACGATCATATAGATGACTGGCCAGGCCGCGGCGACGAGGATGACAGCGAATACGACCATTTCTTTGGCGCGTTCGCGTGCGGCCTCGATTAAATATTCGCGACCCAAGTTGTAACGTCGGAAGTTGCCGTCGTCGTTAGGCCAATAGCCATGCCATCGGCCGGTCCCGGTATGGAAAAAACAATCGGTTCGCGGAAATCGATTATCATCGAACTGAAAGTTCGGCTTCACGGTGTCCGATACAGCTTGGATCGTTCCACAATTCAGCGACTCATCCAATCGATGATTTTGTCGTGCGCGTGATTGAGCACGCTGACGTGATCTGCGTCCTCGATCGCGAAAAATTCGACAAACGGGAATTCGCGCGCGAGCTCGCGCCCCATTCGGAGCGGAATGACTTGATCGCGTGTGCCGTGAAAAATTGCGATGCGCGCATCCGGATTGAGTCTCGCCACTTCCGCCAAGTTTGCCCGATTGTCATAGCTTTCGATCAACAATCGCGCGATCCAGCCACCCAACATCGTGGCTGCTTCCTCCCGGAGCGTTGTGAACGGCGAAATCAGGACAACGTTTTGCACACGATGGTGCGTTGCAAAATCTAGCGCGACCGCCGCTCCTAACGAATGGCCGATGGTGCAGAGTGTAAGTTGCTCTTCGCTTAGTTTTAATCGCTCGCACAGCGCCTTGAGCGCGGCGTCCGTGGAAGCACGCGTGCTCGCGATCGTCGCGTAGCCGCCGTTCTTTCCGTAGCCTGGGTAATCGATCAGAAGAAAGGCGTCCTCGTGCGCCCAATATTCGCGCAGGATCGTGGTCCAATCCAGCGCGAGCGAACCGTTGCCGCAAAATGCGATCCAAAGACGTTTCGGAAATGGTGCGGTTGCCGGAATGTAATACGCACAATATTTCGCGGTCGCGACCGTGTAGCTAATTTCGACGCCGTTCGCCGGAAACGCATACGCATAGCTCTCGTCGTACGGCCGCGGATGGTAAACCATCGAGTGCTGCCGAAAATAGAGGATCAACAGCGCAGCAAGAAGAAGGAGGCCAACGCCAAGGAGCGTCCGAATTACTCTGCGCGGCCAGAGTTGAATAAAACCGCGGTTCAGCGTTGAGGACGGATTACGCATCGCGCCGCAAGAACGTGCTCCTCGCGACGCGATGCAAATCCGATTTGCAGACTACAGGCCGTTTATCTCCAGTGACCGGGGACCCAAACCCAGCCTGCACCTCTGCTCACCCAATGTCCTGGGACCCAAACAGCCGTGGTACGGGGCGGCCTGACCCAAGAGCCAGACGACCAGACGTAATCCCTTCCGGACCATCGCCAGTAGCCGGGTGTCCAAATGTAACCCGGGCCGGGCGCGACGGTTTGCGCTTCAATTCGAACCGACGGCGGTGCCTGTGGCACCACAACCTCGCGCGTCACAACCGCACTCGACGGAACTCCCGTGGTCACCTCCTGCGTGGTCGTCGTAGTCGTCGTCGTAACCGGCGGCGTTTCATCGGCGCAGCCGATCATTGCGAACGGTACTAAGGCCAACATCCAAATGCGTATTCTCATAGTGCTCCCTTCTGTATAATCTTCGTTTCTCGTTAGACGGCTTGGCCTTATCAAATTCACCCCGATGCTTTACGTCGTTGCTACGCCAATCGGAAACCTTGGCGACATCACACTGCGCGCGCGCGAAATTTTGAAAGATGTCGATCTTGTCGCGGCCGAGGACACCCGACACTCCGGGATTTTGTTGAAGCATTATCAGATCAAAAAACCGCTCATTAGTTATCACGAGCACAACGAAGCGATGCGCACCGCGCAGCTGGTTGAGCGACTCGCGGCCGGCGAAAAAATCGCGCTGATCACTGACGCGGGAACGCCGGGCCTGTCCGATCCTGGCGCGCGATTGATTCGCGAATGCATCAAACGCGAACTGCCTTTCACAATTATTCCTGGACCTTCTTCAATTTCGACCGCGCTGGTCGGATCGGGGTTCTCGGCCGACAAATTTTGCTTCGGCGGATTTCTGCCCGTTAAAAGTGGCCGACGCGAACGCGAGCTACGTGCCGCCGCCGCCCGCGAGGAAACATCGATTTATTTCGAATCGCCGTATCGGCTAACTAAAACGCTCAAGGCCTGCATTGACGTTGTGCCGGATCGACAACTCTGCGTCGCGCGCGAGCTCACAAAGAAGTTCGAAGAATTTCGCCGCGGAACGCCGACGGAGCTACTCATACATTACGAAGCGCATCCGCCAAAGGGAGAGATCGTGCTAGTCATTTCAGGTAGGGGCGATTGACTCAATCGCCCGCAACGCTAATCGGGCTCGGATCGGTTCGGTGAACCGCCCCTACCTTTTGCTTGCCAAGCTATGGCTTCTGTGTGAATTTGCGCGGCTTTTTCTCCCCGGAAAGACCTATGACCTACGCAATCATCAAGACTGGCGGACGGCAGTACCGCGTCGCGGAAGGCGACACCATCGATGTCGATCTTCTCGATGTCGATGCGGGGAAAACCGCAACGTTCGGCGAAGTGTTGATGTTCGCCGACGGTAAGAACATCACTCACGGCGATCCGCTCATCTCCGGCGCGAAAGTGACGGCCGAAGTTGTCGAGCAGCGGAAGGACAAAAAAGTCATCGCGTTCAAATACAAACGGCGCAAAGGTTATCACCGCACGGTTGGACATCGCCGCAAACTGACTCGGGTGAAAATCAAAAGCATCACCGGCGGCTCAAAATCGAAGAAATCTTAAGTCATGGCTCATAAAAAAGGACAGGGCAGCGTTAAGAACGGCCGCGACAGCGTTAGCAAACGGCTCGGTGTAAAACGATTCGGCAGCGAGCTGGTCGTGGCCGGCAACATCATTGTCCGGCAGCGCGGAACAAAGTTTTTACCGGGCAAAAACGTCGGCCTCGGCCGCGATTACACGATTTTCGCGCTGGTCGACGGCAACGTCCGCTTCGATCGCGGCGGACGACGGGTCAACATCGATCCGGTCGCTGCGAAATAATCGTTTCCCTTCCCGATTCGCCCCGAGTGCGGTATAACGAGTCGCTTTCATGAAATATCGGACGTTCATCCTGTTTGGTGCACCCGGCAGCGGCAAAGGGACCCAGGGCAAAACACTCGGAACGATCCCGCGCTTCTATCATTGTCCGTGTGGTGACGTGTTTCGCTCAATCGATACACGCACGAAAGTCGGGAAAGCGTTTCTGGAATATTCTAGCAAAGGTCAGCTCGTTCCCGACGACATCACGGTCGAGCTTTGGAAAGAAGCGATCGACGCCGCGGTTGATGGTCACAAATTCAAGCCGGACATCGACATCCTCGTGCTTGACGGCATTCCGCGGAACGTGAATCAGGCCAAAATCATGCGAGAATTGATCGATGTGGAAAAAGTTTTTCATCTCGCTTGTCCCAACCGCGAGACGTTGTTCGGGCGGTTGAAAAAGCGCGCGCTGAAAGACAATCGCCTCGATGACGCCAATGAAGAGGTCATTCAAAGGCGGCTCGACATTTACGAAATGGAATCGAAGCCCGTGCTGACTCATTATCCCAAAGATTGCATCACCGTGATTGACGCCATGCAGCCGCCCGCGAAAGTGTTATTCGATATCTTAGCGAGCGTAAACGGCGTCAAACATGAGTCAGCAGCAATTTGAGAATTTCACAGCTTCGACCCTGTATTGCGAGAAATGCCGGGCGACGACCCCCGTCCGTGAGAAGCTGCTGCTAGTTCTGCCCGACCGCGAGATCTTCGATTATCTCTGCACCGAATGCGGGTCGTCGGTCGGACAACGCGAAGTCACTGCCGGCGAAAAAATGATGGCGGAAGCGGTCGCCGCGCGAAATCGCAGGGCCATTCCCATTCAATCGCTTCGATAAACCGCAAATGCGGATCGTATTCATCGGCACGGGCGAAATCGGCGCGCCCACGCTGCGCGCACTGCAAAAATCCGAGGACGAATTAGTTGGAGTTGTCACGCAACCCGACAAGCCGGCAGGCCGCACTCAAAAAATCACCGCACCGCCGATCAAGAAAGCGCTGATCGGCAGCGGACCAAATGCCAACCCAGTCGAAGGCTCGCCGCGGAGAGCTGGGATCTTCCAGCCGACCCGAATTAAAGATCCCGAAGCGATCGATCAAATTCGTGCTCTTGCGCCGGACGTGATCGTGGTCATGGCCTATGGACAGATCTTGCCACGCGCAGTGCTCGAGATTCCAAAGATCGCAAGCTTGAACTTGCACGCATCGCTTTTGCCGCGCTGGCGCGGGGCCGCCCCGATTCAGGCAGCCATCGCGGCCGGTGATCATGAGACGGGCGTTACCGTGATGTACATGGATGAAGGCCTCGATACCGGCGACATTTTGCTTCAGCGCAAGATCGACATCTGGCCGACCGAGACGGGCGCGACGCTGCATGATCGGCTCGCACAGATCGCGCCGGAAGCGTTGCTTGAATCTTTGCGTCTGCTTGCCGCCGGCAATGCGCCGCGTGTTCCGCAAGACAAATCCCTCGCAAATTACGCGCCGAAGCTGAATCGTGAAGCAGGCCGTCTGAATTGGAATGAAAGCGCCGAGGCCATCGAGAGAAAAATTCGCGCTTATAATCCCTGGCCGGGCGCGTTCACTGAGCTTGCCGGCGGCAATTTAAAAATCTTTGCCGCGTCGATTATCGATCTTCGCGGGAAGCCGGGCGAGATATTGCGGAAAAATCGGGAACTTGTTGTTGCGACGTCCGATCGTGCTTTATCGGTGACCGATGTTCAGTTGGAAGGAAAGCGCCGCATGAGCGCAGCAGAATTTTTGCGCGGGCGCGCGTTGTAACCGCGCTCACCGAGCGCGGGCCGGCGACGAGGTCGCCGGCTAGAGTCATTTTGCTTTCAAAACGTCGCGGCCTCCTGTTTCATTTGCGCTGCCATGAAGACCGAGGCGCCCGCTTACAAACGTGTCGTGCTCAAGCTGAGTGGCGAAGCGCTCCAGGAGCGCGGCTCGCGCGAAAACATTTCGCCGTCGGTCGTGCGCGAGATCGCGGATCGAATCAAGGACGTGCACAGCCTCGGCGTCCAGATTTCGATCGTGATCGGCGGGGGAAATATTTGGCGTGGCTCCTCCGCGGCGGTCCGCGGCATGGATCGAACGACGGCGGATTACATGGGCATGCTGGCGACAGTGATCAATGCGCTCGCATTGCGGAGCACGCTCACGAAGATCGGGGTCGAAGCGCGGGTGCAAACGGCGATCGAAATGAAAAACGTGGCCGAGCCGTTTATTCTCGGCCGGGCGATTCGACATCTTGAACTTGGTCGGATCGTGATTTTCGCGGCCGGCACCGGCAATCCTTACTTTTCAACCGACACCACGGCAGCGTTACGCGCGAGCGAGATCGGCGCGGATGTGATTTTGAAAGCAACCAAAGTGGATGGCGTTTACGATCGCGACCCGAATACGGACCCAAACGCGAAACGTTTCGAGCGAATCACATTCACGGAAGCGTTGACGAAGCGATTGCAGGTGATGGATTCAACCGCGTTTAGTCTTTGCATGGACAATAACGTGCCAATCGTCGTTTTCGACATGAACAAATCGAGTAATATTCGCGACGCTGTCCTCGGCCGAAAAGTCGGCACGCTCGTTTGCGGTGAATCGGAGACCAAGTAAAAAGTTACGCGCATGGACAGAGACGACATTCTTCTCGAAGCCGAGATGGCGATGGAAAAGAGCGTCGATTATCTGGCTCACGAATTTTCCGGCGTGCGGACGGGCAAAGCGTCGCCCGCGCTGGTCGAGAACATTGACGTGCAGGCCTATGGCTCGACGATGAAACTGAAGCAGCTCGCGCTTATCACGACCCCGGAATCGCGGTTGCTCGTGTTGCAACCATTCGACGCCGGCACGGTGCAAGATATTGAACGCGCGCTGAAAGAATCGAAGATCGGCATTACCCCGGCGGTCGACGGAAAAATTATTCGACTCCCGATTCCAGAATTATCCGAAGAGCGGCGCAAGGAATTAGCGAAGTCGTTAGGCAGAATGGCGGAGGAAGCGCGGGTTCGGATCCGGAGTAATCGTCATACCGCACTCGATGAAGCAAAAAAACTCAAAGGTGGTGGCGGGATCAGCGAGGATGAACTGCACGACTTGGAAAAACAGATTCAGAAACTGACCGACCGCTTCGTCAAATCAATCGACGATCATCTCAAGCACAAAGAAGCTGAGATCATGAAGGTTTGAAATCTTCCTCTTCCTCTCAATCTGAACCTTTGAATCAAGACTAAGAGAAAGCGGTAGAGGAAGAGTTACAGCCGGACCAGATCAAGCAGGAACTGGCACCAAAGATAGATCATTCCGCGCCACGAGTATTTCACGTCGCCTTCGGGCGTCTGCTTGAGCACGCCTTTATCGATGTTGTGCGCAATCTGTTCGCGTAAATCGCGCTCCATTTCTTTTTCGATCCGTTCATCGTCCAGCGGATCGATTGCGTCTATCTGCACATTATTTTTTCGCAAAAACGCGCGGTGGCTCTGATACAGCTGCCAGAATGATTGGTCAGGCCGCTGGCGATTGATGCGAAATTGCGGCGTCAGTTTTAACCCATAGGAGAGCGGGTAATTCCACGTCGTCCAGATGATGCCGGTCCGGGACCGGGACGAGATTCGCAGATAATAAAACGAGAGATCGTGCTGCTCGTTGAGGCAAATGGTCGCCTGGGCGCGATCTTCGGCTTTGTAAAAGAGGCGAAAGAATTGGCGGTAATCTTCCCAATCCCAGCCAGCATCGTTCACGTGCACGAAACCTTCGCTCTCGATCTCGCGTGTGATTTCGTTGAGTGTCGGAAAGGTGTCGCTCGAAGGCGGCGGTTTGGGACGGAGTTGTTTCTCCTTCGGTAAACGCAACGCCCGAATGCGGGTAAGAATTTCCACCCACGGCAAAAAGAACCAGGCTGCCGCAGCGGCTCCGCCAAGAATTTGGCTGCCGGTGATGAAATAGATCGCGAGATACGAGACGACCAGGATCCCGATCGCGCCCGCTTTTTGCGAAAAAGAGCTCTGGAAGCTGCGCAGAGCAACGCTCAGCACCGCTACGCCGAGCGTGAGGAAGAGATTAAAGAGCATTACGGGTTGATTTGATGCTCGCTCAGGAATTTTTCCAATTGATCGGTGTCGAAGTTCGCCAGCACGTGACCGCCGGCGACAAACGTCGGCACATAAGTTTGCTCGGAAAGTTCCTTCATTTCCTCGTAGGCTTGTCGATCTTCGCCGACATCGATCGCGGTGAACTTATAGCCGCGCGCTTCCAAATATTCCTTGGCATCGATGCACCACGAACACCATTCGCGGCTGTAGAGCTTTAATTCCATCAAGAGCGGAAATAAACGATGGCCTCGTGCTGCGTCAATAAGATCGAGCTTAGTAAGACTTGGCCCAGACCACCCGGCGCGCGCTCGGTTCGCCGGTGAAAACGCATTTGCCCGCTTCGGATTCTCCGAACGGAATCACACGAATAGTCACTTTCAGATCGTTCTTGATTTGTTCTTCTGCTTCGCGCGCACCATTCCAGTGCGCGAGCGCGAAACCGCCATGGATCTCCGGTTTCGCAGCATTTTTGGCAGTGAAGAAATCGTAGAAATCCTTTTTCGATTCAATCACACGCGTATTCTCCTCCTGAAATTTCTTCGCGCGGTCGTAGAGATTTTTTTGGATCGACATCAGCATCTCTGGAGCGACCGCAGCGAATTCCTGGATCGACATCGACTCCTTGGATTTCACCGGCTGATCGCGGCGCGAAACTGCGACCGAGCTTGTCTCCAAATCACGAGGCCCGATCTCAACTCGAACCGGCACCCCTTTCTTGATCCATTCCCAATTTTTCACGCCGCCGCCGAGATCGCGCCGATCCACCTCAACTTCGATTGGAGAATCGCCGAACTGCTTTCCACGCAGCTGCAATGCGAGCGCATCACAAACGTCCAACACTCGCGCGCGAGTCTCTTCTTTCGGTGTAATCGGCAGAATTACAATTTGGGTCGGTGCGATTCGTGGCGGTAAGACCAGTCCGTCGTCATCACCGTGCATCATAACGACCGTGCCGACCATCCGCGTGGTCATCCCCCAGCTGGTCGTCCAGCCGAATTCCTGTTTGCCCTCGCGATTCTGAAATTGAATTCCACTCGCACGCGAAAAGTTTTGTCCTAAAAAGTGCGATGTTCCGCCCTGGATCGCTTTCCGGTCCTGCACCATCGCCTCGATCGCCAACGTCTGGACGGCGCCGGGGAAACGTTCGCTGTCCGATTTCTCGCCGCTGAAAACCGGAACGGCGAGGTGATCGCGCACGAAAGTCTCGTAAACGTCGAGCATTTGTTTAGTTTCCTCCCGCGCTTCCGTTTCCGTTTCGTGCACAGTGTGACCCTCCTGCCAGAGAAACTCCGTCGTTCGCAAAAACAAACGCGGCCGCATTTCCCAACGCACCACGTTGGCCCATTGATTGATGAGGATTGGAAGATCGCGATACGATTGTACCCACTTCGCGTAGCTCGCGCCGATGATGGTCTCCGAAGTCGGCCGAACCACCAGCGGCTCGTTCAACGGGCTCGCGGGTTTCATTTTTCCATCGGCATCGACTTCGAGCCGCGTGTGCGTGACGATGGCGCATTCCTTCGCGAAGCCTTCGACGTGCTCGGCTTCCTTCGCGAAATAACTTAGCGGAATAAAAAGAGGAAAATAAGCATTGCGATGCCCGGTCGCGCGAAGCATGCCATCGAGCTGCCGCTGCATGTTCTCCCAAATGCCGAAACCCCATGGGCGAATGACCATGCAGCCGCGCACGTCGCTCGGTTCCGCCAGCTCAGCCGCCCGCACCACTTGCTGATACCATTCCGGAAAATCTTCTTCCCGCCGCGGACTAATCGCGGTTTTTTGAGGAGCAGGGTTCGACATCGCGAGAACGAATTAAGCCGTCGCGTGCGAAATGACCAGTGACCTTTTTCACACCGCAACTTTCGGCATGATGTCGGGTTTTTCTTTTCGATGAAAATGAAATTTTTGATAACGATGTCGGCCTTGGGGATTGCGCTTCAATTCACGCCGATAGCTGGAAGCCAGGACGAGGACCAAGGCGGACGCGGACGTCGCTGGGAAAAACGTCTCGCGAATCTTTCGCCGGAAGAACGCCAGAAAGTGCAAGCCGCTCATCGCAAAGCGATGCAGGAACCATCGGTTCAGGCCGCGCGCGAGAAAATGCGCCAGGCGGATAAGGAATTCCACGACACCATGCATGCGGCGATGCTCAAGGCCGATCCATCAATTCAGCCGATCCTTAACAAAATCCCAGCGCCGAATCGGCGCGGCAGTTAAGCGGACTGCTACAAGATCGACAAGTCCGAGCTCGACCGGCTTATGGGTTCCGCGCGACCAGCGCCTCGGCTCGTTCGGCATAACCGCCCGCAAAATCGATGCTGCACCCGGTGCGATATCGCGCGTGCGGGCCAAACGCGGCACCCGCATAATTAAACTTCGGATTGAAAATATTTTTACGGTGACCACGCGAGCGAACGCCGTCGTCGATGATGAGCGTTAGCACAATTCCGCGCGCTGTTTTCTGGCCATAGGAAATATTTTCACCCCAAGTTGCGCTCCAGGTTCCGTACCGGCTGATCCGGTCGCCGGGACTGCTCCGATCATTGCCATTATGTCCAAGCTGACCCTCGACTTGTTCGGCGGCCGCGCGAGACATATCAGTGCCGCCCCCGATTCCGCTGGTTGACAGTGACCTCCGCGGCCAGTAGTTTCCGTGCCCTTTTTCAAACGCCGATGAAGACGTTTTCCGCCAAAGCCAACGAAGTCGACCGCAAGTGGTGGCTGATCGATGCCAAGGATCAGGTGCTGGGCCACGTGGCGGTCAAGGCGGCGAGACTTTTGCGCGGCAAAGAGAAGACGATTTTTACGCCGCATGTCGATACTGGTGACTTCGTCGTGGTCATCAACGCCGAGAAGGTCCGTGTCTCCGGCAAAAAGGAAGAGCAGAAAAGCTTCATGAGTTTCTCCGGCTACGTGGGCGGACATAAATCCGAGAACGTTCGGGCGCGACGTGCGCGTCATCCGGAATTACTGATCGAGCGAGCGGTCCGCGGAATGATTCCGCACAACCGACTTGGCCGCACGGTTTATCGAAAGCTCAAGGTTTACCGCGGAGAATCCCATCCTCACAGCGCGCAGCAGCCGCAATCGGTCAAGCTCGCCTAACCAATTTTTCTTATGGCTCAAGCACAGGAATTTATCGCCACCGGTCGTCGAAAAACTTCCGTTGCGCGCATTCGGATGACTCCGGGCAGCGGCAAGATCGATATCAACGGCCGCAATTTCGAAGATTACTTCCCGAGTGTTCCATTGCAGAACGTAGTGCTTCAACCGTTGCAGGCGGCGAAGATGGTAAACACCTATGATCTTTTCATTAATGCCAGCGGCGGCGGCGTTGCCGGCCAGGCTGGCGCCGCGCGTTTGGCCATCTCCCGCGCACTTATTCAGGCCGATGGCAATTTACGCGGCACGCTCAAATCCGAAGGGTTGCTTCGACGCGATCCGCGGATGAAGGAACGCAAAAAATCCGGCCAGCCCGGCGCGCGCAAACGCTTCCAATTTTCGAAGCGCTAATCGCGATCGGCAGGGGCGATTCACCGAACGGCCCGCGGGCGATTGAGGTCAATCGCCCCTACCTAGTTATTTCGCCTTTTTTGGTGTCGGCGCACCCGCGGGCGACATCGCTCCGGCAGTTGGTGCTGCAGCCGGAATAGGTGCGGTTGGGGCGGCGATCATTGGCGGAGCGCCCGGCCCAGCTGGCGGCGCTGGCAAACTTGCCGCCCCTGGCGCTGGCTTTGGCCGTTCAGGTGGCTTCAACGAACGCAATTGCCTCATCGCCTCGCCTGCCCAGATTGTCTCGATGCGGTCATCCCGCGTACCTTCAGTTTGCGGGCCTGGCATCCGATATTTCGTCAGAATTTCTTCACAAACTCGGCGCGCATCTTCGATTCGGTTCTTCGCTTTTAACAATGGCACTTCCGAAATCAGCGCAAGCGGCCCGTTGTAAGTGTTTGCGTATTTGACGGCGACCTGTTGATAAATCGAAAGAGCTTCATCCGTTTTGCCCATCAATTCCAAATTCGCCGCCATTGCCAGACGCGCTGTCGGCACAAAATCGTGTTCCGGATATT
>Ga0209056_10000956_pt1 | contig 31959 bp, 29 predicted proteins | sample GraSoiAngelo_114_FD_185876 | JGI IMG/M metagenome (GOLD analysis project Ga0209056, IMG submission 185876) | Grasslands soil microbial communities from the Angelo Coastal Reserve, California, USA - 14_0903_13_40cm (SPAdes) (version 2) | ecosystem: Environmental > Terrestrial > Soil > Grasslands... | reverse complement strand
GCGCCATCGTCCCGCCCGATGATCCCGCCGCGCTGGCCGGCGCGCTGCGCCGCCTCAGCGCCGCCGAGCTGCGCCGGCCGCTGGCCCAGGCGGGGCGGGCGCGGGTGATGCAATTGCTCAGTGAGGATGCGGTGGCGGAGCGGACGGTGGCGTTCTGGAAGGAGATACTCGCGTGAGGAGAAGCGTTCACCCTCAATGACCCGAGTCCTCCTGGTGCCCGACCTGCCTTTGGAGCGCTGGCCCTCGATGGACCGCTACGCTCACCGGCTGTACGACTGGCTGGAGAGCACCGATCCCGGATTCGAGGTGCGGTTGGCGGCGCACATCGGCGCGCTGACGCGCGAGACCAAGGACGGGCGCCAGTCGGGCGGCTATCCCCGCTGGTGGGCCCAGGACGTGGATCCCACCGCCCTTGTGCTGCCGGGCCCGTTGCGCGAGCCGCAGCGCTACGTGGCCCGCCACTTCCTGTACCCGTGGTGGCTCAAGCGCGACGCCAAGCGCGCCCGCCTGGTGCACATCCTCGACCACAGCTACGCGCACATGATCACCCGGGTGCACCGCCGGCCGGTGGTGGTGACGGTGCACGACCTGATGCCGGTGATCGTCCTGCGCTCGCCTACCGACGGCTGGCGCGAGGGGATCCGCAATCGCTTCCTGCGACAGACGCTCAAGGCGCTGCGGCTCGCCCAAGCATACATCGTGGGCACGGAGTGGCTGAAGAGCGAGCTGGCGACGTGGCTGGGTGACGACACGCGCATCACCGTCGTGCCGTTCGGGGTGGACCGCGCCTTCTTCTCCGAGGCGCCGGGGGCGCGGGCGCGCGGGCGCGCCGACTGGCGCATCCCCGAGGACGCCTTCGTGGTGCTGCACGTGGGGAGCACCGTCGAGCGGAAAAACGTGCCGCTCGTGATGCAGACCGTGGCGCGGCTCCGCGCCGAGGCGGATGCCTATCTGCTGCAGGTGGGCGGGCGCTTCACCGGCGACCAGGAGCAGCTGGTCGAGCGGCTGGGGCTGCGCCGCTACGTGCGCACCGCCCAATTCGCCGACGAGACCACGCTGCGGCGTGCCTACCGCGCCGCCGACGTGCTGCTGTTCCCTTCCCTCTATGAAGGATTCGGCTACCCCGTGATCGAAGCGTTCGCCTCGGGGCTGCCCGTCGTGACGTCGGGCGCGGGCGGGCTCAAGGAGGTGGGCGGCGACGCGATCGTCGTGGTCGAGGGCCGGGATCCCGCCGCCTACGTGCAGGCGCTCGAGGCGTTGTCGGAGGATCCGGCGCGCATGGAGCTGCTGATCGCGCGGGGGCGGGTGCGGGCGCGCGAGTTTCCCTGGCAGAAGACCGCGGAGCGAACGGCGGAGGTGTATCGGAAGCTGCTGTAAAACCCTCTCCTCTCCCAGAAAAAGACGGGGGAACCAGTTATGGCGGCGAGTGAAACGACGTGACTGACTGCACCGAGATCCCCACGCGCACCACCTTCAACCGTTGCTTGTACCAGATGTTGTAGTAATCCTGCCCGAGGTAGCCGTTCACGAACGCGCCGAGTAGTGCTTCGGTGCGGAACGCCAGGTTGAGCGTGCCCGAGACGCCGAGGCGATCGGCGCTCAAGAACCGATGCCCCTGGAAGCGACCGTCGAGAATGTAGAAGTAGTCGAACTGCAACACGAACGGGATGCGCGGCACGAGTGGTAGCAGTCGCCGGGACAGGGTCGACAACAGCAGCCGATACCGGCCATACTGATTCTCCCCCGATCCGCTGCGCAGCTCGGGGTCTTCGTCGATCGGGACGTGCATCCGCAAGCCGAGCCGTGCCCACCCCACGCCCCGGTCATCGCCCAGCTTGAAGACCCGATGGTAAGCCAGCTCGACGAAGTTGGTCGAAAAGCTGCCGTCGAACGTGTTCGGGATGGTTGTGTTGGCGAAGAAAAACGGACCCGCCTGACCGTTGGAATGGTGGCTGATGGTGAACGACACAAATTCCCCGTGGTCGTTGCCGCCACGAAACGGGCCCCACCAGTACGCCGCGATTCTCGGCATGTAGCTCGGCGTCCGGATGGGGGCGGAGTGGGTGGAATCGTTGCGCATCCGCAGGACGATCTTGCTCGTGACCACCAGGGCCCAGCGCGACCACCCGGCGCTGAAGTGCGGCGCCACGTCGGCCTCGAAGAACAGCTTCTCGATGTTGCCGCCGCCGCCCAGCACGGTGATATAGCTGGTCTCGAGCTGCTCCTGCACCAGGCGATATCGCACCGCCCGCGTCGCGAAGTCGGAAGTATCCCCGCGCTTGGCGAGCGCGGACGCGATCCGCTGCGCGGGGGCGATCGCGGCGCAGGCTGCAAGGCCAGCCCCGAGCGCGGCACCGCGCAGCGCTACGAGCGACGTACGGGTCACCCGGGGTGCTGAAAAACCATCTGAGTGTCGTGTGCGTCACGTGATTGGACGCCCTGAAGGGCGCCCTCGGCGCCGGTGCGTCCTGGAAGGACGCTTGCGAACGAGCGTCCTTCAGGACGACACGGCGGCCGAGGCCGGGCTTCAGCCCGTGCAATCACCGGTCCCAACCACTCGACGGGCTATTTCAGCACCCCTGCTACCGCTGCGGCGCCAGGTCAATCCTGCCGAGTCGCTGCGTGCCGGAGAGCGCGAGCCACAGCCGCGCGCGGGTGGAATCGACGGCCATGTTCCGCACCACCGCTCCTGGAGTTGGGATCGCCACGGTCTCGGTGTGCTCGGTGGCGGGATCGAAGGCCACGATCTCGTTCTTCCCCGACTCGTTGTACCAGATGCGTCCGTCGGTGCCGATCGCGATGCCGTACGGCTGGCTGCCGCTGCCGCCGGGGCACGGGAAGTCGCGCACCTGTCCCGTGGCGGGGTCGAGCCGGCCGAGCTGGCCGCGCGCGTAGTCGGAGTACCACACGATCCCCTTGGCATCTACGACGAGCCGGCGCGGCCGCGCCGCGGGATCGGGGAGCGTGAACTCCTTGAGCGCGCCGTCGGCGGGGTGGACGCGGCCGATCTTGTTGGTGCCGAACAGCGCCATCCAGATCGAGCCGTCCGGCCCCGCCACGAGGCCGTAGGGCCGCGCGCCGGGTGTCGGGACCGGGAACAGCTTCGCCTGTCCCGTGGCGGGGTCGAGCGCGCCGTACAAATCGGCGCCCTGTGAGGTAAACCAGATCTTGCCGCCCGAGTAGAGCGGGGTGTGCGGGTCGCGCGCCTCGGCGGGCAGCATGTACTCCTTGATCGCACCGGTCGCCGGGTCGAGCCGGCCGAGCCGGCCCTTGAAGTTGCCGGTGTACCACACGCCGCCGTCGGGCGCCACGATGATGCCGTGCGGCCCCGACGCCTGCGTCGGCGTGGGGTAGTCGGTGACCTGCCCCGTCGCCGGATCGAGCCGGCCGATGTAGCTGTTCGCCTGGTCGGTGTACCACACGATCCCGTCTCGACCCACGGCGGGATCGTGCGGGAAGGCTTTGGGCCGTGGCAGCAGATACTCGACGACCGTGGCGGCAGGGACGGGAGCGGCAACAGGGGTTGACGTGGCGGCGAGCTGCAGCAGCGCGAGGATCAGCACGGGTCCTTCCTTGCTAAGGTTGGCACCGTGGATCGTCGTCGCAGAGGCCGGCAGAGTCAACCCCTGGGAAGAAACTGCTTGAATTCGATTGAGGCCTCTTATTCCGAGGCTCCTATCCCGGTCACCGCCGCAGCAGCAGTGCCACCACGCTGAGCGCGGTGCCCACCACGCCCAGTGCCGTCGGCGCCCAGAACATGAACATCCAGCGCACGAGGTCCGATTTCATGTCGGCGAGGTCCTTGCGGAGCTCAGCCATGCGCTGGTCGACCTTCGCGTCGAGCTGCGCGTAGCGCTGCTCGATTTTCGCGTCGAGCTGCCCATAACGCTTCTCGATTGTCGCGTCGAGCTCGGCAATGCGCTGCTCGAGTTTCGCGTCGAGCTGGGTGTAGCGTTGCTCGATTCTCGCATCGAGCTCCGCGACCCGCTGCTCGATTTTTGCATCGAGCTCCGCGACCCGCTGCTCGAGCTTCGCGTCGAACCGGCCGAAGTTCAACTCATTCAGCTCTCTCAAGTCGCCCCGATACGTCGCATCCACCTGGTTGAACCACTCCACGAGCTCGGTTGCGATCTCGTCGCCGAAAGTGTCGTAGAACTTGCGGGAAAGCTTCGCAGTGACTGGCATGATAGCCTCGTGAGGAGCCGGTCACCAAAGTCAATGTATCGTGGCCCGAGCGCATAGGCAAAAGGCCGCGTCCCGGTGCATTTGAGCTCCGGGGTCGGTCCACTCGTAGTAAGAAACTGACCCGTGGCGCAATCCTTAGCCTATGCGGCACGCCGAGCTTACGTTGATCTTGGGGCTGCCTCAAATCGTGGGGGAGCCTGCATGCCGGTGGCCAAGCTGTCGCGGGAGTTCTATGAGAAGTTCGGTGACAAGCTCACGGATGAGCTGGTGAACTGCTTGAATTCGATTGAGGCCTCATCGGGCTCTACTTCAAGCGGTGATCCACTTCCGAGGCTTCTATCCCAGAACGATGGGCCTTCGTCCTCACCCCCTGACCCCCTCTCCTCCATGCGGAGAGGGGGAACCACGTGCCAACCCCGCGTTCCCCCTCTCCCGAAGGGAGAGGGGGCCAGGGGGTGAGGACCCAAAGGGAGAGGGGAGCCTCAGCCGAGGATGTCGTCGACGCGGAGCGTCACCCCGGGGAGCCTGTGTGGGGTGAGCGTGTCGCCGCGGCCAGCGGTCAGGACCTTCCCGTAGCCCTGGGGACTTGGATCGCGATAGAGAGCGACCACGTCGCCAGGCAGATTCACGAGCCAGACCTCGGGAATGCCGGCCGCGGCATAGAGCGGGATCTTCACGTCACGGTCGTGCTCAAGGGACGTCTCCGCGACCTCGATGACGAGCAGCACGTCTCGGGGCTCGGGGTGGGCGGTGCGATATGTGTCCGCCCGCGCGCGCAGCAAGGCCACGTCCGGCTGGAGCTCGGAGCGCGCCCCGAGCAGCACGGGGTTCTGGACCCATAGAACGGCCCGGTCCCCAACCAGTCGCGCCAGCAATCCGGTGAGGGCGGCGACGCAGCCTGCGTGCCCCGGCCCGATCGGGGTCATCTCGACGATCTGGCCGTCGAGCAGCTCGACGCGGTCGTCTTCCCTGAACACGCCCGCTCGCCCCATGCGGTGGTACTCCTCCACGGTGAAGCGGCGTCCGGTGACCGGCATGCGCATACTATCGGTCCTCCTCGGCGGGGCCGGCAAGTGCTCGGCATGATCCACGATAGGGCCGGCGCCGCGCGGGGCCGTCATCGGATCGTTGCGGAGCGGTGCGCATCGCGGCGGTCCTCTCACATCGGGCCCTCTGCTGGTCCTCACCCCGCTGACCGTCTCTCCGCGATGGGCGTTCGTCCTCATCCCCTGACCCCCTCTCCGCGATGGGCTCTCGTCCTCACCCCCTGACCCCCTCTCCGCGATGGGCCTTCGTCCTCACCCCCTGATCGTCTCTCCGCGATGGGAAACTTCGTCCTCACCTCGCTGACCGCCTCTCCGCGACTGGCCTTCGTTCTCACCCCCTGATCGTCTCTCCGCGATGGGAAACTTCGTCCTCACCCCCTGACCCCCTCTCCGCGATGCGGAGAGGGGGAACCACGTGCCAACCCCTCGTTCCCCCTCTCCCGAAGGGAGAGGGGGACAGGGGGTGAGGACCCGAAGGGAGAGGGAACCAGGGGGTGAGGACCCGAAGGGAGAGGGAACCAGGGGGTGAGGACCCGAAGGGAGAGGGAACCAGGGGGTGAGGACCCGAAGGGAGAGGGAACCAGGGGGTGAGGACCCGAAGGGAGAGGGAACCAGGGGGTGAGGACCCGAAGGGAGAGGGAACCAGGGGGTGAGGACCCAAAGGGAGAGGGAACCAGGGGGTGAGGACCCAAAGGGAGAGGGAACCAGGGGGTGAGGACCCGAAGGGAGAAGGGGCCAGGGGGTGAGGACCCAAAGGGAGAGGGAAGCAGGGGGTGAGGACACGAACGGAGAGGGCCGGCCGCGTCTGCTCGCGTCGTCACACCATCAGTGCGCGCATGGGGTGCAGCACCCGGCGGAACGGATCGAACACCAGGCCGAGGATCTCGAGCGTGACGACGCCGAGCAGCGGTTCCGCGTCGCCGGGTTGGCCGAGGACGACCGGGGTGTGACCCTCGCCTTGGGGCAGCGCGAGGTGGCATTCCGAGACGGGCCGGCGGACCGAGGTGCCGTCGGCGAGCACGAATTCCATCTCGCGCTTGGGCGCGAGGCCGATGGCCTGCCACACCGGCTCGGGGAGGAGCGAGTAGGTGGCCCCGCTGTCGATCAGGAAGCGGACGCTGGCTTCCGCGCCCGCAGGACCGCGGACGGTACCTTGGACGTAGCTGATGCCCACGCTCCGGAAGACGGGGTTCCCGGCGCCGAGCGCCGTCATCGGAAGATTGCGGCGAGGCGTGAAGACACGCCAGTGCTGCCGCTGCACCAGCCTCAGCCGAGGATGTCGTCGACGCGGAGTGTCACCCCGGGGAGCCTGTGTGGGGTGAGCGTGTCGCCGCGGCCGGCGGTCCGGACCGTCGCGTAGCCCTGGGGGCTGGGATCGCGATAGAGGGCGACGACGTCGCCAGGCAGATTCACCAGCCAGACCTCGGGAATGCCGGCCGCGGCATAGAGCGGGATCTTCACGTCGCGGTCGTGCTCGAGCGAGGTGTCCGCGACCTCGATCACGAGCAAGACATGTTCCGGCTGTGGGTGGGCCGTGCGGTAGGCGTCGGCGCGCGGGACTAGCAAGGCGACGTCCGGCTGCGGCTCGGAGTCTCTGCCCAGCCGGATCGGGTTTTGAACCCGCAGCAGTGCGCGATCGCCGACGAGCCGTGAGAGCAGACGGGTGAGTACGTCGACGCAGCCCGCGTGCCCCGGACCGATGGGGCTCATCTCGACGATCTGCCCGTCGAGCAGCTCGATGCGGTCGTCCTCGTCGAACAAGCCGGCCTGTGCCATGCGATGGTATTCGTCGACCGAGAAGCGGCGCACGCTGAGCGGCATGCCCATACTATCGGTCCTCCGCGGTTGGGTGAGCAAGTGGCCGGCACGACCCAAGATGGGGCCGACGCGCTCCGGCGCCGTCATGGAAAGGTTGCGACCAGTGTCATTGTCACGCGACTGGGAGCCCGAGCCGACGCCAGTCGGTCGAGGCGCAGCCCGGTTTGCTCGCTCGGCTGTGCCGAGGCTAGATTGCCGCCGCAATGGTCGATCGTCGTGTTCGGTGAGCCAGGCTCCGAGCCCATCCTCGGGGTGGTCTCGCTCGAAGAGTTCCGGCTGGCCGCCGATCCTGTGAATCGTCGCCTGATCTCCGTGCCGGGTCGCCTCAAGGCCGCGTGCGCCGCAGCGGCGTTTGACGCCGATGCCTGCACCGCTACCTTACCCCCGCATGCCGGGTCACTCAACTGACGGCCCCCGCCCCGAGCAGCGCCGGGCTGACCGGCGCCATCACCAGGATCGGCGCAGCGCGGCAGATCGCCGCCAGAGCGACGAGCCGGTGACGAGCGAGCGCCGTGGGGGGACGAACCGACGAGTCGGGCCGGACCGCCGCCGCGGCGACCGGCGCAAGGCCCCGCGCTCATAGCACTGGGTCGCGCCGAGCGATTATGTCGACACAGTGCAGTGCCGAGCCCACGCTTGAGCGTGGGAACATCCCGGCGCGACCGACCATGGTTTGTCGTCCTCCTGCAGTGCTCAACGCTCCGGCGGCCGCTGTTTCAGCATCTCGCGCATCACGATCACGTCCTGCCGATCCTGCGGCCGGCCGGCTGCGTCTTTCGAACGGATGATGTCCTCGAGCCGCGCCGCGAGCAGGTCGACGCCGTAGACGTCGAAATGCACCGCGTGGCGGGCCAGGTCCTCATATCCGGACGTACCGGCGGGGGCGAACGTCACGTCCAGCCGACCGGCCGAGGTAACGAGGGTCCACAAGTCCGCGCGTGCCAGCATCGGTGCGCCACAGTCGAACGGTAGGCCCTCGGGCACCCGCTCGGTGTAGATGCGCGCCCCCAGATCACGCAACGCGGCGCTCAATCGCTCCAGGTTTTCGGGGTCACGGGCCGGGGTGATGTCGGCGTCGGCGGTGACGCGGGGAAACCCGTGCAACCGCGCAGCGAGGGCGCCGATGAGTACGAACCGCACGTGGTGCCTGGCCAGGGTCGTGATGATTCGCTCCGGATCGAGCGGCGCCGGGCCTGGAGCGTTTCCGCGGGCGTTGGGCAAGGGTGTTGGCTACGCGCGGTGACGAGCGCGCGACGCTGGAACGGTCCTAGCCACGGCGCGCGGCGCTCACGAAGCGACTGACGTTGCGGACTTCGTCGAGCCGTTGCTCGGGAGAGAGGCGCAGGATGCGAGCGACGTCAGTAAGCATGTGCGAGCGCTCCGCGGGGCGCGAGCCGAGCTCGGTGCGGAGCTCGAACCCCGCGGCACCCAGCAGGCGGGTGAGGGTCTCCCAACTCGGGCTGGTTTGCCCGCGCTCGATGCGGGCGACGACCGATTGCGCCGTGCCGGCGCGGTGTGCGAGTGCCCGCTGGGTCAAGCCCGCGGTCTGGCGGGCCCGGCGCAGCAGGGTAGCTGGAGTGGAGCGCACGTGATGATGATAGCTAATAAGCTATCAGCGTCAAGCCGCACGGAGGTCCGTCGCTTTTGGTCCTCACCGCCTGACCCCCTCGCCGCCATGCCTTTGGTCCTCACCGCCTGACCACCTCGCCGCCATGCCTTTGGTCCTCACCCCCTGACCCCCTCTCCGCGATGCGGAGAGGGGGAACCACATACCGACCCCTCGTTCCCCCTCTCCCGAAGGGAGAGGGGGCCAGGGGGTGAGGACACGTCGCTTCCGAAGGGAGGGGGCGCCATGGGGTAACCCGGGGCGAGTCGTTCATCGTCGAGCGCAACGGCACTCCCGTAGCGCGCCTCGAGCCGGTCGCGGGGGCTCCGGCTGCGAGCCTCGGCGAGGCGCTGGCGGCGTGGCGGTCCGGGGGTCCGGACCCGGCGTTGGCAGAGGCGTTGGAGCGCGTGGGGGAGGCCGACAGGTCGGTTTTAACGCCTTGACAGATCACGAGTTAGCCACCATGTTTAGAGTCTTATTTTCTAGCCCTTGAGGAAACGCAGGTCCAACATGAGTGCGGTCATAGACCCCTCGCTAGCTCGCGCACCGGGGCGTACTTCTCCTTTCTCCCTCCTCCCATTGCTGCTCTGGTTGCTGGGGGTTGCTGCGCCTTGCATGGCCCAGAAGCCCACCCCTCCGCCGCCATCGCAGGCGCAAGGGGCGCTGCAGCAAGCCATCCAGCAGAATCCCGGGCTCGCGGATGTGATCCGGCAGCGCTTGAGCCAGTCGGGGATGACGCCCGATCAGGTCCGGGCGCGGCTGCAGGCGGCGGGCTATCCGCCGACACTGCTCGACGCGTACTTGGGCGGTGCCACACCCGGACAGGCACAGCCGCCGCCCGGGTTGCAGGAGGTCGCGGCGATCCAGGCGCTCGGACTGCCGACGGTAGCGGTGCAAGTCGAGTCGCTCCCCGTAGACACCGGGCTCGTCAACGCCGCCGCGCGCGAGGGCGCACGAGGGCGGCGTAGTGCCGTGTTCGGGGTCGACGTGTTCCAGCGCACCACGACGCAGTTTCTGCCACTCCTCTCCGGCCCCGTACCGCCCGACTACAAGCTCGGCCCCGGTGATGATCTGGTGTTGATTCTCACCGGCGAAATCGAGCTGGCGTACACGCTGCAGGTGACGCGCGAGGGATTCATCCTGATCCCCCAGGTGGGGCAGGTGTTCGTGTCGAACCTGACACTGGACCAGCTGCGGAACGTGCTGTATACCCGGCTCGGCCGGGTGTACTCGGGGGTGCGCCGGGGAGCGGGCGGCACGGTGCGGTTCGACATCTCGGTCGCGAACGTCCGGGCCAACCAGGTCTACGTGGTGGGCGAGGTGTCGCAGCCGGGGGCGTACCAGATCAGCTCGCTCGGCACGGTGCTCACGGCGTTGTACGCCGCCGGCGGCATCACGGAGCGCGCCAACATGCGCACCGTGGAGGTGCGGCGTCACAGCAAGCCGGTGGCGACGTTCGACCTGTACGAGTACCTGCTGCGCGGCGACACGCGCAACGACGTGCGGCTCGAGACCGGTGACGTCGTGTTCGTACCTGTCCACGGCACCCGTGTGCAGGTGACGGGTGCCGTGACGCGCCCGGCGATTTATGAGCTCAATGCGGGCGAGTCGCTTGCCGACCTGATCCGCGCCGCGGGGGGATTCCGTCCCGACGCCGCGCTGCAGCGAGTGTCAGTTTATCGCACGTTGCCCGCGGCACAACGCACGCCCGGGCTACCGCCGCGAACTGTAATCGATGTGCGACTCTCCCCCGTGCCGGTCGGTGATCCGGTGGGCCGAGACGTCGAGATACGCGGCAGCGTCCTGGTGCCGCCGTTTGCGGTCGAGGACGGTGATTCCGTCGTCGCGGACTCCATCCCCTTGCGCGGGGCTCGGAATTTCGTGGACATCAAGGGGAACGTCTACCTCCCAGGCCGTTACGGCCTCGACCCGGGGATGAGGTTGTCGGGGCTGGTAAAGCGAGCGGGAGGGCTGCGTCCTGCGACCTATGCCGGCCGGGCGCACGTCGAGCGGCTGGACCCAGCGGATTCTACCAGGTTCGTGCTGCCCGTCGAGCTGCCGTCGGACTCGACCAAGCGGTGGAAGGAGGACCCCGAGCTCAGGGAATACGATATCGTCACGATTTACGGTCGTCCTGAGATGCGCGACTCGATGTACGTGGCGATTTCGGGGATGGTGAACGAGCCGGGGCAGTATCCGTGGCGTGCAGGGATGACGCTGCGGGACCTGGTGCTGATGGCGCACGGCCCGAAGATGGGTGCGTACCTGAAGGAGGCCGAAGTGGCGCGGCTCCCAGCAGACCGCTCCCACGGCGAGCTAGCGCGGACGGTGCGCGAGCCGATGGACTCGACGTATTTGTTCGACCGTGACTCGCTGGGCCGCTACGTCGGGCCGCCAGGGCTCCCCTTCCCCGCCAAGGGCGCCGCGGAAGTGCCGCTCGAGCCGTTTGACAACGTCTTGATCCTGCGGCAACCGGATTTCGAGCTGCAGCGGACTGTAAAGATCAGCGGCGAGGTGCGATTCCCCGGCACCTATGCGCTGCGGTCGAAAGACGAGCGTCTGGCCGACCTGATCGACCGCGCCGGCGGCCTCACGCCGCAGGCGTACGCGGCGGGCATCCAGTTCGTGCGCGTCCTGAACAACGCGGGCCGGATCGACGTCGATCTGCCGCGTGCGCTGCGGGACCGGCGCTCTGGAGCCAACGTCATTCTCCAACCGGGCGACTCCATTGGCGTTCCCGAGTTCATCTCCAGTGTGAAGGTGGCCGGGGCGGTGAATTCACCGGGAAGCGTGTTGTGGAAGCAGGGGCGCGGACTCGGTTACTACATTGCGGGGGCCGGCGGATACAGTTACCGGGCCGACAAGGGTCGCGTGAGCGTCAAGTATGCGAACGGGGAAGTGAAAACCCGACGGCGCACGCTGTTCTTCAAGAGCGACCCCGGACCTGGGCCGGGATCGGAGGTGTTCGTGCCCGTGAAGGACACAACCGCGGGCACCAACTATGTCGCGCTGTTCGGAGCAATGGCGCAGGTCCTCGCGAGCATGGTGGCCATCGTTGTTGTCGTCACGCGGTGACGACAGCTCATGCGCACGTGCTGGAGCCGTTATGCGTTCTTGCTGAGTGTCAGCTGTTCCCAAACCCCACCAATGAGCGCAAAGCCGACCATTAGATGCGGGCTACCAGGTAGGTTTTGATTGCCGACAGGTCGAATGTTGGCGTTTGCTGCTATCGTCGTGTTCCCGTCGAGCCGGACGAAGATCAGTTGGCCAGCGCGTCCGTCAACAAAATTTGCGATGGTCGTCGGCCTGCTATTTTGACATGCGAAGCTATCGCTGCCTCTTACGCTCGGTGTTGAATCGCCGTCACGAAATGTGACCGACTCAGGCCAAAGTGACCGGTGAGTGCGGTGGTAGAGAGTATCCGACACCATTTCGATTGTGATGTTGTTCTGGCGTTGATTATTGACCGATCCATCATCTGACCCATTCCAAAAGGCGTGGTCATTGATTGAGCTATTGAACCCAAGCACCAAAATGTCTCGAACGGTAGAGCTCTCAACGTAAATCCCGCAGTTGAAGCCTTCCGCGACGAGGCCGTAGATCTGATGGCCGAGGTTATCTCCGTGCACGGGTGTGGCTAATTTGATTCCTACGTAAGCCTTGCGGTACGCGACGTTTCTGTCACCTTGGACCAGCAGCCCGTAAAACCGGTTGTTGTGACCCTGAGCGACTTCGATCGCGGCTACAGATTCAATGGCGGCCTTGACCGCTACGGGGCCGCTAAAATTGCAGTTGTAGAAGTCGTTCTCGTCGCAGTTCTCAAGCACCAGCGGACGCATCGTCGTTGCGACCACGACGTTGGTGAAATTGCAGCGCCATGTATGAGGGGCAGCGGGTGCCCCCACACCGCCACTTGTCACCGAACCCTTCAAATGCAAGCCAATGCTTGACCCTTTGCTGAAGGATTCGACAATGACGTTTCGGAGCCAGCCCTTCTGCATTTCTACAAACTGCACGCCAATGCTCGTGCCCGCGGTAAGGAGGGACCCGCTCACCGAGAGATCTTCCATGCCACAGTACTGAGTTAGGTGTGCCCTATTCCCGGAGGGGTCGGGCGCGTCTGTGCCGAATCGGACCGCTGTCGTACCGTTCGTCGCAGGATATATGTACGAATCCCGCATCCCCTCGCCGCGAAGGACTATTGTCTTGTCCAGCGTGGGAGGAATTACGACGGTCCCCAGAATCCGGTACTTACCACGCGGAAACCAAACGACACCTCCCCCGGCTAGCTCTGCGGCATCGATCGCGGCCTGAATGGCGGAACGATCGTCAGTGGATGCGTCGCCCCGTGCACCGAAAGTATGAACATCAAAGACGCTTGTGGATTGTGTGGTCGTCGACCGCCCGGTCCGATCCCTGGGGAGGCTCGACGCAGCCAGAACCGCACCCAGTGCCCTAAGCGCTTCCCCTCTGTTCACGTGTTCCCCTCTCTTCCAGGTCGAATCGGCGGACATGCTTCTCGGTAGGTTCTGAGCGCCGGTGTTACCCCGAGAACTCCTATGACGGCCAGAGAGCGGTTGACTGCTGAAACAGCAGCGCCCATGGTTAACCACAAGATGCGTTTAACAGCTTGAGATTTGTAAAGTTACCTCGCATCTTTGCGCCGGGCGGGGTTCGGACGCACTCAAGGGGTGGTGCGGTTACCTCGCTGTGGGGCTTCAAGCGGCCGATAGGTTGACGCCCACCGACGTGCGTGATCACCACTCGAGGCTATTAGGTGACGGACTTCGATATCATGCTGGTGGCCGGCGCTCGGCCGAACTTCGTTAAGCTAGCTCCATTGTACAAAGCCCTCGCGGCCTGGGAGAAGGAGCTGCTCACGATCGTGCATACCGGCCAGCATTACGACCACTCGATGTCCGGGAGCTTCTTTAACGAACTTGGCATTCCCGAGCCGGACGTGAATCTGGAAGTCGGCTCCGGGTCGCACGCGGAGCAGACCGCCGCTATCATGGTGCGATTCGAGCGATTGCTCCGTCAGCAGGCGCCTCGATGGGTAGTCGTCTTTGGGGATGTTAATAGCACCGTCGCGTGCGCGCTCGTTGCTGCCAAGGCAGGCGTCGCAATTGCGCATGTTGAAGCCGGCCTGCGCTCTCGTGATTGGTCGATGCCGGAGGAAATCAACCGAATAGTCACCGATCGACTTTCACACCGGCTCTATGCGCCCAGCCGCGACGCTTGCGAGAACCTGGCCCAAGAAGGAGTTCCAGCGGAACGTGTCCGGTTCGTTGGTAACATCATGGTCGATACGTTACGCACCCAGTTGCCCACCATCGACCAGAACAAAATACTCGCCGATCACCACCTGGAGGCACGTCGCTACGTGTTGGTTACGCTGCACAGGCCGAGTAATGTGGATGACCGAGAGACACTAACTCGGCTTTGGGCAGCACTTCAGGCGGCTGGGCGTTACGAAACAGTCCTTTTCCCTGCACATCCTAGGACTCAGGCACGTCTCGTGGAGTTCGGACTTCCCGTTCCCACAAAGGGGCTCCGAGTGCTGGAACCTCTTCCGTACAACAGCTTTCTCGGCCTAATGGCAAACGCGCGCGTGGTTGTCACTGACTCAGGGGGAGTGCAAGAGGAGACGACGGCGCTCGGCGTTCCCTGCGTGACTGTGCGCCCTAATACCGAGAGACCAGTCACGCTGACAGAGGGCACCAACCGGCTCGCACGACCGGAGATTCCAAGCCTTCTCGAAGCACTCGGCGAGGCCGATGGCCGACGCGGTCGAGTGCCGGAACTGTGGGACGGGCACACAGCCGAGCGAATAGCAAAGGACCTCGTGCAGGAAGATCCAGGTCCATGACCATGCTAGGCGAACCCTTGCGCACAAGCGAAGAGCCGCCGGCCTCCGAAGCAGCCCTGGACTCTCTCCAACGGTGGGTGAGATCTGGCATCGGAGCAGTCGTGCGAGCCGGCCGCCGAGGTGTCGTTTACGTGCTGGCGGGCACAATAACGGGAACCGCGATCAGTCTCCTTCTCCCTAACCGCTACGATTCGAGCGCAACTTTCATTGCCCAGAAGTCCTCATCATCGCTAGTCCCAGCGGGCCTCCAGGGCCTGGCCGCGTCGTTCGGAATCGGCGAGGACAACGATTACTCTCCGAAGTTCTACGCGGACTTGGTTGCCAGCCGACCGATCCTATTGGCAGCGATCACCAAGGGATACCGGGTGCCTTCGGGAGACTCCACCCGCGTGGCAGATTACGTCAGCATCGAACACCTGAACGACGTCACTCCAGCGCTGGCGACGGAAGCTGCGCTCAAAGACCTGGCGAAACGAGTCACAGCCAGGGCTGACGCACGAACGAACATCGTTACGGTTTCCGTGCAGGCGCGCTACCCGACGTTGGCGCGTGACATTCTAACGCGCTTGCTGCAGTCGCTTGACTCCCTCAACATCAACTTCCGGCAAGAACAATCCCGGGGGTTACGGATGTTCTACGAGACACGTGTGCGCGATGCTCAGCGACAGCTCGATTCCACGGAAACGGAACTCCAACACTTCCTTGAACGCAATCGCACTATCCAGAATTCCCCTCTCCTGACCTTTGAACAAGACCGTTTGCAGCGAACTCTCGACATCAAGCGAGCCGTCTACACCACCATCATCCAGCAATACGAACAGGCACGTCTAGAAGAAGCGCGCAACGTGCCGACCCTAACAGTGTTGGCCGAGCCCTATGTACCGATAAAGAAGTCCGGCCCGCCTCGGCGACTCATCGTGTCGCTCGGTGCTTTGGTCGGATTGGGGATTCTGTGGCTTCAAGGTCGGGCCACGGTATTTCTGCTGCAACTAAAAGCGGAAGAGCCGGAGGCCTGGCAACTACTACAAAAGACTAGCGCCAGGGTGAGGCGACGGAAACGAGAGAGATGACAACGTGTCTTGTCGATGCCCCGAAATCGAACTTGACTGTGACTGCTATGGAACGTGTTGGATTCGTAGAGTCTGAGACAGGGGTCTACCGTAGGCGCTAGAACGGAGCTTACCCAGCCTTCTCGCAACCAGTCATAACCGGTCTTCTTGGCGCTTTGCCGTTCACGCCCCGATTCCTGCACGCGCCAACGTTGTCAAGTACTGGAAGTCACCACGCCCAGGAATGAGCAAAGTTGCTAGTGACGTCCCCGTGCGATGGGTGAACGCCGTCACCTTGACGGTAAGAAGCCCAGTATAAACAAACGATGTCACGACCGCGGCTCCTGGGGCACCAAACGAGGGCACAACAATAAGATTCAAGCCAACCTTGGCTACGAGCGCTGCCACCGCGGACCAGATCGAAATCGGCGGAAAGCCTTTGCCGGCGAAAAACGCGTCTACGACCAGGTGAATGCCGATGGCCGTCATTCCAGGGAGGAGAAGGATGAACAACGTCCCAGCAGACTCATACGCATTGCCGTACAGGGCTATCACGAGTCGTTGACCGGCGAACAAGAGCAGCAAGGCGGCTGGCAGTAACATCATCACCACTGCACGCGTTCCGCGACAGATTTGCCGGACACTCCTACCTGACGAGTCTGCCGCTACGACGGTAAATAGGAGATTACCAAGAATCGAAGGTATGTACCAAAGCCACTCTGCCAAAGTCGTCGCGACTGACATTTGACCAACAGTACCCACTCCGAGCATCGGCCCGAGCATCCAGACATCGCAGCGAACAAGGAGGAGCGTTACGCCTACGGCCACAAAGGCCCGCATAGCGACGCTCAAACCCGCCCCCCAGCCCCACCATAGGCGCCGAAGCGAGACGCTAGTCGCATGTGAGCGAAGCCAAATCCAAAGGCCACTAACTGCGACACTCAATAGTGTCGCGACGGCCCAGCACGCAAGGACAGGCTCAAGGCGAGCACGTCCGGTGAGTACCAGTGCTGCGACGCCAGCCAAATAGGCAAATCGCTGCGTGAGAGTTGCAGTGTTCCAGCCCGTCACATGCCGCTGGCCAAGATTAATTCCTCGCACAAGCTGTGCGATGACCTCTGCCGCGAGCACGGCCACGAACAGGAACCCAAGAGCGGAGCCAACGGTGTGACCGATCCGCTGATTCCATAGCGGCCGGGTAGCAAGCAACAATAGCGCGGCCACTAGACCGTGAAGCACCGCGCGCACCAGCAGCACTCGCGGCTCGGCCCTGCCATCAGCGGCGGCGATGACGTTGCCCTGGAACTGCCCGAGGCCCGCCAGGACCGCCCCCAGGGCGACGGCGGCCGCGATGACCGCGTAGCCCCCTTGCCCCGTGGGCCCCAACGCACGAGCGATCAAGACCCCCGTGACAAGCGAGGCCCCCGTCTGCATGAGCTGTGTAAAAAGCGTCTGCAGGAACGCCGAGCCCAGTCGCATCTAACGTCAGCTCAGGCTTGTGAGCGCGTGCGACGTGCTGCGACCAGAGTGACGAGCAGAAGCGGATAGCCGAAGGCGGTCACCGTAGCAGTGAACATGTTGAGCTGCCCGATCTGCGCGAAGATTGTGGCAGCGGCGGCCAGCGCTATCAGAACACCAGCGACTCCTTCCGCACCACGCACCCTTCGGAACTGGCGGTCTAGATACCCGAGCAGGAGTCCGTAAAGCAGCGCGCCTCCGATCGCCCCAGCCCATCCAAAGTTCATGTAGCACTCGCCGTAAAGACCAACGCGCTGGCCGGTTTCGCGACCCATTTCGTCGGCGAGTATGGTTGCACTGTTGCGCGCAAAAATGGCGTCCTTATCAATTCCCAGCAAAGTCCACGCGAACCTCGGAAGAAGCGGCACAATGAGACTCCCGAGCGTTGCACCGTGCAAAAGACGTGCGGGGTCTGAATAATGCTGAAGCGCCCAACCCAAATCACGGAACTCTCCAAGAGTCCCGTACAAGATCAGGCCAACAGGCCCCAGTGCTGCCAACGGCGTCCAATCCTGTTGCCGAACAAAGTAGAGGAGCGACAGGAGAGGTACTCCGAGGAGTACGGCGACGGTCACGAGCCGCAACCGGATAGGTGAGCGGACTTGACCCCATAGGAGCAAGGTCGCGCCAAGCGGAAGGGCTACGAAGAAGCGTGGCCCGTACAAGCTAACCATGGCCAGACTGGCGAGCCCCGTGGTCCAGAGGGCTGCTTGCGCGCGTCGGGCGCACACTTGAATGCCCACAAGGAGAGCCACGACAACGCCGAGCATCGAGAAACGGTACCATATGCCGCCGATGGAAGGGAACTCGACGCGCAACGACTCCGGATCACCCGCAAGTATCGGGATGTAACCGATCCGTCGGACAGCGACTACCGTTCCCACGGCCGCAAGTAAGAACAGGAGGTACGTTACGATGGACAAGCGGGACCAGTTCCAGACGAACCCTTCACCTCTGGGCTCGCCGCCCTCCCTGGCCAGCCTTAGCACCCCGATAGCGCTCACCAGACTAATCCCCGTACAGACAGCGACCAGCAGTGCAGCTAGTTCGATCTCAACGCGATACCCAGGGTACAACTGTACAGTAGCCCAGTAGCTTCCGGACCCAAATAGGGTCATGAGTAGTGCGAAGGCGGTGGACAGAACAGGCAGCCGGCCGATGTTAAAGGGTCGTCCGATTCCGTAGCGCAGGAGCAGTGCGCTCAAGCCCCACACGGCCACGGCCCAGAAAGCGCGAGACCAAGCAGGCCAGGCCGTGTCGAGCCACTGACCGTGCAGCGCTGCAATTGCCACGAGCCCACACCAAACCGCACTCACCACTATGACCCACCATCCGACCCGTCTTTGAGAGGTAGATGGCGGAACCGAGGGAGCGGATCCGATGGGCGGGACTCCGTTTGAGACGGTCAGAGGTACTCTTCGAGCCTGACAAGTGCCTTCTTGCTTACGTAGACGTCCCGCATCCAATCAATAGTGCGCGGTATTCCCGACGCGAGGGAGATCTTCGGACTGTGATCTAGGTCTCGCAGGGCCTTGTCGACGCTGACCCTCTTGTCACGAGTCGTGAATGGCTCGGCCGGGAGATACTCAACGCGTGTATCCTTCTTCTTCAGGTAGTCGAGGATCAGGTCTGACAACGTCTTGACGTCATGGTATTCCGTGCCTCCGACGTTGTAGACCTCACCGGGCTTGAAGTTGTCGAGAATGTTCGCAAGAGTGTCGCAGGTGTCGGTCACGTAGGAAGAGGTTCTATGATGACCGAGGTAAACCTTATACGGAAGGTCATTCAAAGCACGGTAGATGAAGAGACAGACTACGCTGCGGTAAGGACTGTAGTACTCGCCCGGCCCGTACGTGTTGAAAAGTCGGACACGGACCGATTGGGTCCCGTGCATTGCAGCCGAGTTCATGATCTGCTGTTCATTGACCCACTTCGTCAGCGCGTAGTCGTTCAGCTGCCGGATCTCGTATTTATCCATGACGTCTTCCGTCATGACCCCCTCGTAGTCACCGTAGACTTCCGAACTGCTAAAGTGGATGAGTCGAAAACCATGCTGTTCCTGCATGCGTAAGACATTCTTGGTACCCACGACGTTGGAGACCCAAAGCCTGTCATAATAGTCCTCCCCATTCCACCGGCCAAACTCCGCTGCGAGATTATAGACGTAATCGAAGCGCTCTTGTTCGAAGACCCGTGACAGCTGCATGTAGCTCCCGACGTCGCACCGCACGTAGTCCGGATCGTGATGGTGCTCGAAACCAGACACCTTTACGGAGTGTCCCCGTTTCTTGAGGGTCCAGACCAGTACCTTTCCAACGGTGCCCAGCCCACCGGTTACTAGGATTCTTGCCATGAGTCTTTAGTAGCGTCCTTTCTGACCTGCAGGCTCAGCGGTTCTGTAGGGAGACCGCGCAACACAGCATCCATCTGTTGCCACCGAGCCGTCCACGTCTGCTGCATCCCGAACGCAACCAGGCTCGTACGCCGCTCCGGGCTATCGCCAGCGATTCCACTGCGAACGAGCTCGACGAATTCGCTGGGAGACCGTGCTACTAAGAGGCGTCCTGCCCGCTCAAACGGCTCAAGGTCTGGAGAAAACGCAGTGCACACTGGGAGGATGCCCGCAGCGAGGGCTTCAAATATCTTCAGGGGTACCGTTCGCTCCGTGAGCCGCATACGAACGAACGGGACAAGACTGACCGACAAGCGGCGCAGGATGCCGGGAATCTTCTTTCGGTCCCGCCGACCGAGAAAATGCACATTGGGCAGCGATCGCAGTGGTTGGTCGTCGAGGCGGGAGATCCCGATAATCACAAAGCTGACATTCGGAAGTGCGCGCGCCGTCTGAGCAAGGAGGGGAAGGTCGACCCAACTGTCCAGTACGCCGATGAATCCAACCCGGGGCGCCGGAATCTGCTCGATTTCCTGCTGCTCATCCGGAGTCAGGTCGTGGGCGAAGGCAGAGGTGTCAATCGCGTTGAGGACGGTATGAGTTCGTGGATTTACCGCGCGTTTTGCGCGCGCGAGTTGCTCAGCCGCGGCAAAGACCACGGTGGCCCTGGAGAGGAGTCGCTCTTCGAGCGCTCGGACAATCCTCTGGTCAGACGTGCGAAACTCCGTCATCTCATCTCCTACGTGGTAGACAACAGTCCGCTCGCCCAGGTGCCCGATCGTGCTTTCGTACAGAGGGTTGTCAATCCATAGGACCCGTCCCGACGCTGGAGGCTGCCCCGCCCAACGAAGAATCCAACGTCGCTGAATGGCCAACTCGAACCGAAAGAGCCGCGGAAACCTGTGTCCTAGATGAAAGAGGGGTAGAGGGGCCAGTACGCGAAGATTCGGTGTGAGTTGGCGAGCGCCACTCAGAAACGCGAACAGCCTCCGCCATAGACGTGGGTAGCGTAGCACTGTAAAGAGGGACACAAACCGCTCGACATATAGCACGGGCTCCTCTCGCTGGATCTCGTTGCAGATGGGCTGCTGTACGATCCAGAGACCGTCCCAGAAATTCGTCGCGAGATAAAGGTGTTGCCGGGGCCCCGGCGCCGACGCCATTCGAAACCAGTCCACGTCGCGGCGGATGCTACTGGACAAGCACCGCGGCCTGCCCTAAAAAGGCACGGCCCGTCCGAGATCCAGTCCGCCTCGCTTCGGCGATCACGTCGCTTCGTGAGCGCGCAACACCGAGCCGAACCGTGCAATAACTTGCTGAACCGGCAGCTGCGCAGCGGCGACTTGTCGAGCGACGCGGATCCATGGCGTCAATGAGGCTCAGCGTAAGTGTATCTGTGCTGGAACCGGCAACCCAGTTCGTCTCGAGAGCTACTGCTGCCCCTCGCGGGGGCCGCCGAAGTCGAACTCTTACTACGCAACCCGGATCAAGGGCAGCCGCAGCACTGTCGAGCGTGCCCGCGGTGGCTCGGCAGGCCCCCGGTTCGTCCTCTGACAGGGCGACATTTCGCGATCCGAGTGGTCCGCCCCCGGCGGCTAGAAGGTTGGGCGCTCCGTCATGCGCTGCGTGCAAGCCAACCGCCGATGACGCAACCACGATCAGCCCCTGATCTCGGAGCAACGCTAGAGAATCCCATACGGGGACTAGTAACGACTTGTCCGCCAGATAGCTGTGATAGCTGAGCTCAAGATATGCGCGGTGCTGAATAGCGAGGCGGATATTCGCCATTACATTTCGAACGACGAAATGGTCGCAGTTGATATGACTCAGCCCGTACGCCAGGGAGTCCGGGAGTGGGATGGTTTGCGGTACCGTATACACCCAGGCGAGCGTGCCCTCGAAGAAGCGGCGCAGCAGTCGGCCTCGGGCACGATGTAGCTTCGTGACGGAATCAATGTAGCTGTCCCCGGTCCAAGACCCCACGATTCCGAACCACCGCACGTCGAGCCCATGGGCCATCAGATCATTCTTCGCTCCCACCGCTTCCCAAGCAAACCGTCCGAGAGCCATTGACCCCGCTCGATGCCAGCGAGAGTGAGCCACCAAACCGAAGCCGCGGCGCTGCAAGTCCGCGATCTCTTCCCAACGTAAGAACTGCGGAGTGCCAACCCGCTGCGTAATCACCGCGAAGTCAGCCTTGAGTTGACGGGATTCTAGCTCGGGGATGAGAGCCCGATCCGAGTCTCGCGTATCGTCCAGCCGCAGAACGACCACTGCTCGATTTCCAGGGTCGAACCATCCAGCCAGGGACTCAAGTGGGGGCACGGAGGAGTCGAGGTCGAGGGGAAGCAGCGCCGACGGGTAAACGCGTGCCCCGAGCTTGAATACCCCAACGATAGAGTCGTCTTGAATCAAGCCTTCAAACGTTGCCGGTTGCGCCGGGCCGAGTGTCCACTCAAGGTGCACTGTGCCGTCGGTAGCCGTGCCTAGCACCACTCCGGTCGAGCTATCGGGTAGTGTGCTAGCCACGCGATTCCACGATCCGACAATAGTGTCGCGCGTGCTTTCGGTGGGGCGATCAATTCTCACCGCGAGGAGCCAGTCTCCGAGAATCGAGTCCCCCGTCTCAAGTACGTAGGTACCGCTGATCTGATGAGTGTGCGAACCACTGGGACTTCCCGTTGGCGAGTCCGCCAAGCACCCCACAAGTTCGGCCACCAGAACCAGTAGCCACATTCTTAGCAGTCTCAGCCTGCTTCCGCCACGCACGGGAGGCCTGGTTTCGCGTAGACTAGCTGTGCGAGACACCGGGGGAATGTAATTCATACTTAGGCGACTCGCTCATACACCTCGACGAGGCGCGCTGCATACTCCGCTTCCGTCGGAAGAGCGAGATCTGAGGGGCGCTCGTGTGCGGGCGCGTTGCGCAAGAGGTCGGCTAGAGCGGCGGCGAGCGCATCTGGGGTGCGGGCTGCCACGCGAACGTATTCAGGCGGCCACCCTGCCTGCGTGGCGTAACCGACTGGCACAGTCACTACAGGCACTCCGCACGCTAGGGCCTCAGTGAACACTATCGGTCCGGCTTCCCAATCCGATGTGATAAGCAGACAGTCCGCGGCATTGAGATAGGTCGGGACGGTATCCGGCCACACCCCCCCCAATGCGCGCAAGCTTACCGGCAACGCGAACCGATCCGCCAGGAGCCGGCAGGCAGCCACAGCTAACTCATACCGCTTGATGGCCCGTTCGGGGGCCGCGCCGAACAGCACCACGTGCTGGCGAAGGTCCCAGCCCAGCCGACGGCGGCACGTTGATCGATCCTCAGGACGAAACAACTTCGTATCCGTCCCGGTCGCTAGCACTTCAATCCGACCCCGCAGGCGGCCGGAGGGAAGTGCGTCACGGATGGCTGCGGACTGAACGAGGACGGCCCGCGCCCGCTGAGCAGTCGCGATCGACACGACGTACTCAAGAAACCCCTTGGCATCCCGCCAAACGCGCCAACGCAAAACGTCCGATCCGCACAATGTAACGACGACGGGCCGCCTGGAGCGGAACGGCAGGGCAGCGCCGCTGAGACCGTAGTACACATGCAGCACGTCGGGGGCGGCTTGTTTGATAGCCTCTGCCACCGCCCGCCGACTCCGCAGCAGACCCCCTGCACCAGTCTTTCCGACGACGACAACTTCGACAGGTCGCCGGAGAACCTCACTCACAGCACGCATCTGGCGGGCTACGAAGATTCCCCGGGCTGGATCGGCCTGCACGGGATACAAGTTCGTGACCAGCAGAACACGCGGACCATGAGGCGAACTCACCAACAGCACCTCGCCCACCCACGCGGACGCTGTCGCGTGAGCCCGGCTCCGGACGGATCTGGTAGTGTCAAAATGTGCGGACGACTGCGCCGCCTCATTGCGGACCTACCACGGAGCACCGCGCGAGCGGCCTAGCTGCCTCGCTTGATCGTACGCGCGGAGAAGAGCTCGCTCTGCGACGGCGTCGGATAGATCAGCGTTGCCCAAGCGCTGGGCGGCCTTGTCGGCGAGAGCCTTCAGGTCCGAAGGATTCGCCGCCATTTGAACTATCGCTCGCGCAAGTCCATCGTGTCCAAGGGAAGGAGGCACAAACACTCCAGCGTCACCGGCAGTCACGCGATGTTCGGGGAGATCGTACGCTACTACCGGACGACCTGTGGCCAGATACTCCGTCAGTTTGATCATGGTGCTAGACGCATTGAAGGCATTCAAGGGACAGGGTTCAATACCCACATCGGAACTTGCAATGATGTCTCGTACGCGACGCGCATCCCCTATCCATCCTAAGAACCGTACAGTGTCTGTCAAACCAAGACCGCTCGCAAGCTCCTGAAGACCTGGAAGCGCGGCACCACTTCCCACCACCAGACACAAGTATTTGCGGGACACGTCCGTCTTCCGAACTGAAGACATTGCGCGAATGAGTTCTGCGACCCCGTCCTGGGTGCCGATCGAGCCAACATAGCACACGACGAAGTCTGCCCCTTCGCGAAGCGACTCGTCACGCGGCACTGGATACCAGATGTCGGCCCGTGGGGCATTTCGCACAACATGGATCCGCTCTGGAGATACATGTCCTCGCGAAGCAGTGATCGCAGCGTAGGACTCGTTCGGAACTATCACCAAGTCAGCCCAGTGGTTCGCCCAGCGCTCCATCCTTAGGAGGGCTCGGTGGGCCGCAGACCCGGGACGTCCTCCCTTGGCCAAGTAGAGCTCAGGTGCAAGATCATGATGATCGTAGATTCGAATCGCCTGACGAGTGATCGTCGCGAACGGAGCCCACAATACGTCAGGCGGATTGCACAGATGCAGTATGCGCCAAGAGTCTGCGTCTGGGAGCCGCGACTGGGCTCGAAGAATACGCCATAAGCTGACCGTCACTTCCCACGCATACCCGACCGCGCCAACTCCATCCGGTGGCTCCGGAAACCGATGGACAGTGTAGCCGTCGATCAGCTCGTCACGTGCCTGTCCCGGACGCGAAGGCGCGATGATTTCGACTGTATAACCCGCTCGCGCCAAGGTGCGCCCAAAGGTGGCGACCCGAACGTCCTGTGGGACTCCCTGGTTCTGCACAACGAGCCCCACCGGGATGCCGTTAACAGGCTCCGCTGCGTGCACTCCTCTCCAGTATTTTCTATCGCTTTGAGCGACGCTTCCCCGAGCGGCAATGGCGCGCATTGCCGCGACGGTCCTGGGTAGTCGCGTCACGATGCTGCTAGCGACCCGCCACCACAGCTGCCGGCTGGCACCTGCCGACAAAGAACTCCGTCAAGGCGTCCATCACTCGATCGGCTTGATCAGGCGTCATTTCCGGGAACATGGGGAGGCTCAGGATCTCAGCCGCCGCCTGCTCCGTCACTGGGAACGCCCCGTCGGCAAGGTGCAGATGCCGGTACGCCGCCTGCTGATGCAGCGGGAGCGGGTAATGAAGCCCGGTGGCGATGCCCCGGCTCTGCAAGAACGCGCGCACACGATCGCGCTCGGGCACCCGCACGACGAACAAATGATACACGGGCCGACTGCCCGCTGTCTCTGCCACAAGGCGCACGTCCGGCACCTCTGATAGGCGCCCGCGGTATAGCGCCGCGATGGCGCGCCGAGCTCGATTCCACTGCTCCAGGCGCCGCAGCTTGATCCGTAGGAACGCGGCCTGGAGGGCGTCGAGGCGGCCGTTGTAACCCTCGATGTCATGATAATACTTCTGCGCCTGGCCATGCTCCCGCAGCTTGCGTACAAACTCGAGCCGCCCCGCGTCGGAGGACGTAACCGCTCCCGCCTCCCCGCAAGCGCCCAGGTTCTTGCCTGGGTAGAACGAAAATGCGGCCATCGCTCCGATCGTCCCAACCCGCCGACCCTTGTAATCCGCGCCGTGCGCCTGGGCAGCGTCTTCGATCACCCACAGCCCGTGCACCCGAGCGATCTCCTGGATCGGATCCATGTCCGCAGGCGTGCCGTACAGGTGCACTGGAACGATCCCGACCGTGCGCGGAGTGATTGACACCGCGAGCTGCGTCGGATCCATCAAGAGGGTGTCGGGCAGGACGTCGACGAACCGCACCCCCGCTCCGGCCTGCGTCAGCGCCTCCGTAGTGGCAATGAAACTATTGGGGACGGTGATGACTTCATCACCCGGCTTGATACCCATCGCCAGGTACGCAAACCGCAGCGCGTCCGTGCCGGAGCCCACGCCCACAGCGCCGTCCGCGTGGCAAAAGGCTGCGAACTCTCGCTCGAACGCCTCCACCTCGGGTCCACCCACGAAGCTCGCGCTGGAGATGAGGCGCCGGAACGCGGCCACGAGATCGGCTTCGAGGGCCGCGTGCTGAGCGCGGAGATCGAGGAACGGCACGGACATCGTCTTCAACATCCTCTCTTAGGGCGCGTGCGATGAGAAAAATCGATAGAGACCGGCGCTTGCTATGCCCGGCGTGCAGGGACGTCCGTGACTGGGATGAATGCTCCCCCCTCCTCAATGGATCGCTGCGCCGCCTCCAGAATGCGGACAACCCGCCACCCAGCCCATCCGTCGACAATGAGAGCTTCCTTACCAGCGATCGCGTTGATGACATTCTCGGCCTCAACAGCCAAGCCCTCACGTGTGTCAAGGCAGGGCGCGTGCATATCCCCAGCGCGATACGAAATCAACAGCTGGTACTCGTTTTCCGGCGATGGGCGCGACGCGACGCTGAACCCTTTGTCATAGATCTTTACTTTCTCGCTCGGCTCCATATCGTCGTAGATAAGCATCCTCTTCGACCCACCGACAATTGTGCGCCGCACTTTTGCCGGCGCCAGCCAGTTGACGTGAACGTGACCGATCAACGAGCCCTCGTACCGCACCGTCACATACGCAATATTCTCCGTCGGGCTTCCACCGTGTGAGGCACCGGTCGCGGACACCGCAACCGGGTCTTGCCCGATGAGAAAGTCCATAATGGACACGTCGTGGGGCGCGAGGTCCCAAACGACATTCACATCGGCCTGGATGAGACCCAGGTTAATTCGGACGGAGTCGAAATAGTAGATATCGCCGATCTCATTCGACTCGATCAGCTCTTTCATCTTACGGACAGCTCCCGTGAAGACGAAGGTGTGGTCGACGGCGAGTAAGACGCCCTGCGTCTCCGCCAGACTACACAGTTCCTCTGCTTCGTCCAGGCGCGTGGCAAGCGGTTTCATAACCAACACGTGCTTACCCGCGAGGATCGCCTTCTTGACCAATGGGTAGTGGCTGCGCGATGGGGTCGCGATGACGATCAAGTCGACGTCTGAAGCGTTCAAGACCACGTCTGCGCGGTCCGTAACAGACGGGATCCGATATTCCGCCCCAACGCGCATCGCTCGCTCGTAGCGCATGTCGCAAACAGCCTGCACCGCGCTCTGAGGATTGCGAGCGAAGTTTCTGACGAGATTTGGCCCCCAGTACCCGCATCCGATCACACCCACGCGTATCATTCCGCCTCCGATCGCAGAAGTCCCATCACCACCACATCGATATACGCTCCGTCATCGGCCCACCGTTGCCGCAGCCGGCCCTCTTCCCTGAAGCCCGCCGCCCGGTAAATCGCGATTGCTCGCTGGTTGTCGGCTCTCACTTCGAGCTCGATTCGGCGCAAGTTCAGCTCGTGCAGCCCGTATCGAAGCAGCAAGCTCAGCGCCTCGCGGCCATATCCTTGACCCTGATGCGAGGCAGCGATGAGCATACCCAGCTTCGCCACGCGATTCACCCAGTCGATCTCCCGCAGGTTGACAAATCCAATGAGCCCATCTTTCGGGTGCTCGACGCCGAGATAGACCTGCTCGCGGTTAGACGGGTCGGCGACTCGCATAACCCAGTCACGCTCCGCTGCAGCGATTACCGGAAACCGGTAGCCCATGTACGCCTGCCGCGTTCGCTCGTCCATCCGCCACTGGCGAATCCGCTCTGCATCGGTCTCCTCGAGCGGGCGCAACTGGATCGTCGCGCCTCGTATCACGCCGACCACGGCAGGGAATACGTCGTGCGCAGGTATCCCGAGCCCCCGAACCCCTGCTTGAACGTGAAAAGGCCCCAGTTCACGACAGTCCCGGCCTGTTCCGTAGAAATCCCCAGGTTGAAGTACCGAAACCGCTCCTCGCAACCCCAACGGATCAGAAAGTCGAGAACGGCGCTCAACGCCCGTGTCTGCTGCTGCGCGTAGTCCTGAGCGATGTAGAAGGAGTGAAAGCACACAGCGTTCGCTACGAAGACTACAACTCCAGCGGCTGGGACGCCTTGTACACGTGCCAACGCCAGTCGGATCTTGCCCGGACACAAGTCCCGGAGGCGCAGGATCTCCGCCAGTGAATGAGTCGGATGAGCCCCGTGTCGGGCTAGATTCTGCTCGAGAACGCCCCAGTATGTCTCGAAGTCGTCGGACCAACCCACTTCGACACCCGACCTCACGGCCTTGCGGACATTACGTCCAGTATCCTGACGGAACTGAGCGACGCTTGCCTCGTAACCTTCTATCAGTGGAACGGTAGTCGACAACTCTGCTGCCTTCAGTTCAAAGCCAGCCCGCCAAAGGGCGTACTCGATTTCGTCAGCCGGCCGCGTCCGGAATGCTTGTTCAGACAACCGCATCTCCATCCCGGCAAAACCAGCTCCCTTGCCCAGATCTGTCAGGCACTCAAGAACGCGGGCGACTTCCTCAATCCCGGCGTCTGCAGCGAAGACCGGTCCACCATATGTCGAGCCTGGGTGGCTACACCACCACCGGGCCGCACCCCGCACCTGGATCGCCGCAGGGTAGACCGCAACGAGCCGATCACCGTCGTACGCCATGTACGAGTAATCGTCAAAGCGCTCTGGGGGGTGGTACGAAAGGAAGCAACGGGAGTGAAACAACGTCCCGTTCTTGGAGCGGCCGACGAATTCGTCCCACTCGGAAGCCAGGTTGATCTCGAAGCGCACGAGACGTATTCCGCGCTCCGTGCCCGCGTGAACGGAGCCAAGATCAGCAAGAGCAGACTTTCCGTTAGTTCTCACGTTGACGCTCACAGCAGAGGGACGGCACTCGGGTACTTGCCGGGTGCTGGAAGGCTTCCGTGATCACTAGCACTCAGGAACTCCGGCCGGAATTAGAGAGCACGACCGGAACAGTCTTTGCAAGGATCTTCAGGTCCAACAGAAGAGACCACTCGCGAACGTACGCAATGTCGAGCTGACACATCCGTTGGTGATTGAGCAAGTTCCGACCGGACACCTGCCACAACCCAGTAATCCCTGGTTTGATGTTGAGCCGCTCATATTGCCATTGATCGTACAACTCGAACTCGTACGGCAACTGTGGCCTAGGACCCACCAAGCTCATGTCGCCACACAACACGTTCCACAACTGCGGGAGCTCGTCGAGGGAGCACTTACGCAGCACAGCCCCTACTCCAGTGACTCTTGGGTCGTTCACGATCTTGAACGTCCCGGCCTCTCGACTCCCCTCCGGCGCTGTGCCCATGCGGATGAAAGCGGCTGCGCGCGCCTTGTGGTACTGGTCGTCAGCACCATTTCGCATCGTTCGAAACTTGATCATGCGGAACCGACGGCCGCCCCTCCCCACCCGTTCCTGGTGGAAGAGCAATGGTCCCGGCGAGGTGAGCTTGATCGCGATTCCGATGAACAACATCAGGGGCAAAGCAACCAAGAGTCCTGTCAGGGCTCCCCCGATGTCGACGAGACGCTTTAGCGCCAGTTGCCAGCCTTTGAGCGTCGGCGCCGTTAGTGCGATTAGCGGTTGCTCCTGCTGCCACACGAGGTTTGGTTGCACGCCCGCGATCTCGATCGCGCGGGGAATGGACAGCAGCTGACATTCAGCCGTGAGAGCAGCGTCCACCACCTCACGGAACCGTACGTCCGGGAGGTACCCGCACACCACGACCGCTTCCGCGCCGCTCTCCTGTAGCACGGTGGGGAAGTCGTCGATCTGTCCGAGCGCGTCGTAGGCGGGCGATACATGCGCGTCCACGAACCCGATCGGACGATACTCGCCGCCTGCCGCGAAGCAGCGGCTCTCGATCGCCGCGCGGCACTCCTCCGCGGGGCCCACCGGTCGATCGTCTTGCGCTCCGCCACGAGTCCGAGCCACACCAGCAGCGTCGTGACGCCGTACTGCAGCAGCACCGGCTCGAGGCCGCGCGTCCAGACCGTCATCCACAGCGGCAGCGCCGTCGCCAGCGCGCAGCCGAGGAATAGGCGGCGCGCGTCGCGCCGCCGGTCAGCCCGGGCATAGTTTCCCGTCACCAGCAGCCCCACGAACAACGCGACCGCATATTGCCAGCCGTTCAGGATGCCGGGCGGAATCGCCGCGTGCACGTCGGTCGCGATCCGCTCCCCTAGCAGGGCATCCACGCGCACCGCGCGGACGACCAGGCGCATCCCTGCGAACGAAGTGAGATCAGCGATGACGAGGACTGCGAACCGGCGGACGGCCCGTAAGACGTGACGATGTAGGTTGGTAGCAGCGCGTTGCTGGAGCCCGAGGCGCACGCCCACCGGCGTATCGCGCCGGGCCTGCCTCCGCTCCTGGCGGGGAGCCGAAGGGTGCGGGGGCGGAGCGACCCGAACGTACGGCAGCGGCGCCGATGTGGCGCCCGCCCAGGTGGCGGCGTGCAGTGCCAGGTCGCGAGGCAACGACTCCACAGCGATACAGGCTCCCGGTTAGAACGACGGTGCACACCCGCCACATGTGACGCAGATCACCAACCCAAACGCCGTGCAAGCCTTGGGCCGGTCGCAAACTTTTCTTTACACGAGGGGACCGCATGCCAGCCCCTGCCCTCGAACGACTATTGCGCGCGGGTAGCGGGCTACCTGCCGATGGGAACGGCCACGGCGGAACCGTATGCTACGCCACAACTACCGGACAGCGGGCCACGCGGCGCTCAAGGGCGGGCGACGCGGGCTGACCAACGGGAGGCTGAATCTATCGGCGGCAGCCTGGCCCGCTAGTCACTTGCCAATGCTCGCGTTGAGACGTTTCACCTGGGCGCTGGTAGCGAGCGGCTCGGCAGCGGAGCTATCCGCACCTTAGCACTAACCGTGCCGTGGCACCTCTGCAACAGCCTACCCGCCACGGACTCATAGTGTTGCAGCGCTACAACACCAGTGTAGAAAGATGCTCAAACTCGTCGGATGTAACGCGGCCTTCGTACCCCCCGCCGCCTTCATATGCCATGCTGCCTTGGCATTGGGGAGGAGATGCGAGTTAACGGCTTGAGGCTTCGTCAGCTACACGCACGTGGCGCTCTAGGGGAGCTCTGCACAAGTCGCAGCGAAGTCGGGGGTGGGGGCGTCGCACGCGTCACACGCGAGGGCGCTCGGGCGGCACGTCGCCGAAGCAAGGGAGATACCGAAGCTTGTGTGCCTGCCGTGCGCCCTCGCGTGTCAGCGTGCTAGCCCCACCCCCGACTTCGCGTCACCTATGCAGAGCTTCCCTAGAGGGAGAAGGGAGAATTAGGCAGAAGGGAGAAGTACTCGACGGCCCGAGGCGGCGCTCGGGATTCAGCGTGTGCCGTGCAGCACCAGGCCGCCCGCGGTGATCGCCCAAACGTCCCGGGCGGAGCTGCCAGAGACGGCGATGATCGACTGAGTCGTCCCGCTCGACTCCAGCCGCCAGCGGGTCCCGTCGTAATGGAGGATCAGGCCGTTCGCACCGACGACGACGGCGTCACCACTCGAGGCGACCCAGACGCTGGTAAAGTCAGTCCGCCCTGTCACTATGAGCCGATGCTGCCACTGCGCCCCGTCATAGCGGTCGATCACCCCGTCGTATGGGCAGCCGCCACCCCGGGTGCAGCGATCCCAGGCAATGTCGGAGCCGACGCTGTACACGTCAGCGGAGCCGCTGCCCCATATACCGGACCATCTCAGCTCTATTGAGCATGACCCGCTCCAAGTCGTTCCGTCATAGTGCATCACACCGCTCCCGACAGCCCAAATGTCGCGCGCCGAGGTACCCCACAGAGCACCCCAGCCACACTGCGTCCGCACCTGTCGGGTCCACACACTACCGTCATAGTGCCAGATACCGGCGGAGTACGGGTCGCCGGCGCCGGCGAACACATCGCTTGGCGAACTCGCCCAGATGCCCCCGAAGGACGCCGGAGGAGGGGTCCCCACCAAACCCCAGTTCGCTCCGTCGTAGTGCAGAACGGTCCCACCAGAGCCTGCGGCGAATACGTCGCTCGACGAGCTTCCCCAGACGCCATGCAGGTCGTTGAGCGTGCCACTGTTCTGCAACTCCCAGCTGGAGCCGTTGAAGTGACGGATGGTGCCGCTGGCTCCGACCGCGAACACGTCCGCGGCGGAGCTAGCCCAAGTGCCCCCATACGTTCCCGAAGGCAGTTGCTCGCTCGTCCAGGTAAGCGTATTGGCCGCGGGGTGCGCCGTCGCGGTGAACGTGAGGGGCGAGCCGTTCA
>Ga0209056_10000955_pt1 | contig 31971 bp, 31 predicted proteins | sample GraSoiAngelo_114_FD_185876 | JGI IMG/M metagenome (GOLD analysis project Ga0209056, IMG submission 185876) | Grasslands soil microbial communities from the Angelo Coastal Reserve, California, USA - 14_0903_13_40cm (SPAdes) (version 2) | ecosystem: Environmental > Terrestrial > Soil > Grasslands... | reverse complement strand
CACGGCTTCTCGGGAGAGGTGAACTACACGTACGGCAACGCCACGGGAACCGCCTCGGACCCGAACCGCGCGCTTCCGAGCACGGGCAACCTGCGCGACCAGTTCAAGCCGACCTCGGAGCAGCCGCTCGACTGGGACCAGAGACACAACATTTCGGCGACCCTGAGCCTCGGAAACGAGAAGGACTGGCGCAGCTCGTTCGTGTACCAGTTCGGATCCGGGTTCCCCTTCACGCCGCACGAGCGCCTGGAGCGGAGACAAAACCCCGAGTTGACCAATTCGCGCCGCCTGCCTTCGGTGTCGACCCTGTCGATGCAGGGGGAGCGGTTCTTCAGGGCGTGGGGCCAGAACCTGACGCTGTACGTGCAGGGGACGAATCTCCTGGACGCGGAGAACATCAGCGATCTCGAGCCTTCGATCTGGCCGCCGGGCGCGCTGAATCAGCAGTCCTACAATATCTATTACAGCGAGACGGGCCGGGCCGGCGGAGCCTTCCTCACGCAGGACCAGGACGGGGACGGAAAGGAAGATTGGTATCCCGTGCATGACCCCAGGGTCTTCCAGCAGGGACGGACGATCCGGGCCGGGCTCGGAGTGCAGTTCTAGTGCTGCCGGCGTTCCGCCGGCCGATCGTGGAAGCAGCCGGGGCTGATGTTCACGCAAGGGGGCGGGTCTGATGAGTATGTGCCGTCGAACGGTGCTCACCTCGGCCGTGGTGGCCCTATGGGCCGGCGTGTGCGCGTTCCACCAGCTTCCCCAGAACGAGATCGACGGGCCGAGCCGGGACGGAATCCACCGGCTGTTTCGCCTGGACGGAAAGTTCGTCCACAACGTAGGGCGTCTCCAGCTCCAGATCACGAACTTCGGCGAGACGGGCAACCAGAGCAACCCTTCCCGGACCACCGTTCCCTCGGCGGAATGGCCCGCCGGGTCGGGCAACGACTATCTCTACGCGGCCGGCCTCTGGGTGGGCGCCCTCGACGCGAGCGGGATTCCTCACGTCACCACCGCCACGTACGAGCGTGAGTTCTCCCCGGACATCGCGCCGGTGAACGTGTGCGTCCCGCTGCCGATCGACCAGGTGGCGGACGTTCGCGAAAGCTACGAGGGGATCCCGGGCGGGAACCGGATCATCTCGGCCAGCGTGAACCCGGATGACGACGGGGACGGCCGGGTGGACGAGGATTTCCTGAACGGACTGGACGACGACGGCGACGGGCTCTGCGACGAGGATTACGCCGCGATCGGCCAGCAGATGTTCGCCTCCGAGTACAACGACTATCAGCCCACCACGCGGCAGCTCCTTCCGGAGCACGTGCCTCTGGGGATCAAGGTCCGGCAGACTTCGTACGCCTGGGCGACGCCGGGGCAGAACGACTTCGTCGGGATGGACTACAAGATCATCAACGTGAGCGGCCGCGCCCTCCGGAACGTCTTTGTGGCCATCTTCGCCGACATGGACATCGGGAACCGCTCCATCCGCGGCTACTTTACGGACGACGAGGCGGGTCTCGTGGACACCACGGTCCAGTATGTCGGCTCCACGGGCGAGTTCGTGCACCGGCGGATCCAGATGGGCTACATGTGGGACAATCCGGACGATCCCTCCCGCGTGCAGGATGCCAAGGGGGGCGACGTCCCCGGCTACTTCGGCTGCATGTTCCTGAACCACACGACCGACCCGAGCGGGGCGACCGCTCCCCGGCACGTCGGGATCACCTCGTTCAAGTTCTTCTCAGGATCCGCCCCCTTCCCGGCAGGCGGGGACCCGGAGAACGACGCCCAGCGCTATCTCCTGATGTCCGACCCGCAGCTCAACCCGGACGTCATCGGGCAGATCATCTCGGGCCGGCCCCTCGACTATCGATTCATCATGGCAACGGGCCCGTTCCGGTCGATTCTCCCGGACTCCTCCCTGACCATTTCCGTGGCCTGGGTGATGGGCCTGGGGCGGGGCCCCTCGCAGTCGGGCGGGACCCTGATCGACAATGCGGTCAGCGCGCAGCAGGTGTTCGACGGTCTCTACACGGATCTGGACGGCAACGCGCTCACCGGAACGTGCGGGAAGGAGACCTGCCTTCGGAACACGGAAATCGGCTCGCGCTTCACCTACATCATTCCGGAGTCCTCACTCTGCCGGCTTCGCTTCCACGGCAACATTTCCTCGATCGTGGACGCGAATAACAATCCTTTGTATCCCGGCATCCCGGACTGGGATGTCAACACGCCCTGCAATCTCCAGCAGGATGGAAAGTACGTCTGTCAGGATGTCCTCGGGGGAACGCTCCAGAACAACGGCGCTCACTGCGCCAACCAGGACACGCTGCCGCTTCCCATCGTATCCGCGGACTGCAAATACGTGGACTTCGATTGCGACGTGAACACCGGCCAGGGAGGGCGGGAGCACCTCGTCAACTGGGTGGCCGCGGCGCCGCTCCCGGCGCCCTTCTACGCGGGGCAGGACGGGCACGGAGAGGTCTCCGATTTCCAGCATCTCTACAACTCTCGCGACGACTCGACCCGGATCTCGGCATGGTTCTTCCCGGGGGACCACAAGGTCACGCTCAAATGGAGCAATTTCGCGGAGCAGGTTCGGGACGCGCAGCGGGGGAACCTGAAAGAGTTCCTGGGATACCGCATTTTCCGCGCCGCGGGGTGGAACCGCCCGCTCGGGACGAACGCTCCCGCACGAAATCTCTGGTCCCTTCTCGGCGAGTGGCGCGTCAATCCGAAGGGGACGCCGGCGCATCCGCTTTCGGACCTGATCGATCCCTCCATACCCATCATCAACATCAGTCCCACGCTGGTGCGCTGGGACCCCAACCGGCGCGCCGTGCGTAACGACTCGAGCTACACGGAGATCGACACCCTCTTCGCGGTGGGGCGGTACAGCTTCGTGGACACGCACGTGCTGAACGGGTTCCCCTACTTCTATTCCATCGTCCCGATCTCGGTGGTTCCCGGCGACTCGGCCGGGTCCGACGTCGTCCTCCAGGGGAATCCCAGCGCCTCGAACGCGCAGGTGGTCTATCCGCGAGGGGACTCGAGGAACGACCAGAAGGAGGTCTTCGTCGTTCCGAATCCCTACAAGGGGGGCGCGGAGTGGGACCTGGTGCCGCGTGAGGAAGATCCCTCCGGAACGAAGGTCACGTTCATGAACCTGCCGCGCACGAAAGGCACCATCCACATCTACACGATTGCCGGGGATCTCGTGAAGAACATCGAGTTCGACGGCAGGCCGGCCGCGGACGTCCAGTACGGCAAGGATCCGGTGACGGGCGGCAAGGGGTCGGTTCCGTGGAACCTCATCTCGAGGAACGGACAGAAGATCGTGAGCGGCATTTACCTCTACTCTGTCGACACGGAGCTGGGCAAGAAGGTCGGCAGATTCATCATCATCCGATGAGAACGGCCGGCGGTTCCCAACCGTTCCAGGGAGAATCCAGGAGGCATTCCGTCATGCGTACGTTGATCGTCGCCGTCTGCCTGCTTCTTCCGCTCACCGCGGAAGGGGCACAGATATTCGAGAAGGTCGGGACCCTCGGAGGCCAGTCGCTGAAGATCGGCGTTGGCGCCCGCGCGGCCGCGATGGGGGATGCGTACGTGGCGCTCGCCGACGACGCCACCGCGGTGTACTGGAATCCCGCGGGCATCGCGCGACTCTCGGGCCAGTCGGTAACGTTGAACCACACCTCGTGGCCCGCGGAGATTCTCTTCGACCAGGCGGCGTATGTGTTCAACATCAAGTGGATCCCGGGAATGCTGGGCGTGAACGTTCGCGCCCTCACCATGAGCCGGGACATCGTCCGCACGACCTACCTGCCGGACGGAACCGGGGACACCTTCGACGCCGGGGAATGGGCCTACGGGATCTCCTACGCGCGCTCCCTGACGGACAAGTTCTCGGCCGGGATCTCCGCGAACTACGTGCAGACCGGCCTGGCCGACGTGAAGGGAAAGTCCACCACCTTCGACTTCGGGACGCTCTACGATATCGGGCTCCTCGGGGCCAAGATCGGCATGTCGATCCAGAACGTGGGAAGCGACATGACCTTCCTCAACGAGAAGGTGAAGATGCCGACCTTCTTCCGCGTGGGGGGCTCGGTCAACTTGCTCCAGCGCGGGGACAGCCGGGTCCTCACGGTCGCCGAGTTCACGCATCCTTCCGACAATTCGGAAAAGGTGAACTGGGGGGCGGAATACGCTTTCCACGACTACCTGTTCCTGCGCGGCGGGTACAAGTTCAACTACGACACCGAAGGGATGACGGCGGGGCTGGGGGTGAAGTTCCCGTTGACCCTGAGCAAGGCGTCGGTGGCCCGCCTCGACTACGCGTACCAGGACCTCAAACTGCTCACGGCGGCGCACCGCGTTTCGGTGAACGTGAGCTTCTAGGAGCGACGCGCCGTGAGGCGCCACCATCGTCGTGCGCCTCTTCGGCTTCTCGCTGCGATCTTCGGCGTCCTCATCGCCGCTCCGGCGGTGGCGGCGTCCCCGCAGAGGACTACGGGCGAGTCCGGCATTTCGACGGGTGATCTGCGCTACAACGCAAGTGCTACGGCCTACCGGCACGACGCCGGGGACGCGCGCGTCGAGTTCTTCATCCGCATCCCCTACCAGGAGATCAAGTTCATCCCCTCCGGGATTGATTTCGAGGCCCGGCTTCGCGTGACGGTCGAGCTCACGACCGGCAAGGGGCGCCGCGCGGGCTTCCAGCAGCGCGAGGCGCGGCTCCAATCCACCGACGCTGCCGCGACCAGCGACTCGCTTATGGGAGAGATCTACACCCTGGGGATGGTCGCGCCTCCCGGAACGTATCGTTTCAAGATCACCGTGGAGGACATGAACGTCGCGCGCCGCGGGCTCGTCTATCAGATGAAGAACAAGAAGCGGCAGGGAGAGGTGCGCGGGGAGATCGACATGTCGGAATGGTTGTTCCGGAATCCCGCCGTCAGCGGGATCGAGTTCGCCTGGAACGTGCAGGATCGAACGGCCGAGACCCCCTTCGGAAAAGGCTCGTTCGAGGTCCAGCCCCATCCCAGCGCGTATTATGGCTACTACAAGGACATGCTCTCCGCGTACTACGAGATCTACGATCTCCCGCCGCCCCCGGAGGGCCGATCCTACCGCGTGCGAACGATGATTCTCGGCGCGCAATCGGACACGCTCCTCGAATCGATCGACTCTCTCCGCGTGACCGAGGGCACGGCGTGGCCGCACGCGCTCCACGCCGACGTGGGAGCCCTGCCGTCGGGGCACTACCGTCTCCGCATCGACCTTCTCGGGGATGACGACCGTTCCCTCGCGACCAGCCAGGGGGAGTTCGACGTGCTCTGGGACGTGGATTCCTGGCGCGCGGAGGGAGCGGAATTGTACGACGTGACCGCCCAGGCGCTCCTCACGCAGGACGAGGCCTATGCCTTCCGGCAGATGACCCGGGGAGAGAAGGAGGCGAAGCTGGGCCAGGTCTGGCGCGCCATCGATCCCACGCCGGACACCGCCGAGAACGAGCTCCGCCGCGACTTCCAGGCCCGGGTGGCATACGCCAACGCGCACTACACCGTGTTCGAGCGAGGCATGTTCAGCGACCGGGGCCGGATCTGGATCCAGTTCGGGGAGCCGGACGAGATCCAGATCGAGCGCCTTCCCGTGTCGGACAAGACGCTGGGATACGTGATGGAAGGGCAGATTCCGAAGAGCTCGAAGGATCTCCTCACGAAGCCGGACCAGGGCGTCGTGGACACGCGCCCGTACGAGATCTGGACCTACCATTTGCGGGGCCATGAGATGATCCCGCGCCATCGGATGAACGAGATCAGCGCGGGCATGAAGTTCGTCTTCGTCGACGAACAGGGCTACGGGGACTACACGCTCCGGTACTCGTCGGTCAGCGGGGTGCGGTAGCCGTCGAACTTCGCTGCCCCGTTCAGCCGGAGTCGAAGCTCACGCATCCCGCGATTCGACCTTGACAGCCCCTGCGCGTCCCGCATAACATCCACGGCCCTAAGTTACCTTTTCACAACTGTTTGACCCGGCACTCTCGGAGGTTGGACGATGCGGATCGGCGTGCTCACCGGTGGGGGAGACTGCCCCGGCCTGAACGCCGTCATCCGCGCCGTCGTGCATCGCTCCATCAAGGCCTATGGCTGGTCGGTCGTCGGATTCCGGCACGGATGGCGCGGTCTGTTGCAATCCGAAGTCGAGGATCTGGATCTCAAGAAGGTGTCGGGGATCCTTCCGCGGGGCGGCACCATCCTCGGGACGTCGCGCACGAACCCGTATCAGGAGCCTGGGGGCGAAGCGCGCATCCGCCAGGAGCTCTCCGGCCGCGGCGTCGATATCCTGGCCGTGATCGGCGGCGAGGACACGCTCGGCGTGGCCAAGAAGCTCCACGAGACGGGGGTGCGGCTGGTCGGAATCCCCAAGACGATCGACAATGACGTGAACGGCACCGACTACACGTTCGGCTTCGATACCGCGCTCTCGATCGCGACCGAGGCCATCGACCGGCTGCACACGACCGCGGAGTCGCACGACCGCGTGATCGTGGTGGAGGTCATGGGACGCCACGCCGGATGGATCGCGCTCGAGTCCGGGGTGGCCGGCGGGGCCGACATGATCCTGATTCCTGAATACCCGGTCTCCGTCGAGGAGGTCTGCGACGTGGTGCGGCGCCGCCACGAGCGCGGGAAGAATTTCAGTATCATCGTGGTGGCCGAGGGCGCCCGGCTCAAGGACGAGGGAGGCACGGTCCAGGTGCAGAGCGAGCGCCGGGACGCGTTCGGTCACGTGCGGCTGGGCGGCATCGGAGCCACCCTCGCCGAGCGGATCGAGGAGCGCACGGGGTTCGAGAGCCGCTACAGCGTGCTGGGCCACATCCAGCGAGGCGGATCTCCGACCGCGTACGACCGGTTCCTGGGAACGCGCTTTGGCGTGGCCGCCGTGGATCTTGCAAAGCGCGGAGGGTTCGGGCGCATGGTGGCGATCCGCGGCATGAAGATCGTCGATGTGCCGATCGCGGAAGCGCTGGGCTCGCCCAAGACCGTCGATCGGGAGTTCTACGAGCTGGCGAAGGTGTTTTCCACCTAGGGGGGAATCGGCGTGCGCGTCGGGATCAACGGATTCGGCCGCATCGGAAGGCTGGTGCTCCGGGCGGCGCTCAAACGGCAGGAATCGATCGACTTCGTCGCGGTGAACGACATCACGGATGCCGCGACGCTCGCGCACCTGCTCACCTACGATTCGATCCACGGAGTCTGGCCCGAACGGTTCGCGGTGCGCGATTCCAGTCTCTGCGTGGGGAAGCACGCGGTCCGGGTTCTCTGCGAGGCCAATCCGGCGAACCTTCCCTGGAAAGACCTCGGCGTGGACGTGGTGCTGGAGTGCACCGGCAAGTTCACGGAGCGCGACAAGGCGGCGGTTCACCTGGGGGCCGGCGCCCGGCGCGTGCTGGTCTCGGCGCCCGCGAAGGGCGCGGACGCGACCTTCGTCATCGGAGTGAACGAGAAGACGTTCGATCCCGCGAAGCATCAGATCGTCTCGATCGCCTCCTGCACCACGAACTGCCTCGCTCCCGTGCTCTCGGTGCTGGACCACGCGTTCGGGATCGAGCGCGGGCTCATGACCACGGTCCACGCCTACACGAACGATCAGCGCGTGCACGACGCCCCGCACAAGGACCTGCGCCGGGCGCGCGCCGCGGCCGTGTCGATGATTCCGACCAGCACCGGAGCCGCGAAGGCGATCGGCCACGTGATCCCCTCGCTCCAGGGGAAGATGGACGGAATCTCCATCCGGGTTCCGATCTCGGACGGCTCGGTGATCGACGTGACCGCCGTGACCTCCAGGTCCGCCTCGGTCGCGTCGGTGAACGCCGCGATGAAGGAGGCGGCGGACGGACCCCTGCGCGGGATCCTCCAGTACTGCGAGGATCCGATCGTCTCGCAGGACGTGGTGGGGAATCCCCACTCGGCGGTCTTCGATTCGCTGCTCACCATGGTTTCGGGAGACCGCTTCGTGAAGATCCTCGCGTGGTACGACAACGAGTGGGGATTCTCGAACCGCATGGTGGACACGCTGCTCCTCCTGGGGAAGGCGCGCTGAGCATGGCGTTCCGCACGCTCCGCTCGCTCGACGCCGCGGGAAAGCGGGTCTTCGTGCGGGTGGACTTCAACGTGCCACTCTCGCCGGACGGCTCCGTCGCGGACGATACGCGGATCATCGCGTCCCTTTCGACCCTCCGCTACCTGATCGAGAAGGGGGCGCGCCTCGTCGTCGCGTCGCATCTCGGCCGTCCCAAGGGGAAGCGCGACCCCAAGCAGAGCTTGGCACCGGTGCGGGAGCGTCTGGAACGGTGCCTTCGAGCGGCGGTGGGATTCGCGGAATCGATCGTCGGCTCCGACGCGGAGCGGAAGGCGGAGGCGCTCCAGAACGGAGAGATCCTCCTGCTCGAGAATCTCCGCTTCGATCCGCGCGAGGAGCAGAACGACCCGGGGTTCAGCCGCGAGCTGGCCCGGCTGGCGGAGCGTTACGTGAACGATGCGTTCGGCGCGGCGCATCGCGCGCACGCTTCGACCGTGGGCATCACGGCGTTCCTGACCGAGTGCGCCGCCGGCTTCCTGATGGAGCGGGAGCTCCAGGCCCTGGGAAAGCTCCTCGCTCCGGACACGCCGCGCCCCTTGGTCGCGATCCTGGGAGGGGCCAAGATCTCCGGGAAGATCGACGTGATCCGGAATCTCCTTCCGCGCGTGGACCGGCTCATCATCGGCGGAGGGATGACGTTCACCTTCCTCCGCGCCAAGGGGCTTCAGACCGGCCGCTCGCTCGTGGAGGAAGACAAGATTCCGCTCGCGAAGGAGATCCTCGGGCTGCCCGATGCCGAGCGGAAGATCCTCCTCCCGCGTGACTGCGTCGTCTCGGCGGACACCGGGGGAGCCGATTCCGGACACGCGGCGCCCGTGGACCGGATTCCCGCGGGGCTCATCGGCGTGGACATCGGACCTCAATCCATCGAGGCGATCCAGGAGGCCCTCGCCGAATCGCGAACCGTGTTCTGGAACGGACCGATGGGGATCTTCGAGGTGCCCGCCTACGCCGCGGGGACCATCGCCACCGCCAAGGCCGTCGCCCAGGCAACGTCGCGCGGGGGGTTCACGGTCGTGGGGGGAGGGGACTCGCTCGCGGCCATCCACCAGTGCGGGCTGGAGGGAGAGATCAGCCATCTCTCCACCGGAGGCGGGGCGTCGCTGGAATTTCTGGAGGGGCGCGTGCTCCCGGGAGTGGCGGCGCTCGAATCCGCGGCGAAGGCGGCACCGGCGAAGGCGGCGCGTTGAGCCGGATCCTCGCGGGAAACTGGAAGATGAATCTCGGGGTCGCCGAGGGAACCGCCCTTCTCCGCGCGATCGGGGATCACGCCGTGCCGGCGGGCTCCCTCACGACCGTCGTATTCCCCCCGCTGACCATTCTCGCCGCGCTCGCCAGGGAGCGCAGGATTCAGGATCCAAAGCTGGGGGTCCAGAACTGCCACGCCGAGCCCAAGGGCCCCTTCACGGGCGAGGTCTCCCCCGAGATGGCGCGCGAGGCCGGAGCGGAGCTGGCCCTGGTGGGGCACTCCGAGAGGCGAAGGCTGTTCTGCGAGAACGACGCGAGCGTTCAGGCCAAGATGAAGGGGGTCCTGCGCGCGGGGCTGAAGCCGGTTCTCTGCATCGGAGAGACGCTCGCGGAGCGGGAGCGCAGGGAGACGCGTGACGTGCTGAGCCGCCAGCTCGGCCGGGCGCTCGAGGGAATCCCCGCCCGCGCGCCGCTCTGGGTCGCGTACGAGCCGGTCTGGGCCATCGGGACGGGAGTGGTCGCGACGGTGGATGAGGTCGCGGAGGCCCATGGCTGGGTGCTCGAAGAGCTGGGCCGCATGGGTCGCGGAAGCGCCGCGGGGCACCCGCCGGTCCTCTATGGAGGGAGCGTGGACCCCAAGAACGCGTCCGGTCTGGCCGCCCTGCCCGAAGTGGACGGGTTTCTGGTGGGGGGCGCATCGCTTGCGGCCGAGACGTTTCTGGCCATCGGAGACGCGTTGGTCAAGGCCGAGCACGCGATTTGACCCTGCCCGAGACCGCGTGCTAAGCTTGGCGTCTGGCCAACCCCAAGTGAAGAATGGAGGCGTTTTCGGATGCCGGGATTCCTGATTGCCCTGATTACCGCGCTTCACATCGCGGTTTGCATCGCCCTGATGGCGGCGATCCTTCTCCAATCGGGGAAGGGAGGCGGACTGGCGGGCACCTTTGGAGCGGGCTCGAGCCAGACGCTCTTCGGAGGGCGCGGCGCGGCGAGCTTCCTCAGCCGAGCCACGACGACGCTCGCGGTCATCTTCTTCATCACATCACTGACCCTGGGACTTCAAGCATCGAAGACCGCCGGACGCCGGAGCCTCGTCCAGGAGGAAGCGCGCAGACGAGGGCAGCAGAGGACGGCGACCGAAGGCGCCTCGGCGCCGGTCCAGGGCTCGCCGGCGGGCGCGCCAAGCACCGGCGCTCCCACACCCGGCGGTACGAACCTTCCGGGCGCGGGGCCCATGAACGCGCCGGGGAACGCGCCGGGCACTGCGGCGCCCTCGAATCCGCGACCTGCTACGTCCGGCGGCGCGAATCGCGCTCCCGCCGCGACCCCTCCGGCCTCGACGCCGGGAGCGCCCGCGGGCGGAGGAACCCAGGCGCCCGCTCCCCAAGGAAAGTGATCCGATTCAGCCCGGGTGGTGGAACTTGGTAGACACGTACGTTTGAGGGGCGTATGGGTAACCCCGTGCGAGTTCAAATCTCGCCCCGGGCACCATTCCTGGGTCCTTCTCTGTCGGGGAAGGACCCAAATTATTTGGAAGCTTGGCGGGTCTTCCTTCCGGGAGGAGACCCGAGGGAGCTCAGCGGTACTCGCCGCCCGGCCGGTCGGGAGTCGGCTCGGGGATGAGCCCGACGAGCCGGATGCAGTAGCGGTCCTCGGCGCGCACCTCGTTCTTCGCGCCGCAGTGCGGGCATCGCACGTACGAGCGGCGGGGGTCCTCGCGCAAATGGAAGATCTGAACCGGCCCGAACAGCCTCGCGCAGCGAAGGCACTCCACGGCCGGGTTGCTGACCAGCGCTTCCGTTTCGAGCATCTTCGTCTCACCTCCAGAAGGCGCGCGGATCGTGGCACCAGGGGTTTGTTTCCGGCCATTGTACGGAGCGGCCGCCGCTCCGTCCAGGGTTCCGCGTGATGAGCGGGAACGCGGCGGCCGACCACCACCTCCATCTCCTGGTGCGACGCTGAGCCGCGCTCCCATCCTCGTGACCGGCGGGGCCGGCTACATCGGCTCGGTCCTCGTCCGCCAGCTCCTCGAACAGGGATCCCACGTTCGCGTCGTGGATCGCATGCTTCACGGATCGCACGGTCTCACCGATCTCGCCCACGAGGGAAATCTCACCGTCCGGCAGGCGGATCTCCGCGATCCGCGCGCCCACGGAGAGATGCTCGAGGGAGTGGAGACGGTGATTCACCTCGCCGCGATCGTGGGGGACAAGGCCTGCGCTCAGGACGAAGAGCTCGCCGTCCAGACGAACTGGACCGCCACGGTCGCCCTCGCGCGGCACGCGCGCGCGGCCGGGGTCCGGCGATTCGTGTTCGCCTCGACCTGCAGCGTGTACGGCGAGGGCCGGAACGACATCCTGGACGAGGAGTCTCCGGCGAAGCCGCTTTCGCTCTACGCCGAGACGCGCTGGCACGCGGAGCAGGGCATTCTCGAAATCCCCCGCGAGGACGGATTCCAGTCGGTGCTCCTTCGATTCGGCACGGTCTACGGACTCTCGCCGCGGATGCGGTTCGATCTCGGGGTCAATTTCCTCGCGCAGCAGGCGGTGCGCGAGGGACGGGTCTCCATCTTCGGAGGCTCCCAGTGGCGCCCGTTCGTCCACGTGGCGGATATCGCGCGCGGTCTGGTGATGGCGCTCGACGCGCCGCTCCGCTCGGACGAGCCTCCCATCCTGAACCTCGGAGACAATCTCGAGAACTACCAGCTGCGCGATCTCAAGGAGGAGCTCGAGACGCACGTGCCGGGCGTGCGGGTCACGATCGAGACGGAGAAAGAGGACCTGAGGACGTACCGGGTCCGCTTCGACCGGATCGAGCGGGAATGGGGATTTCGCGCGACCCGGCGCGTGGGGGATGGAATCGAGGAGGTCGCGCGCGCCGTGCGCACGGGCGTCATCGCCAACCCCAACGATCGCCGTTACTACAACGCGTGAGGGGGGAATCTGGTTGCGGGCGGGATGCGGCATCCGGTAGCGTGAACGTGTTGCCGGGATCACGACCCCTCGAGCGAGGATTGCATGCCGCGCCTGACGATGAACGTACCGGAGCTGCAGGAGCGCGCGCTGTTCGTGCGACGCGACATCGTGGCGCTCCTCGCGCGTTCGCAGTCGGGGCACAGCGGAGGGCCGCTCTCCTCCACCGATTTCGGCACGGTCCTCTTCTTTCACGAGATGAGCGTGAACCCCCGGAAGCTGGACGATCCCGCGCGCGACATGTGGCATTTCTCGATCGGCCACGTCACGCCGGTCATCTATGCCCTCATGGCGGAGCGCGGATACTTTCCGCTCGTGGACCTGCTCGGCTTCCGGCAATTCAAAGGACATCTGCAGGGACATCCCAGCAAGCACGACACGCCCGGGATCGAGGTCTCGTCGGGCTCGCTGGGGCAGGGACTCTCCGTGGCGTGCGGCATGGCGCTGGGATCCCGTATGGACGGGAACAAGCGGCGGGTCTACTGCGTCATGGGGGACGGCGAGCAGCAGGAGGGGCAGATCTGGGAGGCCGCGATGTTCGCGGCCCATTACAAGCTGGAAAACCTCTGCGCGGTGATCGACTACAACCGGAAGCAGATCGACGGCGACGTCCAGGACATCATGGGAATCGCGCCGCTTCAAGACAAGTGGAAGAGCTTCAACTGGAACGTCCTCGAGGTGGACGGACACGACGTGGCCGCGATTCTGAGGGCCTTCGAGGAAGCGCGCGCGACGCGCGGGAAGCCCTCGGTGGTGCTCGCGCACACGGTGATGGGGAAGGGCGTCTCCTTCATGGAGGACGACTACAAGTGGCACGGGATTCCCCCGACCCGCGAGCAGGCGGATCAGGCGCTCCGCGAGATGGGAACCACGCTCGAGGAGTGGACCGCGCGGCTGGAGTGTCACACGGCGCCGGAAGTGGCGCCGGGCACGGGGAGATCCGCATGAGCGGCGCGACCCCCGCGGCCCCGCAGGCCCCCGCGATGCCGACCCTCCTCAAGCCCGAGATGAAGCGGACCCGCGAGGGATTCGGCCACGGGCTCCTGGATCTCGGGCAGAAGCGTCCGGAGGTCGTGGTGCTCGTGGGCGATCTCTCCGGATCGACCAACGTGTCCTTCTTCGCGGAGAAATTTCCGGATCGCTTCATCCAGGTCGGGGTCGCGGAGCAGAACATGATGTGCGTGGCCGCGGGCCTCGCGGCGACGGGGAAGATCCCGTTCCTCGCGACGTACGGAGCGTTCGCTTCCTGCCGGAGCGCGGATCAGATGCGCGTCACGGTCGCCTACACCGATCTTCCGGTGAAGATCGGCGGCGCCCACGGAGGCATCAGCGTGGGTCCGGACGGCGCCACCCATCAGGCGATGGAGGAGATCGCGATCGTCCGCTCCATCCCGAACATGAAGATGATCGTCCCCTGCGATTACTGGGAGACGCGGAAGGCCACGGTGGCGGCGGCCGACGATCCGCACCCCAATTACATCCGCTTCGGCCGCGAGCCCGTCCCCGTGGTGACCGGCCCCGACACTCCCTTCACGATCGGGAAGGCGAACACGATGCGCGAGGGATCGGATCTCGCGCTCATCGCGTGCGGCGTGATGGTCTACGAAGCGCTCGTGGCCGCGAAGGAGCTCGAGACCCGCGGCATCCACGCGCGCGTGATCAACATGCACACGCTGAAGCCCCTCGATGAGGAAGCCATCGCGCGCGCGGCGCGCGAGTGCGGCGCCATCGTGACGGCCGAGGAGCACCAGGTGCATGGAGGGCTGGGGAGCGCGGTCGCGGAGGCGGTCGTCCAGAGCCACCCGGTCCCGGTCGAGCTCGTCGCCGTGCATGACCGTTTCGGGCGATCGGGAAAGCAGGACGAGCTGATGACCGCGTTCGGCATCAAGTCGCCGGACGTGGTCCGCGCCGCCGAGCGGGTGCTCGCGCGCAAGCGCGCGCGGTAATGCCGGGGCTTCGCGCGCGGCGTCCGCCGCCGCGCCTCCGCCGAACGCCTCGTTTGGGCTTCCTTCCCGCGCACTCCGTCCTCTTCGCGCTCCTCGGTCTGGCGCTCCTTCCTTCCCGCCCGGTGACCGGCGCGCCTTCCGGCCCCGAAGCGTCGACCTCCTCCGCACCCGCGGCGTTCGGGATCGTCGCCGTGGACTCCGTCCGGAAGGAGTGGGGCGTGGCCACGGTGTCGCGCTGGATGGCCGTGGGCGCGCGCTCGATCGGAGCGCGGGCCGGAGCCGGCGTCTGGCTGGCCCTGGAGCTCCCGGATCCGCGCACCGGCGCGGCCGCCCTGGCGCAGAGCGCCGAAGGGCAGCCGGCGCGGATGGTGCTGGACACGCTCCTGGCCGCGGACGCACGGCGTGGGGAGCGGCAGATCGCGATGGTGGATCGCGGAGGAAGCGTGGCCGGCTACACGGGGGACCGCTGCCCTCCCTGGTCCGGCGAGCGTTTCGGGAAAGGGTACGTGTGCCAGGGCGTCGCGCTGCGGGGCGGGGAGGCGCTCACCGCCATGGCGCGGGCCTTCGAGCTGACGACCGGCACCCTGGCGGAGCGCCTGCTCGCGGCCGTGGAGGCCGCGGAGGCGATCGCGCCGCTTCGCGAGGAGATGGAGTCCTCGGCGCTCCTCGTCGTGCGTGAAGGAGGAGGTCTCAGCGGGTGGTCGGACCGGCTCATCGATCTCCGCGTCGATCAGGCGCCCGACGCCGTGCAGGGCCTGAAGGCCCTCTATGCGGCGCATGCCGCGACCTTCCTGCCCGCGGCGTACGCCCGGTTCGGAGACGACGCCAAGCGGCGCGGAGATACGATCTCGTCGGACCGGGAGTACTCGAGCGCCGACGCGGGATTCCGCGCGGCGGTGGCGCGGAAGCCCAGCGACGCGGACGCACTGAACGAGCTCGCGTGGTTCCTCGCCACGCACGACCGATCTCTGGAAGAAGCGGTGCGTCTGGCCAAGACCGCGGCCTCGCTGCGGCCCCGCGACCCCATCCTGTACGACACGCTGGCGGAAGCGGAATACCGGTCGGGATCCCTCACCCGCGCCATCGCGGCGATGGAGCGCGCGGTGAAGTACTCCGGAGGCGCGGCTCGCTACACGGAACGGTTGGGGCGATGGACCCGGGAGCGCGCGGCGCTCGAAGGGAAGCCGGAGGGGAAGCCGCCCTCTAGCCCGTGAAGGAGCCCGGCTCGGGGCGCGCGCTTCCGATCAAGGCGGCGAGCGATCGAAAGCCGATGGGTTCGGTGGCGCGGAACGGCTCTCCATAGCGGACTCCGATCTGGCTGCCGAAGTGCCGCGCCCGGGCTTCGATGCGCTCCATGAAGTCGGGAACGTTGAGGGGCGTCGACACCGACCGGGCGTCGCGCCCGACCTGCGAGCCGTGCGACAAGATGGCGCGCTTCTTCTCTTCCCACACCGGCGTGATGTCCACGACGAACGTCGGCTCCAGGGTGATCCGCGAAATGAAGTGGTAGCGGCCCTCGGCCCGGTGGGGTGTGCCTTCCTCGCCGTCGTACTGTCGGAGCCCCGCCAGATACCAAGCCCGGTCCACGAGATACGAGGCCTCCACGTGATCGGGATGCCGGTCTTTGGGAGCATGCGTGAACAGGACCGAGGGCCGGAGCGTACGTAGGATTCGCACGACCCGGCGAACCTGCTCCGCGTCGTGCGAATCGACCCCTCCGTCCGGAAGCCCCGCGTTTCGCCGCTCCTCGATTCCGAGGGCGCGCGCGGCCTCGGCCGCTTCCTTCGCGCGCTCCTCGACGGTGCCGTTGGTCGAGAGCTCGCCCTTGGTCAGATCGAGAACCAGGGCCTGAAACCCCTGACGCACGGCGAGGGCGAGGGTACCGCCGCAGCTGATCTCCACGTCGTCGGGATGGGCGCCGACCGCGAGGATCCGGAGCGGGGAGGATGCGTCGGAGGTCATGCGCGGCTCAGCGCCGGTAGGCGGGCTCGTGCTCGAACCGGTGCTGGGTGCGGATCGTGCGCACGGTCCCGGTCTTGGCGCGCATCACCATGGAGTGGGTGTCGGCGCCGTCGGCGCGGAAGCGCACGCCGGGGAGGAGATCTCCATCCGTGACTCCGGTGGTCGCGAATACGATCTGCTCGCCGCGCGCGAGGTCCCCCTCGCGGTAGACGCGGGAGTGGTCCTCGATGCCCATCCTGCGCGCGCGTTCCCGCTCCTCGTCGCTCCGGAAGAGAAGCTTTCCCTGGATCGCTCCGCCGAGACAGCGCAGCGCCGCGGCCGCCAGCACCCCTTCCGGCGCACCTCCGATTCCCAGCAGCACGTCGACGCCCGTGGAGTCGATCGCCGTGGCGATCGCCGCGGATACGTCGCCGTCCGGAATCAGGTGAATTCGCGCGCCCGTGCGCCGGATGCGCTGGATGAGCGCCTCGTGGCGGGGGCGGTCGAGCACGACGACCGTGAGATCCTCGAGCTCGTACCCTTTCGCGGCCGCAATCGCCTTGAGGTTCTCCTCGACGGGGCGGTTCAGATCGATCACGGACGCGGCCTTGGGACCGACCGCGATCTTGTCCATGTAGGTGTCGGGCGCGTGGAGGAGGCTTCCGCGCTCCGCGAGGGCGATCACCGAGAGCGCGTTGGGACGGCCGTAGGCCACGGAGTTCGTGCACTCGAGAGGATCGAGCGCGATGTCGACCTCGGGTCCCTTGCCGGATCCGACCGATTCGCCGATGTAGAGCATCGGCGCTTCGTCCCGTTCCCCCTCGCCGATGACCACGGTCCCCTGGATGTCCACGATGTCGAAGACCCGCCGCATCGCCGTGACGGCGGCCTGATCGGCGGCGTTCTTGTCTCCGCGTCCCATCCAGCGGGCGGTCGCGAGCGCGGCCGCCTCGGTGACACGCACCAGCTCGAGGCCGAGGTTTCGATCCATCTAGGGCAGGTCAGCGGCTCGGAGCTTCGCCGAACGCGCTCGCGTCGATCTCTTCCCAGTCGCTCAGCGCGTCGGACCAGCGATACAGGCGGATACGGCTCGAGGTCTCGGTGTCGGAGTACACGTACTCGACGTAGGAGCCGCCCCCGGCGCGGTTCGAGTAGTGGAGCTTCTTGTCCACGACGAGGGGTCGGGTCGTGCGGGTCAGCTTCATGCGCCCCATGGGACTCCGCCAGGCCACCGACTCGACGACGGCGTGCGTCTCCTCGTCTTCGATCTCGTCGAACTCGAGGCTTCCGAATTGCTTGTCCAGGCGGCGCAGGACTTCTTCCCAGCGTTGGTCGTTCATCGACACTCCTGCCGGTTGGTTGACTTGCGTCCGGAGCCGACGATAGTACCACATCCTGTGCCTCGCGCGGGATGTGGTAGGTTTCGCCCCGTGCCTCGCACAACCGCCCTCGACTCCGGGGGCCCCTTCAGCGGCCGATCCGCGCTCGTCATCGGGGGTTCACGCGGCTTGGGGCGCGCCGTGGCGCTTGCCCTGTCCCGGGAAGGAGCGCGCGTGCTCGCGACCGGCAGGAACCGGGCGGCGCTCGAAGAGCTGGGTGCGATCGCGCGCGCCCGCGGAACGCCCCTCCTCACCCTTCGGTCCGATGCGGAGAAGAAAACCCAGGTGCGCGCGGCGTTCCGGCGCGCTGCCTCGAGCATCGGCGGCCCGGATCTCCTCGTTCATGCGGCCGGAGACTACTGGGAAGGCCCGTTCCGGCGGCTGACGGGAGAGCGATGGGAAGCGCTCGTTCGCTCGAACGTCACCAGCGCGATCCACTCGATCCAGGAGGCGCTGCCGGGCATGCGCCGCCGGCGCTACGGACGGATCCTGCTCTTCGGCGTCGCGGGGGCGGACGCGCCGCGCGCGGCCGGCCGCGCCCACGCCTACCGTGCCGCAAAGCTGGCGCTGCTCACGCTGGCGCGGAGCGTGGCCCAGGAGGAAGCCCCGAACGGAATCACCGTGAACGTGATCCTTCCCGGCGTGATCCAGACCGGCCGGTTGCCCAAAGGCGCCTCGGCCCTCGCCAGCCGCATCCCCGCCCGCCGCCTCGGCACCCCCAGAGAGGTCGCCCGCGCCGCACTGTTTCTGCTCTCCGAAGAGTCGGGCTACATCACCGGCTCCGCGCTGACAATCTCGGGCGGCTACTTGCTTTAGCTCAGAGCGGGGAAGCGGTGTTTCCCTCGAAAATGGTGAAGATAAATTTTCCACGGGAAACACCGCTCCCCCGCTCCCGCGCCAACGGCGTTGACACCCGAATTTTCAACGTGTTACGCTGATCGCAATCGTCCCCTTTCAGCAGCAGAAACCGAGGCATTCATTGCGCGCATCAACGCCGAAGGCCTGGGTGCTCCGAAGCCCCGCCGCTCCGGAGCGCGCCCAGGAGCTTGCCGTTCAGCTTGGAATCTCCCACACGTACGCCACCCTTCTGGCCAATCGCGGCTTCCGCGGTTCGGCGGACGTTCAAGATTTCCTTGAACCCAGCCTGGATAGGCTCTTGGACGCCTTCACCATGCGCGACATGGACCGCGCCACGGCGCGGATCTGGAAGGCGATCGACGAGCGCGAGGCCATCCTGGTCTACGGCGATTACGACGTGGACGGGATCACCGCCACGACCCTCCTGACCTCGGCCCTCATGCGCCTGGGCGGGAAGGTCTCGTATTTCATCCCCGACCGCATTCGGGACGGATACGGCTTCTCGGCACGGGGCGTGGACGTGGCGAAAAGGCGCCGGACGCGGCTCGTCATCACCGCGGATTGCGGGATCACGGCGACCCAGGAGGTCCGGCTCGCCAAGCAGCACGGCATCGACGTCATCGTGACCGATCACCACGAGCCGCTCGGGGTGCTGCCCGACGCCGACGCGATCCTGAATCCGAAGCGGCGCGACTGCCCGTACCCGTTCAAGGAGCTGGCGGGCGTGGGCGTCGTGCTGAAGCTGGTGCAGGGGTTGGAACAGCACCGCCCCGGATCCCTTCCCGCGGGGTTCGTCTCCCACCATCTGGATCTGGTCGCGCTCGGCACGATTGCCGACGTCGTACCGCTCCGGGGAGAGAACCGGATCTTCGCCAAGCTGGGGCTGGAGCGGATCTGCAACTCCGAGAAGCCCGGGATCATCGCGTTGAAGGAAGTGGCGGGACTCCGGGCGAAGCGGGTCGAGAGCGGGCACGTGGCCTACATCCTGGCCCCGCGCATCAACGCGGCCGGAAGACTGGGAAACGCGGAGAGCGGCGTCCGGCTGCTCCTCGCGACCGAGCCCGGCGAGGCGATGACCATCGCCGAGAGCCTCGAAGAAGACAATACGATGCGCAAGAAGATCGACGAAGCCACGCTCGAGGAGGCTCTGGAGCAGCTGCAGGCCATGGGCCCCGAGCTCCCCCCCGCGATCGTGCTCTGGTCGGACCGGTGGCATCCGGGCGTGCTCGGCATCGTCGCGTCGCGTCTGATGGAGCGCTATCACCGTCCGACGGTGCTCATCTCCTCCGATCACGATGAAGGGAAGGGGTCCGGGCGAAGCATCCCCGGCTTCGATGTGTGCCAGGCACTACAAGAGTGCCGCGAGCACCTGATCGGTTTCGGCGGACACAGCTACGCCGCCGGGCTCACCATCCGGTCCGAGCATCTCGAGGGCGATTACGTTCCCAAGCTTTCGATCGACGGTCCGCTCCTGCTCGACGAGTGCAATGAAGCGCTGGTGCAGTTCCTGGACCGGCTCTCGCCGTTCGGGATCGGCAACACGGAGCCCCTCTTCATCGCCGAGAACATCCAGATCGCGGGATCGCCGATGGTCGTGAGCCGGAATCATCTGAAGCTCAACGTCCGCCAGAACGGGCGCGAGCTGGAGTGCATCGGCTTCGGGATGGGACATCTGGCCGGACCGATCCAGACGGAGCCGGGGCGCGTCTCGATCGCGTTCGTGCCCACGATCAACGTCTGGCAGAATCGCGCGAGGCTCCAGCTCAAGCTGCGCGACGTTCAGATCCGCTGACCATGGCCACGGTCCCCACCGAGATCCTGGGACCGCTGCTCCAGACCCTCGAGCGGTCCAAACCACGGGGGGACCGCGCGCGCCTCCTCGCGGCGTTCGAGTTTGCCGCGAACGCGCACGGATCGCAGCTTCGCCTGACCGGCGAGCCCTACGTGACCCACTGCGTCGCGGTCGCCGTGATCCTGGCCGAGCTCCTGGGCCCGCGCGCCGACGAGACCATCCTCATCTCGGCGCTTCTCCACGACGTCGTCGAGGACACGGAGATCAATCTCGCGACGGTGCAGTCCAAGTTCGGGCCGGAGGTCGCGCTCCTGGTGGACGGCGTGACCAAGATCAGCGGACTTCATTTCGACCGGCCGGAATGGGAGCAGGCCGAGAATTTCCGGAAGATGCTGCTCTCGATGGCGAAGGATCTCCGCGTCATCCTGATCAAGCTCGCCGACCGCCTCCACAACATGCGGACTCTGGCGTCCCTCGATGCGGTCCGGGTCGCCCGCATCGCGCGCGAGACCCGCGAGATCTACGCGCCGCTCGCGCACCGGCTGGGGATCGCCCGGTTCAAATGGGAGCTGGAGGACCTCTGCTTCAAGTATCTCGACCCGGGGGCCTTCGACGACCTGCGCCGCAGGGTGCAGCTGAAGCGCGAGGAGCGGGAGACGGTGATCGAGGAGGTGATGCGGCCCCTCCAGAGCCGGCTCGCGGAGCTCGGGATCAGGGCCGAGGTCACCGGGAGGCCGAAGCACCTCGACTCGATCCATCGAAAGATGTCGGCCCACAGCCGCAAATTCGAGGAGATCTTCGATCTCCTCGGCGTGCGGGTGATCACCGCCGACAAGGCGGATTGCTACCGGGTGCTGGGGCTCATCCACGACCTCTACACGCCGGTCCACGAGCGCTTCAAGGACTACATCGCCACTCCCAAGAGCAACATGTACCAGTCGCTCCACACCACGGTCGTCGTGCCCGGCGGAACGATGGTGGAGTTCCAGATCCGCACGTCGGACATGCATCAGACCGCCGAGCTCGGGGTGGCCGCGCACTATCGCTACAAGGAAGGGGGAGGCGGTCCGGATGCCGAGCTCCTCGCCAAGCTCCAGCCCGTGCTGCGGAACGCCGAGTGGCAGTCCAGCGCGAGCGATCCCGACGAGTTCATGGAGTTCTTCAAGACCTCGCTCTACCAGGACGAGGTCTTCGTGTTCACGCCGCGCGGCGATCTCAGGCGCCTGCCGCGCGGGGCGACGCCGCTCGACTTCGCCTATCTCGTTCACACCGAGGTGGGGCACCACTGCGTCGGGGCCAAGGTGAACGGCCGGATCGTGCCGCTGCGCTTCGAGCTCCGGAGCGGCGACACCGTCCAGATCGTCACGTCTCCTCTGGGGAAGCCGAACCGCGACTGGCTGAAGCTCGTGAAGAGCCCGGGCGCCCGGAGCAAGATCCGCCACTGGCTCAAGATCTCCGAGCACCAGGACTCCGTCTCGCTCGGGAAGGAGATGCTCGACCGGGAGCTCCGGCGCCGGCGTCTCTCGCCCCCGGCGGAGACGCCGATCGACCAGCTGGCGCAGGCGCTTGGCTACGGCGACGTGGACCAGCTCATGGGGGCGCTGGGGCGCGGAAGTCTCTCGGTCACGCAGGTGATCCAGCGCTGGTTCCCGCAAGGGGTCGGCCCCGTGCAGCGGATCAAGGAGGCATCGCTCGACACGATCCGCGCCATCACGCGAAGGCCGGGGCGCGGCGTCCGGATCCAGGGCGTGGACAATCTCATGATCAATTACGCGAAATGCTGCCAGCCGGTGCCCGGCGACGCGGTGGTCGGGATCGTGACGCGCGGCCGCGGCGTGACCGTCCATCGCACCGATTGTCCGAACACCTTCGACGATCGCGTGGCGCCGGAGCGGCGGCTCCTCGTGGATTGGGACGCGACGCCCGAGGATTCCTTCGTGGTGAAGCTCTCGATCTACGGCGTGGACCGGAAGAGCCTGCTCGCGGACATCGCGAAAGCCATCTCCACCACGAACACGAATATCCGGACCGCGGGCATCAAGGCGCGGGATCGGAACGCCCAGGGCGCGTTCGTGGTCGAGGTCCGGGACCTGAACCATCTGCGCGGCGTGATGCGCGCCATCGAGCGCGTGGAGGGCGTGGAGGCGGTGGAGCGGGAGGAGATCTTCGGAAAGCCTCCCCGGAGCGGGGAGGCGGACGCCGCTTCGTGAGGGCGCTGCTCCAGCGCGTGGGCCGCGCGGCGGTGCGCGTCGAGGGCCAGGAGATCGCGCGTATCGGCCCGGGCCTCCTGATCCTGCTCGGGGTTTCGGCCCAGGACCCGCCGGGGATCGAGACGAGGCTGGCGGAGCGCTGTGCCGAGTTTCGGATCTTCGAGGACGAGCAGGGCAGGATGAACCACTCCGTGCGCGACACCGGCGGCGCGGCGCTCGTGGTTCCACAGTTCACGCTCATGGCGGATACCTCGAAGGGCCGGCGACCCAGCTTCGACCCCGCGGCCGCTCCGGAGCCTGCCGAGCGCGCCTTCACCGCCTTCTGCGAGGCGCTCGCGGAGCTCCGCGTCCCCACCGGGAGAGGGAAGTTCGGCGCGTCCATGGAGGTGGAGCTGGTGAACCGGGGCCCGGCAACCTTCCTCCTCGAGACGGCGTCCTAGAGGCCATGCGCACGAATCTCCTGAACCCTTTCGGTCCCCGCGTCGTCCTGGCGTCGCGTTCGGCGCGCCGGCGGGAGCTTCTCACGCTCGTGGGCGCCCACTTCGACTGCTTCCCGGTCGAGGTGGATGAGTCGCCGCTTCCGGAGGAGCGGGCGGAAGCCCACGTGCTGAGGCTGGCGGAGACGAAGGCGCGCGCGGCGCTCGAGCGCGGCGCGACGCGCGGGTATGCCGAGACGGCGGTCGTCCTGGGAGCGGACACCATCGTATCGATCGATCGGGAAATCCTGGGAAAGCCCGGCAACCAGGAGAGCGCGGGGCGCATGCTCCGGCGGCTCTCCGGGAGAGTCCACGAGGTCTGGACGGGAATCTCGCTGGTCCATTCGGACGACGGGCGCGCGGTGACGCAGGCGGTGCGAAGCATCGTCAAGTTCGCGCGGCTCGATGACGCGGAGATCGAGCGCTACGTCGCCACGGGGGAGCCGATGGACAAGGCGGGCGGCTATGCCGTCCAGGGGCATGGGGCGCTCTACGTCGAGGCGATCGAGGGCTCCTATTCGAACGTGGTAGGCCTCCCGCTATCGCATCTCAAGCACGCCCTGAAGCTCCTGACCGAGACCCCCCAGCGCCGCGAGGCTTGAGGAGCGAAGTCGTTGCAGTTTCGGGGATTCGATCCGGGTGAACGAGGGAGACACCGCTCTCCCGCCCAAGCCTTGACAAGGCTCGCAAGTGCCGGTAATATCCAGCGTTTGCGTCTCAAATCTCGAGTAGGTCCAAGGTAGCGAGGAGGTCGTGTTCATGGGCACGTACAACGTGCGCGCCTCGGAAATCGTTCAGGACTGGTACGTCGTGGATGCCGAGGGGCAGATTCTGGGCAGGCTGGCGAGCGAGATCGCGAGCGTGCTCAAGGGGAAGCGCAAGCCGACCTATTCCACGCACCTGGACGTCGGGGACCACGTGGTCGTGGTGAACGCCGAAAAGGTGCGCGTGACGGGGCGGAAGCGCGATGAGAAAATCTACTTCAGACATTCGCTCTATCCGGGCGGGCACAAGCTGACGAGGTTCCGGGACGTGCAGGCCGACAAGCCCGAGGAGATCATCCGGCTCGCGGTCAAGGGCATGCTTCCGAAGAACAAGCTCGGGCGCGCCATGATCAAGAAGCTCAAGATCTACGCCGGGCCGGAGCATCCGCACGTCGCACAGGCGCCGCGGCCGCTTCAGGCCACCGGGCTCAGGTCCTAGGGAGGCAACGGCAATCGATGGCTGATTTCATGGGAACAGGACGCAGGAAGACCTCGATCGCGCGGGTCCGGCTGGCGGCGGGCACGGGCAAGCGTACCGTGAACGGACGGGATCTCGACCAGTACTTCGCGCGCCTCGCGCTGAGCAGGATCGCCACGCAGCCGCTCGTCGCGAGCAACACCCTCGACCGCTACGACCTCGTCGCCAACGTGCGCGGCGGCGGATTGACAGGCCAGGCGGGCGCGATCTCGCTTGGCATCGCGCGCGCCCTTCTGCGCATCGACGCGACGTTGCGAGGCATGCTCGGCAAGGAAGGCCTCCTGACCCGCGACGCGCGCATGAAGGAGCGGAAGAAGTACGGGCAGGCCGCGGCCCGCAAGCGGTTCCAGTTCTCGAAGCGGTAGACGAATCCCGATGCAGACGCCGCGCACGCGCGGCGTCATCACACACGCTCCGGACCGGACGGGCGGTCTCCCTTCGGGGAGCTCTTCCGGGTGGAAGGAGCGGCGGACCAAGACCGGAGGTTGGATTTTGGCTGAAATCGGCATGAAAGAGCTTCTCGAAGCGGGCGTCCACTTCGGACACCAGACCCGCCGCTGGAACCCCAAGATGAAGAAATTCATCTTCATCGAGCGCAACGGCATCTACATCATCGATCTCCAGAAGACCCTGAAGGCCCTCGCCGACGCGCGCGCCATGCTGGAAGCCGTGTCCCGGAAGGGGGGCGCCGTGCTCTTCGTCGGCACGAAGAAGCAGGCGAAGGACGCGATCCGGGACGAGGCCGAGCGCTGCGGGATGCCGTACGTGAACGAGCGCTGGCTTGGCGGCATGCTCACCAACTTCAAGACCATCAAGTCCAACATCCGCCGCTTCAAGGACATCGAGAAGATGGCGCAGGACGGCACCCTCGAGAAGCTCTCCAAGAAAGAGCAGTCCCAGATCGACAAGGAGCGCACGCGACTCGCCAAGATCTTCACCGGCATCAAAGAAATGACTCAGCTGCCGGCCGCGATTTTCGTGATCGACACCAAGAAGGAGCGCATCGCGGTCGCGGAGACCAATCGGCTCGCGATTCCCGTGATCGGCGTCGTCGACACGAACTGCGATCCCGAGGTGGTCGATTATCCGCTGCCTGGGAACGACGATGCGATCCGGTCGATCCGCCTGTTCGCGAGATTCGTGAGCGACACGATTCTGGGCGCCCGCCAGGAAGCCCAGGAGGGAGCGGACGTGGTGGCGCCGGAGTATCCGCCTGCCGAAGGGCCCGCGGTACCCGACGTCGTCGCGAGCGCCTGATCCTCCTCGCGTTCGCCCAGGCAAGGACCCCAATCAAGTCAGGAAGGAGCAGGGCATGACGATCACGGCCTCGCTCGTGAAGGACCTTCGCGAGCGGACCGGCGTGGGCATGATGGAGTGCAAGAAAGCTCTCGCCGCAGCCAATGGAGATATCGAGAAGGCGATCGAGGTTCTGCGGAAGCAGGGCCTCTCGCGCGCATCGGAGAAATCCGGACGCGCGGCCAAGCAGGGGATCATCTATTCCTACATTCATCCCGGGGACCAGCTGGGCGTCCTGCTGGAGCTGGACTGCGAGACCGACTTCGTGGCGCGCACCGACGACTTCCGCGGGCTGGCCAAGCACCTCGCGATGCAGGTGGCCGCGACGAACGCCCAGGCCGTCGACCGGGAGAGCGTCGATCCCGCCCTGATCGAGCGCGAGCGCGCCATTCTCATGGAGCAGGCGCGAAGCACCGGGAAGCCCGAGGCGATCCTCGCGAAGATCGTCGAAGGGAAGATCGACAAGTTCTACGAGGAGATCTGCCTCCTGGAGCAGCCCACGATCCGCGATCCCGACCGGAAGGTGAAGGATCTCGTGGATCAGACCATCGCGAAGCTGGGGGAGAACATCATCGTTCGCCGCTTCGCCAAGTTCCGCATCGGAGAGAACTGACGCCGTGACCCCGTCCCGGCGCCGCCTCCTCCTGAAGCTGAGCGGTGAGGTTCTGGCCGGGGATCAGGGGCAGGGAATCGACGCCCCCGCGCTCGGGCGCCTGGCCGGGGAGATCCAGGAGGGGCTTCAGGGCGGAACGGAGCTGGGGATCGTCATCGGCGGCGGAAACATCATCCGCGGCTCCGCGGCCAGCTCCGACGGGATGGACCGGGCCACCGCCGACTCGATGGGCATGCTCGCGACCGTGATCAACGCGCTCGCGTTGCAAGATTTCCTCGAGCGCCGCGGGCTCAGCACCCGCGTCCTGAGCGCGATCGAGATGCGCGCCCTCGCCGAGCCGTACATCCGCCGCCGCGCCGTGCGCCATCTCGAGAAGGGGCGCGTCGTCCTCCTCGCGGCGGGCACCGGGCACCCTTACTTCACCACCGACACCGCGGCCGTGCTTCGCGCGGTCGAGATCAGCGCCGACGTGCTCCTCAAGGGAACAAAGGTGGACGGCGTGTTCTCGGAGGATCCCATCCGCAATCCGGCCGCCGTGCGTTACGATTCGCTGAGCTACCCCGAAGCCATCGACCGCCGCCTCCAAGTCATGGACATGACGGCGTTCACGATGGGAATGGACAACCGGCTTCCGATCGTCGTGTTCAACGTCACGGTGCCGGGAAATCTGACGCGCGCCCTGCGAGGCGATCCGGTAGGAACCAGGGTACTCGTGGAGGTCTAGGATGGACCCGAGGGTCAAGAACGCCGAAGATCGAATGAAGAAGGCGCTCGAGCTGATCCGTCACGAAGTCGCCACGATCCGGACGAACAAGGCGACGACCGCGCTTCTGGACGGGATCAAGGTGGAGTACTACGGGAGCCCGGTGCCGCTCCAGCAGGTCGCCAGCGTGAGCGTCCCCGAGTCGCGCATGCTCATGATCCAGCCCTGGGAGCGCGCGGTGCTGCCGGAGATCGTGAAGGCCATCCAGCGGTCCGATCTCGGGCTCAATCCGACCGACGACGGGGCCGTCGTGCGCCTGGTGCTCCCCACGCTCACGGAGGAGCGGCGCAAGGACCTGGTCAAGCACCTCGGGAAGATCATCGAGGACGGGCGCGTGCGTGTCCGCACCGTCCGGCGTGAATCCAACGACGAACTGAAAAAGCTGGAAAGGGAGCACAAAATCTCCGAAGATGACTCCAAGAAGGCCCAGTCTGAGATCCAGAAGCTGACGGACCGCTACATCGCGTCGCTGGATGAGCTCTTCGGGAAGAAGCAGGCCGAAGTCATGGAGGTCTAGACCCCTGGATTCTCGCCGCGCCGGGCCTGGCTGTCTCCCCGACGCTGTAAGATGGAGCACGATCCAGACCGGGCTTACGGACGGTACGTCCGGGGGCCCGTTTTCTTTTCCATGCGCGCGATGAGCGCCGTGAGGATTCCTTCGATGAAAACCGCCTCGGAGAAGACCGCTCCCACGCTCGCGCAGGTGCTCCAGCGGCCCACCCCCGAGCACATCGCGATCATCATGGACGGCAACGGCCGGTGGGCCGAGCGCCGGGGGCTGCCCCGTCTCATGGGACACCGGGCGGGGCGGCGGGCCGTCCGGGAAGCGGTCGAGGGCGCGGTCGAGCTGGGCATTCGCGTGCTCACGCTCTACACCTTCTCGCTGGAGAACTGGGATCGCGGGGCGCGCGAGGTGAGCGGGCTCATGCGGATCCTGGAACAGGTCCTCCGCGAGGAGCGCGCCGAGCTGAAGAAGAACAACGTCCGGCTCCGCACGATCGGACGCGTGGATCTCCTGCCGGAGCGAAGCCGGAAGATCCTCGAGGATACGCGGGAGTTCCTCTCCGGGAACGACGGACTGATCCTGGTTCTGGCGCTCTCCTACGGGGGACGCGCGGAGATCGTGGACGCGGTGCGCCGGATCCTGACCGAGGCCCGCCAGAACGGTGTCACTCCCGCCTCGGTCGACGAGGAATTCTTCGCGCGCATGCTCGACACCGACGGGCTGCCCGATCCCGATCTCCTGATCCGGACGAGCGGAGAGCTGCGCGTCTCGAATTTCCTGCTCTGGCAGCTCGCATACGCCGAGTTCTGGGTCACGGATACGTTGTGGCCCGACTTCCGGCGAAAGCACCTCTACCAGGCGGTCTATGACTTCCAGCGAAGAAGCCGTCGATTTGGCCGAACGCGCTGATCCCGGGGCCGCCGTGAAGGCCGCGGTGCCGGCGGAAGCGGCGGACGTGCCGGACCGCGCTCCCGCGAAGGATCCCTCGTTGACGCTCCGTCTCTGGAGCGCCGTCGTCTTCCTTCCGCTCCTCGTCCTGATGGCCCGTCTCGGCGGCCTGATCTATCTCGGGTTCACGCTCCTCTTCATCGGTCTGGCCCTCCGCGAGTTCTATCTCATGATGGCTTCCAAGGGGCTCTTTCCCCATTGGAAGTCCGGCTATCTCGCCGCCTTCCTTTTTCCGATCGGCGTCTACGTCCGTTCTCGCGCGCACCGGACCGAAGAATGGCATCTGGCGGGACTGATCACGGTGCTTCTCATCGCGATGCTCCTCGCGGGGCTTCGCCGCGGGGCGAGCAAGCAGACGCTCGTGAACGCTTCCGCCACGTTTCTGGGAGTCCTCTACATCGGCTGGCTGGGCGCCCACGTGTGCGCGCTCCGCGAGCTTCCATGGTCGCTCGGCGTCTCGTACGCGGAGGGAATGTCCTTCGCGCTCCTTCCGTTCTTCCTCGCGTGGAGCTGCGACACGGCGGCCTACGTCGTGGGGCGCGCGTGGGGGCGCCACCGCCTGGCGCCCGGCGTGAGCCCCGGAAAATCGGTGGAGGGCGCGATCGCGGGTCTGGTGGCCGCGACGCTGGCGGCGGTCGTCGCGCGAGCGTGGTTCGCGCCCTACCTCTCCCTCGCCGCCGCGCTCCTCCTCGGGGTCCTGGTCGGGGTCTTCGCGCAGCTGGGGGACCTGGTGGAGTCGCTTCTCAAGCGCGATGCCGATGCGAAGGAGTCCTCGAGCCTGATCCCGGGTCACGGAGGCGTGCTCGACCGGTTCGACAGCATCCTGTTCGCGGCGCCGCTCGTCTACTACTTCCTGGTGTGGGAGGTCTTCCGCAGATGAGGCGTGTCGCGCTCCTCGGAGCCACCGGCTCGATCGGAACCGCGGCCCAGGACCTGGCGAGGGCCTACCCGGACCGGATCCGGCTCGTCTCGCTCGCGGCGCGGTCGAATCACGAAGCGCTGATCCGCGCCGCGGAAGAATTCCGCGTGCCGAGGATCGCGCTCGTGGATCCCGAAGCGGCGCGTCGCGCCCGGAGCGCCTGGAAGGGCGGGGAAGTGCTGGAGGGGGAGGAGGCCCTGGCCGCGCTCGCGGCGGAGGACGGCGTCGACGTGGTCGTGAACGCGGTCGTGGGTGGGATCGGGCTCAAGCCCACCGTCGCGGCGCTCTCGGCCGGAAAGCGGGTGGCCCTCGCGAACAAGGAATCGGTGGTGCTCGCGGGGGAGCTTCTCCTGGGCATCGCGAAGCGCTCGGGGGGGAGCCTCGTTCCCGTGGATTCGGAGCACAGCGGCGTCGCTCAGTGCCTCGCAGCCCGGCCGGTCTCGGACGTCCGCCGCGTCACGCTCACGGCGTCCGGCGGGCCCTTCCTGCGCCGGGACCCGGCGTCCATCCAGGACGCGACTCCCGCGGAGGTTCTGAAGCACCCGACCTGGTCCATGGGAGAGCGCATCACGGTCGATTGCGCGACCCTGATGAACAAGGGATTCGAGGTCATCGAGGCGCGCTGGCTCTTCGGGCTTCCTCCCGACCGGCTCGACGTGGTCATCCATCCGCAGTCGATCGTCCACGCGTTCGTGGAGTTCGTGGACGGCTCGGTGCTGGCCCAGCTCTCGATCCCCGACATGCGGCTCCCGCTCCTCTACGCCCTGAGCGCGCCGGAGCGCTGGACCTCGGAGCTGCCGCGGCTTCAACTCCTGGATCTCCCGTCCCTCTCCTTCGAGCGTCCCGATCCCGCGCGCTCGCCCGGACTCACCCTCGCGCGCCGCGCTCTGGAAGCGGGCGGGGCATCCCCCGCGGTGCTCAACGCGGCCGACGAAGAGGCGGTGCGGCTCTTCCTCGAGAAGAAGATCCGCTTCGGAGATCTCATGCCGCTCGTGGAGGAGGTTCTGGGGGCGCACAGGCCGCAGGGCGGCGCGCTCACCCTGGAATCGATCCTCGAGGCGGACCGCTGGGCGCGTGCGCGCCTCCATGAGGCGGCCGCCAACGTGGCCCGCGGATGAAGGCCGTGAAGCGCAAGAAAGGAAGCGCGCGGAAGCCGGGCGCGACCAGCGACCTGATCCAGAAGATACGTCTCCTCGGCACGGCCGATGCGAAGGGGAACGTTCGTGGATGACCTGCACAAGCCGAGGGCCGGCCGGCCGGACGTGAAGGACGCGCCGCGGCGCGTGCTGGTCACGCGCCTCAAGCGCATCGGCGACGCGATCCTGACCCTCTCCGTCGTCGAGGCGATCCGGGAATCCTTTCCGGCTTGCGCGATCGATTTCCTCGCGGAGGAAGAGCCGGCGCAGGCGGCGATCGGACATCCGGCCGTGGACCGCGTGCTCGCACTCGACCGCGCGTACGCCGCCTGGATGCCCGCCTCTCCCTCGCTTCTCTGGAAGCTCCGCGCACGTCGCTACGACTGGGTCCTGGATCTCTACGGGAATCCGAGGAGTGCTCTCCTCAGCGCCTGGACCGGAGCGCCCGTGCGCGTCGGACCCGCGCGGCGCGGACGACGTCATCTCTACACGCATCCGATTCCCCCCGCCCCAAAGCCGCTCACCGCGATCGAGCATCATCTTCGCTCCCTCGAGGCCCTGGGGCTCACACCCTCGAGGCGGCCGCCCCGCATCGCGCTCACCGAACCGGAGCGAGCGGAAGGGCGTTCCCGGCTGGACCGGGCGCTGAGTCCGGGATCGCCGCGCGTGGGACTCCATCCCGGGAACCGGTGGCCCGCGAAGCGGTGGCCCGAGTCCCGGTTCGCCGCACTGGTCCGTGCGATTCCGCGGCTGGGCGCGCGGCCGGTCGTGCTCGCGGGCCCGGGCGAGGAGGAAGCGGCGAGACGGATCGCGGCGGGGTCACGGCCGGGCGAGGACGCGCCGGTCCTGGGAGGGCTTCCGCTCCGCGCCTCCTGGGGCGTGATCGCGGCGCTGGATGCGCTCGTCACGGTGGATGGGAGCCCGCTTCACGCCGGACCCGCGCTTCGCGTCCCCACCGTCGGCATCCTCGGACCCACCGAGCCTGAGATCTGGTTTCCATACGGCGAGAGCGACGGGCATCAGCTTCTGTGTCGCGAGATCTGGTGCCGGCCCTGCCACCGTCACGAGTGCGCCCGCATGGACTGTCTCGACTGGATCGGAGTGGGGGACGCATTGCAGGCGGTCGGACGCGCGCTCGCGCACGGAGGGGGCGCGCGTGCCAGCGCGTGACGTGACGGACACGCCGGATCTCTCTCGCGTACGGCGTGTGCTCGTGATCCGTCACCGCGCCGCCGGGGACCTCCTTCTCACGACACCCGCGCTCCGCGCGCTCCGCGCGGGGCTTCCCTCGGCGCGGATCGACGTGCTCGTGTCGCGCGGCATGGGAGCGCTCCTGCACGGGAACCCGGACGTGGATCACGTCATCGAGATCGACCGGAGCTCGGTCGTATCGCAGCTCCGCCACTATACGAAGCTCCTCGCGGGACGCTACGACCTCGTGCTCGACATGGTGTCGAATCCCCGGAGCGCCTTCATGACCGCGCTGACGCGCGCCTCCATCCGGGTGGGGTTCGACATCCCGGGGCGAAGCTGGGCCTATACGGTGCGGGTGCCGCGCGACCCGGTGGGTCCGGGCGGCCCCGTGGTCCGGTACGCGCCGGAAGCCTCGCTGGATCTGGTGCGCGCGCTCGGGCTCGCGCCGCGT
>Ga0209056_10000952_pt1 | contig 31999 bp, 36 predicted proteins | sample GraSoiAngelo_114_FD_185876 | JGI IMG/M metagenome (GOLD analysis project Ga0209056, IMG submission 185876) | Grasslands soil microbial communities from the Angelo Coastal Reserve, California, USA - 14_0903_13_40cm (SPAdes) (version 2) | ecosystem: Environmental > Terrestrial > Soil > Grasslands... | reverse complement strand
GGTAGCGACGAGCACCCGGAAGGCGCGGCGTCGAGCCAGGCGGCTCACGCGGTCCCGGGCAACGCGAGCGTGGCGCGCGCGTCCACCGCGACGACGCCATCGGGACCGGCCACGAGCGGGTTCAGCTCGATCTCCCCGAGGTCGGGGAAATCGACGGCGAGCCGGGCAAAGCGGCTGATCACCTCCGCGAGCACCTGGCGGTCAACGGGCGGCTCACCGCGAACGCCGTGGAGCACGGGCGACATGCGCAGCTCGTCCAGCATCGCCAGCGCCTCGTCCCGCCCGACGGGGGCGAGCCGCAGCGCCGTGTCCTTGAGGACCTCCACGTACACGCCGCCGAAGCCCACCATCACCAGCGGGCCGAACTGCGGATCACGGATGACGCCGAGGAGCAATTCCTTGCCCTGCGGGACCATCCGATGGACCTGGACGCCGCGGAGGCGGGCTGCCGGTCGCGCCGCGCGCACCCTCGCCAGGATGTCCTCGGTCGCCTGCGCCACCTCCCCTCCAGACACGAGCCCGAGGCGGACCCCGCCCACGTCGGACTTGTGGCTGATGTCGGGCGAGGCGACTTTGACCGCCACGGGGAAGCCGAGCCTCTCGGCGAGCGAGACCGCCTCCGCGGGGGTTGCCGCAAGTCCGCTTGCGGCGACCCCGACTCCGTAGCTTTCGAGCAGGGACGCGAGCTCGAGCATCCCGAGCCGCGCCGTCCCGGCTGCTCGGAGTCGATTCATCTCGGCCGTCGCGACCGCCGACGGTGACGGCTCGACAGCCGGCTCGACCGTGCGCGGACGCTGTCGCTCTCCCACCAGCGCCATCCCCGCGAGCGCTGCCACAGCGCGCTCGGGAAACGCGTAGCACGGGATTCCCCCCTCCTCCATTGCAGCGGCGCCGGGCGCGACGCGCGGTCCGCCGACAAAGGCGGCGGCGACCGGCAGCGGGGAGCCGCGCATCACCCCGACGATCGCCCGCGCGACTCCGGTGGAATCGGTCGCTGCCTGGGCGGTCAGGAGGATCAACAGGAGATCGGCGCTCGGCGCGGCGCCGAGGACGTCGAGGGCGTGGCTGAAACGAGCGGCGTCGGCGTCACCGACGAGATCGACCGGGTTGCCGAGGCTCGCCATCGGCGGCAGCACCGCCCGCAGCCGATTGCGGACCGCGGTGTCGAGAGGCAGCACCTCGAGCCCCGCCTCGCGAGCGGCGTCCGTGGCCACGATGCCGAGGCCGCCGCCGTTCGTCACGATGAGGAGGCGTCGGCCCCGCGGCACGGGCTGGCTCTCGAGGGCGTGGGCCAGGTCAAACAGCTCCTCGATCGTCTGCGCGCGAACCGCCCCCGCCTGGCGGACGGCGGCGTCCAAGGCCGCGTCGGCGCCGGCGAGGGCGCCCGTGTGCGAGGACACGGCGCGGGCGCCCTCGGTCGTGCGCCCGGCCTTGAGAAGGATGACCGGCTTGAGGGCCGCGGCTTCGCGGAGCGCCGCGGCGAACGCGCGCCCGTCGGCCACGCCCTCGAGGTAGGCGACGATCACCCGAGATTCGGCGTCTTCGGCGACCGCGCGCAGGAGTTCGGTCTCGTCGAGATCGGCCTGGTTGCCGAGGCTCGCGAAGAGGGAAAACCCCATGTGTCGGTCGCGCGCCCAGTCGAGGATCGCCACCGCGAGCGCGCCGGAGTGGGACACGAACGCGATGGGGCCCGGCTTGGGCATACCCGGCGCGAAGGTGAGGTTGAGCCGCGTCGACGGACGGATCCAGCCGAGGCAGTTCGGGCCCAGAACCCGGAGCGGTCGGCCGCGAAGCCACGCGCGGAGCTCGGCCTCGCGCCGCCGGCCCTCGTCGTCCGTTTCGCGGAAGCCGGCCGAGATGACGACGGCACCCCGGACCCCCTTGGCTGCGCATTCCTTGAGGGCCGGGAGCACCGACGGCGCGGGAACCGCGATCACCGCTAGGTCGACCGGCTCGCTGACCTCGAGCAGCGAGCGAGCCGCCGGGAGCCCCTGGACCGTCTCCCCGCGGCTATTCACCGGCACCACGCGCCCGCCATAGCCGGCCGATCGGAGGTTGGCCAGGACACTGCCGCCGACCTTCGAGGGGTCACGGGAGGCGCCGATCACGGCGACGCCCCGCGGCTCGAAAAACGCCTGCAGGGAGGACCCGGTCACGCGCCCGGTCTCTCGACCACCGCCAGGATCGCCTCGAGGGCGTCGGACGTGGTGAACACGCCGATGATCGAGTCGCCGTCGCGCACCGGCACGCGGCCGATCTTGCGTTCCAGAAGCAGGCGCGCCGCCGCGACAACCGGGAGCTCGGGCGCGGCGGTCACGGGATCCTCGGTCATTATGGGCTCACCGGCTGCGCGAGCAGGTGGGCACTGAGATCCCCAGTAAGAAGGCGCCGCAGGTGGGCGAAAGGCGCGGCCAGCCAGGCGTGCCGTGCTTACTATGCCCACGGCGACTCAGATTCTGCCCACAAGTCCTTGAGGTCCTTCGGAAGCTGCGAGCACACGTCCTCGGCCTCGCCCGGCGAAAGCTGCTTTTTCAGGACGGCGAAGACGGCCAGGCTGACGCGGCGGGCCTCGCGGCGCGGCACCTTGGCCTCCTCGCTGACGCGCTCGTAGAAGTCTTCGCGGTGCATCTTCACGGGCTTGCGCTCCGCCGTGTCTCCCTGCTCCCAGATCTCTTTCAGGGCGGTAGGAAGCTGCGCGCAGAGCTGATCAGCTTCGTCAGGCGTAATCCGATCTCGGAGCGCATGGAATACCGCCGCTGTCGCCCGCACCGCCCCCGGTCGATCTTCGTCACCGATCGTGTCCATGACCTTACGGTAAAAGGCTTCTGCCCTCATGTCGTCTCCTTCCTCCCACCCCTTGGGTCGAGTCTTATCGTGCACAGACGCTGCCAAACACTACGAGACAAAAGTCCTTGAAAAGGACGCGGTTCGGCGGTCGAGGCCGGGCCCGCGGCGTCGCGACGCTGCCTCACTGGGGCAGAGCAGGCCCTGGAGGGGAATGGAGTGACCTCGATCCTCAGGTCCTGGTGGCGCATCGCGCCCCAACGGCATGGGGACCTACCGGGAGAGCTCGCCGCCGAGCCTTCCGAGGTACGGCTCACCCCAGAATCCGGAGCTCCGCGGGTCGAAGAACGACTCGAGAGACGGTCACGCCCCCGGTCTCTCGACCACCGCGAGAAGGGCCTCGAGGGCGTCGGACGTGGTCAACACGCCGATGATCGCATCGCCGTCGCGCACGGGCAAGCTGCCAATCTTGCGCTCGAGAAGCAGACGCGCCGCCGCGGCGATCGGCATCTCGGGCGCCGCGGTCACGGGACCTTCGGTCATGATCCGGCTGACGGGCTGCGCGAGCAGGTCGGGGGGAAGGTCCCCGGCGAGCAGGCGCCGAAGGTCCCGATTCGAGACGATACCGACCAGGCGGTCGCCGTCGACGACCAGGAGATGGCGAATCCGGGAGTTGCGCATCCGTCCGAGCGCGGCGCGAATCGAGCAGTCGACCGGGACGGTTTCCGGCAGGTGAGTCATCCAGTCCCGCACCGTCCCGAAGCGCCTCGTCACGCGCACCTCCGGCTGGCTTGCGCAGCACCAACGGCACTCACCGGCCGCTCGGCCACGCTCCGGGCGTGCCCGGACCCGCTCGAGAAGGTAGTGGGCACGAGGATGCGCGAGAACGCGGAGCCGGTCATCTTCTCTCTCCTCGATGGTATCGGCCGCGGCACGCGGGGCGCCCGGGGAGCACCCGGCGCGCGCGGCCTCAAGCGGCCTAACGTGCTACTCGGCCTTGATCGGGATCGTCGACCCCTTGGCGGCCGGCGTCTTCGGCAGCGTGATCGTCAGCACACCGTTCTTGAACGCGGCCGTGACCTTCCCACTATGGATCGCGACCGGCAGCCTCACCGCCCGGGTGAACGCGCCGTAGGAGCGTTCGATCCGGTGATGCCGCTCGTCCTTCTCGTCCTTCTCGTCCTTCTCCTCCTTCTCGTACCTCTTCTCGCCCTTGATGGTAAGGAGCTGCTCCTGGAGCGAGACCTGGATGTCTTTGGGACCCATCCCCGGCACCTCGACCTTCGCCATCAACGCGTCCTTCGTCTCGATCAGATCGATGCTCGGCGCCCACTCACCGACCGCGACAAACTCGTCCCACTTCGGCTCGAAGAAGCGGTCCAAGTGGCAGCTCGTCCAGATGACGCCAGCCGGAGAAACTCCGGTGCCTTCAGCGCCCGGCGGGATCGACAACCCGGTCCAGCTCGCGCCGGTCGACGTGGCGGCACCATCCATCTCCTGCTTCAGGCTGGTCATTCCCGCCCACGGCGTCAATGCCCGCTGCCTATCCTCCTCCTGCCGAATTGAGTCACGTTCGAACCGCAGTTTTATCATGCAACCGAGGTGCCAGCCAGAAGAGCCACTGTCGCGGCATGTTTGAAAGCAGTGCCGCCAGCGCACAGCGTGACCGCGCATGGACACCTGGGGCACTTAGGCCTCATCGCTTCGCGCCTCGCTGCTCCGGCGATGGAGGCAGGCGTGGCCGATCATGTGTGGGAACTGGGCGAGATCGCCCGGCTGGCAGCCTGACGCTCTGCGCCGTTGGCAGAATTTCAGACAGGCGAGACTACGCGCTAGACTTACCACATGGGTCCTGCGCACCGGGACCGAGATCAGTTCCTGCAACTGATCGCGCGGCTTCATGCGGTCGCAGAGAGGCACGGCGACAGGGCGTTTGCGGGCGCGCTCGGTGACTGCCTCATCGACGCCTCCGGTGGTGAGCCAAAGTGTCCGATGGCCGAGTTGTTCCTGCAGGAGTACGCCGAGACAGGTCATCCGCCGAGGCTCGAAGGCGAGCGCACGCGCCCGCTACGTCCGATGGGGATTGATGAGCCGCCGCCCTATGACCGGCAGCCGTTGCTCGAGAAAATCCACCACGCATTAGAGGAGCGCGCGATCTTGAAAGGCGACACCCGGTACGTCCAGGCGCTCCACGTCTGCCATAGGGCCATGGAAGAGAACGACTCCTGCCCAATGCATCGGCTCCTGAAGCAGCACCATCCGTAGCTACGCGCCAGATTCACACTGAAACACGCATTGCTGACTCGGCCTATGTGACACCAGGGGGGAGAGCCGTTGCGCGGCGGGTTCGGTCACGCGGAAGAACCCGATGATCGCGAGGACGGCAAGCCAGATACGCCCGGCGCGCGATCGCAGGCGCCCGGGGATGAGAGGGATTCTGTCATAGGGTTTCCTCCCGACGGAGTCGCAGCAATCGCGCGTTGACGGCGACGATGACGGTGGACAGCGACATCAACACGGCCCCGGCGGCCGGTGACAGGAGAATGCCGGCTTGCGCCAGCACACCGGCGGCGAGCGGGATCGCGACCGCGTTGTAGCCCGTGGCCCACCACAAGTTCTGCACCATCTTGCCGTACGTCGCGCGGGCGAGGTCGACGATCGTCGTCACGTCGCGGGGGTCCGAGCGCACCAGAATGATGTCCGCCGACTCGATCGCCACGTCGGTCCCCGCGCCGATCGCGATCCCCACGTCGGCCTGGGTCAGCGCGGGTGCGTCGTTCACGCCGTCGCCGGTCATCCCTACCGTGAGGCCGCGCGCCTGCACCTCCTTGATCTTCGTCGCCTTCTGATCCGGCAAGACCTCCGCGAAGTACTCATCGAGGGCGAGCTCGTGCGCGACCCACCGAGCCACCGCTTCGGCGTCACCCGTGAGCATCATCGCTCGGATCCCCATGGCCTTGAGGCGCCGGAGGGCCTCACGCGACTCGGGCCGGATGATGTCTGCCAGCGCGATGGCGCCTTCGACCCGATCGTTGACCAGCACGTAGACAACGGTCTTGCCTTGCGCCGCCACCTCTCGCACGCGTGAATGGTCCGCGCTCAAGCCCTCAGCCTTCAGGTACCCGGGGCTCACAACCTTCACGCGTACCGCATCGACCATCGCCTCGGCGCCCTTCCCCGGGATCGCCTTGAACGCGGCTGGCGCCGGAAAGGTCAGCCCCTTCTCCATGGCTCCCCGGACTACCCCCGCCGCGATGGGGTGCTCGGACTGGCTCTCCAGGCTGGCAGCGAGGGCCAGCAGCTCGGTCTCACTCCGAGCGCCGAGGCTGATGACGTCCGTCACGCCGAACCGGCCCTCGGTGAGGGTGCCGGTCTTGTCGAAGACGATCGCGTCGAGGTTCCGCGCATGCTCAAACGCGGACCGGTCCCGGATGAGGAGCCCATTGCGCGCGGAGATGGCCGTCGACACCGCGACCACCAGCGGTACGGCGAGTCCGAGCGCGTGCGGGCAGGCGATGACCATCACCGTCACCGTCCGTTCGAGGGCGAAGGCGAAGGTGGCGCCGCGGACGAGCCAGGCGCCGAGCGTCAGGGCACCGACGCTCACGGCGATCGTCGTCAACCACACCGCGGCTCGGTTCGCGAGGTCCTGCGAGCGGGAACGCGACTCCTGGGCCCGGCGCACCATCGCGATCACCTGGGAGAGGTACGTCTCGTCGCCGGTCTTGGTGACCTCGATCGTGACGGCGGCTTCGCCGTTCACCGACCCCCCGATGACGGCTGTGCCCTTTCCCTTCTCGACGGGCTTGCTCTCGCCCGTCAGCATCGCTTCGTTGACGCTCGTCTGTCCTTCGACGATCACGCCGTCGGTGGGGATCTTCTCGCCGGGCTTCACCAGAACCCGGTCCCCGCGGATCAGCCTGGTGACCGGAACCTCCTGGGTGGAGCCATCGTCTTTTACGAGGTGGGCCTCGGCCGGCACCAGGCGAACCAGGCTCTCGAGGGCCGCCGAGGCCCCGAGCACTGATTTCATCTCGATCCAGTGACCGAGGAGCATGATATCGATCAGCGTGGCCAGCTCCCAGAAGAACACCTCCCCGGGCAAGCCGAATACCACGATCGTGCTGTACCCGTAGGCCACGCTGGTCGCTAATGAAATCAGCGTCATCATTCCAGGCCGGCGGCTCGCGAGCTCGTCCCCGAGCCCCCTGAGGAACGGCCAGCCGCCGTAGACGAACACTACGGAGGCAAATGCAAACTCCACGAAACGGTCGCCCGGAAACGCGAGTCTCGCCTCGAGGCCGATCCAGCGCTGGATGACAGGCGCCAGCACCAGCACAGGCGCCGTCAGGACCAATGACACCCAGAACCGCCGGCGGAAGTCCGCCACCGCGTGGGTGTGATGGGGATGGTGGTCGCCGGGGCCGGCCACGGGTCTCTGGCCCCGGTGCTCGGCGTGATGCTCGTGTCCGTGCGGAGCTGGCGCCGGGACTGACTGGCGGGTCATCTCGTCCCCTGCAGATCCCGTCGCTTGGCTTCGAACTCCTGGGCGTTGATCTCGCCCCGGGCGTACCGCTCGCGCAGGATCTCCAGCGCTCGATCGGACGGCGAGGTCTCGCCCTGGCCCGCGAGCCACCGGAGACCGAGGACGACCGCGACGATCGCCACGCCCCAGAACACGAGCATCATCAACGACATGACGAGTCCCCAGGTTCCCCACATCCAGGACATGGGGTGCATCCCCCATCCCCACTCCAGGGCTCGCTCTTGAGCCTCCGCGAGGCCGGGCGCGAGCGAGCCTGCGGCGAACGCTGTGACCGAGACTGCCGTGCGTGACATCGCGTCCTCCAGTTCAGAACCCGACGGACTTGAACCGCCTACCGTGCGGCCTCCTCCATGATCCGGTTGAGCGTGGCCTCGACCTCCTCGGCCACGCCCCTGAGCTCCGGGTTGGGGTAGAGCGCGATCAGCGAAGTGGGCTTGATGGTCGCGAGCTTGGTGACGCCACCATCCTCGTAAACCGAGATCCGGCACGGGAGCGCGGTCGAGATCTCGAGATTGGCCTCGAGCACCCTCTTGGCCTGGTGCGGGTTGCAGACCTCGAGGATTCGGCACTCGCGGGCAAACGCCACGCCCTTTTTCGCCATCGTCTCCCTGAGGTCGTGGACGCCGAGTACGCCGAACTTGTGCCGTGTCACTGCCGCCTCCAGATCTTTGACGACAGTCTCGAGCGGCTTCTTGGACTCAACGATGCGTAGCATCGAAGGCTTCCTTTCTACCGTTTCTGCTCGAGCGAACGGCCGTGCTTGAGCATGATCCCGCCGATCGCCTGCAGGATCTCGCCGCGCATCTAGAGCAGATGGCCCAGTGTCTTGGTTTCCATGTTGCCGGCCCCCATGGCCTCGGCGAGGCCGATGCTCGCGGGGTCGGTCTGGCCGGCCAGCGCCCCTGCATCATCGAGGGCTGCATGATCACGGGGCACATGGCCATCATTCCCCGCCCATCACTCCGTCGCCCCCTGCACCCGGCCGCATCAGAACCCCGCCATGCATGGACGGCTGGAGAGCAGGCGACGGCTAAGCCGTGTCGCCGGCTGGCGGCGCCGCCCCGGCTGGCTCGTGCTGGTCTGGGCGAAGGCGCCCGACGCTGGAACAAGCGTCAGGACGAGACCTGGGCACCCGCTCACGAATCGCTTCATCGCTTGTTCCTCCCGTCTCCGTCCACTCATTCCTCCTTACGCGTTGAGACCCCCAACGCGTGCAACAGCGGTCAGTAACCCCAGAAGCCCGTCACGAGGGGCACGAGCCCGACGAGCCCCCACCAGGTCCGGGGGCCAACGACCGTAAGGGCCAGCAGGGCCACACCGGCGATGATCCTCACCACCTGCCCGGCTCTGCCGACGTTGAGCTTCACTTGGACCTCCTTGCCTGGGCGGCAAACCCGGGCCTTTCTCCCGGAGGTGCAAGCGCGGCGCCAGGGTGGAGCGACAGCGTTTCCTGCAGCTTACCGATACTCGGCAGTCGCGAACTGGGGCGCGGGCGCCCCAAACGAGGCGCTCAGGCGAGGATGACGCCCTCCGGAGAGACCAGGCCGTCGAGAGCATCCATCTCCTCGCGACTCAAGAGATCGCCGCGAACCAGGCCGAGCAGGCGCGCCGCCTCGACGACGCAGTGGGCCCAGGTGGTTCGGTTGACGAAGAGCGTCCCGTCGACGCTCAGCGTGCCGCCGTGGTTCGTGAAGCCGAGCCCGACCGTGCGCGGTCCGGTGCAAAGCGGCCCGAGTACGCCCAGCATCGGCTCCGGCCGCGTATGGACGACGAACACTCGTGTCGGCACCGCCTCCGGGTACAGCCGAGCGACGACTTCACCCGACGCCATGTGCGCCTGCTCGCGCGGCCCCCGCGGCGCGCGAAAGCGGCCGGGCTCGAGCATATACACCACCGAGTGCGCCACGTCCCGTGCGGCGAGCCGCCGCGACGCCTTGAGGACCTCCCCGAGCTGGTAGGCGCCGATCGCCGTGAGGATCAGCCTGTGCTCTCCCGCCCGATGGCCCGCCCAGTCGAGACGCAGGGCGCCGTCCCGCAGGAGCCGGTCGGCCTCGGCGCCGCTGAAGAGATCCGGGATCCGGTCGGCCTTTGGCACCACGAGCGTCCAGATCTGGCCGCGGGTCAGATAGACCGCCCGCAGCGCCTTCGCCGCGGTGTTGTAGTCGGCCGGAAACAGCACTCGCGACACGTCGGCCGGCTCGCCCATGAGCGCCTCCGCCATCACCGGGTCCTGGTGCGACTGCTCGTTCTTGCCGTTCTCCCAGGTGTGGGAGGTGAGGACGAGCGGCACCGAGAGCCACCCGGGCGCACGGCCGAACGCCTTCTGATGGTTGGCGAAGACGATCTCCTGCCGCACGGCGCCGTGCATCTTCGCCCCGAACGCTTCGTAGGTGACGATGATATTGAGCCCGCCCTTGTTGGCGAGCGCCGCCGAGGCCACCGCCTCTTCGTTGAGCGCCGTGATGACCGCACCGCCGACCGCCTCGGGGACGCCGCGCTCGGGCGCGGTCACCCTGAACTTGAGCGCGTCGAGCGTCTGCTGCATCCGGTTGCTGCGCATCTCGTCGGGGTTGCCCACGCGCGGTCGGAGGTGCGGGTTCGCCCGCACTGTCGCGAGGAAGCCGGCGTCGACCGCTGCCATCGGCGAGGCCGGCACCCCGTACGATCCCTCGGCCCGTCCCTTAGCCGGCTCACGCAGGACCGGATCAGGCGAGGTCTGGAGTCCCACGTCGCGCGTCGCGAGCGGGTGGTCGCGCTCGCGCGGGCGGCCGGAGCGCGCGTGGTGCTGGAACCTCGTGGCCGCCGCGCGGAGCTCGTCGGGAGCGACCCAGAGCTTCCGCGCGGACTGGTTGAAGCGTCGGGCGGCAGCGGCATCGGTGTGCGGGTTGGCGCCGAGCGGGAGGTTGTGGGCGAGGTTCGTGCCCGCGCCGTAGAATCCGGCGCCCTTGGGCGCCACGGCGATCCCGTACGGTAGCCGGACCGGATAGCGGCGCGCGCCCTTCGTGATGGCCCGCGCCGCCGCCGCGAGCCGGTGCTCGATCTCGAGGATCGCCCAGACGAAGGCGGCCGGGTCGCGGCCGTCGAACACGATCGGATCGAAGCCGTTCAACCGGAGGTGGCGGGCGAACCAGGCGACGCCGCCCTCCTGCGACATCGTCGTGCGCTGGTCGATGCGCCGGCCGTTGGCGATCATGATCGGCGCGATCAGGCCGGAGTCCTCGGCGCGCCACCAGCGCGGCGCCCAGTCGCTTCCCCGCTGCTCCTCGAAGGCGCCGTCGCTCAGGAACGCGACCAGGCGCTCGCCGGGGAGCGGCATGTGGACGTACTGGAGCTCTGCGAACCCGAGGTACCCGCCCTCGGCGAGGCCCCCCGCAGTGTGCGCGTTGACGTGGCTGCCGAGCGGCGAGTCCTGGGTCCCGTCGGCCCGCAGCCGGTACGAGTAGAAGTCGCGGACGTAGCGGGTGAGCCCCTCGTCGGAGACGTCGTAGCGCTCCGCGTGGGCCGTGGTCGTGTTGCCGAGGAGCAGGTTCACCGAGTCGATCGCCGACACGCAGTGGCCCTGCCCCATGAGCCACGCGCGCGTCACACCGGTGAGCGCGTTCGCGACCATGTAGCCCGTATAGGCCGGCACCATGTTGAGCGAGCCGCCGGTGTGGCCTTCGGGCGTCGGCTTGAAGTCATCGGACCCGAGCGCGCGGCCGTCGAGGTAGATCCGCTGCGCGTACGTCTCATGGACCACGAGCCACATCCCGGCGCTCGCAATCCGGTCGGCGGCATGCAGCGCGCCGTAGAGCGGCACGCCGTCTCCGCGGACCCGGTCGGCGGCGAGCCGCTCCGCCATCGTCCGGACGCGGGCCTGGGTGAGCGGGGTGTGACGGATGGGCCCGTAGCCGGCGGCCCACCGCGCGACGGTCGGATCCGTGTGCCGGCGGGCGGGACGGTGGTGGCGGACGGGAGTGGCCTTGCGTTTTCGAGACGGACTGGACATCGGTACCTCCGCGTGTCTGGTTGACGTGTCGACTCAGCCGGACGGGGACGGCGGCCCGAGGCGCGCCGCGGTATCGCGGGCGATGATCAGCTCCTCGTTGGTCGGAATCACAAACACCTCGATCCGAGCGCCGTCGGCGCTGATGCGGGCCTCCCGCGGCGCCGCGGCGGCGTTCCGCGCCGGGTCGAGCCGGAGCCCGCACCATTCCATCCCCGAGCAGATGCGGGCGCGGATCTCCGGCGAGCGTTCGCCGATGCCGCCGCTGAACAGGATCGCCTCGGCGCCGCCGAGCGCGGCCAGATAGGCGCCCACGTACTTTCGCGCACGGTAGCAGAAGATCTCGACCGCGAGGCGCGCGCGCGCCTCGACGCCCTGGTGCTCGAGGAGGTCCCGCATGTCGCGGCTCCGGCCCGAGACGCCAAGCAGTCCCGAGCACTCGTTCAGCCAGCGCTCGACTTCAGCAGCCGGAACGCCTTCCTTGCGGGCGAGGTAGCCGATGATCGCCGGGTCGAGATCGCCCGAGCGCGTGCCCATCACGAGCCCCTCCAGAGGCGTGAACCCCATCGAGGTGTCGATGGGCGCGCCGTCTCTGACGGCGGCGACCGAACACCCGTTACCGAGGTGGAGCGCGATGATTGCGCCCCGCCCCGAGGGGGTTCCCGTCAGGCCGTGGTACCGCGCGATCACGTACCGGTACGACGTACCGTGGAAGCCGAAGCGGCGGATGCCGTGACGGAGCGCCAGCTCGTAGGAGATCGCGTAGCGGTGCGCGTACTCGGGGAGCGCCGCGTGGAACGCGGTGTCGAACACGGCCACCATCGGCATCTCAGAGCCGAGCACCGCCTGGCACGCGCGGATCCCCGCCAGGCTCGGAGCGTTGTGAAGCGGAGCCAGGTCCTCCAGCTCCTCGATCGCGCGCACGACATCGTCGTCGATTACCGTGGGCTCGACGAAGCGGGCGCCGCCGTGGACGACCCGGTGGCCGACAGCGTCGAATCCGCCGGCGCCACCCGGCGGGGACGGCGCCGCCCTGATCCACTCGATCACTCGCCGCACCGCGGCCTCGTGATCGGACACGGCCTCCGCGGCCTCGTAGGGGGACCGCCCCTCCCCGTGCAGGGTCACGATCGACTGGCCGCCGATTTTCTCGATCAGTCCCCGCGCGAGCGACCAGTCGCCTTCGGTGTCGATCACCTGAAACTTGACGGACGAGCTACCGCAGTTGAGGACGAGCACGAGCATCGAAGCCGTCCGGCGCCCCGGGATCCCGGCTCAGCGGGCCGCGCGGCCGTCGGGTCTCATTTGAGCATCTTCACGTACGTAACGAGCGCGCGCACCTCGAAGCCGGTCAGCGAGATCCTTGGCATGTGCGCCGTCGGCTTCTGGGCCGACGGATCGCGGAGCCACCCCGCCAGGTAAGACCCGGAGTACTTGGCGCCCACGTGCGAGAGATCGGGTCCGATCGGGGTCCCGGCGAGCCCAACCGTGTGACAGCCGTAGCACCCCTGGTCGACGAAGATCCTCTGGCCCTGCTCGGCGAGCGCGTCTCGCTCCTGGGCGGTTGCCCGTCGAGGCGCCAGCGACCACGCGGCCTCCGCCACGCTCGTGGAGCCGAAGACGAGCAGCGCCAGCCCGATCAAGAGTCCGCGTGACATTGTGAGCTCCTCTCCTGCGATCGCTCGACACAGAACCGGCGAGCCATCTTTACCCTCGTCCGTTCGGACCTCCGTGATGCGAAAGAGATCTTCGCCCCGCCAGCCGTCGCGTCACGACCGACCCGCCCGTTCTTCCCGCTGTTTCCTCCCGACGGCTTCTCCTCGGATGCGCGCCCGGCAGGTGCTGCAGATGAGGTCCTCGGACGGCGACGCGCACACGACGCAGTGACCCGGCTGTGTCACCTCTAGCGGCGCCACCGCGATCGGGGGCCGGGTTATCGGCACCGCGAGGACCGGGCAGGGGGCGGTGCGCACGACCCGCTCGGCTACGCTGCCGAGCAGAGTCCGCGTCACGCCGGTGCGACCGTGGGTGCCGATCACAATCAGATCGATCCGGCTCCGGCTAGCATACTCCACGATCGCCGCCGCGGGTGCGCCGGACTCGACGGCGGTCACTACGGGAACGGCTGCGCGGAACTCCTCCGCCAGCTTGCCGAGCCACGGCGGCATCTCAGGGTCCGATGCGACCCCGACGACGTGCAGGATGTGCAGGCGTGCGCCGAAGTGGCGCGCATAGGCGAGAGCTATTCGGGCGGCGGCATCCGAGCTCTCCGAAAAGTCCGTCGCGAGGAGAATCTCGCGCACGAGGCTCGTCGCATCGGTGGCCATCGGCTGTTCCTCCTGTCAGCCTTCCTCGAGCTGCTCCTCTGTTCGCTCTCATCGATCGCACTGCGTGACAAGCAGCAGGTTGCCGTCCTCATCGTCCGCGTCACCGCCCGCCGCGTGGATGAGCCCGCCGCACCGGCAGTGCTCCGGGTACTCCTCCCAGCATTCCGCGCAGGTTGCGTCGCCCGCGCGATGGTTGATCTCCTCTCCAACCGTGAACAGCGTCATGTCGTCCTCCATTCAATGGCGTACGGCGAGCGGCCGCCGGCGATTACACTTCGCGAAGAGTTCACAGCGAATAGCGCAGGCTGGCCGCCACTCCCCCCAGGCGCGTCAATTCATCGTGGCGCTCGAGTGTGCTGACGTTCCCGCCGGCAGCGACAACCCGATCGACCATTGCACTCTCGAGATCGACCGTCTTCGTCGCGCCGTGGCACACGCCGCAGGCGCCGTCTGTCCCTGTCTGGAGGGTGCCGCACTGGATACACTCCCGGCCCCTCTCCGAGAAACCCTTGAGCAGATAGAGCCGACGGGCGGCTTGCCGGCTCACCGCTTCGAGCGCGGCTGTGACCCCGACCACCGCGCGGCCGCCCTTGGCCGCCTCCGTCAGCACCCGGTCCACGGTCTCCACTGCTTCTCGGTTCTCGACCTCCGCCAGCAGTTCGCTCGCGCGGGCGATCAACGCCGCCGCCGGCTCGTGCCGCGAGCCGGCGATGCTACCGGCGACCCGACTTGTGACCCAATCCGGCAGGTGCTGCCGGAACAGCGAGACGTTCCGCGCCTCACCCGCAAGCACGATCCGGTCGATCCCGTGCGATTCCACCACATGCTGGAGCGCGTCCGCCACAGCCTCGTAGTGCCGCTCTCGGTGGTCCCGGATGTGCCGCTGATACCGCGACATCGCCAGGTTCGCCCACCCGCCGCGCCGGTGGTGGCCAGGCACGTAGCTCTCGAGCGCCACTTCCTTGCCCGTCCCCTCGGGCCCGACCGGGATAAGGCGCGCACTCTCGCCGTCCACAAACGCGACGACTTCAGGCGGGGCGGTCTCCACCGCGCGCGCCAGCGGCGGCAGGAACGGGGCGTCGGAGACCACGAAGGCATCGTCGAAGGGGACACGCAGCGGAAGCACCTCCCGGAGCCCGAGCGCGCCGCACGCGAAGAGCGCGATGCCGTGGGCGTCGTCGAACCGGGCCTGCGAGACGAGTTCCTCGACCTCGGCCTCGATCCAGGCGAGATCGGAGCCGAACGCGACGTCGCCGTGGGCCCGGCGCGCCTTCTCGATCTCGTTCTTGACGAAGACCCGCACCCGATCGCGCTGGTGCTCATCGGACCAGCGGGTCTTGAGGTAGACGCTCACCACCGGCGACGCCGCGTTCACGATCCGCGCCAGCCTGGTCAATCGCGTTCGGAGATCCATCGCGGCCTCTCAGCGCACCGTGGAGCCGGCGCGGAAGAGCACGACCGGCGTCTCGGCCCTCCCGAATACCTGCTCGGCGACGCTTCCGAGCGCCGCGCGGGCGGTCCCGCTCCGTCCCGCCGTCGAGACAACGATCAGGTCGGCGCCGAACGCCTCGGCTTCCTGGAGGATCTCCTCGACCGCGCTGCCGAAGCGGACGACACACTCGACGGGAACCCCGGCGAGCTGGAGCTCGAGCGTCTGGAGGTAATCCTTACCCTCCGCCTCGAGACGGGTCACTTCCTGGGCGGCCCAGACGATCACGCGCCCCTCAGCGTCAACGCGGTTGTCGGGGATGGGCGCCACGCGGAGGAGCCGCACCGTCGCTCCACTGCCCCGGGCGACCTCCCCCACGAGGGGGAGTACCGCTTCAGCAAGCGGCGATTGATCGAGCGGGACCAGAATTCGCTTGGCCATCGTCGTCGTCTCCCTCTATTCCCCCGTGTCCGGTCTCAATCGAGCACGCGGATCTGGCCGTTGACGATCTGGGGCGCGCCGCCGTCCGAACCCTCGACCAACAGGAAACCCTCGCGGCTGATGCCGCGCACCCGACCACGACACTCCGCGCCCCCACGGCAGACCACGACGCGGTGGCCGATCAGCGCGTCGCGTTCGCGCCAGCCGGCGAGGATCGGATCAGGCCCTTGCGCCGTGTAGACGTGGACCCATCGGTCGACACACATGAGCAATCTGCCGGCGAAGGCGTTCCGATCGATGTCGCGTCCAATCAGCTCCCGAAGCGACGCCGCCTCGCCCGCGCCGCCGCCCAGCGCCTGGTTGGCCAAGTCGCGGTCGACGTTGAGGCTCACGCCGAAGCCGAGGATGACGTGCTCGACCTTCTCCCCCACCGCGGCACACTCGTTGAGCAGGCCCGCGACCTTCCGGCGATCGACGAAGATATCGTTCGGCCACTTGATCAGAGCCGGCAGGCCTTCGAGGCGGATCGCGTCGCTGACGGCGAGCGAGCCGATGAAGGAGAACACCCGGACCGCTGCCACCGGAATCGCCGGTCGGAGGAGGACCGACGCGTAGAGATTGACGCCGAGCGGCGAAACCCAGCTCGTCTCCCCGGGACCGCGGCCGGCGTGCTGGCGCTCCGACAGCACCACGGTGCCCGCGGGCGCTCCCGCCTCGGCCATCTGGCGAAGGACGTCATTCGTCGACGACACGTCCCACAGAACGCAGATGCGCCGTCCGATCAGCTCGCCCGACAGCGTTCGCCGGATCAGGTCGATGCTGAGGCGATCGCCCTCGGCCACGGTCTCGTTCACCACGGCGATGCGGAGTGAGCAACCGTGATGCCAGAGGAAGAGTCGAACGATTACGTGCGTTTCGAGCGCCGGACCACGACCGCGCCACCGTCTGGGTTGGGGTCCGGCCGCCCCAATGACGCGGTCCGGCCCCAGCCCTTGAAGTCGGGCAGGCGAGCAAAACCGTCGCGGCTATCGTCCGCGGACGGTGAGCACGGGGCACGACGCGGTCGCGACGACGCGAGCGGTGACGCTGCCCAGGAAGAACTTCGCGAGCCCGGTGCGCCCGTGGGTACCCATGACCAGAACGTCGGCACGCCGCCGCTTAGCGGCCCGAGCGATTTGCTCGTGCGGAACGCCTTCGAGCAGGACACTCCTGACCCGAACGCCTGCCTTCCTCGCTCTCGACAGAATCGTCTTCAATCCCCTCTGACCGGCGGCCCGGGTGGCGGCCTCGAGCTCCTCCCAGGTTCTGGGCGAGGTCGGCTCTCCGCCGGCGACGGGCATCACCGGGGTCAGGACGTGCACCACCGTGAGCTCGGCCCGGTTCGACTTCGCAAGGTCGATGGCCCGTGCGAAGGCCGCGCGAGACGCGGGTGAGAAGTCCGACGCGTGCATGATCCGGCGAAAGCGACCCATTCGATCCTCCTTGTCTCAGGACGCAGCGTCACCGTGACGCCTCGGGGCGAGGCTCCTGCACGACAACTTGAATGCGGCCGCGGCTCGTGGCATCCGCCACTTCCGCGCCTGGCTCCTGGCCGACAACCTCGGATACTGGACCTCCTCACCCGGTTTACCGATGTCCAGGCCCGCAAGATCGAGGGCGGCGTTGTGGAGGTCATGTTCACGAGGCGCCGGGGCCGCCGCTCCGGGTATGATGACGCGATGCGATGGCATCGTTGTCTCCCAGGAGACCGTTTCCAGAGATCATACGCGAGGACCGGCCGCTGACCCTGCACGGATCAAATCCGGTACCGTAAGCAGCCGATGCCGACGTCGCGGAGCCCGAATGAGTTTGCGGGACGCGCCCAGCTGCGCCGGTGGATCGCAGTGGTGGCCGGGGGCGTCCTCGCCACGACCCTGGCCCAGCCGGGCGTCCTCCGGCTTCCCTTCCAGCATGTCCTGAAATCGGACCTCCACGTTGCCCCACACGGGATGGCCGCCTTCTTCGCGGGGGCGGCGCTGGCGTGGTATTTCAAGCCTCTGGCTGGCATCGTGTCCGACAGCTTTCCGCTCTTCGGCACGCGGCGGCGGCACTACCTCGTCCTGAGTGGAGCGTGCGCCGCGGCGCTGTGGCTGGTCGTAGGCTTTGTGCCCCGGACCTACGCAAGCCTCTTGGCGGCAGTGATCGTCCTGAATGCCGCGCTGGTCATGGGCAGCACGGTGACGGGCGGCCTCCTCGTCGAGGCCGGCCAGCGATACGGCGCAACCGGCCGCTTGACCTCGGTTCGCTACGTCGTCCAGAACCTGTGCACGCTGCTCGGGGGGCCGCTCGGCGGCCTGCTGGCCGCGAGGTCCTTCGAGGTGACGGGCCTAGTCGGCGCCATCGTCGCCAGCGTGGTTGTGCCGGTCGCCCTCGTGCTGCTGCACGAGCCGCGCGCGGCCCGGCCCCGCGCCGAAGCCTGGAGGCGGGCCCGGCACGACCTCAAGACACTCACGCGATCCGGTCCCCTGTGGAGCGCGGTCGGGCTTCTCGGGCTGGTCTATGCTGCGCCGGGCTTCGCGACCGCACTCTACTACCGGCAGACGGACACCCTCCGGTTCACTCCCGAGTTCATCGGGATGCTCGCTTTCGTCGGTGGCGGCCTGGCTCTCTGCGGGGCGGCCCTTTATGGATTCGTCTGTCCCCATCTCCGCCTGCGACGGCTCATCCAGTTCGGGATCGGCTGCAACGCGCTTGCCACGCTCAGCTACCTCTTCTACGGGTCGCAGGTCTCGGCGGTCATCGTCGAAGCACAGGCGGGCCTGTTCGTCACGCTGGCAGAAATGCCGCTCATGGACCTGGCCGCTCGCGCGACTCCGCACGGGAGCGAGGGGCTCGGCTTCGCGCTCATGATGAGCGTCCGGAATGGCGCCCTGGCGCTGGCGGACATGCTGGGCGCCTGGCTCATCGAGCATCAGTGGATGAGCTTCTCCGGCGTCGTGGGGCTCAATGCGGGGGTGGTCGCGGCCGCACTGCTGGCCGTCCCGGGCCTTCCCGCTGCCCTCCTCGACCGCCGGGATGAGAGGTGACACATGCTCCGCAGGATCGGGCCCCGGGCTCTGTGCGGTAGCGCAAAGCCAGACCAGCGTCCGACTGGTGCCGCCTGACGTAGAGGGGTTAGAAATGGCTGGGCATCGAGGAAGCCGGGTGAGACGATTCGTGACCCTTGGAGTCGGGACGACAGGAGCTCTGTTGCTCGCTATCCAGGCGGTCCCTTACGGCCATCGACATGAGAATCCACCGGTACGCCTCGAGCCGCGATGGGCCGGGAGTGCAACTCGCGACCTGGCGGTCCGCGCGTGTTACGACTGCCACAGCAACGAGACAGCCTGGCCCTGGTACTCGTACGTCGCGCCCATGTCCTGGTTGATCCGGAAGGACATAGACGAAGGTCGTGGCGATCTGAACTTTTCAGAATGGAATCGTGCGCAACCGGAGGCCGAGAAGACGGCTGAAGTCGTGCAGAAAGGTGAGATGCCGCCTCGGTACTACGTTCTGCTGCACTCCGACGCCAGGCTCTCGCCGGCAGACCGCCGAGAATTGATACAAGGGCTGGAGGCGACCATGGCGGCGCGTCTGCCGGGTGTCCAATAGGGCGGGCGCGCCCCACGTGTCCATCCGCTGTCACACCCAACCCTGCTCGCGGTGCTCGCCAACGTGCGGTGGCAGCTTCGTTTGTTGGTGGCACTCCGGTTGCACTCCCCCAGGACGAACGGTTCTGCGCCGCGGATTATCTGCGGGCAGGGGGCTGATCATGATCAAGAAGGTACGGAGCGGGTATCGCGTGATGTCGACGCGGGGAGAACCTCAGGACCTACCGCACCAGAGCGGAAGCAGAGCGGCGCCTTCGACAGGTCGAGATCTTCGAGCACATGCGGCAAAAATCATGAGGCCTCCTGGGCACGCCAAGTCCCCGGCATACCCGACTAATGGGAGCGTGTCGCCGGTCGCGGAGCCGGTTTGTCTGCCAGCCTTCCTCCGCGAGGTCTTCCCGGGCGCGCAGGTCGTCGAGACGCACATCTCGTGGGTGTTCCTCACGGAGGAGCACGCCTATAAGGTCAAGAAGCCGGTGTCGCTCGGCTTCCTCGATTTCCTCACCCTCGCCCGCCGGCGCCACTTCTGTGCAGAGGAAGTGCGGCTGAACCGGCGCCTCGCCCCCGACACCTACCTAGGGACCAAGGAGATCAAGCGGAGCGGCCGCACCATCGAGGTGGCAGTCTGGATGCACCGGCTCCCCGCCGATCGGATGCTCGATCGGCTCGTTGCCGAGGGCCGGGCGGACGACGCGCTGATGGAGAAGATCGGCCGCGTGATCGCCGACTTCCACGCGGTGGCCGGCCACGGCCGCGCCATCAACCACTACGGCTCCCGTGCCGTGATCGCGCGGAACTGGCGAGAGAACTTCGCGCAGACGCGCCGCTTCCCGTCAGACGTTCTGCGCCCCGACGTGCGCGACGCCGTCAGCGCGTACGTCGCGCGGTTTCTCCGCGAACACGGACGGCACTTCGCGGCTCGCGCTCGGGCCGGGCGCATCCGCGACTGCCACGGGGACCTGCAAGCGCAACACGTGTGCTGCACAGAGCCGATCCGTGTCTACGACTGCATCGAGTTCAACCACCGGTTCCGCTACGGCGACACGGCCTCCGAGATTGCGTTCCTCATGATGGACCTCGACGCGCTCGGTCGGCCGGACCTCGCGATGGACTTCCTCAACGCCTACCTCGACGCGAGCGGGGACTACGCCGGCGTCCCCCTGCTCGATTTCTACCGGGCGTATCGCGCCTGGGTCCGCGGCAAGGTGCTCGGACTGCAGGGCCCGGCACAGCGCCAGCGCGCCCACGACTACTTCGCCCTCGCCGCGGGCTACGTGGCGTCCCGGCGGGCGCCGCGCCTGATCGTCATGAGCGGGCTCATGGGGAGCGGCAAGACGACCCTGGCGCGCCGGCTCTCCCACGCAGACGGTGTGGTGGTGCGCACCGACGCGGTTCGTCGGCAGGTGGCAGGAGTGCCCTGGCACCGGCGCAGCGAGGCGGGTTTCGGCGAAGGGCTCTACACCTCGGAGATGACCGCCCGCACCTACGCCCGCTGCCTCGAGGCCGCCCGTGATCTCCTGACGAGCGGCTGGTCGGTGATCCTCGACGGCGTCTTTGGGCGGCGGGCCGAGCGAGAGGCGGTCCGGGCCCTAACGCGGGAAGTCGGTGTCCCCATCCGGATCATTTGGTGCGACGCGCCCGAGGAAGTGCTGCGCGACCGGATTCGACGGCGCACCGCCGACGCCGAGGACCTTTCGGAGGGCCGCGACGACCTGCTCGACCTACAGAAGGCGCGCTACGAACCGCCCGTCGGCGAGCCGGCCGTCCTCCGCGTCACACCGTGAGTCGACTCACGGCGATCAGGGCGAGGGTTGCAACGGCCGCCGCCCTGAGGCCCAGGGCTGCCACAACCGGGACAGGTCTGCCCCAAGCCGGTAGCCGCCCTGTTACGGAAGTCGGTGAATTTCCTCCCCTCGCCGCTGGCACCGCGTTTGCCTTATTCGAGGGCATGGACAGCAAGAGGGCTCGGTGCGACGAAAGCGGAGCGGTCAATCATGTGGCGGGCGCCGCGATCCGTCTCTAACCTCCACTGTTGGGGGTGCGGCGGCTGGCTCCGCGGGGTGGCCGCGCGAGCCGCGCACATGTCGTCGAGCTCAACGTCGACAAAAACCCGGCTGTCGCCGCCCGCTCCTCGACCTCGGGCGTCCCGACCTTGCTGTTCTTCCGCCGCGGTTGCCTCCGGGACCGCCACGTCGGCGTGGCGTCGCGCGCCGTGACCGCGGAGCCCTTGGCGGCGTTGCTTCGCGCCGACGTGGCCTGAACCCGGCGGCCGCCTGCCGCGGCGTCGTTTCGAAGGAGGGACTGGGATCGTGTCTGGACAGAAACGAAGCAGGGCGACGGCCTCCACGACCTCGGCTACCGTTGTCGCGCTCCTGCTGCTGTCGGTGAGCTCAGCTCACATTGCAGGCCGTGCCTCCGCGGCGGATGCGGAGCCTACCACCCGAACGAGTCTCGGACATCCAGCGTCGGCGCGCCTGCCGGAGGCTAACCTCGACGTGGCAGCGCGGCTCAGCGATAAGGGAGAGCGGTACGCCGACCAGTACGCGTACGCCGCGGCCGAGCCGCTCCTTCGGCGCGCGCTTGCGATAGTTGAGTCTTCGCTCGGGCGGACCGATGCGAGACTGGTTCCCAGCCTCATCAACCTCGCAGACCTTTACGTCGACGAGGGCAAGTATGCCCAAGCCGAACCCCTCTATCGACGTTCCTTGGCGATCCTGGAGGCGAGGGTTGGACCAGAAGATCCACGCCTTCTCCCTCCCCTCACCGCCTTAGCCCGGCTATACTGGGAATGGGGCCAGCTGGACCGAGCTGAACCGTTCTATCGACGTCTGCTCGCCCTCTTCGAAGAAATCCTGGGCCCCGACGACTTGCATGTGGCGTTCTTCCTGGCCAATTTAGCGGATCTGTACGTGGCCGAGAGGAAGTACGCCGACGCCGAACCTGCTTACCAGCGTTCGATCGCGCTCTTCGAACAGACGGCTGGACCGGGCAGCACGGTGGTGGCGATGTTCCTCGGACAGTACGCGCACCTTCTGCTCGAGCTGAACCGCAGCGAGGAGGCGGCAGCCCTGATGTCCCGTGTCAAGGTGATTTACGAGAAGACTCGCGGCCGGCGTCCCGGGGCCAAATAGGACGCGGTCCCGATGGGGCCTGCGCGACAGTCTCTGCGGTCCACGGCGGGGGCCCGCGCGTATGTTTCCGGAACTCCCTTCCCGTCCTCGTCGAACATGACCAGCGAAGAAGGTGGCCGGTGTCCGCCGCGGCACTCCCGGCCGGGAGCGGTGCCCTCAGACGAAGTAGCTCTTGATGGGAGGAAAGCCACCCTTTCGGCGCTCCCGGGCCAGATCTTGGGCCAGCATGTTGTGCGCTGTAGGCATTATTGGTGCCCTATCTGCCCCCGCCATCATTTGCGGTGCCTCGCCCTACGAGCAGCCGCAACATCTCCCATTTCGAGCTCGATCGTCTCCAGGCTAATCCACATCTCGACGAACTCCAACCCGAGGGCAATGATCAACAGTGCCACCCCTAGAGCAAAGATCAGCGTGATCACGATCGGCAGCACAAGGGGTCCAACCCACAACGTTGAGGCGAGTAGAAGCGACGGTACGACGAAGCACACGATGGCTGCATACAGCATCTCGAGCGATCGCTGATTGAGACGGAGCCGCCGGTCAAATAGCGCCAATTGGGCTGTGATCTGATTCAGCCGGTCCGCCGCCGTTGCTGGATCTCGAAGCTCGGCCATCAGTCCGCGGATGCGATCAGAGAGATGGAAATGCTTGGTTTGCACACCGTTGAATAGCAGTCCGGCTGCCGAGACCATGACCACTGGAGCAACAGCCGACGTCAGGCCTTGCAGACTTTGCGGTTCCACGATCCTAGACCGTAGGACAGGCGCTGGCGAAGATCAAGAGAAGAGACCGTGAGTGCACACTCGCAGAGCCATGGCCTTTCGCTCGCTCAGAACGTGAGCTGCAGGCAGGTATTGCATGGCGTGGCATGCGAGGTGGACCGGATCTAACGGTGTTCCAGTCCTAGCCCCGTCCTAGCCCGAATTTTCGTTGTGAGAGGTGAACCGACCAAGCCATAATCGCTGAATCCCCGGCCGAAGGCGCCTGGCTGGTGTGGAGGGCATCGTACGGCAAGCCTTTGAGCGGGAGGAACTACCTGCGCGAGCGACTTTCTCACGTTTGGGGTGCTGCCGTGGGTCTTGCGCGCTTCCCAGGCGCTGTCTCGGACGGGTTGGTTCGTCGAGTCCCTCGCGACCCAGACGCTCGCCCTCTCCGTCATCCGGACCGCCGGCAACCCCTTGCGCAGTCGGCCGAGCCTCCCGCTGGCGGTGACTATGGTGCTCGTGGCGCTGATCGGCGTGATCTTGCCCTTCGCGCCGCTGGCCGCTAGGCTCGGCCTCGTGCCGCTCCCGGGCGCGTACTTCGGGTTTCTCGGCGGAGCCGCTATAACCCATCTCGTCCTCGTCGAGGTGGTCAAACACCGACTGATTTGCAAACTGCTCGGCATGGGCCTCGCAACACCCGCAACGCAATCAGTCATGCCAGCATCATAGGTCCTCTCATGCTGGAAGCTACGATCATGGAGGGCATGAAATGGCCACGGACGCCCAGATTCAGAAGTTCGTGCAACGTCGCCACGGCTTCATCCCGAAACCGGGGTGGATCGCTCATGTCAAGGAGGTCCTCGGCATACCGACGCTGCGTGGGGCGAACCGGGCCCGTCGCGCTCGTGATATCGAGCCGTGCCCGCCCGAAAAGCGCGAGGCGATCGAAGAGGCGCTTCGGCATTTCGGCCTGATGTGATGGCGGCCGGCGTCTACTGCAACCCGCAGCATCTCGGCGGAGCGGGCTCGGCCTCGCCGAGCTCGATCGGGGCGAGCCGCTTCCGTTCCATCGAGATCGGGATCACCGAGGTGCACGCGCTCGCTGTATACCTCAGGACGCTTCGGTAAGATCGAGGTCGCCGGGCGCGGGAGTGCTCGAAACCGGAGGGTCCGCGAATACCGCCTTAGACACTTGCAGGACATCAGGGATGAACATCAGACCGCTAGTACTCAGAAACAGTGCGCTCGCGGCTGGGCGGACGGTTGTGTCCCGAAGCGTGTGGAAAATCGAGACAGCATTCTCCCATAGCCGAGCGGCGAGGCCAGCAGATATAAGATTCATGACTCCCTTGTGCGCTGAACGCTCGGCATCAGCGGCGGCGCGAAGCGCCGCCCGCTGCATGCCGTTGTTACGCCGCCCCTGATTCAAGCGATGACCCGTTGCGCACGAGCACGATCTTGCCTGTCACGCCTCCCTTCCCGAGCATCTCGTGCGCGTGTCTTGCCTCGGCAAGAGGAAATCGCTGCGCGATAAGAGGCTTGATCTTTTGCTGTTGAAGGAGGTCAAACAGGGCGATCAGATCCTGTCGAAACAATGCCGGCCTCAGCCGTTTAAGCCATTGGATGCTGTAGGGAACCACCCGCCTCCGACTCGGGAGAACCCAGCCGCCAGCAATGTACAACCCGAAGATGGCGATTCCGTGAAAGCGCTGACGACGACCTGAAGCCAATCGTCCCCCACGTAGCGATGAAGTAAGGCCATAGGCCACTACCATCCCCCGAGGACGGAGAGCCTTGCGGGAACGCCAGATATGCGTGCCACCGATGCCGTCAAGGACAACGTCTACGCCCTCGCGAGTGAGGCGGTGAATTTCTCTGACGAAGTCCTGATACTGGTAGTCAATTGGGATACCACCCAGGTCGGAAACGGCCGACGCCCCTCCCGATGAACAGGTGCCGTACATCTCCAGCCGGGCGAGGCGCCCAAGCTGCAACAACGCCGAGCCGACCCCGCCTGCCGCGGCGTGGATCAGCACCCGCTGGCCCGATCTGACCTTAGCGGAACGATGCAGCATCTGGTACGCCGTGACGTAGTTCAGGACGAGGCTGACAGCCTCGGCGGCGTCCAACCCAGATGGCACCGGAACCAGTTCACGCTGCGGCAGGCAGACGAACTCCGCGTACGCACCGCTGATCGGCAGCGCGGCAACTATCTGGCCTGGTTCGATCCCAGAGATACCGGCGCCGAGCCGATCCACCAAGCCAACCAGATCCCACCCTGGCGTGAAGGGCAGCCGGGGCGCCTCGGGATGAACGCCCTCGCGCGTCAACAGGTCGGGCAAGGAGACACCTGCGGCCAGCACTTTCACCCGCACTTCACCATTCTTCGGCTCGGGGCACTCTTCTTCAACGACCCGAAGTGCATCGGGCCCTCCGTAGTGAGTGACGATGATGCGCGTGTGTCTCACGGACCTCTTCCTCCCTTGGCGGGCGCTCGAGCTTGTGCGGCGTAACTGAATCTATCCTGAACGACGTAACACGGTGAACCCTGCGGGCGGCGCATTGTAGCGCGACGGTCCTGGTACGCGCTCAGGCGCCAGGACGACTGATGGAACACACCGCTGTGGCGCAACCAGCTCGTCGGCCGTGGGCCTTGATATCTCGCAAGGCCACGCAGTACAGCACTGAGATCTTCGGCGCCCGGCTCAAGTCGGGAACAGCCTCTTCGAGGAGGTGCGTCGCGAACGAGCGCCGTGGTGGCCGACCGTGGAGCTGCGCGCCGCCCGTGGTGCTCGGGGTGGAGAGGATAGCGAGGATGACGGGACAGGGAACGAGGCTCATCATGCTGCTACCGGAGTATGTCGGCTGAGCACGTGGCGATCTTCCGCCACCCGTCGCTCCGGCGCAACCTGATCTGCCCGCTCGCCACGAGGCTGAAGAGCAGGACCAACGCCGCGTCCTCGCTCGGCAGCGAGCCCTGCGTCTTCACACGTCGGCGGAATTCCTCGTGGAGCCGCAACTGTCTCGAGTGAAGGTGCTCCTCGGAGGCGCCGCCGGCAACCCTGAACTGAGAATTCACACCCCGCTCTGACCGACCCGCGGCTTCGGTATCTGGTACCGCATGACGTCTCGGCTGGCCGCAAACACGATCGTAATCGTCCTGCCCGCAGTGCCTTTGAGGACCTCCTCCACCTCGATGTCGGCCTCCGACCACTGTGGGCCATGCTCGGACCCAATACGTCGGGTCAGAGGGCGAAACCGCGTGCACACGTCCGGCAATAACGAGCTGGGCTTGGTCGATCCTCGCCTTGAGCGTTCGCTCGGACTCTCGACCATCCGCTCCTGGGGTGATGGCCCAGGTCGCCGACGCCACCGAGACGAGCCCTCCGCAGACCGCTGAGCGAAACCTAAGAGCCATGGTCGTCCTCCACGGCCTCGGAAGACGCGTGGACTGCTCGAAGGCCGTTGCAGGATTGATCCGGGTGAAGCATTCAGCCATCTCCGGCTGGGACTTTTCACTCACACGTTCCTTGTGAGAGCAGGCGGGATGCCACCCGAAGCGATCCGGAAGAGCCTTTGAATCCGCCTCTTGCGTGCCATGCGGCCCACACCATAGCACTGCCGGGTCTCAGGTCGGCAGCAACGCCTCACCACGATGGATCAGAGCCCGCAAACGCGGTGAGGAGAGCCGTCAAGTTCGCTGGGGTTCGAACGAACAGAGGGGATCCTCCGCCAGAAGATCGCCGGTGGCGGCAAACGCGCGCGCTCGGGAACCTCCGCAGAGCCAGCGAAACTCACAGGCGCCACACCGGCCCGTCAAGAGATCGGCATCCCGTAAGCTCCGAAATATTGCCGAGTCGCGGTATATCGCGAGAGGGTCCGCGGTCCTCGCGTTCCCCGCGCGGAGCGGGAGGAAGCCAGACGGGTAGACATCCCCGAGGTGAGAGATGAACATGATTCCGTTGCCGTCCCGGATACCTGCTGCGCGATAGGCGGCCTGGTGCCGCCGTCCTCCGGAGACGCGGGACTCGGTTCGGAGTCGCTCCAGCGCGACCCGGCGGAAGTGGGGCGCTTCCGTGGTCGTCGTCACGGGCCCGCCGTCGATTCGCATGTCGGCCATCCATTGCAGGAGTTGCTCGCATGCCTGCGGCGAGATCTGACCGAGCACGCGCCCGCGCCCGACCGCGACAAGAAAGAACAGGCTCCAGCGGGTCGCCCCGAGGCCGGCGACCAGGCGGTGGATCGCAGCCAGGTCCCCGAGAGTCTCCTCACAGACGAGGGTATTTATCTGAAACGGCAGACGCGCGCGGCTCGCAGCGTCGCCTCCGGCCAGGGTACGACCGAAGCACCCGAGACACCACGCAACGCGTCGTGACGGGGGGCGGTTGAGCCATCCAGGCTCAGCGAGATCGCTTCGACGCCGCTGCCCTTCAAGGTCGTGATTGCCTCCGTGGTCAGAAGGGGCGTCGCGCTCGGAGCCACCGAGACGCCGAGGCCCCGCGCCCGCGCGCCACCGATGAGCGCGAACACATCCGGGCGCTTGAGCGGATCCCCGCCGGTCAGGACCATGTGCGGCGTGGGCGGGCCGGCGGCGGCGATTTGATCGAAAAGCCGAAAACCTTCGACGGTGGTGAGTTCCTTGGGGTCTCGCGCGTGTGCGGCGGCGGCTCGGCAATGCCGGCAAACCAGATCGCAGGCGCGCGTCACTTCCCAGTACACACGCCGGGGTGCCCGGTCGAAGACGAATTTGGAATTCACCTCCCGGCCTCTGCGTAGGCCCCATCTCCCGAGGGCGAGGAGGTGCGGCTCCTAGCTCGCTGTGCGTCAGACGGGGCGGCGACGACAGGTCCGATTCTTCGCATGCGTGTCCGCTCCCCTCGAGGACGGGAGAAGGCACTACCTCGGGTGGAGGTCTAGCCGACCGTCAGAGACAGGCCCATCGCAGTCCTTGCCGCGATAAGCGCCAATGAGGGCAGCCGTGCCGATCTCGATCCACCCGTCGAGGATCCCTGGGCACGCGGAGGCAGTGTTCTCCATGCGCAGTCTGAACCGCTGGCCGCTGGCGTCGGAAACGCCCGTGAGCGGACCACCCCCACCCGTTCTGAGCTTCCAAGTCCCGGACACGGTCGCCTCGCCTTGCACAAGAGAGAACGTCACGTCGCCCTCGCCGCGGCTGTCCCGATACCGTCCGATCCACACACGCGGACCGGTCTCCCTGGCTATCTGGGGCGAGGAGTTCGATAGGCCGGGCGGGACCGCCTGAGAAAACGGCGGCGGCGCAGAAGGCGCGCTCGCTTGGGCGAGCTCTGGCTCCGTCCCCGTTCCGGTCGGGGAGACTGGTGCCGGCGCCAGCTCCGAAAGCGGGCTGCAGGTGACGCTCGATGGATTAGTGATCTCATAGTGTCCGGCGACGAGCGCCTTGTTCCAGATCAGTTGCCCCACCACCTCGACCGATTGCCCCAACCCGCACACGGGCAGACTTGCCGTCGAGCGTTGCACCGTCACAGCTTCCTTGGTTCCGTGGCAGTCCAAGAGCATCGCGAAGACGAAGAGCCGCGAATAGGGTTCCTGCACAGGGACGTATGTGCCGGTGACCCGTACCGTCTGGCGAAGCCACTCGTCGCATGCGGCCGCCTGGCTGGGACGAGGCGCCATGGCGATGACGAACCAGATTGCCGTGAGGACGCGCCCCAGGGCGTACGCCCGGTCAGGCCATGCGGGGCGCTTGTGAATTGTCGCGGCAGTCACGCTCAGCGAGGCTCGTCGGTCGGTACGGGCTTGTTGTCAGTGGACCAAGGCTTCGCCATGCTTCACCGGGCCCATGTCGCCCACGGCTCGTGCGCTTGGCACCACGCCTGCGTGCGACCTCACTATTGCGAGCTCAGGAAGGCGGCCACTTGGCTGATCTGGAGGGCAGTCAGGTTCTTCGAATTCTCGTGCATGATCTCGTTGGCGCGGAGGTTCGCCGCGAAGGCCTCCAGCTGTCTCTCGAGGTAGCTCCGGTGCTGCCCGGCGAGGCGCGGAAAGGGTCCGGCGCCCACCGCCTTCAGCCCGTGACAGCTCTGGCAGGCCGGCACATGCTGCGTCGCGATCCCCTCCTCAAAGATTTTCCTTCCCGCGGCAATCTCGGCCGCCTCGGCGGCCGTGCCGGGGGCCGGCGGCTGGGAGGCGAAGAAGGCCGCGATATCCGAGATAACGCTGTCGGTGAGCTGGGCCGCCATGCCCCACATGAACGCCTGCGCGTGGGGGTCGGCCCGGGAGCGATCCCGGAACGCTTTGAGCTGCGCCTCAAGGTATCCCGGTTGCTGCCCGGCGAGGTTCGGAAACATGGGCGAGACGCTGACGCCGCGCGCTCCGTGGCAGGTCGAACACTCCCGCCTGATCAGGTCGAGCGCGGCACTCTTGTCCGCCCCCTGCGCGATGCCGGTCGTGAGCGCGAGCGCTGCAATCGCAGCGTACACGGCCTTCGCTTTCACGGGCCCTCTCCTTCCGATCGAATGCAGGCTCAAAGATTAGAACGCCGTCCAAACGAAGACAAACAGCGTATTGTTGTCGGAGGCATGCCGACCGAAGCCGTCATAGTTGTGTGAGTTGCCGGCGAACTCCGTGTAGAGAGTGTACTGCACACCGAGCTTCGTATTGAGCCACGGCAGGAAGTCGAGCTCGAGAACGACGCCTTTGTTATCCGGCGTTCCCGTCCGGCTCCCCAGCACGGGTGTGCCGGCGAGGTAGAGGATCGGATCTTGGCTGCCGGTCGTCGAAAAGTACTGCACGGAGCCGCCGATCTTCCGCTTGTAGAAGTAGCTGCCGGTGATCCGGCCGGTATCGAGCAAATTGTGGGTGTGCACCACCTCCGCGAGATTGTTGAACTTCCGGTCCTCGTGGATCCAGGTGCCAGCGAGGGAGAAAAGGTGATCGTCACCAATGTATTGATACTGCGTGTCCAGGGCGACGTCCGTAATGGTATCGCGTGGCCCGCTCTCGCCAATGCCGGTCGGGTGGGTGGCCGCCCAGATGCCATAGGTGCCGAACGACAGCGCATGATTCCCCCAATCCTGCTCCCAGGCCACCCGCCAGTAGGGTGCTGCCTCGTTACTGATTCGCCGAAGGGGTGCGGCGCTGTCCAGCGGCCCTGGTCCGCCCGTCGTCCCGTTGGTGAAAGTGGTTTGCGCCGATCGGTAGCCACTCACCTCCGCGTAGAGGTGGTTGAACAGATAGAGATAGCCCCCAAGCCCCACCGATTCCTGGGCGAGCTGGCCGTCGAGGAGCACCTTGGCCACCGGGGGGACCGCCACATTGCTGCCGAGAAACGGATAGCCCCAGGCGGGCGTACTGTTCCACACATCCTGGGAGGTGGGATTGTTGTTGAGGGTGATGCCATAAATAAAATCCGTCATGCCCAGCCAGTCGAAGCCGCCGTGATCGGCAAAGCGCAGGTCGGAGTTGTCGATGCCGACGGCGTTGGGGCTGGGATTCCAGGTTAGCTGCAGGAACGCGCCCAGATTGTCGGAGATCTTCCCGGTATAGAAGAGACTGATGGCCTGCGGAAACTCGGTCTCGTTCTTCTGTGACAAATCCGCGACCGCACCGGTATCAGGCAGGGATTTGCCAAGCGTCGTGTTCGAAGCCTGCAGCTGCACGGAGAATGGGGGGAATTCCGTCAGCGCGAGCGTTCGCTGGCTCTGCTCACTGATGGCTTGGACCTGCTTGATGTTGGTGAAGACATAGGCGTTCAGTTTGAACTGCCGCCCAAACGGAGTGAGCTCAGGAAAGATGGTGTGACACGCCTGGCAGGACAGTCCGGTCTGCCGCGCGAAACCCGGCACCGCTTCCCCGTCGGATGGCGCTAGAGTAGTTCCTACGGCTACCGCGATGAGTACCCCCAGTGACCTTCCGAGCGATCGCAGAAGGACCGACCCTCGCAGAGGGACCGACTCCATGGTTCCTTGCAGACGGGCTCTGGCGACCGCACTCACACCCCACCGCCTACATCTCAAAGGGAGAACAGGACTCCGCAGAAGCCTAGCCAGTAGCCCACATGAGGAGTGAAACTGGGATCTCAGAGATGGACCCATGTTGTCGTCCCTCCGGTGCTGCTACGCTGAGCTGCACGCTGACCAAATCTCCCGTTTCTCGTACGAAGTTGGTCGCTTTGGACATCCTCATCGCCAACCGGTTCTGCGGTCGGTCCAACCGACCCCGATCAACCGGCGCCAGACGCCTCACCGCGGAGACCTGTCCGTCCGTCTCGATTGAGGTCGCACGGGTGGCGGCAGAGGATCGTCGCCATCACAATGGATCTCGTCGTCAAGCGGCTCGCACCGCCGAGATCAGTCGCTGGCCGGGCTGCCAACGCGACGACGGGCCCAGCGTCGGGAAAACCATTCGGAATCTCCTGCGTTGGCTCGAGCCCCTGGCCACGGGTCGCGGGCGTCGCGATCGATCGCCTCATGGCCTCACCCTACCGAAGAAGGGGGGCCGACGTCTTTGCGCCAACGCAAAGAGCGCCACGGGACAAGATCAGTGAGGACCACCGAGATCATCGGCGATGGCGACCAGCGCGTTGGGCCTCCGGATCAGGAATAGGGTCCGTCCCGCCTTCACAAGACCACGTTTCTGCCAGCTGCTCACGACACGACTGACCGTGTAGAGCGTGGTCCCAGCGAGACCGGCGAGGTCGTCTCGCGAGAGCGCGAGATCAAGGAGGACGCCATCGGCGTTCCGGCGGCCGATCTGTCGCCCGAGCCGCAAGACGGCGCGAGCGATTCGTTGCTCGACGCGCTCGGTGGCCAGCTCGCGGTAGCGATCCTGAAGCTCATCCAGCCGGCGGCCAAGCAAGCGGACCGCGTTGACAGCGATCCGCGGGTAGCGCGCCATGAGTCGGACGATCGTCCCTGCCGCCCACCAGAGGGCCTCGCAGGCCGTCATTGCCTCGGCGGTGACAGCATACTGAGTCTCGCCGAAGAGCGTGCTCTCGCCGAAGACGTCCCCGAGCCCGACGACGCTCAACAACACCGGGCGGC
>Ga0209056_10000949_pt1 | contig 32035 bp, 28 predicted proteins | sample GraSoiAngelo_114_FD_185876 | JGI IMG/M metagenome (GOLD analysis project Ga0209056, IMG submission 185876) | Grasslands soil microbial communities from the Angelo Coastal Reserve, California, USA - 14_0903_13_40cm (SPAdes) (version 2) | ecosystem: Environmental > Terrestrial > Soil > Grasslands... | reverse complement strand
ACGACTGGATGACCTGGAGTGAGACCGGCAACGCACCGGAGTTGATGAGCAGCGAGAGCTGCTTCGCCGACTCAACGGTGAACTGGCCCTCGATGATGCCTTTCCCCGAGGTGAAGACCACCTGGATGGTCGGGGCCGAGATCTGCTGCCCGTCCAACGTGATCTGCACGGGCTGGTTCAGGTTGTCCTTCGAGAGCTGCACCCAGCGGTCCGAATCCGGGCCGGTGAACTCGAAGTTGACCACCGGCTTGCTCGCTTGATCGAAGGTTACGTACGTGGGGTTGAGATGTTCGCCGGTCAGCGGCGGCGTCAGCGACTTGAACTTTCCGGCATTTTCCTTGTCCGGCACCTTGATCTCGAGCTTGGCCTGCTTTGTGGCGATGTCGTTCGCCTGCTGGATGTCGTCGATCCCCGGCAGCTGGAGCAGGATCTTGTCGTCGCCGATCGCCTGGATCACCGGCTCCGAGACGCCCAGGCCGTTGATGCGCCGGTCGATGACCTTGCGCGCGCGCTCGTTGTAGTCGCTGATGCTCTGCCCTGCGGGGATCTCGTCCGTCTTCATCTGCAGCACGAGCTGCGTGCCACCCTGAAGGTCGAGCCCGAGGTGGGTCTTGATCTCCTGGTTCACGGAGAAGCCCCCGATGCGCAGGCAGATGCCCGGGCAGTTGAACGGAAACGAGACCTGGTGCTTCGGGATGTCGACGAAGACCGAGAGCACGAAGACCACGAAGACCAGCCAGGGGAAGATGCGGTTCACAAACGAAATGTTAAGGCTGGATCAGGCGTCGCGCGCGCGCTGCAGACGCTCTTTCGCCTCACGCATCTCGCGGTCGAAGGGTGTCTCACCCGGAATCGCCGGCGGCGCGGGCTCGCTCGCGTGCGCCGCCGCCGGAAGCGGCTGGGCGGGCGACTGGCTCGCTGCAACGTCGATGGCTTTGTTGATCGCCTTGTCCGCATTCATGAACTCGTCGCGCAGCTCGTCCGAGGTGCGGCGGAGCTCGCCGACCACGCGGCCGATGTCCCGCGCCATCCGTGGCATCCGCTCCGGACCGAGGACGATGAGCGCGATGACGAGGATCAGTAGGAGCTCGCCCGTGCCGATGCCGAACATCAGCCACTCACCGTAGCGGATATTCGAGCGGCGTTCGCGGCCTCACGAAGCGAGCGCGCGGCCGCGGCTGCGGCGCGTTCGAAATCGCTGTCTCGGCTCGCGTAAAGGACCGTGCGGGACGCCGACACCAGGACGCCTCCGCCTCGCGCATCGAGCGCGGCCCGGATGGCGAGCCCCGCTTCGCCGCCCTGCGCTCCCACTCCCGGCATGAGAAACAGGCGGTCGGGGGCCAGGGCACGAAGCCGGCGAGCGTCGTCGGGGTAGGTCGCGCCGACGACGAACCCGCAGCGCTCCGCCGGAAACCGTTCGACGACGCGCTCCACCACGCGCTCGTAAAGCGGACGGCCGGCGGCCTCGAGGTCCTGAAAGTCGCGCGCGCCGGGATTGCTCGTTCGCGCCAGCACAAACGCGTAGCGACCCTCGGTGCAGAAAGGCGCGATCGCGTCGAGCCCGACATATGGCACCACCGTGGCTGCGTCGGCGTGGAAACTATCGAAGAGCGCGTCGGCGTAGGCCTCCGCGGTATTCGGTACGTCGCCGCGCTTGGCATCGAGGATCACCGCGATGTCGTCCGGTATCGCCTGCAGGGTCAGGGCGAGGATCTCCATCGCCGCGGTGCCGTATCGCTCGTAGAAAGCGAGATTGGGCTTGTACGCGCATACGTGCTCCGCGGTCGCGCGGATGATGCGTCGGAGGAAACGGACGGCCCCCCGCGGCTCGCGGCCGAATGACGCGGGGATGAGCGACGGCTCTGGGTCGAGACCCACACAAAGGATGCTGTCGCGGGCTTGTGATCGTGCCGCAAGCTTTGCGAGGAACGACAACTCAGCGGACAATGATACGGACGCTTCCGCGCTCGAAGGAGGGGATGTATGCGTAGCACCCTGCGCGGCCCGCTGGGGTGGGCGCTCGCCGCGGCTCTGCTTATCGCCGCGTGTGGCGGCACGCCCGCCGCATCCACCGCGCCGAAAGCCAGCACAGGCCCTCGTCTGGGCTCGTTCGATCGACCGATCTCGCTCGCCTTCACTCCGTCGGTGCAGGCCGCCACGATCAGCACGAACGGCGCCGCGATCAAGAGCGCTCTCGAGCGCTCGACGGGACTCGCGTGGAAGGTCACGGTCATGACCAGCTACGCGGCGCAGGTCGAGGCGATGTGCGCGGGCAGCGTCGACGTCGGTTTCTTCGCGACGATCCAGATGACGCTGCTCCTCGACAAGAGCTGCGGCAGTCCGGTGCTCGGTGCCTTGCGGATCGATCCGAGCACGAAGCAGCTCTCGACGTCGTACAACTCACAGATCATCGTGCGCACGGATAGCGGAATCAGCGACATAAACGGACTGAAGGGCAAGAAGTTCGCGTTCGTCGACCCGCTCTCGGCGTCCGGCTACGTCTACCCGACCCTCACGATCAAGAACAAGACCGGGCAGGAGCCGAAGACATTCTTTTCAAGCACTATCTTCGCCGGCGGTCACCCGCAGGCGGCTCTCGCTGTGTACCAGGGCACCGTCGATGGCGCGGCGACATTCATCGACGTCCGCACCACCGCCGACGGGACCGCCCCTGGCGCTGGAATGCCCGCCGACATCCTGACGAAGACGAAGCGGATCGATACGGCCGGCCCCATCCCGAACGACGGCGTCGCGCTCGTCAAAGGCTTCCCCGACGACCTCGGCAAGCAGGTGAAGCAGGCGCTCATCGATTACAGCAAGACCGACGATGGGAAGAAGGTCTTCGCTTCCCTGTTCCAGTGGGACGGCATGCTGGAGATCGATGCGAAGTTCTACGACTCCATGAAGGACGCGCTGAAGCTCGCGGGCGTGGACGTCCAAGGCCTCGCCAACAACACGCCGCGCCCCGCGGCGACCCCGGCGCCGACGAAGACTCCGTAGCGATCGCGCGCGCGAATGCAAGGCCGCCGGGACCGACCGGCGGCCTCTTTCTTTCATAGACTCCCGCTGGTGGCGGCGGTCCTTTCGATCCAGAACCTGGTCAAGGTCTACCCGAGCGGCACGCGCGCGATCGACGACGTCACGCTTGACATCCAGCACGGTGAGTTCGTCGTGTTGATCGGTCTTTCCGGCTCGGGCAAGTCGTCGTTGCTGCGCTGCATCAACCGCCTCGTGGAACCTACAAGCGGCCGTGTCATCTTTGAAGGCGCGGACATCACGCGCGCGAGGGGAGGCGAGTTGCGCCGGATCCGCCGGCGCATCGGGATGATCTTCCAGCAGTTCAACCTCGTCCGTCGCACCTCCGTGCTGAGCAACACGCTGGCGGGTCGCCTCGGTTACCGCTCCGCGTTGCGCACGATCATCGGCCGGCCGTCGCGTGAGGACGTCGCCGCGGCCTTCGAGAACCTCGGCCGCGTGGGCATCGCCGATAAGGCCTTCGCCCGCGCGGACGCGCTCTCCGGCGGCCAACAGCAGCGGGTCGGTATTGCCCGCGCTCTCATGCAACACCCCGAGCTCATGCTCGCCGACGAGCCCGTGGCGAGCCTCGATCCGGCGACGAGCCACTCGGTCATGAAGTACCTCGAGGAGATCAATAAGAAGGACGGCATCACCGTCATCTGCTCGTTGCACTTCCTGTCTCTCGCAAGGCGCTACGGGACACGCGTGATCGCGCTCAAGGCCGGGAAGATCGCGTTCGACGGACAGCCTGACGATATCGACGAGCGGCGCTTCAAGGAGATCTATGGCGAGGACGCGGTTGAGGTCGAGATCGGCCCGGGCCGCTCGACCGAATCCATGAGTGCGGCGGAAGCCGCCGCCCTGGCGCTCGCACAAGACAGCACGACGGCTGCCGCGAAGCTCGGCCTGCCGGATCGCTGATGGCCGAATATTTCAGCGCAAGAGGTTTACCGGTCCCCCGCGAGCTCGAGCGCAACCCGCTGACCGACTGGCGCCGGCTCAGCGTCATCGCCGCCGCGATCCTCGTCTTCTACATCGGCCTGCGGATCACCAACCCAGACTTCTCACGTGCGAATCCCGAGTACGCGGCCAATGTGATTGGGCAGCTCTTGCACTGGGACCTGCGCATCCTCACCCCGCAGAACGAGTTCGAGACGTTCTGGGACACGGCCGAGGGACTGATGGTCGCGACGATCTTCCTGGGCATCGTCGCCACAGGCTTCTCGATCCTGGTCGCCCTCCCGCTGTCCTTCCTCGGCGCTCGGAACATCATGAGCGGGCATCCCGTCACCGCGGCGATCTACATCTTCGTGCGGTTCTTCTTCACCGTGATCCGTTCGATCGACGTTCTCATCGTCGTGATCATCTTCGGAGTGTTGATTGGGATCGGCACCGCCGCGGGGGTCGTCGGCCTCGCGTTCCATAACGTCGGCGTGCTCGGCAAGCTGTACTCGGAGGCGATCGAGGGTATTGATGCCGGACCCCTCGAGGCGATCACGGCGACCGGCGCCAACCGGTTTCAGGTCATCTGGACGGCCGTGCTCCCGCAGATCGTCAACCCGTACATCTCATTCACGATCTATCGCCTCGACGCCAACGTGCGGCTTGCTCCGATCCTCGGTTATGTGGGCGGAGGCGGCATCGGAGTGCTCTTGTTCCAGTCCATTCAACTGCTGCAATACGGAGCCGCCGGGTTGATCATTTTCATGATCGTGGTCACCGTGGCGGCAATGGACTTCGCGTCAGCGCAGATCCGGAAGCGACTCGTCTAAGCCTGGACGTCTAGCGAAGCCGCGGGTCCTGTCCCGGCTCGGGTAGCCCGCTCGCTCGCGCACCCTCCCCGCGCCGCGCCGTGGTGGTCACCGTGTCGCTCTCGGCGCGGGTCCCCGGGGCACCCGCGCATCGCGAGCGGACTACGCCTCGCCGTGCCACCCGCGGCTTTCGCTTCTATGCGCCCCAGGCCGGGCGACTCGATCCGTCTATGCCCTCGCCATGAGTGAGCCTTACGGCAGTCTTCGGTGATCCGCCCGATAGAGCCTCGGCGAGATCCATGACATACAGATCGATCACGCCGTCGCGCTCGCGGAGGAAGGCCATCTGTTTCCCATCGGGTGAGAACACGCCGTTCCAGCTCTTCCCATCGTTCGTAAGGGCGACATCGCGCGCTCCGCGCACTTGCACCGCGTGCAGATCGTTCTTCCCCTCGTGCCGGAGGGTGTAGACGAGCCACGAGCCGTCCGGTGAATACGAGGGACGGTAGGGCTCTCCTCCGGCACCCAGCTTCACGGGATTCGACGCACGTCCGTCGGCCGCGACGACGAGCAGCCGCGGCTCGCCGAGGGTGTACGAGGTAACCGCGATCGTCTGCCCGTCCGGCGACCAGGCCGGGTCGGCGAGGTTCGAGCCCTGCGAGAGGAGCGCGACGCGCTTGCCGGTCTGCGGGTCGTACAGCGCGAGGTCGGAATATCCGTGACCATCGTCCGCGACGACCGCTATTCGCTTGCCGTCCGGCGACGGCGTAGGGCCGTCGAACCACGTCACCTCGTGGAAGCCGGAGGCGATCTTCACCAGTCCGTCGATCAGCACCTTCTCCGTGCCGCCGCGCGAGTCCTTCAGAACGACGTTGGTGAAGCGGAGCTGCGCCGGGACCACTTGTCCGTCGACTGTGCGCTTACCGTCGATCTCCTCGATCCGCGCGAAGACGACGGTGCGGCCGTCGGGCGAGATGCTCGGCTGGTTGGACCGGCCCTCGGAGGTGAGGGGCACGTACCCGCCGCCCGCGAGAACGTATACATCGCCGCGGATCGCGAACGCGATCGTCCCGTTCACGCTCGGGCCAGGCACTTTCACGCGCTCGATCGGCTTGGTCGGCGTGGGCGTCGGGCTCGCACCCGGCGTGAGCGCCGGCGCGATCCGGGAGGCGATCGAGAGATAGGCGACGACGAGTACGACCGCGACCACGCCGAAGCCGATCTCGCGCGCGCGGATCATCGCGTTGCCGCGTCGACGGCTGCGACCACGGTGTCGACCCCGCCGGCGAGACCTGTTCCATTCACGAGCTCGAGAAAACCTTCGGTCGGCGGCTCGAAGGGCTGTGCTCGCATCCGCTCGTACACGCGCTCGTCCGCTTCGGAATGATCGCCTGCCGCCCGCGACGCGCTACGCGAGAGGAGCCGCTCGCGGGTCTCCGCCTCTGGCGCGCTGACGCGCACGAACAGGATCGGCGCGCCGCGCCGCTTCGCAGCGGCGACGGTGCCCGCGCGGTTCCGGGCGAGCAGGTTCGTCGCGTCGACTACGACACGGTGGCCTTCGGCCAGGAGCTGATCCACGAGCGCCTCTATCGCCGCGAAGATCGCACGGTTCTCTTCGTCCGCATACGAAGCTGCGACAAAGAGCCTTGAGCGAAGCTCGTCGCTCGCGACGAGCGCCGCACCGAGCCGCTCGCAAAGGAGACGGGCGCAATACGACTTCCCTACCCCCGGAAGGCCCATCATGACGACCAGCGCCGGGCCGCCGTGCGGGCTTGACGGCACGGAGCCGATCTCGGTGCGGAGCTGCTGCGCGAGAAGCGCAGATCTCGAGGCGTACATCCGCGTTTGCGCCGCCGTCGCCGCGCCGGACCTCTGGGGGATCCGAAGGTGGCTCCGCCCCCTTTGACTTCTCATGAGCCGAACCCGAGCGCGCGAAGCGCGTCGCGGGCGACCGTCGCTTCGTCGTACGGTCGTTTCTCTTCGCCAACGATGATCGAGCCCTCGTGTCCCTTTCCCGCGAGGACCACCGTGTCGCCGGTCGTCGCGAGCCGGATCGCCTCGCCGACGGCCTCGCGGCGGTCGTCGATCACGAGATAGTCCGTACCACGCCTCTTCCCCGCGCCGATGGCGCCGGCCTCAATCTCCTCAAGGATCCTCGCCGGCTCCTCGAGACGTGGGTCTTCCTGTGTGATGACGAAGAGGTCGGTGTGCTTCGCGGCGACCTCCGCGAGCGCCGGCCGCTTCGCGCGGTCGCGCTCGCCCGCGCTGCCGAAGACCGCGATCAGCTTGCCTTTGGTCAGTGGCCGCAGCAATCCGAGGACCTTATCCAGAGACTCCGGCGTGTGCGCGTAGTCGACGATCACGTTGAACGGCTGCCCGCATTCGACGCGCTCCATCCGGCCGCGCACCGCGCGAGCCTGTGATAGCGCATCGCGCGCGTGCTGGAGTGTGGCGCCAGCCGCGAGTCCCGCTGCGGCGGCGGCCAGGGCGTTGTGGACGTTGAACCGGCCGACGAGGGGCAGCGTGAGCTCGACCGAGGTGCCCGACGCCGTGATCCGCAGACGCGATCCCGCGGCGTCGGTGGAGAGCACCGCTCCCTGCACGTCGCAGAGCGCGTCGATCCCGTAGGTCAGGACGCGTGCTCCCTCGGCGCGATCGGCAAGGTACCGCCAGTGAGAATCGTCAGCGTTCAAGACCGCGGTCTTCGCGATCCCCTTATCAGCCGAGGCCGAGAGCATCCCAAAGAGCTCGCCCTTCGCCTCGAGGTACTTCTGGACCGTCCCATGGAACTCGAGATGCTCGGGGCTGAGGTTCGTGAACACCGCGACGTCGACATCGCAGCCGCGCAGCTTGCGGAGCGAAAGCGCGTGACTCGTGGCCTCGAGGACGCCCCACGTCCCGCCTGCGACCAGGAGCTCCGCGAAGAACTCCTGGACTTCGACCGCTTCCTGAGTGCTCTGGCGCGTCTCGTTCTCCCATTCGTGATCGGCAACTTTGAAGTCGACCGTCGTGGAAAAGCCGGTTCGGGCTCCCGCCGCTTCGAGGACGTCCGAGATCAAGTGGACGGTCGTCGTCTTGCCGTCCGTTCCCGTCACCGCGGCGAGCCGCAGCCGTCGCGTTGGGTGGTCGAAGAACTCCGCGGCGAGGTCGGCGAGAGCGGTGCGTGCGTCCGGCACGACCGCGACCGGAACGCGCGCCTCGATCGGGTGCTCAGCGACCACGGCGACCGCGCCGTGCGCGACGGCATCGGCCGCAAACGTATGGCCATCGCGGTGAAACCCCGGGATCGCGACGAAGAGTGCGGCCTCCTTCGTACGACGCGAGTCGTATGCGATCTGGCGCACGTCGATCGCATCGGCTCCCTCTGGGACCGCGATGCCCGCGGCTGCCAGGAGCGCGCCGAGTTTCACGGGCGGATACGGCCGGCGAGACGGAGCGCGGAGGTGTACAGGGGCTCGGCGATCGTGTAGGCGCGGTACACGAGGTCACGGGGCACGGCGTCGTGCGCGCCGACAAAACGACGCGGCGTCCCGCCGAATCCTTTCTTGAAGAGGTACGGGCCGTACATCGGGTCGTCCTTTCGCGTCACATCCACAGGGATGCCGCCGAAATCGAAGCGGCGAGCGCCAGACTGGCGCGCCTCGATGATGCACCGCCAGAGCAGCGCGTACGCGGCGTACTCCGATCGTCCGGCATCGTTCGTCGCCGCGCTCTGGTAGACCTCGCGCTCGCCGCACCGCCACACGAGAGCACCGGCGACGGCTTTCCCGTCGCGCTCCGCGAGTCTCACGCTCGCGTGGCCCGCCGCGGTGAGTGTGCCCCACATCCTTCGGTAGTAGTGCCAGGTGCGCGTGATGAAGCTCGCGCGGCGGCCGGTCTCCGCGTACAAGTCGTACAGCGCGCGAAGGTCGGCATCGCCGCCCGCCTCACGGATCGTGACGCCCCGCTTGGACGCCTGTCGGATGCTCCAGCGCGTGTCCTTGTCGAGCGCGGCCATGAGGACGTCTTCCTCCGGCGCGAGGTCGAGCTCGAGCGTCGCGAGCACTGGTTGTATGTCCGCGGCGCGGCGCAGGCCCGCCTGTCGCATCGGCTCCTCGGCGACCGCGGGATCGAGCTCCGGATCGATCTTCACGAAGATCGCCTGACGCTCGCGCGCGAGGCGAGCAAGCGCGTCCAATGCCTTCGGGAGCTGCGACCCGTCGCGAACGATCGGCCCGCGGGGGACGTAGCCGATGCACATGCCACCGGGCAGCGCCCGCCAGAGCACGAGCGCGACCGGGAGCGGCTCGCCAATACGGTGGAACTCCGCGTGCCAGCCCTGCCCCTCACGGATCTCGGCCCAGGCCGATGACTGCAGCACATGGCCGCCAGGCGAGCGGACCGCGGCGTCATCCCAGCCGGCGGGAGCGCTGGTCACGCGCTCGCGGCGGCGAGACGCTTCCGTGCGCCGAGCCTCCAGAGCGGGAACAGGAATCCGGTGACAGGCGTCTCGAGCGCGCCGATCCAGGTGGCGACCTCACCACCGAACCCGAGCTTGAAGTTCTCGACGCCGGCAAGCTCGTCGCCCTCTGCGAGGCCCCACATGTCGTAGCGGCGCACGCCGAGCTGTTTCATCCTCAGCATCGAGCGCCACTTGAGCAGATAGAACGGACGGCTTTCACCGTGCGTGCCGCTCCATCCGCCGAAGAGCTCCCACGCACGGTCGCCGATCCGGATAACGAGCAGCGCGCCGGCGTCCTCCCCGTCGATGCGCGCCAGCAGGAGATGCAGAGAGTCACCGAACGCTTCGACGAGGTCCGCGAAGTAGTCGAGGTCGTGAATGCCGAAACGATCGCGCTCGGCGACCGTGGTCAGGAGCCGGTGAAAGCGGGCGAGGTCCGTCGTCTCTTCAGTCGCGACGCCCGCGCGCTCGGCCTTGTGAATGTATTGCCGCGTCTTCTTTCGCATCGTCGCGAGCATCGCATCGGGCTCCTGGGAGAGATCCATGAGGAGCGTTCGCCGAGGCTGCACGTACACCGGCGAGCGGCGTACCCCGGCGGCCTCGAGCGCACGCGCGAGCGGCTCGCTGTCGGGAACTTCGGGATCGATGAGCAGGCTCACCGTCCAGTCGCGCGCGAGCTCCTTGCGTAGCGCGCTGACGGCGTCGGGGAGACGCTCGTCCTCGCAGAGCGGACCCCGCGGCGCGTACGCGACGGACAGGGACGGCGCGACGCGTTTGCGAAGCACCTGGACGCAGCCCCGGCGGCCGCCGTCATCCTCGAGGACGAAACGCTCGGCGCGCCACCCCGTCGCTGCCTTGACCTGCGCCCAGCCGGTCGACTGGAGAAGATGCGGTCGTGCTGTCTCCCGCACCAGCCGATCCCAGTAGCGCTCCTCGTTCTCCGTGACCGGCCGCGCCTTCACAGGCCCGGCCTCAGGCGGCGTCTTTCCCTGGGGCGGCCGTCGCGGGAAGCTCGCGTGCGGTGAAGGTGCACTCTGGGTACCGCTCGCAACCGTAGAACATCGAGCGGCCCCTGCCACGCCGGCGCACGAGCTCGCCCTTCCCGCATTCAGGGCAGACGACGCCGGTCTTCTGCTGCGTCTTCTTGATGTACTTGCAGTCGGGATAGCCCGTGCAGCCGACGAAGGGCCCGAACCGGCCGCGGCGCTTCGCGAGCGGCTTGCCGCAGTCTGGGCACATCTCGCCCTCAAGGATCTCGAGCTGCGGCTCCTTCTGACCTTCGAGCGGCTCGGAGTAATCGCAGGCGCCCGCCGGGAGCGGCTCGCCCTTCTTGCCCTTCTTGAAGCCGGTGCACGAGTAGAAGCGTCCGTAGCGCCCGAGCTTGATGATCACCGGACGTCCGCACTTGGGGCAGACGCGATCGGTGGCCTCCTCGGTCACGTCCGACTTCTTGATCGACTTGGTCTTCTCCTCGACAAGCTTGCTGAACGGCTCGAAGAAGTCGCGGACGACCGGGACCCACTCGACCTCGCCGTCGGCGATCTTGTCGAGGTCCTCCTCCATCCGCGCGGTGAAGCCGGTGTCGACGATGTCGGGAAAGTGTTCGCGCAGGAAATCCGTGACGACAAACCCAACGTCCTCGGGCATGAGCGCGCGGCCTTCCTTCCGCACGTACTTGCGGTCGACGAGGGTCGAGATCGTCGGCGCGTAGGTCGACGGCCTGCCGATCCCGTGCTCCTCGAGCGTCTTCACGAGCGACGCCTCGGTGAAGCGGGCGGGCGGCTGCGTGAAGTGCTGCGACGCGTCGAGACCGAGCAGCTTCAGCGCCTCGCCTGGTTGCACCTCGGGAAGCGGCGCGATCTCCTTCTCGGGCTCGTCACTCGATTCGAAGTACGCCCGGAGGAATCCATCGAAGAGGATGCGGCGTCCGTTCGCGCGCAGGAGGTATTGACCCGCCTCGACGTCGAGGCGCGTATTCTCGAACCGAGCGGCCGCCATCTGCGACGCGATCGTCCGTTGCCAGATGAGCGTGTACAGCTTGAGCTGGTCGGGCTTGAGGAAACGCTTGATGCGGTCCGGCGTCCGCGAGAGATCGGTCGGACGGATCGCCTCGTGCGCTTCCTGCGCGCCTTTCGAGCGCGTCTTGTAGTGCCGCGGCTTCTCGATCGCGTACGGCGCGCCGAATTCCTTCGTGATGACGTCCCGCGCTTGGTGGAGCGCGCCTTCGGCGACATGCAGCGAGTCGGTACGCATATAGGTGATAAGACCGACCGGCGCGCTCTCGCCGACCGCGATGCCTTCATACAGCTGCTGGGCGAGCACCATCGTGCGCTTCACCGAGTAGCCGAGCTTGCGCGACGCCTCCTGCTGTAGGGTCGAAGTGGTGAACGGCGGCGCGGCGTTGCGACCGCTCTCGCGCTTCTCGACGCTCTTGACGGCGTAATGGGCCTCCGCGAGGGCGGCCCGATGCTTGTCCGCCGTCTCTCCGTCATGGATCTCGAGCTTGTGACCCTTTTGCTGGATGACTTCGGCGCTGAATGTCTCGCCCGCGAGGTTCGCGAGCGCCGCCTCGAGCGTCCAGTACTCCTGCGGAGTGAACGCCTGGATCTCGCGCTCGCGGTCGACGATGAGCCGGAGCGCGACCGACTGAACCCGGCCGGCGGAAAGCCCGTAGCGGATCTTCTTCCAGAGGAGCGGGGACATCGTGTAGCCCACGAGACGGTCCACGACGCGGCGAGCCTGCTGCGCATTGACCAGGTCCTGATCGATCTCGCGGGGATGCTTGAATGCCTCCTCGATCGCTGCCGGGGTGATTTCGTGGAAAGTGACGCGGCGGAGCTTGGACTTCGGGACCTTGATGATGTCGGCGAGATGCCATGCGATCGCCTCGCCCTCGCGGTCGAGGTCGGTGGCCAGCCAGACGTGGCCCGCCGCCTTCGCCTCGCGGCGCAGGATCCGGGCGTGCTTCTCGGAGTCGTCCGGGACGATGTATTCGGGCACGAACGTCTTGAGGTTCACGCCCATCTTCGACTTCGGGAGGTCGCGGATATGGCCGAACGAGGCCTCGACCTTGTAGGCCGGACCGAGCATACGTTCTAGAGTTCGTGCCTTGGTCGGGCTCTCCACCACGACCAGATCTTTCGCCGTTTCGGCCAAAACTAGGTTCCTTTCACTTAGCGAAAGGCGCCCTCACGGGCGCCCCTCCTGTATCCACTCTAACGGGGCCGTCCACCGCAGCAGACAGGCAGACGACCCTACACGCCACGCGGGCCTCCGCTAGAGGAGATCGTCCCGCTCTTCCCGCCTGAGGCGGTCGACCACCGTTTTCACGTCCCCGGAGCGCTCTTTCGAGGTCACGAGAAGGGCGTCGGGGGTGTCCACGACGACAAGCCCTTCCACACCTATTAACGCAACCGTCTTCCCGGGCGCCCAGACGTAGTTGCCGTGAGCGTCCTCGGCGACCTGGTCGCCGGACGCCCAGTTGTCCGTCTTCTGGACGAGCTCGGCGAGGCGCGCCCACGAGCCGATGTCGTGCCAGCCGATCTCCGCCGGGACGACGGCCACGTTGGAGGCTTTCTCGATGATGCCGTAGTCGATCGTCGTCCGGTCGGTCTCCTCCCAGACCTCCCCGAGCACCGACTCGTATCGAGGGGAGCCGATCGCGTCGCGAAGGGCGTCGATGGCCTTCGCCGTCGCCGGTAGATGCTCCCCGTAGGCGCGCAGGACTTCCTCCACGCGCCAGACGAACATCCCCGCGTTCCAGTAATGGCCACCCGCGGCGACCATCCGTTCGGCCTGATCGCGTTTGGGCTTCTCCACGAAGCGCTTCACCGCGCGCACTTCCACCGGGCCCTCTACGTCGAGCTTGTCGCCCGCCTCGATGTAGCCGAACCCGGTGTCGGGAGCGGTCGGGGTGATACCGAGCGTGACCAGGTGGCCCCGCTCGGCGGCGGTGGTCGCCGCGATCAAGACCTTCCGGAGCTCCGCGCGCTTCTCCACGACGTGGTCGGAGGGCAGCACCGCCACGACCGCCTCCGGGTCGAACGCCGCGAGCGCGGCCATCGCGAGGCCGACGGCGGCCGCGTTGCCGCGGGGGTAGGGCTCGACCACGAGGTGATCGCTCCGGAGCTCGGGAAGCTGTTCGTGGATGAGCGCCCGATGCTCAGGCGGCGCGACGACGAAGATGCGTTCGGCGGGGACGGTCTCCGAGACGCGATCGACTGTGTCCTGCAGGAGCGTGCGGTCACCGAGGAGGTCGAGGAACTGCTTGGGACGCTCGCGTCGAGAGAGCGGCCAGAGTCGCGTTCCGGCGCCGCCGGAGAGAACGAGGACATAGAGGCGAGGCATGTTTCGCCGGAGGCTAGAGGCCGAAGTAATCGAGGTGCATCGCCGAACGCACCTCGTGAAGGGTCTTGCGCGCCTCGGCGCGGGCTCGCTCGCTCCCCTCCTCGATGATGCGGTCCACGCCCTTCGGATCGGCCGCGTATCGCGCTCGGCGCTCGCGGATCGGGCGAAGGAACTCCTCAACCGCGACGATGAGCTTCTCCTTCACCTCCACGTCGCGGACCTGGCCCTCTCGATACCGGCGCTTGAGGTCCTCGACCTCGGCCCTGTCTGGATTGAAGATGTCGTGGTAGACGAAGACCGGGTTCCCCTCGACTCGGCCGGGGTCGGTCGGGTGGATGCGGTTCGGGTCCGTGTACATCGACCTGATCTTCTTCTCGACGGTCTTGGGGTCGTCGGTCAGGAAGATGGCATTCCCGAGGCTCTTTCCCATCTTGCTCGCGCCGTCGATGCCCGGAAGCATGCCGCCCTCGGGAATGAGTGCCTCCGGGACCGGGAAGACTGGCCCGAAGAGCTCGTTGAAGCGCCGCGCCACCTCACGGGTCAGCTCGACGTGCGACTCCTGGTCGCGACCGACGGGGACGAGATCGCCTTTGACCATGAGGATGTCCGCGGCTTGCAGGATCGGATACCCGAGGAGCCCGTAAGTCGGAACCGCCAGGTTGTGGTCGCGCATCTGGTCCTTCAGCGTCGGGATGCGTTGCGCCCGGGGCACAGTGACGAGCATGGCGAAGTAGAGGAAGAGCTCTGTGACCTCGGGTATGAGCGACTGGAGATAGATCGTGCTCTTCTTGGGGTCGATTCCCACAGAGAGGTAGTCGGTGACGAGCTCGCGGATGTTCTGACCGATCTCTTCGAGGTCCGCGACCCGAGTCGTAAGCATGTGGTAATCGGCTATCAGGAAAAAGCTCTCGTACTCATCCTGCAGCTTCACCCGATTTGCGAGCGTGCCGTAGTAGTTCCCGAGGTGGAAGCTCTTTGCGGTCGGACGATCGCCCGTGAGGATGCGCTTCCGCGTCTTCTTCGCGGAAGTGGATGGCGCGGCGGTCGTGACTTCTGCGGTCATGGGAAATGCGATGGTACAGGCAGTACTCGCGCCAGCTCCTCGGCCACGAGCCGTCCGACTTCGTCTCTTTTCCCGACGAAGAAGTGATCGACGCCGCTCACAACGGCGATGCGCGCGTGCGGGATCGCTGCTCGCAGCTCGTCCGCGGTCCCGAATTGGTCGTTCTCGGCAGCGACGACGAACGTGCCGACGGGCACCTGGGGAAGCGCGCGCGGCGCGAAGTTCACATCCTTCGTGCCGACCCCCACGAGCGCGACCGCGTCGGCCGTCCCGCCGCGAGCGAGATACGCGAGGACCTGGAACGCGCCGAAGCTGTAGCCAACGAGACCGAGCGGCAGGGCCGGCGCGAACGACCGCGCGTGATCGACCGCCGCGGCGAGGTCCTCCGTCTCCGCGCGTCCACCGGTCCATTCGCCCTCGCTCTCCCCGACGCCGCGGAAGTTGAAGCGCAACGCGTACCAGCCGCGCTGCGCACAGGCGCGCGCGATCGCGGCGACGAGCGGGTTGCGCATCGTGCCGCCGTGTGTCGGCAGCGGATGCGCGATGACGACGATCGCGGTCGGCGCCACGTCGGGGATGCGGAGCGTGGCCTCCAGGCGGTCGTCGATCCTGACCGCTTCTTCGCGCATCGTGCGAGTCTGCGGGAACCCAGGCCTCGCGGCGGCTGTATAGCCTTGCGACAATGCGACTAATCGTGGGGCGCTGCCCCCCCGCCCCCGTCGTGTTCGTTCTGGCCGCGGTGGTCGCCTGCCAGGCCGGTTCTTCCCCCGCGCCCGCGCCGCCCGCCACGACGAGTCCGGCCGGCACGACTCCGTCGCCTGGCGCGAGCGTCGCGCCTTCCACGGCCGTGATGTTCCCTTCGCGCGAGGGCCGCTGCGCGATGCGCGTGAGCGAGAGCTTCACGCTCGCGAATGACCTGACGTGCCAGGGCGACGGCATGGTCATCGATGTCGACAACATCACCGTCGACCTGGGAGGTCACGCCCTCACCGGTCCGGGGATGGGACCCCAGACCTGGCCGCTGCCGCAGCTCGACAGCGTCGGCGTGCGGGTCGGCGGCCACACCGGCGTGACGATCCGGAACGGCAAGACCATCGGATTTTCGACCGGCATCTACTTCATCGATATGGAGTCGAGCACCATCGAGAACGTGACGACGCAACGTAATCGCTTCGGCTTCTACATCCACGCCTCGAAGAAGATCACGGTCAAAGCCTCCGACGTCGAGTTCAACATCTACGGTCTGCACCTGCAGAACTCCGACGATTCCCTCCTGCAGGGCAATCTGCTCGCGCGGCAGACCTACAACAGCCCCGGCGGGTACGGGCTCTACATGTATGCGAGCAAGGGCAACCGGGTGACCGACAACACGATCGACTCGAACATCAACTGGGGTATCTGGTTCAGCGACGCGAAGGAGAACGTGATCTTCCACAACAACGTGATCGGCAACAACCCGCAGGTCAGCGACAACACCGAGGGATCGAACATCTGGTACGACGCCCAGACGAAGGAAGGCAACTACTGGGCCGACTACAAGGGAAAAGACGCCGACGGCGACCACGTCGGCGATACGCCCTACCCCATCCTGGGGCCGGGGGGCATGGTCGATCCCTACCCCTTCGTCGAGAAGGACGGCTGGACCAAAAAGCGTCGCGCGACGATCGACCACTACGAGCCTGCGGCGCCGCGACAGCCGCGCGCCGTGACTATCGTTGCGCTCGCGGGCGGCGCGGTGAAGGCGATGCATCCCGATGCGAGCCAGCCGGGGGATCTGCTTGCGGGCGACTCCCGCAACGTCACCCAGATAGCGCTCGGGACCGATGAGCGGACGGTCTACTCGTACACGGACCGCTTCGTGGTGGCGCAGGACATCGTGACCGGCAACGCGACCACGAAACAGTCGTTGACCGTCAACGGGGTCGTAGCGGCGAACCGAGACGGGCACTCCCTGATGGTCGTGGGGCCGAGCGGCGTGGAGCAGATCGATCTACAGACGGGTCAGAACGAGTACTTTGCCTACCACGGGCAGCCGGAGGCGCTCGCCCCCAGCTACAAGCACAACCACGTCTTCGTCGCGACGCCGCGCGGAATCGATCTCCTGTACCTGAATCTCGGCGGCCGGACGCCCTATACGATCCCGCTCGACGGGCCGCCCGCGGCGATGGCCATGGCCGGCTCGGGCACTCGGATCTACGCGGCGATCGCCGGGATGAGGATCATCGACGTGGTCGACACCGAGCAGTACGCGGTCACAGACCGCATCACGATCGACGTGCAGGCGACATCCCTCGCGGTCTCGCCGCGCGAGGACATCCTGTACGTCGGCTCGGGCAACGGCGTCGAGGCGATCGCCATCCGCGAGAAAAAGCTCGCTTCGTCGGCCGCATTCCTCGGATCGGTCGCCGACCTCGCCGTGTCACCGAACGGAGACCAGCTCTATGTCGCCCTGGCGGGACTGACCCACGCCATCGCGGTGCTGGACGCGCCCCGCCTCCGTGTCGCTCATGTCATAGAGCTCGACAACGATCCAAGTCGCATCCTGGTAGCGAGCTACTAGCCCGCGCACCCGGCCTCGCGCCGGATGCGTTACTAACTAGAGCAAGTGGGTCGCACCGCAGCCGTCGACGAGGCACGCGAGCGTGCCCACCTGCTTATCCGGCTCGCGGCGATCGCGCTCGGCGGCACCCTTGTCCTCCTCGGCGGCGCGGGCGGGCTCTCTCTCGCGGCAGGCGTACTGCTTCTTTATCTGGCCGCCGCGTTGGTCCTCCGCTTCTTCCCGGCGGCGCGGCGGGTGGCGGCGCTCTCGCCGGCCGTCGACCTCGTCGCTATCACGGCTCTCGTCTTCGCGTTCCCGCTCGAGCTCGCGCCCTGGATCCTTTACGTATTCGCGATCGGCGCGGCCGCCCTTGGCTCGGGGCCGGTAGGCGCGGTCACCTCGACGGCGCTCGCGGTCGTGGGCTACGACGCGGCGCTCATCCTTCGTGGTGAGCAGGCGCGCGCGACCGATCTCTGGCCGGTCCAGGCACTGATCGCGATAGGACTCGTGACCGCGGAGATCGTTTGGGCCCTCCGGCGGCAGGACCTCGAGACCATCTGGTCGCGCGTGCACGCGCGGGCGCTCGGTGCCCTCAGCCGTCAGCGCGACCCGAGCGAGGTCCTGCGAACGCTCGTCACGGAGGTCGCGCATCTTCCCCGGGTTCGCGGGGCGTGGGCCTGGCGGCTCGGCACCGATCAGCGTCTGCGGACAAGCTTCACCGCCGGAGCGGCACCGGCTGGCGAGATCGTCGTGTCCGCCGAAGCCCTCCGCGCCCTGCGCTCGCCCGGCGGACTTGAACGAATCGTGCCGGACATGAGCGGACTTGCGATCCCGGTATCCACGGATCCGCCGATTACGATGGGCGTCGCCCTTGACGCGTCGAGTCCCGAGGAGCGGGCGACGACCGCGGGCGCGATCCACGACCTTGTCGGCGACGCCGGATCGTTGCTCGCCGCGGCGTTCGAGCGAGTCCGGCGTGAGGAGGAGGCGGCCTCGCTCGAGGCCACGGTGCGCGCGCTCGGGGTGATCGGCGCTGAGCGCGCCCAGGCGGCCGTGCTCGCGTCCTGCCTCCTCGAGGCGGGCACTCTGGTCGGTGGGCGAGCCACCATCTTCCGCCTCGCCGACGGGACCGTGATCGCCGGCGACCTGCCGGGTAGCGCGCTCCTCGAGCTGGCCCGCGACCGGCGGCTTCCGGCGATCGTTCCCGCCACATCATCCCCCGCCGTGGCGAACGTGCTCGAGCCCGGAGCGACGGTGGCGCTCGTCGGCCTCTCCGAGGGCCGGGTGCTCGCAACGATCGGCACGGTCGAGAGGCTCACCGCCCGGCTCCCACTCCTCGAGCGGATCGCGCACGGCGCACGAGATCGTCTGGCGCTGATCGCCGAGCGTGACGAGCTACAGCGAGCCGCCAAGGAGCTGGGGCGTGACGTCGAGAGTCTGGGCGGCGCGCTCCGGGCGAAAGAGGACGCGCTCGCGACGGCGGTGCACGAGCTCAAGAACCCGCTCACCGCGGTGCACGGCTACGCGACCCTCATGTCCCGAAACCTTCAGGCGGTGCAGGGGCAGCTCGCGCAGCTCGAACGCCTCATGGCGGACCTGCTCAGCACCGAGCAGCGCGTCGCGGGCGTAGAAGGTGCCGTCGACGCAGCGGCCGAGGCCAAAGAGGCGATCGCCCGGGCGCGCGTCCGCGGAGCCACGATCGACCTCGACGCTCCGGCCGAGTCGGTCCGGCTCGCGATCGGCCATGCGCGTTTCGCGCAGCTCCTCGACAACCTGCTCGCAAACGCTCTCAAGTACTCATCGCCCGCGCAGCCGATCGTGGTCCGCGTGAACGCCGGTGAGGGCGAGGGCAAGGTGAGCGTCACCGACCGCGGGGTCGGCATCCCGAACGAGCACCTCGCTAGGATCTTCGATCGCTTCTATCGCGTCGGCGGCGCGTCCGAAGCGGTCGCGGGTCAGGGCCTCGGCCTCTCGATCTGCAAGGAGATCGTCGCGGCCCATGGTGGCCGCATCTGGGCGGAGAGCGAAGGACCCGGCCGCGGCAGCACATTCACCTTCACGCTGCCGCTCGCGTTGCGCACGCCCGCGGCTTAGTCAGCCGCCAGGTACTTCTCGAAGAAGGCGACCACCTTCGGCCACGCGTCGGCACGGTTCTTCGCCTTGGCGAGCCCATGCCCCTCATCCGGATAGCGGAGGTAATCAACGACGCGGCCGCGTGAGCGGAGCGTCGCGACGATCTGCTCTGCCTCTTCCACCGGCACGCGCGGGTCGTTCGCGCCGTGAATGACCATGAGCGGCGTGCGGATGCGGTCGACGAAGTTGAGCGGCGAGATCGACTCGAGGAAGTCCGCGTCCTTCACTGGATCGCCGTACTCCGCCGCGCGGAGCGGGCGGCGCCACGAAGCCGTTTTCGCAAAAAACGTCTGCCACGAGGCAATGCCGACAATATCGACCGCGGCTGCCCAATTTCGCTCCGGACAGAACGTGATCGCTGCGAGGGTCATGAAGCCGCCGTACGAGCCGCCGATGACGCCGATACGGTTCGCCGGCGCGATGCCCGCCTCGGCGAGCCAGGCCGCGCCGGCATCGAGGTCTTTCACCGAGTCCATCCGCAACCGCACGTCGTCGAGCGACATATATGCGCGGCCGTAGCCCGCCGAGCCGCGGACGTTCGGCTGCAGCACGTTGAAGCCCGCCGCGACGAGCGCAACGGTGAGTGGGTTCCAGAGCGGACGGGCCTGGCCTTCGGGGCCGCCGTGCACCTGGACGACGGTCGGTCGCGGCCCGCTCCGAGCACCGCGCGGTCGCAGCAAGAATCCCGGGATCGTCCGCTCGTCGAACGAACGCCACGACACAAGCTCCTCTTCGGGCAGCCCCTCCGGCAAGAGACCCGCCATCTGCGGCGGCACGACGAGTCTCGCCAGCCGTCCCGGTTGTGCGACGTAAACGGCGGACGGCGCGTCGTACCGGGCCCACGCCAGCGCGATGGTCCCGTCGGGAGCGAGCGTCAGGCTGTTGCCGATGAGATCCGTCGCCAGATCGCCGGGCGGAAGACCCCCGAGGACCGAGTCCTTGCCCTCGCTGACCAGGTGCACCTCGCTGTGGCCGTCGAGATTGAGCGCGTACGCGTAGCGTGGCCCGGCGACATCCAGATCGTCGACGACCGAATCGGGCGTCACTGCGTACGCAAATGACCCGTCCAGACCGACGCGCGCGATCGCCGGCTTATCGCGCCCGCGGTCGGAGAGGACCAGGACACCTCCGTCGTACGCATGCGCCTCCACGTGCATCGCGGCGGGACTGTCCGGCGTCAGCCGCCGCGCCGACCCATCACGTTCGAGCAGGGTGAGGTGGTTCTCGTCGCTTCGCGACCGGTTCGTCGTGACAACCACGCGACCGTCCGGCAGCGCGGTGGCCCGAAAACCCGTGCCGTCGTGACGAAAGAGAAGCCTGGGTGTACTCCCATCCAGGGGGATCTCGTGAAGATCGAAGTAGCGCTCGTCCCTGAGGTTCGCGAACGCGAGGACCGCCCGGCTATCCGGCGTCCAGTCCACGACGTGATGGATCCGATCCCGTCGGTTCGTGAGAGGGCGCGCCTCGCTCCCATCGGCGCGCATGACCCAGACGACCCAGCGCTCGTCGCCGCCCTCATCCGCGCCGTACGCGACGTGCGTGCCGTTCGGCGAGACCCGGTACGCGCCGACGCGGTCGGACTCGTACGAAAGGCGCACTGGCGCGCCGCCGGCGGCGGGGACGCTCCACAGCTGAATCGTGCCGGTGAGGTCGCTTACGTAGTAGAGGGTCGTCCCGTCGGGCGAGAGGGCGAGGCGCGACGCGCCGCGCGCGTCGAGAATCCGTGTCAAAGAAGGGGGCAGGGCCCGAGTGTGGCACGGGTGGGTGGAGAATGTACCGCGGTGGGTGGTCGCGTCCTCGCCGCGGTCGCGGTTCTGGCGCTACTCGCCTGCGGGTGCGCGCCCGGAGGCGGGATTGCGGGTGCACCGACCCCCTCTGCGGCAGCGCCCGCGATCAGCGAGACGGTCATCCAATCCGGCCTCGTCGTACCGTGGGATGTCGCGGTCGCGGACGATGGCCGCATGTTCGTCACCGAACGGCCCGGAACGATCAGCGTGTTCGAGAGCACCGCGAAGATGGCCAAGCGGATCGCGACGGCGCAGGTCGCCGGCGTTAGGGCGATGGGTGAAGCCGGACTCCTCGGCCTCGCGCTCGATCCCGACTTCGCGAGCAACGCGCTGCTCTACGTGTGCGCCTCGCGGACCGACCAGGGCGACTGGCGGAACCAGATCCTTCGCTATCGTCTGGCTGGGACCACGCTCACGCTCGACGGCGTCGTGATGCGCATCGGCATCGCGGCCGCCGGGGTCCACGACTCCTGCCGCCTGCGATTCGGTCCGGATCGCAAGCTCTGGATCGCGACCGGCGATGCCGGTCAGGGAGCGCTCGCGCAGGACGCCACGTCTTTCAACGGAAAGGTCCTGCGGATCAACGTCGATGGATCGGTGCCGTACGACAACCCGACGCTCCGTGGACAGGCCGCGCCAGGACCGGTGTACGCGGTCGGCTTACGGAATCCGGGTGGGCTCGCGTTCCAACCCGGGACCGGCGCGTGCTACGTGGTCGACGCCGGCGATCAGATGCAGGACGAGATCGATCTCGTGACCGCGGGTGCGAATTTCGGCTGGCCGACCGCGCTTGGCCCGGGCGGCTCGCTCCGAGGATTCAGCGACCCAGCGTGGAGCTCGGGCACTGTGAGCTACGCGGTGGCGGGCGCAGCATTCCTGTCCGGCGCCGGTTGGGGCGCATGGGACGACTCGCTCGTCGTTGCTACGTTGAAAGAGCAGGACGTCCGGCGCTTTTCTGTCGAGGCGGGGCAGGTGCTCGCTCGCGACGTGCTCTTCGACCAGAAGTACGGTCGGCTGCGCAGCGCGACGAGCGCCCCGGACGGCGCCCTCATCCTCACGACGAGCAACGGGAATGGCGACCGGATCATTCGGGTGGTGCCCGCGCGCTAACGCCGCACGTGAACCGATGGGTTAGCTACCACGCCGTTCACTGGGGTGAGGTCGCCGCCCGAGGTCTGGGGATCCGCGCGATGTCGCCGGCCCGCGCGCTTCGCGACCGAAGACGGTAGAGCCGCGCAGTTATCCACAACGGCGAGACGAAGCGAATACTGGCCGTTCAGTGTGCGCCGGCACGGGCGGAGGCGCCCGCGCCGAGCGAGGGGGAGTTTGGGTATGGACGCGGTTGCTCGCGATTCCGCGAAGAAGTCAGGAAAGGAGGACGGACCACAGGTCGGCATCAGCCGCCGGACAGTACTCGCCGGGGTAGGTGCCGGCGCCGTCAGCATCGCCGGCGCGGCGCTCACGGGAAAGTCCGCCGCTGCCGCGTCGGTGATCAAGTCCGGGGTGGGGCGGGTCGCGGCTGACCCCGGCGATAAGCACGAGCCGAAGGACATGAAGCTCGTCGGCTTTAATGACCTTCAGAGCCGCTCGACATACCAGCCCGTGGTCCATCGCTATTCAGGGGACCGGTACATCCTCTTCGCCGGCCATCACGCGCTGGGAAACGACCCGGTGACCGGGGCACGTCTGCCGTCGTTCAATCCGCTAACCGGTGTGAACGAGTTGAACGGCACGTCGATCGTCGACGTCACCGACCCTAAGAAACCGAAATATCTCTTCCATCTCCCGGTCGACAACGGCGCCGACGGCGGCGCGCAGATGAACCGCGTGAATGACGGCAGCGCGGCCCTCGGCACGCCCGGCAAGGTGTACCTGCTGCGCGCGTACGCGAACTCCGCGCACGAGGTCTGGGACGTCACCGACCCGAGCCATCCCACTGGCGTCCGCACAGTCCCAGGCGGGAACCCGGTCGTCGCGGGCCTGACCGGTACCCACAAGAACTGGTGGGAACCCGAGACGGGCATCGCTTACCTCGTCGGAAGGCGCGCCACGGACACGGCGGCGGGCTGGAGGGCGGGCAACCACATCATGATCTTCAATATGAGTAACCCGGCGAGCCCGGTGTTCATCCGCGACTGGGCACTGGACGGGCAGCAGCCGGGCGGCGTGATCCCACCCCACTTCAGTACGGTACCGGCGATCCACGGGCCCATCTCGACGGGTCCGGCCGGCAACCGGGTGTACTTCGCATACGGCGTGGGCTCGAACGGCGTCATGCAGATCGTCGATCGCAGCTTGCTCCTCAGCACAAGTCCGATCGACTACAAGACCGCGGAGCTCGGGCGGCTCATCATGAACCCTGACAACGGCGCGCACACCAGCTGGCCCCTCGGCAAGATGACCGTCCCGGACTTCGTGACCGACACCGGGAATGACACACCGAGCAGGACGATGCGCGACATCGTGGTGGTGGTCTCCGAGGCAGGGGGGGCCTTCGGCGACGAGTTCCGTCACCTGACCTTCATGGTGGATGTCACCAATGAGGGCAGGCCGCAGTCGATCTCCACCTTCGAGGTGCTGTCGTCAGCCGGAGGTAAGGACGGCAACAACTTCATCGATCGCGGCGGCCGCTTCGGTCCGCATGCGACAAACGAGGAGTTCGGGCCGCCGTTCTACAAGAAGGTTGTCTTCGTCTCGTACTTCAACGCCGGCGTGCGAGCCATCGACGTCCGCGATCCCTACAACCCGACGGAGGTGGCCTCCTTCGTCCCAAAGACAACCCGCGCCACCGACCTGCGCTGTGGCACGCTGAGAGGCGTTCCCAACGTCTGCCGGCAGGTCATCCAGACAAACAACGTCGCGACCGACGACCGCGGCTTCGTCTACATCGTTGATCGCGCCGACACGGGGTTGCACATCCTCGAGCTCGAGGGCGAGGCCAAGAAGATCATCGGGTGACCCGCGCGCGACCAAGGAGAGGGGCCGCGGCGCCCCTCTCTTCTCGCGCGGCGATCAGGTGTCCTCGACCCGCGCAGCTGAGGGCCGGCGATCGACGCATGGCTCGATCGGAATGAGCGGCGATCGTACGCACTCTCCGCCTGCTACCGGCGCGCGACGCGCCCGCCGGGGGCGACTACAGCCGAATGCTCCTGCGCGAGCAGTTCGAGGAAGACGAGCCGCGCGTGTAGCCGTTCGCGTGCATGCGTCGTAGGGAAGCGCGATGCGGACGAAAGGACGGTGCCGGAGCGACTGAATCGGAACCCCTAGCTGAAAGGGGCCTGATCCCCAGTCAGCGCCAACGCCACGGCCGGCGAAACCCGATTGCCTCGCAATTCCAAATGTCTCCTTCGGGGCAGGCGTCTATTTCTGCGGAAAGTCAGCTGCCCAAGTTGTTCAACACCGAGCCGGGGGGGTGGCCCGCCCCCTGCTTCTCCGAGGTCATAAAGGCTCCGCGGTCACCTCATGGAAGACTCGCTCCGTCTCTGGAGATGGCGCGACTGCGGCCACGTCCCGAAGCGTCTGCCGGCAGCGTTCCATCACCCGAAAGGCCTCACCCCGGTCACCGTTCGCAGCGAGGGCACGCATGAGCAGGCGGTATCCCGACTCACGAAGCGGATCGAGCTCGACGAGTTGACGCGCGGATGCTGCCGCGTCCTCCGGTCGGCCGCGCTCGAGGTCAGCCGATGTGAGCAGCTCGAAGGCGCGATGGGTCCCTTCGAGGAGCAGACGGCGCTGCCCGATGATCCACGGCGCCTCGTCGCCCGCGAGAAAGCCTCTCCGGCAGATCTCGAGTGCGACTCTTGCTTCGGTCCAGGTGCGTGCGAGCTCAGACTTTCGCGACGCCAGCTCAGCCTCGTGAAGCGCGGCGCGAGCCCGCTCGTGGTCCACGAAGGTTCCGGCGGGGGTCTCGAGCATGTACCTGCCGGTCGCATGTTGAATCTGAAGGGCCGGCGCCTCCTGCGTGATCGGACGCAGCGCCGCGCGAATCCTGCTTGCCAGGGCACTGAGGGCTTCGTCCCAGGCATCCGGAAGGTCATCGGACCAGACCGCCGCGGCCAGTTCGTCGCGTCCGACCGGCCGTGAGCGGTTGAGAACGAGATACGTCCACAGGCGGTGGCCCTGCCGGCCGGCGAGCTCGGCCTCCCCAACGTGCTTCCCACCGAGCACCACTGCCAGCCGGCCGCAGATCTGGAATCGCAGCCCGTATTCCCCACTAGTAGGCCTACCCAGGTCGTTCACCTTCGGAGCCAAGGTGGCTGCAAGGTTAAGCCGGGGGCATCGGTCGTAGGGTCGTGGCGCCGCCGGGCGGCCAACCGCCGGCGAGTTCGAGAGGGAGGGCAACATGAGCGCGAAGGGAGTGATCGCCGTGAAGAAGCTGGTGCGCTGCTCATGCGGTCTGGAGTTCCGCGCTCCATCCGTCGGGGCGACGACCGACGCGGAGAAGCATCTCATCCAAGCGGTCAAGCGGCACGCGAAGGACGCGCACGATCTCGACTTCGGCGAGGAGCAGGTCGTCGCGATGATGGAGATCGAGCCGTGATCCGTTCATCGATCCTGGTCGCGTCCATCGTTCTCGCGGCGTGCGGAGGAGCGGCCACGCCGAACCCACCGACGCCGCCCTCGGCCTCGCCCGCGCGGACGATCGTCCCGCTCGCGTTCACCCCGGCAAGCTCGCAGCCGCTGGAGCTGCAGTGGACGAAGGCACCCGCCGCCTATCCGCCGGGCGCCGACATCTCGGTGCTCGAGGGTGACACCACGAAGCCCGGGCCGTACACGCTCCGACTCCGCTTTCCGGATGGGTACACGCTGCCGCCGCATGCGCATCCGAACGACGAGCATCTCACCGTCATCCAAGGCACGTTCGTGATCGGGATGGGCCGGTCGGCGAGCCGCGAGGCCGCGAAGGACCTTCCGGTCGGCTCGTTCTTGCTCATTCCGAACCGGACCGATCACTACGCGTGGGCGAGTGGCGAGACGATCGTCCAGCTGCACGGCGTCGGGCCCGGAGGCCTCCTGTACGTCAATCCCGCGGACGATCCGCGCAACAAATAGGGGGCTGCCGAAATGAACGCCGAGGGCGCCGCCTCCAAGACCACACAGAGGTGGTACGTCTGCCACTTCGGCACCCGGTCGCCGGTTATCTGGAAGGCGACAGGCCGTCGGCAACGCGGGTCGGTCCGAGTATCGCTGCAGATCTGCGGCGCGGTCGTCGACGCTCGAATTAGCGTGCCGCTAGCGTCGTGCTAGGCGGCCATCGGCCGCCGAGCCGATCCGTCCCTCAATCAGCAGACGCGCGACGATCGCCGCGAGCGCCGTCGCGCTGAGGCCCAGCTGACGCGCGAGCGCGTCGGGATCGGACGGTGATCCCGCGAGCGCGTCGAGCACCCGCGCATCGTCGTCCGGGTCAGCACCAGCCCGGGTCGCTGTCGAGACTCCGAGCGCGGCGAGCAGCATCGGCGCTCCGGTAAGCGCCCGCGCCGCCACGAGCGCGATGAGCTCGTTCGCGCCCGCCGAGGCGGACGAGCCGATCGGTCCGGGGACCGCGTAGAGGGGACGCCGCAGCTTCCGCGCTTCATCCGCGGTGATCAGCGCGCCCGAGCCGATCGGCGCCTCGACCACGACGGTGACCTCACCGAGCGCTGCGATCGTCGCGTCCCGCTGGGCGAAGGTCCATCTCCGCGCCGGTGCGGACGGCGGGAACTCGGAGACGAGCGCGCCGCTCAGGCGAATCGCATGCGCCAAGCGATGTCGCCGACCGCGCGCCTCCGCCAAGTACGACGCGACGCCCGCGGCGAGCACCGCGATCGTCAGGCCGCGCGCGTCGAGCGCCGCCTCGTGAGCGGTGCCATCCACCCCCTGAGCCAGACCGGAGACGACCACGATCCCCGCGCCCGCGATAGCGCTGGCGAGCTCGCGAGCGACGCGCGCGCCATACGGCGTCATGCGGCGCGTACCCACGATGCTGATCGCACGCCGCGTCAGGGTCGCGACGTCGCCGTCGACCCACAACGGATCCGGCGGATCCCGAAGATCGAGGAGACCTCGCGGGTAACGTGCGTCCGTGACCGAGATCGGGATCACGGGTCGGAGCGCAGGAGAAGCGCCAGCGAGACGTCGTCGGCGCGCAGCCCCTCGCTGCCCGCAAGGTCGGCCGCAGTCCGCGCGACTCGCAGGACGCGGTGATACCCGCGGGCCGACAGCCGACGTGTTCGCACCGCACCACCGAGCAACGCCTCGGTCTCCGCGTCGACGCGACAGAAGCGCTTGACCTCGGCCACGGTCAGGTCTGCGTTCACGCGCTGCGAGGTCCCGGACAGGCGGGCGCGCATGCGCTCACGCGCCGCCAGGACGCGATCGCGCACCACGGCGGAGAACTCGCGCCCCTCATCGCGAAGCCGCTCGTATGCAACCCGCGGAACGTGAACGCGCAGATCGATGCGATCGACAAGGGGGCCCGAAAGCCGACCGCGATAACGCTCGATCTGGTCAGGCAGGCATCTGCACTCGCGCTCGCCGTCCCCCCAAAAGCCACACGGACACGGATTCATCGCCGCGACTAGGACGAACCGGGCCGGATAGGTCGCGGCGCCACCCGCGCGCGAGATCGTGACCGAACGTTCCTCGAGAGGTTCGCGGAGCGTGTCCAGGACGGACGGCGAGAACTCGGCGACCTCGTCCAGGAACAGCGAGCCGCAATGCGCGAGGCTCACCTCTCCCGGGCGCGGAGGCGAGCCGCCGCCCACGAGGGCGAGATGCGATGCGGTGTGGTGCGGCGCGCGGAAGGGCCGGGCCGTGAGAATGGGATGACGAGGATCAGCGAGCCCCGCGACGCTGTGGATCGCGCTCGCCGCGATGGCCTCCTCGTCGTCGAGCGGCGGGAGGATCGACGGGAGCGCTCGCGCCAGCATCGTCTTTCCGGTACCGGGCGGACCGACGAAGAGCAGGTTGTGCCCTCCTGCCGCCGCGATCTCGAGCGCACGCTTCGGTGTCTCCTGCCCCGCGATATCCGCAAGGTCGACCTCATGCCGCGGCTCCCCAGCTCGCGGCGGTACGGCGCACGGCGGCACGCGGACGCGCCCGTCGAGGTGGTCGACGACGTCGCGCAGCGAACCGAAGCCATACGCTGCGACGCCGCAGGCGGCCGCCTCGCCCGCGTTGTCGGTCGCGACGACGACCGCGCGGATCCCGCGCGCCGCGGCGTGGCGAACTCGCGGCATCGCTCCGCGCACCGGGCGCAAAGCGCCGTCGAGAGCGAGCTCGCCGAAGCACAGGACGTCGAGCTTGCTCTGTAGCTGGCCGCTCGCGCGCAGGATCCCCAGAGCGATGGCCAGATCGAAGCCGGTCCCCTCCTTGCGGCGCTCCGCCGGAGCGAGGTTCACCGTCACGCGGCGGAGTGGGAACTCGTAGCCCGAGTTGCGCACCGCCGCGCGGACGCGCTCGCGTGCCTCCTGCACGGTGGCGTCTGGCAGCCCCACCACGACGAATGCCGGGAGACCGTTCGCGACGTCGACCTCGACTGTGACGAGGGCGGTCTCGAGACCCCAGAGCGCGCATGCGGTCACGCGCGCGACAGAGCGCGCGGCCCCGGGCGCATCCGGCGCTCTAATCGCGATGCGCGCAGCCTGTGCGAGATCGCTCGCGCGACAGATGGGACTAGCGGTCGGTACCGCGGTCCCATCGGTCAAACTACGCGGTGTTGAGCTTGCGGGTGGCGCTCGCGCTGTTCGGGCTCGCGCTCCTCACGCGGCTTCCGTTCGCGACCACGAACCTTTACGCGCCCGACTCCGTGCTCTATGCGCGCGCGATCCTGTTATTCGATCCGCTCGACCAGCGTCCGCAGCCTCCGGGCTACCTCTGGTACGTCCTTCTGATTCGCATGCTCGACCTCGTCACGAACGATCCAAATCGCGCGATGACGATCGCGAGCGCCTTTGCCGGGGCGGCCACCGTCGGCCTCGTCTATCTCCTGGCCGCGCGCCTGTATGACGAGCGGACCGCCCGCGTCTCGGCGGTCTTCGTTCTCACCGCCGTCACCTTCTGGGCGTACGGCGGGGTCGCCTACCCGTACACACTCCTCGCCGCACTCTCTGCGGTCTGCGCGCTGCTGTTCTGGCGCGCGCTCGATCCCAGCGCATCGCGCGTCCGCCGCGGGATGCGGCTCATCGCCGCCTCCGCTGCGTGGGGCATCGCTATCGGCTTTCGATCGGACCTCGCGATATTCCTTGCGCCGCTCTGGCTTCTCGCCGCCGCGCGCGCGACGATCCTGACCGCGGGAATCTCCGCCGTGTGCGTGGCGGCCCTCGTCGGTGGCTGGACCTTCGCCAGCGCGTCCGCGGACGGCGGCCTCTCCCGATTCCTCGAAGCGGTCCGCGTCCAGAGCCAGTTCGTGGAAGATCGCTACAGCATCTTTGGTAACGGACCGCTCGCCATCTACCGGAACGGCTACGAGCTCGCGAGGTTCCTGGGACGCGCCCTGTATTTCCTTATCCCGCTCGCGGTCGTGACGATCCTCTCGGCCGACACGCGGCGTGTCGAGCTACGCGACCGCTGGCGCACCATGTTCGTGACACTCTGGACGTTCGCGCCGCTTCCCTTTTACCTCTTCATCCACGTCGGCGAGTACGGCTACGTCTTCAGCATGCTGCCCGGACTCGCCATCCTCGCGGCCCGCGGCGCGATCGGGCTGGCGAAGGGGCTCCGCATGCCGCGCACGTTCCCCTGGATCGTGGCCGCGGTTGCTGTCGGGAACGCGGCCATCTTCCTGCTGAGCGATACGCCGATCTCGGCACGCGACATCGCCCGACATGACCGCGGCATCGACGAGAAAGCGGCGTTTGTTCTGTCCACGCTTGCGAAGGAGACGACCGTGGTGGTCACGGCATACGACGCGGTGCTCGTCGACAACTACCTGGGCGGCGCGTACGCCGTCCTCGCCTACGACCCCGCGGCGACGCCGTCCTTCACGCGATCGCTCACCTGCCCCGAGGTCGCGGCGCAACGTCCCTGCGCCGGAGCGGAAGTGGACGTCGTGCTCTGGGACGACCTGCTCCGCGCGGAAGGCCCGGGCTGGATGTCACGCTCGATGCCGCATGGCGCGAGGCTCCGGATCGAGCACGCGCCGCGGACGTCGTCGTTACGAGTGAGCGAGGGCCTCGGCGCCCAGATCGTCCCGTAAGAGGGCGCCGAGCCGGCGGCCGACGAGCCAGCTCGCCGCCGCAAGCGCTGCGCCGAGGACCGCGGCGAGGATCGGCCATATCGAGAGCCACGGCCGGGCGACCGTCTGCGCGTAGTACTGGAAGAAGAGCGTCGACGCTCGTGGGTCCGGGCCACCGGAGGCGAGGCCCGTCGGCACCGGAGCCGGAAAGAGCACGACGCGCACGAGCTCGGCCGCGACGAAGACAGTGCTGAAGGCCAGACCCAGCACGAGCGGGTGAGACCAGGGACGGCCTCGCGCGCGCAGGACGTCGATCGCGACGGCGCCCGCGACGATCAACGGGGGAAAGGCCGGCGCGAGCCAGCCGCTGCCGTCCAGCACGAGGTAGGTCGCAAGGGCGGTGATCGTGTACGTCGCGGCCACGATGGTCGCGCCCCAAGTCCCGCCGATCAAAGTGGCGCCGGCCGCGAGTGCGGCCGGGATGAGGAGAGCCACGAGCAGCGGGTAGAAGAAGGCCTCGCGGGTAGTCGCGGTGATGTAGTAGAAGTTCATCCCGAACACCAGCACACCGCAGACGTTCGCGAGCATGACGGCGCGGAGGACGCGCCGGACCCAGTCCGGGATTCCGAATGTCCCGGGCGCGAAGGCGCTGGACCACCCCAGGAACGCGACGGTCGACCCGACCACACCGGCGAGGTGCGGTGGGCTCCAGATGTCGACATCACGGCCGAAGGTGCGATGCCAGTAATCGTCGGCCGGAGCCGAGAGGATGACCGTGAGCGCGCCGAGCCCCACGAGCGCGAGGCCGAGCTCCGCGCGGAAGGGTCCGATCTGCATCTCGCGGCCGCGCACCGGACGGCCGGCCATCGCGGTCACGGTGGCGATGAGGGCGGCGACGCCCCAGAGGATCACGCCGCCGTACAGGAACAGGTGCGGGAAGCTCCAGAACGTGTCCCGTCCCACGACCCGATGCCACGAGACGTCCCACGCCGCGCCGAACCAGCTGAGAAATACCCCCGCGACGCCGATGACGAGGGGCACCGTCGTCCCCAGACCGGAGAGCCCGGCGCGCCGGAGCGGCAGCGCGATCGTCGCCATACCGACCCGATTCTACGGACCGGTCTCCAGCAGCTCGACCCGGGTGCCCTCCTCGCCAACGGTCAGAGCGGCAATGACGATCCTCCATCGCGCATGGCGCTGCCCGCGCAGCGCGAGCCAGCCCGCACCGAGCCGCGCGATGCGCCCCAGCTTGCGCCGGTCGACCGCCTCCGCGGCCGCGACGAACGATCCGGCCCGGCGCGTTTTCACCTCGACGAAGACGTAGCCATCGCGGTCGCGGCAGATGAGATCGATCTCCCCGAAGCGGGTTCGTTCGTTACGGGCGACGATGCGTAGTCCGCGACGCACCAGCTCGGCCTCCGCTGCACGCTCGCCGGCGAGTCCCAGGGCGCGGCGATCCACGCCATGGAGATCGGCGCGCTATTGCGAGGGCGTCACCCGAATGATCCTGTCGGAGCCGTTGTCCGTCGTGAGGTAAAGCGATCCGTCCGGGCCCTGCACGGCCGCGCGGAGGCGACCGTAGGTTCCGTTGAAGAGGATGCCCGCGGTCTTGAACGTCCCGTCGGGCTGCTGCTCGAGCCGCAGGAGCATGGTGCCCGCGAGCGCCGCCAGGAACAGATCCCCATCCCAGGCTCCCCACGATGCGCCGCTCACGAACGTGTTCCCGCTGGTCGCGACGTACGGGTTGTCGAGCGACTGCCACACCGGTTTCGTGAAGCCGGGGCCGGCACCATTCGGCCACG
>Ga0209056_10000948_pt1 | contig 32037 bp, 30 predicted proteins | sample GraSoiAngelo_114_FD_185876 | JGI IMG/M metagenome (GOLD analysis project Ga0209056, IMG submission 185876) | Grasslands soil microbial communities from the Angelo Coastal Reserve, California, USA - 14_0903_13_40cm (SPAdes) (version 2) | ecosystem: Environmental > Terrestrial > Soil > Grasslands... | reverse complement strand
TCGCCGGCAACGACGACGCGATTCGCGCGATTCGCGTGATTCTGCAGAAGCTGGTGGATGCCATTGTTTCCGCAAGCAGCGAAGCGCGCATCCGCGAGCGGGTGGCAATGGCCGGCGTTTCGGCGTGAGCGGAAGAAAACGTTCAACGCCCAACGTCGGACGCCAACGCTCAATGAAAGCAACAGCAGAAATCGATCCAAAACTGGTTAAGCAACTCCGCGAAAAAACGAACGCGGGTTTCATGGACTGCAAGCGCGCTCTGGTCGAGAGCGGCGGTGATCTGGAGAAAGCCGAAACGATTTTGCGGACCAAAGGCATCGCCACCGCAGCGAAAAAGGCCACGCGGGCGACAAAGGAAGGCATCGTGGCGTCCTACATTCATCTGCAGGGGAAAGTCGGCGTGCTCGTCGAAGTGAATTGCGAGACCGATTTCGTGGCGAGGAACGAGAACTTCCGAGAGTTCGTCAAAGACATCACCCTGCATATCGCCGCGGCGCATCCGCTTTACGTCAGCCGCGCGGACGTTCCGGGAAATCTGATCGAAGCCGAGCGCGAGATTTACAAGGTCCAGGTGAAAGACAAACCGGCCCACGTCGCAGACAAAATTATCGAAGGAAAGCTCGAGAAATTCTACAGCACCGTTTGCCTGCTCGAACAGGGTTTCATTAAAAATCCCGATGTGACCATCGGCGATTTGCTCAATGCGAAGATTGCGGAGCTGGGCGAAAACATTGTCATTCGTCGCTTCGTCCGCTACCTCGTCGGCGAGCCGCTGCCCAGCGAAGGATAGCGGTGATGCCGTACTAGTTACTCGCTGCCGCTCGCTCTTCTTTCAACGCGGCGGAAGTGGACGAGGCGCCGGCGTCGGACGCGCCCGCGGTGTTGGAGTAAGTCTCGGAGTTGGACTTGGGCTAGGCACGGCGAAGGCATACACTCTATTGTCTCCGGCGACATAGATGCGCCCGCGAGCCACAATGCCGGTGGTGCTATAATAATGTGTTCCCGCCATCAGGTCATTTGGCCCGCCGCCATCGTAAACAACGGCTCCAGTGTCGCCATCATAACCATGTAACCGCTGGTCCCCTGCCGTAATGTGATCCTCTGTGCCGACCACCCATACAATCATGTTATTCGTGCCATCAGTGGAGGTGACAAAAGGAGAACCACAACCGCCGGCATCCCGGGTCACATCCCAACCGCTGGCGATCGTCGGCGGATTGGTCGCAGTAATGCGCCAAGCGGACAGGACGGTGTTGCCATCGTTGTTCGCGCGTAGCGCGAGATAGGTGCTCTGTTTGGTCCGATAGGTGACCGCTGCCTGAATGATAGTAGCGCTGGCAACCACAGATACGGCTATGGGCGCACTGATCCCGCCGAGGTTGTCTCGATTAAGCAGATACATATTGAGATCCTTACTCAAGGCGACCACCAAGTGCGAAGGCGTTGCACCGGGCACGTCCACCAGCAATGGGCCCGAGCTGCCCAGATCGAAGTCGAGACTGTCCAGAGTGAGCCAGTTTTCGGGCACCCAATAATCGGCGGGCGAGCCGCTAAAGATCGGACCGGGTTGGAAGCGAATCACTGCTTCTCCACCTTCCCAATCTGGGGGACTGAACGTGTTACCAGTGGTAACAAACGGGTTCTTCCCGTCGCTAGCGATGCCGCCGACTCCCCAAATGGCGCCACCGTGGGTGTCGGTGGCCGCGGCCCATGCTGTTACGCTGGCCGGATTGTCTATTGGTACGCCTACGAGCCAGCCGTGAAAAGGACTGCAATCCGCCATACTGCCGTAGCCGACGTAAAGAATGTTGCCCACGATGCCGAGTGCCGGTCGTTGCTGTTGGATGGACGGATCAAAGTGTATGCCGTTATATGTAGCTGTCGCTTCAACGTCCACGGGCCAGCCGGGGTTGATGTCGCCTGTGTCCACATTCAGGGAAAGGATGAGGTGTTTCTTGGTCGTGCCGCCGTCGGGCGTGATCATTGCGTCCAAAAAGAGCGCGCGTGAAGGGAGATCGACAACGGGGGTGCCAGTGACGCCCATGGGATCCAATTTGGTGCACACAAGATCATCTGCCGACACCGGCTCGCCCACATTTCGTTGCCAGATAATCGTGCCATTGCCAGCATCGAGCGCGTACACATTATTCGATTCCGTCGCGACAATGATCATCGCTTTGCCACTGGGCCCGCCCTCGATGTAAAGCGGCTGAGCGTAAACATTGCCAAAAATTGTGCCGTCGAAGTTCAGGTCGCGCGTCAGATTGACGCCTGCGCTCTGGGTGAATGCGGAATCAATGTAAAGACCGTCACGTGATTCGTGGTTGTGAAACTGCGTAACGTTGACTTGCGCGCTCGCAAGAACCACTGCGTTAAAAAACACGGCAAGGACGAGCCACAAAATGGAAAACAGGGGCTTCACATCACCAATGGCAAATTCCCGCACTCCCTTTTTATCACGATGCACTGCTTTCTGGTCAAGCACCCGATAACGCAAACTGTTTTTCCTAAGGCGCTGTCGTAGCGCAGGTTTCCAAACCTGCTGTCTGGCCGATTTCCAATCCGCCGGGGCTTTCGATTTTCCTTGCCCGCAGAATTCGCCAGCGCCAATGCGGCAAAGCCGCAACACGGCAGACTTCGCACTCTGCTACTTTGTTGCGGCTCAGGCCGCCCTACATCCTATCGGCACTCGCTCGCGAAAGCTTCGCGAGTAGGCGTTCGACTCGCGTTGAAGGCTTGTTGTTGGCGTTGGCCAATCTATGGTTAATTTTCAGTGGAATGGGATTAACCGAATACAAACGCAAACGCGACTTCAAGAAAACAGCTGAACCGGTGGGAAAACCGCTACCGAAAAAAGTCAAAGGGGCGTCGCGTTTCGTTATTCAAAAACATGCTGCGCGCCGCTTGCATTACGATTTCCGCCTGGAAATGGAAGGCGTGCTGAAATCATGGGCATTGCCGAAGGGACTGCCGTTGAAACGAGGCGAAAAACATCTTGCCGTGGAAGTCGAAGATCACCCGATTGAATACGAGAGCTTCGAAGGGGTCATTCCAGAGGGACAATACGGCGGCGGAACAGTCATGATTTGGGACCGCGGCAACTACTACATTTACGGCGAGGAACCGATGAGATCGCTGCAGGAAGGAAAGCTCCACCTGGTTCTCGAGGGAAAAAAAGCGAAAGGCGAATGGACGCTCGTGCGAATTCGCGGACGAGAGGGCGAAAAAAATCAATGGCTGATCCTGAAAACGGGAGCGGACGCGAAGCCAATTTCGAAAAAGCTCGAAGATCACTCGGTGAAGACGGAACGCACGATGAAACAAATCGCCGCAGCCCGCGATGCTGAATGGGAATCCAATCGCCAAGAAGACCTGAGCGTTACCTCAAAATTCAAGGCTCGGATTCGCAAGGCGGTAAAAGAGCGCGAAATGGTAGGGCGCGACCGCCGGGCGCGCCGGGGAACCACGTCCGGGAACGGACGCGGACAGCTCGGCGAGCTGTCCCTACCAGATTTGCCCTCTGCAAACGCGGGTTTCATCGAACCGATGAAAGCGAAGCTGGTCGAGGAGCCACCGGTGACCGGCGATTGGATGTACGAGCTTAAATTCGACGGCATCCGGCTAGTCGCAGTGAAGAGCGACGAGAGAGTTTCCTTGCTATCGCGAAATCAAAATGAATTGGGCGCGCGTTTCCCGGAGATTGTTGAGGCGGTAAAGAGTTTACCGACGCATGAATGCGTCATCGATGGTGAGGTCGTTGCACTCGACCAGGAGGGCCGGTCCTCGTTTCAACTTTTGCAAGCGCGCGAAATGGAGGGACGCAAGAGTCCAGTTTACTTCTACGCGTTCGACCTGCTCCAGCTTGATGGCAAAAGCTTGCTTTCACTGCCGCTTGGGGCGCGCAAAAATCTTCTCGAAAAACTGTGCGCCCCTGTAGTTGCGGGCGGTGACCACGGCGATCCCATCCGCTACTCGGGCGCGATTGGCGGCGACGCGGAACTGTTGCTCGGCGAAGTAAAGCGGCGTGGCTTGGAAGGGATCATTGGCAAACAGCGCACTTCCGTTTATGAGCCAGGACGCCGAAGCGGCGCATGGATCAAGCTCAAGTGCATCCAGCAACAGGAGTTCGTCATCGGCGGATACACGCCACCCCAGGGAGCGCGCAAACATTTCGGCGCAATTCTGGTTGGCTACTATGACAACAAAAAACTAGTTTTCGCAGGCAAAGTCGGCACAGGTTTCAGCGCAAACTTACTCTCAATGTTGCACAAAAAGCTGCGCGGGGAGCAGCGCCAAGATTGTCCGTTTGTCGATCTACCCTCAAAGCAAAACGGCCAGTGGATCCAGGGAATCACGCCGCCGATGATGAGAAAGATGCACTGGGTCAATCCGAAGTTCGTCGCTGAAGTCAAGTTTGCTGAGTGGACGCGCGATAAGAAATTACGTGCTCCCGTTTTCCTCGGCTTACGGGAGGACAAAAAGCCGAGTGAAGTCGTTCGCGAAGCGCCGGCCGCCTGATGCTCTGCCACCGACGCCAAGGGCGGGGGGATAGTCTATCAACTATCAACCATCCGCCTCATTGACATGACCAAGTATGTTAGCTAAGTTCGTGCAAATGACCCAAGCCACCATCCATCAGGCCAAGACGCATCTCTCGAAACTGATCGGCAAAGCGCTTGACGGTGAAGAAGTCATCATCGCTAATCGAGCCAAACCGCTCGTCCGGCTTCAACCTCTGAGCAACGCGCGAAGGAAGGGCAGGATTGGCGGACTCAAACACTGGCGCAAACGCGCTGCGCGCGACTTTAATGATCCGAAGCTCAACCGCGAGATCGCGGGCGATTTTTATCGGGCGACGCGGGAGGACCGGCCTGCTTCAAAGTGACACGGCTGCTGCTGGACACCCACGCGCTGCTTTGGATGGTGTTGAATGACCCACGCCTGTCGCACCGCGCGCGTTCTGCAATCGAGCATGCCGAAGGGCTCGTCTATTCTGTGGCGAGCTTCTGGGAAGTCGCGCTCAAGTTGAGTAAGGGCGGTTTCGACATTGAGCTTCCAGAGAGGTGGGATGAGGAGTTGATCGCGGAATTGCGTGAAATCGGTTCAGTGCGTCTGGAGATTCAACCGGCCCACTGTCGTCGTCTGCAAGATTTACCATGGTACCACAACGATCCATTCGACCGCATGCTCATCGCGCAAGCCGATGTGGAGAATCTCGCCGTCCTTACGGCCGACTGCCGATTTAAAAAATACCGGGTGAAAGTGGTCTGGTGACCGCCGCGCCAAGGTCTAGCAGAACAAAGAGAATCCCATCAAATTCGCCGACTGCAGCTGGTGATTGGAAATTGCGTGCGCGCGTTTTCCCTGGCTCACGCGAAGATAAAAAGCCGGGCGAAGTTGTTCGCAAGGTTTGAAATAAGATCCATGGGTGCGCCTTGGATTTGCGCGCTTGTGATTTGACCTGGTCGGTTTGGGTCGAAAAATTTTCGAAGAATTCTGTCGAAGGGTCTTGGGATTGTTATGCGAATTGCTCAGGTAGCGCCGTTTTTTGAGAGTGTCCCGCCCAAATTATATGGAGGGACGGAACGGGTTGTGTCGTACCTCACTGAGGAATTGGTTCGTCAGGGTCACGACGTGACGCTCTTTGCCAGTGGCGACTCGGTGACGAAAGCTCGGCTGGTGGCGGGGTGCCGGGGCTCGTTGCGTCTGGACAAGAACTGCGTGGACCGATTGGCGCACCAAATTCTGATGCTGGAACGTGTGTTCCAGCGCGCTGCGGAGTTCGATATCATCCATTTTCACGTTGATTATCTGCACTATCCCCTGAGCCGGCGTCAGCCGATCACGCATGTAACCACGTTGCACGGCCGGCTCGATATCCCGGACCTGGTGCCTCTTTACCAGGAATTTCGAGACATGCCGGTCATCTCCATCTCGAATGAGCAGAGAGAACCTTTACGTTGGGCAAACTGGCAGGCCACGGTCCACCACGGCGTGCCAGCCGATATGTATCGGTTTCGCGCGGAGCCGGGAACTTACCTCGCTTTTTTGGGAAGGATTTCGCCCGAGAAACGAGTGGACCGAGCAATTGAAATTGCCAGACGAGTCCAGATTCCGCTTAAGATTGCTGCCAAAGTGGACCGAGTGGACAGGGATTATTTTGAGACTGTGATCGAGCCGTTGCTGCACGATTCGCTGGTGGAGTTCGTCGGTGAAATCGGCGAGGGCGAGAAAGACGAATTTCTCGGGAATGCCTATGCGTTGCTTTTTCCCATTGACTGGCCTGAGCCATTTGGGCTGGCGATGATCGAGGCGATGGCGTGCGGTACGCCGGTGATTGCGTATCGCAATGGCGCAGTCCCCGAAGTGATGGAACAAGGTCGCACGGGTTTCATTGTGGAGGAACTGGGAGACGCAGTGGAGGCAGTGCGGCGAGTGCCGGAATTGAGCCGGAAACGTTGTCGCGAAGTCTTCGACCATCGTTTCACCGCCACTCGAATGGCTCATGACTACGTGCAGGTTTTTGAACGACTAATCAATCAAGCATTGGAGGCCCAGCCCCAGTTTGGCTGATTATGTATTACGTTTGTTTACTACACTCACCGAAAGCTGATGACATTTACGTCCGCTTTACACCTGATCTCCGTCGCAGAATGAGCGAACATCGAACTGAGCATCGACATTGGAGGCTCGTCTATTACGAGGCATATGTTTCAGAAAAGGACGCGCGCCTCCGCGAACGACGCCTGAAGCACCATGGATCAGGCAAGGTCGAGCTAAAAAAACGGTTGCAGCATAATTTCGAGCTGCATAGCCAAACTGGAGCTGGGTAATGGCCAGGGAAGTCATCCGTGTTCGAGACGAGTTTTACATTCGCTCGTCGTCACCTCGCATCGACGTGCGCACGCGGGTTCTCAAGCAAGGAGACACCTTCGCTGTTTTCGATCGGTTCGGTGACATCGAGACGTTCGGGACTGGCGAGCCGGGGCTGTACTATCAGGACACTCGATTTTTGTCCCGGCTGACGTTGAGACTGGGCAAGGACCGTCCCCTGCTGCTCAGTTCCACCGTTAGAGAGGACAACGCCGTTCTGGCGGTGGATGCAACAAATCCAGATGTCTGTCGCAATGGCGAAACGGTAATCGGGCGAGGAACAATCCACTTCTTCCGCTCAAAGATCTTATGGGAGAAAACATGTCAGGAGCGGCTTCGAATCCATAACTACGGGCGCGCAGCCGTGGAGTTTTCTTTTGCAATCGAGTTGGATGCTGATTTTGCTGATATTTTCGAGCTGCGCGGCACGAAACGGGAACGCCGCGGGAGTCGAATAAAAACGGAGGTTAATAGCGACAGGTTGGTGCTTGCGTACGAGGGGCTCGATGAACGCCTTCGCCGGGCGCGAATCGTTTTCGATCCCCGGCCGACTCGTCTCACCGAGTCTCTCGCCACCTTCCAAATCCGCCTGGAGGCCGGTGAGGAGTGCACGTACCGCTGGGTGATTGCGTGCGAAGTGAACAGCGATTCGCAGATCGAGATTAAGCCTTGCTACGAAGCAACTGTTCATGAGACCGCCGGCGCGCTTGAACGCGTGCAGGCGCGGGAGCCGAAGATTTTTACGGGCAACGAACAGTTCAACGACTGGCTGAACCGTTCGCTGGCCGATTTTCACATGATGCAAACAGAAACGCAGTACGGCCCGTACCCTTACGCCGGCGTCCCTTGGTTCAGCGCGGTGTTCGGTCGGGACGGAATCATCGCCGCGCTGCAATTGCTCTGGTTCGATCCATTGATTGCCCGCGGCGTCCTCGCGTATCTGGCAGCTAATCAAGCCGACGCCGAACGCCCGGAGCAAGACGCGCAGCCGGGCAAGGTGTTGCACGAGTTTCGCGAGGATGAAATGGCCACGTTAGGGGAGACCCCGTTCAGGCGCTACTACGGCAGCATCGACTCGACTCCGTTGTTTGTGATGCTTGCCGGCGCATACTACAAGCGCACTGGCGACCGCGCATTCGCCGAGTCCATTTGGCCGAACATTGAGCGCGCGCTCGAATGGATCGATCGTTACGGCGATTCGGATGCCGACGGGTTCGTCGAATATAGCCGCAAATCGAAACACGGTCTCGTGCACCAGGGTTGGAAAGATTCGCATGACGCGATTTTCCACAGCGATGGCACAGCTGCTGAAGGAGCTATCGCCCTGTGCGAAGTGCAGGGTTACGTTTATGCGGCGAAGCTTGCGGCAAGCGAGCTTGCGAAAATTCTTGGCGACACAACACGATCGCACGAGTTGTCAAAGCAGGCAGAAACGCTCGCTCAGCGGTTCGAGAAATCCTTTTGGTGCGACGACCTCTCCACCTATGCCATTGCACTGGACGGGAACAAGCAGCCATGCCGGGTGCGAACGTCGAATGCTGGTCACTGTCTTTTCGCTGGCATTGCGACAGAGGAACACGCACAGCGCGTAGCGACCACGCTCACTGATGAAACGTCATTCTCCGGTTGGGGAATTCGCACCGTGGCTACGAGCGAGGCACGCTACAATCCCATGTCCTATCACAATGGCTCGGTCTGGCCGCACGATAACGCTTTAATTGCCGCGGGATTTGCTCAATACGGTCTTAAAACATCGGCCGCGACCGTGCTCGCAGGCTTGCTGGACGCCAGTCTCTTTTTCGATCTGCATCGTCTCCCGGAACTATTTTGCGGTTTTCCCAGGCGCCCAGGTGAATCCCCCACGCTGTATCCCGTAGCGTGCGCTCCGCAATCGTGGGCGTCCGGCGCCGTGTTCCTTCTGGTGGAAGCATGTCTTGGCCTGAGCGTGTCGGCTCCAGAACACAGACTGATATTTTCCCAGCCAGTTCTGCCGGCTTTCCTTCCGCAAGTGACCATTCGTGACCTGAAAGTAAACGAGGCGCGCGTCGATCTTCTGCTCACCAGACACGCTGAAGGCGATGTAGGGGTCAACGTCCTGCGCCGCGACGGCGCGCTCGACGTGGTTGTTTTGAAGTAGTCATTGTTCGCGGCCCGGCAGATGCCAATCCACGGGATTGCGCTTGTTCGCGCGGTGCACCGCAAATTCGCTATCTCGCTGCCTCAAATGCGCAGGCGAATCCCGAGCTGTTTCGCATTGCGCTCAAGCTCGCCACCGGTGCGGGCAAAACGACCGTGATCGCGATGTTGATTGCGTGGCAAACGATTAACGCGGTCCGCCATCCCAACAGCAAGATTTTCACACGCGGTTTTCTGGTTGTCACACCCGGTATCACGATTCGCGACCGGCTCCGCGTCATTCTCCCGAGTGATTCAGACAATTATTACAAGCAGCGAGAACTCATCCCGGGCGATCTGTTGACCGATATTGGACGCGCGAAGATCGTCATCACGAACTACCACGCGTTTAAGCTGCGCGAGCGAATCGAAGTGTCGAAAGTCGGGCGCGCATTGCTCAAAAGGTCGGGGACCGGATCTGCAAACGACCGAGACCGAAGGTCAGATGCTCCAGCGCGTAATGCCCGACCTAATGGGCTTGCAGAGCGTGCTCGTGATTAACGATGAAGCGCACCACTGCTATCGGCACAAAGTCTCTGGCAACGGCGCGGCATTCCCTTTTTCAACGCCTGTAATTTTCTGCGCATCGATTAAGAACGGATGTGGCCAAGCGATTTAAACTCGTGAAAGACGCAACCGCCGTCATCTAGAAGATGCTCTTAGTCGCTGAACAAGCCTTCCGCCGACTCAAACATCCGGAGCTGATCCCTACCGTGTACCGTGGAGTGACATTTATGGATGGAAGGCAGGTGAGTAAAGAGGTCGCCGACTAATTCTATTTATTTGACAAAATGTCGGCTGCGGAGCGATGCTGCCCGAATAATCGCCCGTTTAATCTTCCTTATGCGAAGGTTCTAGTCATGAACCTGGACGATCATCCGACCGTTCGCCGTCTCTCCAAGCAAGTTCAGGAGGGCGAAAAGCAGCAGCCAGCTGAGATGATGCTGGAGAGTGCTGGATTGCGCCGTCTCGCTTTGGATTGCGGCGCGGACGATGCTGGGGTAGTTGAAATCGCGCGCCCGGGACTCGACCCGCAACGCGAGGACATTCTCAGGAACTATCCTTGGACCAAGTCGCTGCTGAGCCTTGTTGTGCGAATGGCACGAGAGCCTCTGCGCGGGGCACCGCGCTCGGTCGCCAATCTCGAGTTCCACCGTGCCGGTGAGGAGGTGAACGAGGTCGCCGCGACCATTGTGGCGAAACTTGAAGCGCGCGGGGTTCGGGCGGTCAATCCTTCGATGGGCTTTCCTATGGAGATGTATCAGCATCCGGGCCATGCCATCTGGGTTGTCTCGCACAAGCCCGTTGCGGTCGAGGCCGGGCTCGGCCACATGGGCATCCACCGCAATCTGATTCACCCCAAACTTGGCAACTTCGTGCTCTTGGGAACCGTGCTGATCGATCGTGAAGCGAGTGATTACGACCACCCGATTTCCTACAACCCCTGCCTCGAATGCAAGCTTTGCGTCGCCGCCTGCCCGGTCGGTGCGATTGGGCCGGATGGCTCGTTCAATTTCTCGTCCTGCTTCACTCACAATTATCGCGAATTCTTGGGCGGCTTTACCGATTGGATCGAGCAGGTGGCGGATGCCCGGGATGCCATCGACTATCGCCGGCGCATCAGCGAGCCCGAGACAGCCGCGATGTGGCAGAGCCTAAGCCATGGCGCCAATTACAAGTCAGCTTACTGCATGGCCGTTTGTCCGGCCGGCGAGGACGTGATCGGCCCCTACCTGCGCGACCGGCAACGACACCTCACGGAAGTAGTAAGGCCGCTTCAGGAGCGCGCCGAGCCGGTCTACGTCGTGGCAGGCTCTGATGCCGAAGCGGTGGCACGGCGGAAATTCAAGAATAAGACGGTGAAGCCAGTCGGCAGCGGTCTCAAGTCGCGCTCGATTGCCGGGCTGCTGAACTTCATGCCCTTCGTATTTCAGCCGAATCAATCGCGAGGCCTCAACGCCACTTTTCATTTCTCTTTCACCGGCGCTGAAAAGCGCGAGGCCACGATCACGATCAAGAATCGAACGCTCGATATCAAGGACGGCCTGGCCGGCAAGCCGGATGTGCATATCACGGCCGACGCGAAAACCTGGCTCGGTTTCCTTGCCAAGGAAAAGGGTCTTCCGTGGGCATTGATCACAAGAAAGATTCGGCTCAAAGGCAATCCGAAGCTGCTTCTTGCCTTCGGCAAATGCTTTCCTTCCCCCGGCCACCGGCATCCTCGTGTCGAGATTATACCGCAACCTTCAAAGATGAGACGGGAGCCCCCGCATTATCAGAAGAACGATCCGGCCACCGGAAAAATCAGGTGGCGGGGCAAGCTCACGCTCGCTGAAGTGGAAAAGGTGACTCACAACGTGAAGACATTCCGCTTCAGACCCCGTGATGGGATTCAGATCCCATTCAAGTACCTGCCCGGCCAGTTCCTGACGCTGCATATCGAGCCGCGGGGCGTCCCGACCAAGCGCTCCTACACCATTGCATCCACACCCACTTGGCGCGACCGGATCGAAATCACGGTCAAACGCGAAGATCACGGCTTGGTTTCGCGCTGGTTGCATGATGAGGTAAAGGTCGGGGACGAAATTGAGATCGAGGCACCAAACGGGACATTTTTCTTCACCGGGAAACAGGCGGAAAGTGTGGTTCTGATCGGCGGCGGCGTAGGCATCACCCCCATCATGAGCGCAGCGCGTTATCTAACTGACACCAACTGGTCAGGCAAGATTTACTTAATTCTGAGCTTCCAGGCACCGCACGATTTCATTTTTCGAGAGGAGCTCGCGGAGCTACAGGCCCGCAACGCCAATCTCGGCGTCACCGTCACCATGAGCAGGCCGGGCGACGAGCCATGGTCCGGCGCGGTCGGCCGCATCGACGCGGGCCTACTAACAGCGGCGGTCCCGGACATTTCAAAGCGTCGGGCGCATGTATGCGGCCCGCTGCCCATGATGGATGCTGTCAAGGGCGCGCTCGTTGGGCTTGGTGTGCCCGCTGCACAAATTAAGACGGAGGCGTTCGGCACCGTTAAACGCGATCCCACGGCGAAGGGCACTGCGTCAACCGAGATCGCAGGCAACGTGAGCTTTCAGGTTTCGGACACCATCGCACCCGTGCCGGTCGGAGCAACGATTCTCGATGCGGCCGACGAAGCGGGTGTCTTCATCGACAACGCCTGTCGCTCGGGAACGTGCGGATCGTGCCGCGTCAAGCTGGTATCTGGCAATGTGAGGATGGCCGTCGAGGATGCCCTCACCGAAGAAGACAAGGCGCGGAATTACATCTTGGCCTGCCAGGCCGAAATCGGTAGCGACGTTACAGTCGAGGCGTGAGGAAGGTGGCGCGTTGTAGGCGAGTAAGTACGCCCGAACCAGCGTACCAACCGCGCCCTCACCAGCGCGGCCCACGCCGAGCATCGTTCTAGCAACCCCGAGACTCGTCCCGCGCACGCCGAGACTTTTCCCAGCGATGCCGAGGTGCCATTCCTCCGAACCGAGATTTAATCGCACATCGCCGAGCGACTATCTCACGAGGGAAAAGGCTCAAGCAGCGTAGCAACTACGCGTAAGATCGACAATCAACTTCCTTCTCACTAACGCAGGTTTTTGATTAGCATTCGCAGCGACTGTGAAACCGCTCAATCTCGATCTCCTGCGCGCCGCCGTGAAGGATGAAAGAATTCAGTGGCGCAAACACGTTCTGCAAAAACTCGCCGAGCGCGGGCTTCAGCAGGACGCAGTTCGCGAAGTATTGCTCAGCGGCGAGCGCATTCACGATTACACTGAAGATCGTCCCTTTCCGAGTGCTTTGTTTCTGGGTTATATTGCCGCTAAACCGCTTCACGTTGTGGCCGCATTTGATGAGATCGACAAGCAAAGTTTTTGTGATCACGGCTTACGAGCCATCGCTGGATGTTTTTGAATCCGATTATCGAACGAGAAAAAAATCATGAGCAACACAAACGAGACTTGCCCGATCTGCGGCGGCCAAAAAACCAAAGGCAAAACAACTTTTAGCGCTGATCTCGGCAGCGGCGTAGTTGTGGTGCGCGAAGTGGACGCGACCGTTTGCTCGCAATGTGGCGAGGAATGGATCGACGACGCAACAGCGCGCCGGCTGGAAGCTATCGTGAACGACGCGCGAGCGCGTCGGCTCCAAGTCGAAGTCGCCGCACTTAAATAGCCCGTGCAAGACAATCGAACGAGCCGTAAGTCCGCGGCAAAACGTGTTTCGACAGCCAAGCAGTTAAAGCGGCTGCGCGGATCGCTTAAGCGCACCAAGGCGATACAAGTATTCTTATCCGAACGGAAACGCGAGCGCTCGAAAGGAAATCGTCAAATTCCTTGATCAGGCGACGCTTTCCGCTGCGTCTAACGAAGCGAGTGGGACGCGCTTTCGTAAAACAAAATCGATTGCGTCTCATGACTACGGCCAATCTGAAATTCGGTTCATTATTTCGTTTGTAAGCAGCCGACCAGCGTACCAACTGCGCGTAAGATCGAAAATCAATTACGCTGAGGAGTGGCAGACAAGGATAGCAAATCACGTATATGGTCCTTAGTCTTTTCTGCCTGCCGAGGATCGACACTCACCTAGTCTGCTAGCCGCGTGCCTTAAGTAAATCGCGCAATGGCAAGATTCGTGGATATGGCGAAGTTCGTCCTACATTTTCGATGAGTTTATTCCGCGCGTCCGTTTCGAATGCCTCAATCAACTCCATCACGCGCTGCTCGTGCCAGATTTGATCAGCGAACCGGAAGTCCGGCCGACAGCGAAACAACGCATAAATGTAATCGTCGGCGTCAATAGCGACATCGCTTTCCCATGCCGCAACGCCGGCACCTCGCGCGTGTTGGCGTAGTACGTCCCGCAGCTGCTCGCGCGTGTACACACGAAAGCCAGGCTCACGCAAAGTAAGTAGACCCGGCGCGACAAGCCCACCGCTCGTCCGAAGCAAAATGTGGCGGACTCGAGCAAGGTTTGGATGGACGTGAAAAGCACCTGCTCTGAGACCTAATCGAACATAAGCGAACCCTTCATTTGATTCTGCTAGGTGTCTTTGCGCATCAGTCCTGTACCATGCGAAGAGGACCATGTCTTCGGCTGGCGGTGGTGCACGAAATTCCTCTGCATATATATCTTTTTCCGGCAGTGTCACTGCCCCGTAAGCGACTGCTGGCTCATGCAAGCGGTAAGCTTCCGAGACGTGGTAACTGATGCGCTCTTGCGCCGTTGTGCGATTTGCTAAATGCAGCAAAACTTCGTCAAGGAACTCCTCTAGTGCTTGCATTCCCTGCGCGTCACCCGATTCATCGGGCGCAATCGCGAAAGCTCCAAGCCCCGGCAAGATTTCGTGAAAGAAGCCTCTAAAAGTAACGGAGGAGCTGCGACGTCCGGGATAAAGAACATATGCGCCGTGCGACCGTTTTATCGCGTCGCGATACGCATGCATCTTCAGTAGATCTTGCCGTTTATAATTGCCATCCTGCTCCTCGTCGACTTCGTCTGTCTCATTACCCCCGAACAGCCCTTCGATGCTTTCGACGCGGTACTTCGCGTCAAAATGAACATGGACGAGTGACTCGAGCCGTTCCGCTTCGGCTTCTTCCATACCTTCAGGCCAAAATGTGAACGTGTAGTCCGGATGCAAACGACGCGTCCAACTGCCCGGTTGTTCATGTTGACTCGAAACATCGAATCTTCTGTTGTATGCAAAACGGGCGTTTAAGTGTCGCGAAGATGTAACGAACGCACCAACAAACGGTCCGAGCTGGACGCGCGTCTTGAGTCGTAAGTTTGGCCTGTTCTCATCTAGACCTTCGATCAGTTCCTCTATGGGAGGTCTACTTTGGGCAGCACACTTTCGATAGAACCAACTGAGCAGCTCGAAGAAAAGCCAATATTCGTATAACTGTGCAACGTCGCGATGGCCAGCGTGGAATAGGTCTTCCCCTCCGCCCCATGAAAGTTCAGCCGCAGTGCGGAATCTCAGCCACCAACGCAGGAGCTCGCGGTACCCGCCTTTGCGTTGGAGGGCAGGGCTTCCGAGTGGAGCGAAGCGAAATTCACCGACCGAAGTGAAGAATGCTCGCCCTAGCCATTCATCCAGAATACCCGAAAGCCGCCTACAAATTGCCGCCGCCGCTTCCCAGCCGCTTTCCGATTCGAACACTTCTGCAGAGCGCGACACGAACGCGCGAAAATCCTGGAGGGCGAACTTAATAAATCTGTGCTCAGCCGTGTCCAGATCCCGTCTCTTCTGCGAGTAGGAGATATGTTCTGCAACCGTAGCGAGATGATAATTCGTACGAAGCGCATGTGACTCCGGCACGTTCCGACGTGGGTGACACGTGACGAATTCCCTTATCGCGGAGCCGTTCCACTTTAATTACCGGTCCGTTCGAACTTCAAGCGCTTCAAAGGCGAGACGTTCGTGAGGGAACGTGATGATTCGGTGCATCGCAGCGGCGAAATCTGCGCTCTCGAGGATTTCGCGGAGCAGCTCAGTTTGGATCTGCATCCATCCTGCATCACGTCGCTCTTCGAAAGACGAACGAAAGCTCACCTTCGCCGACGACCGGGCGTCAGCGACTAGATCAGCTAGTTCCTGTGCAACCCGCCGTAACATCCCCCGATACTCGGTGCGATAGTCGAGTTTTACTGAGCGTACGTCGACGAGAGCTGTTGCAACTGCTGGGCCGTTTATCGCTGCGCCATGTACGAGCTCAAGGAGCAACGTTCCGCACCAGCAGGATGTATCCAACCGACCCGCGTCTGGTTGACCGTTCTTGATAGTTTTTCGACGCTCGGCAAGACTGCAACGAAGCCTCAAGTCTTGGCCGGCCGGAACTCTTACCTCGTACTCGTAGCTTTCCGATTCTCTAAGTTGAATCTCAGTCTCGCCGTTTTCCTGTGCGTCAGCCTGATCGATTTGGATCAGCGGTGCCGTAGCAACTGTGCCCGCATCCTTTACGGGAGTTATGACTGCATAAGCAACGAGAACTCCGGCTGCAGAGCGAAAAGGAATTTCAGCACTTGATTTGATAATCATCTACGCTTCGGCAAACGAGGCGAATCCGTTCTCATTTAATAGCCGCCACATACGCGCGATCTTTTCCGCGCTGATCGGATATGGCGAACCTGTTGGTACAACGCTGGGCTCGGCAGTTCTCTCCGTCGAGCGCGCAACATCATCCAGCCGTTTGAGCACATCAGTGCCGCGCGTGTTCTCGTTATTTACCGTCAGAAACCAGAGCTTTCTTAACAGCGGCGCCAAGCGAGCGCGTTGGCCATGCAACTTAGGTAGAGATTTCTGAACAACGACGGCGTCAAACGCCTTATCAAACCAACTCGTGTCATTCGGGGAAAGCTCGTGATAAAAACAGAGAAAGCGCGCCGCCTCGTGGGCTACCCTGTAGCCAAACTCGACGCCATGTGGTTTCAGCGCGTTGAAGAACAGCAACATTTCGGACTCGAACCTGTCACGAACATCCGATGGAGTGTCGACCTGCTGCGTCGCAGCGCGAACTAGCGTTGCTCCAAGAACTGCCCCCTGTCCGGTGATCTGCGATAGATTCGGCGTGTTGTTACCGCCAAAATAATTTCGAATGTCGTTCGCCTCGATTCGAAATTCCAGGACGTTGGCGCGATCGAGCACCTTAGGAGAGAACATGTAGGTGGTCTCGTCGACATTGACTGTGCCGACAACGAAGAGGTTCGGCGGCACAGCTAAGTTTCTCGGCAGTTCCCTTCCTGAAAGCTTTCGCGCGGCTCCCGAGTAAAGAGGGATGTGCTCATGCGATTCAGTCGCGGATAGTAGATCGGCGAAATATCGCTCGACGTGCGAGAGATTCATCTCATCAAGAATCAGGAAATGTGGCAGATCAGGATTCTCTGCCGCATGCCAGATCAGCTCCAGGGCAGGCTTTCCAACGTAAACGGTTGGATCGAGGCCATCGGGGTATCCGACAATGTTGTCGTTACCCGTCCAATCAGCTCCGACCGGTATTAGTTGGTACGCCTGTCGATCTGAAGTGAGCCAAAGAGCGATCGCCTGAGCGATCCTGGTCTTTCCAGTTCCGGAAGTGCCGGTGGGAATTACAAACGGCTTCGCTGCTAATGAGGCAATTAATCGTCGAAGAAAATTTGGTGGTGTGCGTAGTCCACAACCTGAAATCACGTCGTCTACCTGGGTGAAGAGAGAGAAATCTACACGCGCAGCGTCGCGATCCGTCATTTGACGCGGAACTGCGGCACCGAGATATACAGCCTTTAGAATCGGCCCGAATGTGTCCAAGGTTTCCGCGAAGGTGTTGAATATCCCTGTTCCAAGTGCCTCAAGCTCCTCGGGTTTGAAATAGAGAGAAACACTCGCTGCGCTACCTTCGGGACTACTTGCATATTTCAACCATTCGGTCAGCGACGAAAATTCTGTCGCATTGGGTGTCGTGAGCCAGGACTTTCGGTAGCACCATCGTCTTTTCATTGCGGCTTCGACCGCCGCAATCACCTCACGCGGTACGTTCCCGAGGCGTTTACGCATCATCTCAAAATAGGCTTCGAGTTCTCGCTTCTTCGCAAGGTCTGTAACCTGAGAGGTTCCGGACCCCTCGCAAAAGCAGACCTCAGCGCCTCTCTCCGAAATTATAAGGGCGACCTGCAGTCCATAAGATTTGTTGGAAACCGCCGCTGGATAAACGCAGGACCAGATCTCGTTGGGTGACCTGCCGTTCGGGACGTAGTGGGAAGTGTCGGCTTGTAATGGGATTGGAGCAGCGGGACTTCTGGCTAGCTCCTGTGAAAGCGCCTTCAGTTTGGTCCAGACGTCCTTAAAGAGCTCTTGGTCGGCTTTCGGTACATCTTTCCAGCTAACGCTGTTTGGATACCGGCCAAAGACTGCGCAGTCTTCCGCGGAAAATGAAAGCTTCGGGTTAGTAGTTGGAGTTTCGGGTGCATTGTCATCCGGTTCCTTCTTCGGTCGGTGCCATTGGTCTCGGAGAGGTTGCTCGTAGAAATCGAGAATGTCTGATGGGTGAGCTTTCTGCAGTGTATCGCGCAACTTGAGAAGCGCGTCGTCTAACCGCCGGTCGCTCCAATTCTTGGTCTCCCTCTCCGGCGCGACATGGAATCCAGCGATCACAGCGCGCCGCTCTCTGTTTGAAGACATCCGTTCAACTCGGTCCGGGAAGCAGAAAAATCTCAACATATGACGGAACTGCCGCTGGCCTTCTTGCGGAACTCGCGCTATCCAATCAATGAACGCATCATATTCGGAAAGCACGGTCGTTCGTTCATGCGAAGATCTTTGTTTCAAATCGCCGACCAGCGAGATCAGAAAAACTAGTTCGCGCCAACGATGGTTGTTAAAGCCGGTCCCGCCAGAGCCAATTCCTGATCGGACTTCGTTGCTAAGCATGGGCAGGTCTTCTCGGAGATGCTCACCGGACATAGACCACACCGTCCCTACTAGCTGCCGCTTGGTAGGTATTTTGATATTTGTTGGGAAAAGGAGAAGCGCCCAAATCATCTCCGCCATCAGACGTTTTGCGGAGGACAAGGCGGATTCCATCTGACCCTTCAATTTGGTGGAGAAGTTGTCCTTTCCTTCCTGGGGATGCTCTACGAACGCACGCCGGACTTCTGCTACATTCTCGGGCGTCCAAAGAGCCTCATGTGTGACAAAACAGATTTGTCCGCAATTAGGCAGGTTCGGATCCATTCTTGTGCTGCGTTGATGACCGGTTCAAGGCTTCGGCTTTTGATTAGTCTTGCCATAGGTTAATATCGCCATCGCTGTGAACGAGCACCGCGGCGGACGGTAATCTTTGCGGCGGGTCGAGATTGGGGCATCAAAGCGCGGAAAATAGCAGATATTTAGCTAGGTGGGGAATGAAAAAGAAAAGAGCAAATGGTTGAGAGTTGATGGTTGAGCCTTCCAGTCTCCTAGAGCGTTTTCTGGAACTCCATCGGTGTCACACCAGTCACGCGCCAGCTCCCTGGAACTCTTTCGTCTTTTCCCGAAGTCCTCGCTCGAGCGCCGCCGCTTCGTCGATTCCGGGCTGGAAGCGGCTTGGCTATATTCGCTTCCATCTGTAGACAGAATGGTAATTCATTCATTCTGGGCATGAAGCTTCCCCATGGTCCTCGGTTCATGTATTCATGGCATGAGAGAGAATGGCCTGGTGCAACCAGCGTGGCGTTGCCCAGGTAAAGATCACCATGGCCTTATTGGCCAAACCCGGCACGACACTCATGCGCCCGGCGTCCAGTGCGCGGATTCCGGCGCGCACGACGGGTGCCGGCTGCATCATCAACAGCTTCAACGCGGGCGTAATTTTCTGTTGTGCCGCCCTGGCGAATCCGGTGTCCGACATGCCCGGACAAAGCACCGTGACCGTGATGCCATCGCGCTTGAGTTCGCGATGGAGGGCCTCGCCCAGGCGCAATACGTAAGCTTTGGCAGCTGAATAGACGGCGAAGTTCTGCACGCCCTGGTAAGCCAACACGCTGGCGACCAGCAGAATTTTCCCGCGTCCTCGTGTCCGCATGTCTTGAGCAAAGACGTGGGTGACCGCGGTCAGGCTCGCGACATCCAACTGCACCATCGCGAGCGCCGCGTCCAACTGGCCATCCAAAAACGGACCTTGCAATCCGTGGCCGGCATTGTTGATCAGGATGTCAATCGCAACGCCTCGCTCGCGGAGCCGCTGATGAAGTTGGCTAACTGCCGCAACATCTGATAGGTCAACTCGCTCCACGACGATATCAACGCGGAATTGCTGGCGTAGCGCCTCGGCGAGTCGCTGAAGCCGGTCCAACCGGCGCGCCACCAAGACGAGCGAATGGCCTTGCTCGGCATATTGGCGTGCGAACTCCTCGCCGAAGCCACTTGAGGCGCCCGTGATAAGAACCCACGATTTGTCTGGCGTCTTCATTTCGTTCCTCTCCAAGGAGGCAACGCCGGTGACCAATGCGGTTTTATGTGAAACGATGGTTTGCGTTGGTTTGTTTGATTAAGGGCGTGTGTATATGCACATCTCATTGTTCAATTTCTTCCTTTGTTGCGCTTTGACAATTGGATGCTCCTTGAACGGTGTGTTCATGGTAAGTCCTCGCGGTTCATGTATTCATGGCATGAGAGAGAATGGCCCGTTCCGCACAGCTTCCAAATCTCCGGGCTTATTGGCTACCTGAATGCCGTCGGGCAAAGAGCGTGTAATGTAACTGTCCTTCAACGTCGATAGTTGTTTGATGAATTCCGCGGTCATCTCCTTGTTCAACACCTTCTCTTTGTAAATTGCTTCCAATAGCCGGACCATTTCCTGCGGAGTGGAAACGTTTTCATCGCCGCGTCGGAGCGCTTCGCGCCAAATTCGCCACTGGACGAATCCGTCCTTCGGCGGATATGATGAAGCGATGAAGGCGAAGGTGATCGTGATGCCGAAAGCGGCGGTGCTCGATCCACAGGGCAATGCGGTGCGCGATGCGATGCGACATTTGGGAATGCCAGAGGTGCGCAGTGTGCGGATCGGCAAATACATGGAGATCGATATCGAAGGACAAAACGGAGAAATTGAATCGCGGTTGCATCGTCTTTGCCGCGATTTGTTATCGAATCCGGTGATTGAAGATTATGAACTGGAGAGAACAGGGGGCGGAGGGAGAAAGAGAACATCCAACGTCCAACGTCCAACGCTCAACGCCCAGTTAGAGAAGGCAGAGAGAACGAAAACGGCGAACTCCGGGCTCCGAAAGTTTTCGCGAACAGGCGGCCAGCGCCGACAGAGTAAGACGAAGCGGAAGAGGAAGAGTTCGTGATGAAAGCGCTGCGATATTTTTTGTGCGTGGTTTTTCCGCCGCTGGCCGTGCTTATGACCGGACGCATAGGCAGTTTCTTCCTCAGCATCATTTTGACTTTACTGGGCTGGATTCCAGGAGTGATTCATGCTTGCCTGGTGGTGAACGATTATCACGCTGAGCAGCGCGCAGCCGCAGCCTCACATTAGGCCGATAATGACTACGCGCGATGACAATGCAACAATCAATGGTAGGGCCCGCTCGCCGAGCGTGCCCAGGCGGACGGCCCGGCGGTCCGTCCCTACCAATAGATCGACAATGAAATTCGCCGTCATTCAGTTTCCTGGTTCAAACTGCGACCAGGATTGTGTCGCGGGGATCAATGGCTTGAACGGGTTACGCGCTGAATACGTCTGGCACAAAGAAACCTCGCTCGATGATTTCGACGCGATCGTGCTGCCAGGCGGGTTTGCCTATGGCGATTATCTTCGGTGCGGCGCCATCGCTCGGTTTTCGCCGATCATGAAAGCAGTGATCAGCGACGCGCGCGCGGGTAAGCTCGTGCTCGGCACATGCAACGGGTTCCAAATTCTGTGCGAAGCCGGCCTTCTGCCGGGCGCGCTGGTCCGGAATCGCTCGCTGCGCTTCGTGTGCGACATGGTAACCACGCGTGTGGAAGTGGACGATTCGCCGTTCACGCATGGCTGCCCCAAAGGAACGCTCCTTCGCCTGCCCGTTGCGCACGGCGAAGGATGTTTTTTTGCCGATGCACAGACTTTGCGCGATCTGAACGCGAATCAGCAGGTGATTTTGCGCTACGCGGATAGACGAGGCCGGATCGTTCCAGAAGCGAATCCCAATGGCTCAATCGAAAACATCGCCGGCATCTGCAACCGGGAACGAAATATTTTTGGACTCATGCCTCATCCTGATCGCGCTTCGGATGCCCGGCTCGGGAGCGCCGATGGCGCAAAGATTTTTCTGTCAATGATGGAAACGATTCGCGCGAGTCGCTCAATGGCTGCTTCCGATCGCGCAAAACAAGTGGCTTGAGTCGCTTTAGTCTCGGCACCCCGCAGGGCGCGAGCGGCGTTTATTGCTTTTCTGAACTAGGAGAAAGCCTGATCGAAATGCCTACTGAATGGAGACTTATGCTGGATTCGAACAGGGACATTAACGTCTTGAGCTGATACAGGGTTGTAAAAAAAACGAACACGATTTGGCATTAGCGACTCGAACTCTACTCGGGGAAAAAGGTGGCATCGCTATTGCTAAAAATAACGTCTGAAAAACGTTAATCTTATGCTCCTACAAAAAACCTTACACATGAGCCAGCCGTTGCCGGAGTGCAAAGCTCGTCTGGCCAGTATCCAATCGTATCGGCGGCAGTTTCTGATGGTGACACGCGCGACTGTGACGTCGTCTAAAACAGTCGATTTTAGCTTTCGGGGCCCGTTCGGCTTCGAAGCGCACACGGTCCTTTTGTCGGTGGACAGCGATTCGCCGAACCAATATGCGTTCGAGTCCGTTGGCGGAAACATTTCCGTCATGGGCATCGTGGATTTCGCTGAGATTCGGCCGCAGTGCACCGAGATCACACTCGCCGTTCACTACGACATCAAGAACAAGCTGTTTGCCTGGCTCGACCGGCGTTTGCGCTTTGTGGACAGCTTCGTGACTGCGGAACTGCGCAGCATCCGCGCGCATTTCGAAGGCATCAGAGCAAGTTACCTCGAGCGCGCGCGCGTCATGCCCGTGCTCCAAACGGCCCACGCCTGACAAACGAAGCTCACGCCGTCTCAGCCGCCGGCGTAGTTCGGGTAGCGCTCGCGCAATTCGCGCGACAGCCGATCGGCTTCGTCGGTTTTGCCGGCTTGGCGGAATGACAGCGCGGCTTTGTCCAGAGCGCGCGGAGTAATAGCGGGATCGTCGTAAAGCAGCGCGACTCCCTTAAAGGCTTTGCCCGCGTCATCGAAATTGCCACGCTCCAGTTGCACTTCGCCCGCCAACAAACGCGCTTCGGCATTCACGCGGCCCTCCGGTTGCAACGCCATGATTTCTTCGGCGATCTTCTGGGCCTCGTCGGGTTTATGTGCGCTGATCTTGACCGTGCCGAGCGCGAGCAACACTTTCGCCTTTCCTGCCGGATCCTTCGCGGTCTGCAAATATTTGGCGAACGCATCCTCGGCTTCGGCCAAGTTCTTGAGCCTCGTAGCCGCGTCGCCTAGGTAGAACAAGAAATCGGGTCTGACGTTGCCTGGATTATCAATCTTTCGGAGCGCGCTCAGATATTTCTCCGCGGCCTGGAAATTTTTCTCGTTGTAGTATTCAATGCCGAGCCACTCCAGGACTTCCGGCGGCACCTTCGTCCCGCCTTTGCGGGATTCAGCCATGAAATTGTTGACCTCTTTGGTAAGCGCAGCCCGATCTTTCAAATAGAACTGACAAAGAATGATTCGAAGCGACGCGAGATTGTAATACTGCTCCTTGTTCAGTTGGCGGGCGGCATTAAGCGCAGCCAACGCCGTCTTATAATCTTTTGCCTCGAATGCGGGCTTGCCGATGTAGTATTGCGCCTGCGCCGCAACCGAGCTCTTGGGGTACTCTTTCAGGAGCTGCCGAAACGTTTCGACCATGCCCCTGGTATTATCCTGTTGCCCGAGGATCAAAGCTTTCAACTGCAAGCTCGCTTCGCGCTCGTGCGCTTTCGGATACCTGGGGAGGATCGTGTTTAAGTCCGCAAGTGCGGCATTGTAATTCTTGTCGTGTTCATAGGCCAAAGCTCGCTGGGCCAGCGCAGCGGAAACCTGCGGACTGTCGGGGAACGTCTGCGCGTAGTAGGTGAAAGCTTCGATCACTCCGGGAATGTCTTTCATCTGCACGTGGCACAAGCCAAGTTTGTAAGCTGCTTCTGCGCGCAGCCGTGCAGAAAGCTGTGACCCACGCAGTTCCCCGTAAATCAGCACTGCCTCGCTGTAATTTTGTTGTTTGTAAAGCGCCTCGGCTTTCAACAGCTTCGATTGGTCGGCGCGCTCGTTCGTAGGACTCGTGGCCAAGAATTCGTCCACCGCGGCCGAAAGCGCCGATGGATCGGAGTTATAAACGTTGATCAGCCGCTGGTACGCAGCATCCTTCGCTTCCTCTCGGTCCGGATATTGCGCGATAAGCCGGCGATAAAGCGCCTCGGCCTCCTTGGAGTTCCCGAGCTGCCGCTCGCTGTTTGCGGCCAGCAACAATACTTCGGCCTGGGCAGCCTCAGGTAGCTCGTCCAGTTCCTTTTTGTAATCGGCGAGTAGCTGCGTGTATTGGCCAGTCTGGTATTGCAACCGGCGCAAACCGACTTGCGCGATCGCGCGGAATTTTCCGCCGCCGGGGAGGGTTCGCGCCTTTTGCAATAACGCCGTCGCTCGCTCGGCCATGGACTTGTCGATTTTGCCCTTGTCCGCCTGCACAAGATCGAGCGCGATCATGCCTCCGCGCACAGCTGCCTCTGCTTTTAATGCTGGCTTTTGCGCTTCATTGGCGAGCGCTTCGTATTGCTTCAGCGCATCGAGCTTTCTTCCGCGCGCTGTGAAGATCGACGCCGCTGTCACGCGCGCATCTTCGCGATACGAATTTGGATTCTCTGCCTCGGCAACCTGCGTATAAATATCAGCCGCTTCCTCCTTCCGGCCGAGAGCTTCGAGGCAACGCGCTTCGAAATAGCGCGCCGAAAGCGCCACTGCCGGTTCCTTCGATTTTGCGGCGGACCGATGAAACAGCGGAAGCGCCGTGGCGTAATCCGTATCTGTGAACGCCATCTCGGCCAGCGCGTATGCCGCGGGTCCGGCGAATTCGCTGTCGCCATAATCGTTGAGCACTTTCTGGAAATTCGTGCGCGCGCTCGAAGCGCGATGGAGATTCCGATAGCATTCGCCTAACGAGAAGTAAGCGTTCGCCCGGCCCGAACGCCCAGGATAATCGTCGAGATACTTTTGGTATTCGGGGATCGCCAGATCGTAAAGTTTGCGAGTAAACAGCGCGTTGGCGTAATCAAGCTGACGTTGATCGGATCGCTCCGTTTCACGCGCTGTCGGCTCGGAAAACTCTTCGACTAAAGAGCGCGTGCTTCTGGCGCTCGGTTCCTCAGCAGGAAGCGCGCGCGCGACAGGCGGCTCATCTACCGGACGAGCCCGGCGCACTTCCGGCTCCGATTGAGCGGTGGCGACGCTTGCCGTCCAAAGCAGCATCGCCAGTCCCGATAGACTGGCTGCGCTGCGCGTGATTTTCATTTTGCAGTGGCGAACGCTACGTTGGTGATCCCTGCTTCGGTGCAAATGTTTAGCACGCCGATGATGTTTTTGTAAGCGCCGGCTTCATCGCCCCGAATCACCACCGCCTGCTCGGGATTCAGTTGGACCAGGCTTTTCAGCAAATCAGTCAATTCAGCGCCGCTCAACGTGCGCCGGTTCACAACCACATTTCCGTCTGCCTTGACGTTAACGATCACGTCACCAATCGGTGCAGTTTTCTCCTTCGCAGCCGATGCCTTCGGCACTTTAACGTCGAGCTCGTTCTCGGTGCGGGCTGCGTTCCAAGTTAGCAGGAAGAAGATCAGCAAGAGCAACAGCACATCGACCAGCGGCGCGAGCTGGATGCCGGGATGATGCAACGGCGCGTGACCACGTAGATTCATGTGACAGCTGATTCGGCTTTACAGTTCGTCTTCGATCAGCACAGGAGTTCGCTCGGCCCGCTTGCCGTACTGCAATGAAAGCAAAGCTAAAACGTGCGTCGAAGCGGCTTCCAATTCCGAGATCAACTTTTGCGCCCTGCCGCGGAAGAAAGCGTAGAAGATCATCGCCGGGATGCCGATGGCCAGCCCGGCAGCCGTGTTAACCAGGGCCTCGCTGATTCCGCGCGAGAGCGCCACGTACCGCGCCGAGCCGACATCTGCTCCCAGCGCCCCGAAAGAATGGATGATTCCGAAAACTGTGCCCAGCAGCCCGAGCAATGGCGCAATCATTCCAATATCGGCGAGGTAAATAACGCGGTTGTTCAGGCTTGCGGCCACTCGTGTTCCCTCGGTCTCGGCGATCTCGCGGACCTGCTGAAGATCTGCCTGCGGATTTTTGGTCGTGAAATCGAGCATTTTTTGCACGACGCGCGCGATCGCTTCCCCATGTCGGTTGGAAACCGCCAGCAAGCCGAGATAATCGCGTTTACGCAACAGCGCATCTGCCGTGGCCATGTAACCGCTGGAAACCACGGCCCCGCGCCGGATCGTCATCAAGTAAACAACCACCAACGCAACGAAAAAGATCGACAACAAAACCAGCGGAATCATCACCGGCCCCGCTTTGAAGAGCGTCTCCAGGATGGTCTGTGAATGCTGCGGCACCAGCGGTGGCGTTGGTTCCTGCGCAAGCAAAGGCGACGCGCTCCCCAGCGCGCCATAAAGCACAACCCAAATCTTCATGCGAGAAATTTCGTAACGATATGCAGAGCCATCGGCGGATGCAAATCTGCCACTGGCAGGCAATCAAACACAGACCGAGTTGTCGAGTTGCTGCAAAGAATTTTGGTAGGGCGCGACCGCCGGGCGCGCCGAATCGAACGGACGGCCCGGCGGTCCGTCCCTACCATTTATCGCGGCGTACCAAAAAAATATGCGCCGGTTGTATTTCCGGATCGAGCTCGACGTAATTTTGCCGGCCGCGCCAGGTGTAACGCGCGTCATTCAACAGATCGTGCACTTGATACTCCTCGTTTTCCATCTGTCCGAACTCGTCGATCGGCACATAGACAAAGGAATGCTGTTTTCGAAAGGGATCGAGATTTACCGCCACCAGAATGATGTTGTCCCGCGCAGGAGTCATCTTGCCGTAAAACAGAATCGCGTCGCTCTCGGCGTGGTAAAACCGCAGATTCGTGTACATCTGAAGCGCGCGGTTTTCCCTCCGGATTTTGTTTATGCGCGCGATCCAGTTCTTGATGTTGCCCGGTGCGTTCCAATCGCGCTCTTTGAACTGATATTTTTCCGAGTCGAGATATTCCTCGCGACCGGGCAAAGCTTTGTTTTCGCACAGTTCGTACCCGCTATAGATGCCGTAGAGAGTTGAGAGTGTGGCGGCCAGCACAACGCGAATCATAAATGCGGGACGTCCACCTTCCTGAAGCACGAACGGCAAAATATCCGGCGTGTTTGGCCAAAGATTCGGACGGAAATATTCGCTCATTTCGGTCTGCGTCAGCTCCGTGAAATATTCGATCAGTTCGCGCTTCGAATTTCGCCACGTGAAATAGGTGTAGCTCTGGTTAAAGCCCGCTTTGCCCAGCGCTTTCATCATTTTTGGCCGGGTGAACGCTTCGGAAAGAAAAATCGTGTCGGGATATTTCTCGCGAACGCCTTCGATCAAATATTCCCAGAACGCGACTGGCTTGGTGTGCGGGTTGTCCACGCGAAAAATGCGCACCCCGCGTTCCGCCCAAAAGAGCACGATGCTTTTCATCTCGGCCCAGAGCTCGCGCCAGTTTTCGCAGCGAAAGTTCAACGGATAAATGTCTTCGTATTTTTTCGGCGGGTTCTCGGCGTATTTGATCGTGCCGTCCGGGCGTTTGTAAAACCACTCGGGATGCTCTTTGACGTATGGGTGATCGGGTGAACAATTGATCGCGAAATCGAGCGCGATTTCCATGCCGCGTTTGCGCACCTCTTTTTGCAGCCAATCGAAATCCTCCAGTGTGCCGAGCGAAGGCTCGATCGCTTTGTGTCCGCCGGCTTCGCTGCCGATCGCCCACGGCACGCCGGGATCGCCCGGCTCGCAGGTGACCGAATTGTTCCGCCCTTTACGATTGGTGTGACCGATGGGATGAATCGGTGGAAAATAAATCACGTCGAATCCCATCGCCTTCGCGTCGTCCACCCGCGACAAACAATCGCGAAAAGTCGATCCGCGCTCGCCGCGGCTTTCCGCCGAGCGCGGAAAAAATTCGTACCACGCGCCGAACAACGCCGCCAGGCGATCCACCGCCACCCGCGGGGGTGGCTCGTATTGCGTTGCGTCGCTGCGATCCGGATATGTCGCCATCAGCACCTCCAGTTCGCCCGATTGCGCGATCGCGTAAATTTCTGAGTTCGCCCCGGTGGCGATCTGCTCGGAAAATTCACGCAACCGCGCCGCGTCCGCTTTGTCGCGCGCCCGGCTGGCAGCAGCTTCTACTATGGCCGCGCCTTCCGAAGCTTCACTTCGCAGATCAGAAATGCCGCCCTCGAATTTTTTTGCAAACTCGCGTTGCCAACTGCGAAACGTGTCGGTCCATGCTTCGACTGTGTATTCATGCACGGCCTCGTCATAGAGCGTGCAAACGCCGCGCCAGCGATCATTATCGGCGAAAGCCATCGGCGTTTCGCGCCATGCGCGTTTCCCGAGCACGCGCCACTTCAGAACGGCCGCGACCACATCGTGTCCATCCTTAAAAATATCCGCCGCAACGGCGAGATCTTCGCTGACGATGCGTTTGACCGGATACTCGCCGCCATCGATGAGCGGCTGCACGTTCTCGATCACAACCGATGGAAACCTCCGAGCCATCGTCGATCAATCAACCGAGATTCACATCGAGTGAAAGCACAAATCGATCGCGACATCTCTGGGATTTGCTAGCGCGCGACTACAGCTTAGGCTCCCTGACAAGGGCGCGCCGAAAGACGTGGACGGCCCAGCGGGCCAATCCGTGCCATTTAATGGAACCGATCTACAGCGCGAATTGAAACGCGCACTCGTACAGGCCCGAGTTGCGAATCACTTGCCGGCGCACACGCGTGCCCAGGGCGGCTTCGAACATGTCCTGCTCGAACCGGCCAATGATCGGGTAATGCTCCACCAGGTTCAGGATTGGGGAATGACATTCAAGAATTTGCGCCGCGCCGTCTTTGGTGATGAACTGCGCCATGTAGCCTTCTCCATCACGGACGTGCGCGAGCCACTTGGCGCGTTCCGCTACGGTGTCTCCCTTGGCCTTGGCTTTGAGCGACGCCGCTTTCTTTTTGAAAATGTTGTAAAGCAGTTTCTCCGGCGCGTTTGAGCCGTAGATTTCCTTCGCAGCTTTCAGCAAATCCAGGGTGAATTGGTGGCTGTCCGCCTGAAAAAGGTCGTGTGTGCGGCGTGTAAGCCGATAGACCATCTCCGGCCGGCCCATTTTTTGCGGGCGGCGCCAGGTATCCAGATAACCGTCCCGGTGGAGAGTGATGCAATGCTGTTTGATGCCCATGTAGCTCATCCCCATTTTTTCTACGAGCTCATTAACAGACATGCCTCTGGTGCGTTTGAGCGAGTTGATGATGTCGAGCCGCTGAGTGCGGCCAATTTCCGAGATTAAACGTTGATTCATAGGCTGAAGGGTTTGGTTGTAGAAGAACGAAGGTGCGGACTTTACACGCCGTGATCTTTAATACGCAAGCATAAAATTTACACAAAATTTACGCAACAGGCGAACGGAAAAGAAATTACAATGCAGGGTAGGACCGAGGCGGCGTGTTTTGGAGGGTGCAGGTCTCCGACGCCGAACGAAAACCTGGAGCGTGTGCGAGAACAGAGCTCGCCCCTTCGTTATGGTTGAGGCGTTTAGCTGGCTCTTAGCAGCGGCGCCTCAGGAGTAGAGATATTCGTCGTGATATTCGCGCTGCGGCGCGAACTGGAGGTTCTGATTGCCGGTCTCGGGGTACTCGAAGATTTTGCCTTCGTAATTGCGGATCACGATTTTTTCGTTGTCGTGATAAAGGATGTAACCGGGATTGATTGGGACCTTGCCGCCGCCGCCCGGAGCGTCGATGACAAATTGCGGCACGGCGTAACCGGTGGTGTGGCCTCGCAGACCCTCGATGATCTCAATTCCTTTCGCGACCGATGTGCGCAGATGCGATGAACCGTTGATGAGGTCGCACTGGTAAATGTAATAGGGGCGCACCCGGCACATCAGCAGCTTGTGCCCGAGCGTCTTCATCGTCTCCAGATCGTCGTTCACACCGGCGAGCAACACACTCTGGTTTCCGAGAGGGATGCCAGCATTGGCGAGGCGCTCCAGCGCTTCTTTTACTTCGACGGTCAGCTCGCGCGGATGATTCACATGCACACTCATCCAGAGCGGATGATGTTTTGCCAGCGTCGCGCACAGCTCGGGCGTGATGCGTTGCGGCAGAAAAATCGGGACCCGCGTGCCGATCCGCAGGAACTCGATGTGCTGGATCGCACGCAACCGCGAGAGCAGCTTATCGAGCCTGTCGTCGCTGAAAATCAGAGCGTCGCCTCCGCTCAAGAGCACGTCGCGCACTTCGGTGTGTGATTCGAGATAACGAAAAGCTTCCTCGAAGTTTGTGTGCAATTCCTGTTCACCCACTCCGCTCACCACGCGGCTCCGCGTGCAGTAGCGGCAATAGCTCGCGCAACGGTCCGTCACTAAAAACAGAACCCGGTCCGGGTAACGATGAACGAGACCGGCCACTGGCATGTGCGAATCTTCGCCGCATGGATCGGCCATGTCGTAAGGCGATGCCCACGTCTCTTCGATCCGCGGGATCACCTGACGCCGGATCGGGTCGTCCGGGTTATTTCGCGGCACCAGGTTAAGAAAGTGCGGCGTGATCGCCAGCGCGAGCTTGTCACCCGATAATAAAACGCCGCTGCGCTCCTCCTGGCTCAGTTCGATATGTTTTTCGAGTTGAGCAAGGGTAGTGACCCTGTTCTTGAGCTGCCACTTCCAATCGTCCGAGAGTTCGGGCCTCCCGCCGTCACGGGACCAGTAACCCGGTGCGTGCGAGACGAACTCTTTCCCATCTCCATTTTTCGATGCAGTCGTGATCATTTGTCGTAAAAAAGTTAAGGCCCTCAAATATCGCGTCAACGCAGGCACTTTTGAGTGCGCAGCGCACAATGGAGTTCTGGCCGCAACTGCAGCGCGCAACAAAGGCGGAGCTATTTTCCGCCGAGCACGCTTAGCTCCCAGCGATAACCATCGGGATCATGGAACCAAAGGCCCATGTTTTTTGAGCCCGGCGCTTCGGGACCGATTTCGTCGCCCGGATCTTCAATATCTGCGCCGACGCTCTTTAAATGCGCGAGCGCTTTTCGCAGAGTCGCCATGTCCGGCAAATGAAATGACATGTGATCAATGGTTTCGGGTGACGGCCTCCCGTTGAACAGCGCGATCGTGACGTTGTCGTTGCCGACAGCAACGCCATTTTCGAAGTCGAATTCCTTACGCAACCCGAGCGCGCGCTCGAACCATTTCGCGCTCTTCTTCGGGTCGCGCACAGCCAAGCCAAAGTGACCAACCTCTCCGAGTGTGAAAGGAACTTTCATGTCAATCGCTAAATCGCTGCCTAATGCGCCTCCGAGCCGTTGGAAGAAATGAGCGGTTCCATGAAGTGCCGGTTGAAATCTTTCAATGCGTCACGGGGCGTGTATCCCAAGCCGCTCGCACCACGCCGCAGCTTCTGCCCGATAAAGGCCAGCCAGACGTCCTCAACCATGCTCATCCGCGGCCGCAACCGCGCGGCCGGACTGCGCGGATGCGCTTCCAGAAAATCTTCCACGCCCTCTCTGATGATGGGCGGCAATGCTTCGATTGGCAGTGAGGTCACACTCAAGAAACGCGCACGGCCTATGTTTTGGTTTTTCGCGCTCTACAAAATTCCGGATTGCACAATTACAGAAAGGCACGGTAAGGACGCCGCGCTGCGGCGTCCGCACGGCGCAGCGCGCCGTCCCAACGCTATTGTCGCCAGCTTATCCGCGGCCCCAAAGCATGGCCACGGAAGTCGTCAGGCTGCCGCCCATGTTGAACGTGAGGAATTTCTTCAAGTTCTCGATCTGTCGCGCGCCTGCTTGTCCTGTGAGCTGCTGATACGCTTCGTGAACCTGGCGAACACCAGTCGCCCCGACAGGATGTCCGTCGCCAATCAGGCCGCCGCCTGCGTTCACCGGAATTTCGAATGCCCCCTTGAATTTTTCCGTGCGCACCTGCGGCAGCGCTGTCGCGCCGCTCTTCACCAGTTCGACACCTTTGCCGGGATCGGCGAGTCCGAGGATTTCGTAGGCAACTATCTCCGTAATCGAGAAACAATCGTGCACGTCGGCGCCTTGCAGATCGCGCGGCGTGAGGTTCGCCGTCCGGAAAGCTTTCTCAGCGGCTTTTCGTGCAATCGAAAACGTT
>Ga0209056_10000947_pt1 | contig 32050 bp, 25 predicted proteins | sample GraSoiAngelo_114_FD_185876 | JGI IMG/M metagenome (GOLD analysis project Ga0209056, IMG submission 185876) | Grasslands soil microbial communities from the Angelo Coastal Reserve, California, USA - 14_0903_13_40cm (SPAdes) (version 2) | ecosystem: Environmental > Terrestrial > Soil > Grasslands... | reverse complement strand
ACATACGTCCGCGGCAAGCACTCTTTGCATTTCGGAGGCGGAGTCAATCGGGGCCAGATTAACATCAGCAGTTTCCATTTTTTGGCCGGGATGGTTTTTCCCACGTTCGCAGACTTCCTGCACGGCGACATTTTTGAGAGCGTCGATGTCCCTGGGGTGTTCGGCCGAGAGTTTAGGGCCTGGAATGGAGACCTCTACCTGCAAGACGACTATAAGATGAGTCGGCGACTGACGTTGAATCTGGGGTTCCGGTATGAAAGGCAAGGGCAACTGGGCGAAAATCTAGGTCGTGCCGCGACATTCGATCCTTCCCTGGCCGACCCTAACCCGCCCGCGACAGGAACTCTGCAGGGCTTTGTTGTTGGCTCCAATTTTCCGGCAACCGTGCCTTCCGGAGTAATCAGAGCAAAGACCAATACCGCGATTGATAACGATGGACAGAACGGTTGGGAACCGCGAATCGGATTTGCCTGGCAACTCCCCGGAACAAACCGTCTGGTTCTCCGCGGCGGTTACGGGATCTTCTACACTCGCACCACTGGGGAGCCATTCGTACAATTGCTCGGTGCACCTCCTTGGGGAGAAATTCGGACGATCGAATTGTTTCCCACTGCTATCGACACAGCGTTTCCGCCCACGCCCGCTTTCCCTACCTTCACTCCTTATTCCCCCGCGACTGATCTGACCCCTACCGCCTTCTCCCCTCACTTCCGCGCTCCCATCCTTCAGCGATATAGCCTGAATCTACAAACTGAGCTTGCAAATAACTGGATGCTCGAGGTGGGCTATCAGGGAAACAGGGGGACCAAGTTGTTACAGGGGAGGTCATTCAATCAGGCACTCTCGGCAACCCCCAGTAACCCCATTCGCGGAGAGACCTCCAATACTCTTGCTAACCAGCTTAACCGGGTGCCGATTGAGGGATTTGATCCCGAATTCTCAACCTTCATCGAATCTGCGGGAGCGTCCTGGTACAACGCTCTTGGTGTCAGTCTGAATAAGCGTTTCAGCAAGGGACTGCAGTTTCTTGCCTCGTATACTTGGGCGTCTGCCTTGGAAACCAATCCGGGTTACGCTACGGGAGGATTCACTGGAGGATCCCTCCTCGGCAACCAGAACAGTCCTCGGTCGAACTACGGACCGGACAATTTCATACGACCGCAGAGACTTGTCATTAGTTATGTCTATAATTTGCCCGGACCCGCACAGCGGTCTTCCTTGAAGGGACGAGCGCTGGGTGGGTGGTCCGTTGCGGGGGTGACCACATTCCAAAGCGGCCAACGTCTTACGATGACCTACAGCAATTTGGGTTTCAATGCATTTGGTATCAATTCGTTGGATCGAGTGCAGCTGGCTTCAGGCTGTACCAACAAGAACGTTGAAACTCCCGGGCGAGTAACAAGTAAGCTGAACAACTATGTCAACGCTTCCTGTTTCACCCTTCCCCAGATCTTTGGAAGCGACGGTTTGGCGACAGGATTCGGCGACAGCGGAAACGGGATCGTGAGCGGCCCTGATCAGCGTAACTTTGATATTTCAATCATCAAGCAGACGCCGCTGACCGAAACTAAGAGTCTGGAGTTCCGGGCTGAGTTCTTCAACGCATTCAACACGCCTTCGTTTGGTTTCTCAAATCCTGAGTTGAATGTTGGAACGGTGGCTCCTGACCCCAATACCGGTGCGCCGGCCTGGCAACCGAACCCGACCGGCGCGCAAATCACCAGCACGAGTGTTGCGCCGAGAGTCATTCAGCTTGCGCTGAAATTCTACTTTTAAACTTATGCAGTCTAAACAGCCGGCCTTTGATGGCACCGCCAAGCCGTTATGACACTCCTTAAAACCTTTCTGAATTCAGCTCATCACATTGATACCAGCGCCACTTGCCTGAAGATGTGTGGCAAAGTCTTCGGGGAGCGGGGCGCAGCCCAAGGTCGCCAGGTATCGGACACTCACTTGGTTGTCCCCCCCGCCAAGCGACTCTCCGCGAACTAGAAAATAATTTCAGCAACAAATTTTAGGTTGCCGAGCGCACATGCAAAGCCACGGCACTTGCCGAGGATAGCCGCTCCGGGACTTATGGATGCTGTGGTTGTTAGCGCCGGGTGCCCGGGTCTCGGCGTCGTTGCGAGACCTGCGAGAGACCCGGGATTCAACATATTGAGCCCATGGATTACTTATATAATCCAATAGAAAGCTGATATGCGTTACGAACCGGAACACAAGACGCGAACTCGCGATCGTATCGTGCGGAACGCCTCTCGCAAGCTCCGTGCCGAGGGGTTCAGCGGTGCGGGCGTCGCGAGCCTAATGAAGGCATCGGGTCTTACTGTGGGCGGCTTTTACAAGCACTTTCGGAGCAAGGACGAGCTTCTCGCAGATGCCATTGCGCAGGCATTCTCGGATAGCGAGAAGGTTTACTCCTCGCTGCAAAATATGCCCCGTGACGACAGGTGGAAGGGGATGGTTCGGGCCTACCTGTCAACCGAGCATTGTGATCATCCTGATACTGGCTGTCCGGTTGCGGCGTTGGCCCCTGAGATGGCCCGCGCCAAACTCGGTGTTCGAAAACGAGTTGCCGGGCTGATCAAAGGGTATCGCTGGGTGGAGTTCATGCCGGGACGGACCACAGCGGAGCGGGAGCGAAACTTCTTCGTCATTTTTAGTGCGATGGCGGGAGCCGTATCTATAGCCCGCATTCTTACCGAGCCTGTCGATAGGGAAAGAGTGTTGGCTAGCGTACGAGATCATCTTTTGCACAGCTTTTGATTTTTTTTGCATCCATAGGATTACACTAATAATCCTATGATCATGAGAGACCGAAAGGTAATCTCGCAAGGACCTAAAAAGCGTCGATTTACCACAAACGAAAACATACGACAGGACTGTTATGAAACTCACTGGTCGCACCATCCTTATCACCGGAGGCTCAGCCGGTATCGGCCTTGCTTTCGCCCTCAAGTTCCTCGAACTGGGCAATGAAGTCGTCGTCACTGGCCGGCGTCAGTCGGTACTCAACGACGTGAAAAAGAAGTACCCGAAGCTCCACACAATCCAGAGCGATGTCGCCGAGCCGGCGCAAATCGCCGCGCTCGCAGCACGCGTAAAGGCGGATTTCCCCAAGCTCGATGTACTGATGAACAACGCGGGCATCATGCTGAGTAAGAACCTCAAAGGACCGGCAGCTGACCTCACAGGGTTAATGGTGGAGATGGACATCAACGTCGGCGGCGTGATTCGCATGAACTCCGCGTTTATCGGCCTCCTCACAGCTAACAAGGGCACCGTGATCAACGTATCCTCTGCTCTTGCTTTTGTGCCAGTGCCGGCCGCACCGATCTACTCCGCCACTAAAGCAGCGATCCACTCCTATACCCAATCGCTTCGGTTCCAGTTGGAGGATAGCGGCGTGGATGTGATCGAACTCATGCCCCCAGGAGTGAAGACTGACATGACGACGAAACTCGCCGAAGGCGGCATCAAGGTGATCACTACGGACGAGTTGGTGAAGCAGTCATTTGCGTCGCTTGAGGCGGGCGCACTGGAAATCCGGCCGGGGCAGGCCAAACAGCTCGCGTTCATGCGCCGGTTCGCCCCCAATTTCATCAATAGGCAACTCTGGAAGTCGTCTAAGAAGCTAGTTCCGGTCGGGTTAGGATAGGCCTGTATTAGGTGAGCTCATTGAGGGTTGCTTCCCGTTAGGATAAACGCATGGGTTCGACTGAATTTGCCCAAGAATGGAACGCAGCGCGGTATGCCACGAATGCCAGGTTCGTTGCCGACATGGGTCAGGCAGTGTTTGATCTCCTCAACCCGCAGCCGGGCGAACGAATACTCGACCTAGGCTGTGGTGATGGCGCTCTGACCGAAAGAATTGTGTCTGCCGGAGCTCATGTTGTCGGAGTTGACGCTTCGTCGGACATGGTTAACGCAGCTCGACGGCGTGGGCTGGATGCACGCGTAATGGATGGCGGCAGCCTGGATTTTAACTCTGAATTTGACGCTGTCTTCTCCAACGCTGCCATGCACTGGATGAAGCGCGATCCGGATGCAGTAATCTCGGGCATTCATCGTGCGCTGAAACCCGGTGGACGGTTCGCCGCGGAAATGGGAGGGCACGGATGCGTCGCGGCCATCACGGTGGCGCTCTGCGCGACACTGCAAGAACGCGGGGTCCCGAATCCCGCAGGTCTCATTCCGTGGTATTTTCCCACTGCCGATGAATACAGCGCCAGGCTCGAACGCGCAGGTTTCTACGTTAAATCCATCGCGCTGATTCCGCGTCCGACGCAGCTTCCGACCGGAATGCGAGGTTGGCTTGATACCTTCGCGATTCCTTTCGCCAAAAGTTTACCGGAGAACGAACGCGATGAATTTCTAAATGAAGCAACTGAAAAACTTCGTCCGGCCCTCTGTGATGCACAGGGCCGCTGGACTGCGGATTACGTGAGGCTTAGATTCCTGGCAAAAGTGCGGTAGTGAGACGTCGCGCAACTAAGCTTTGCACAGTTCTGTAGCTAGCACTTCTCGCCGCTGCATCACGATGCGATCCAACCGTGAAAGAAGAATGAAATAGCCGGCCAGGGCGGGGACCGCAAGCCCCAGCAGCGTCAACGTTGCAATCCACAGGTTCGAGTACAGGCGGGAAATGAAGATGCATAGCGCTCCGACCCCTATGGAACCCATTTGCACCAGCAGGCTGAGAATGATGGTGCTCTCTGCCGGACGCTGCCGCCCGAATGTCGCGTAGTCAATCCGTTTTGGAGAGTACACGGAAAGCAAGTTGCCAACCGCGAGGTTCAGCGGCACCGCAAAAAGATACCAGGCAAAGGTCAGCGCAATCACGGCAAATCCCGGAGGCTGATAGACCACGCGAATGCCCACCCACAGAATAAAAATATCCAGTGTCAGAACCGTCAGTTGGGCGAGATTTTTTGCCCCAGCAACCTTCCGAAACGAAACCGGAGAGGTCAGAAAAAACTGAATGCCTCCGCCATCGGCGCCAAAACTGTTATAGACGATGTTGGTCAGCAGAAGCAGGCAATAAGCTGCGCCCACCGGAAGCGCGAAACCGGCTTGATGGGTGAGAATGCCTCTTCTCCCTCCCCAGACCACCAAAACCACGACCAAGGGCATGATGAGAGTAAACAGAAGCGGTCCGCTGCGCGAGAAGTAGCGAATCTCTTTTTCATAAATAGCCGCCAGCGGTCCCCGAATTCCCGGGAGGCCCCACCCGCGATTTACAGCGGAAGTTGCAATTCGTGTCCGGCGCTTCTCTCCTTCTGAAACATTTTCGCCCCGATATTGGTCGCGAAGGCGCAGGTGCAGCAACCAAAATGCGGCTGCGCTAAATGCTCCTACGAGCATGAGGGAAAGTGCTGCGCCTGCATACCGCTGCTGACTCGCTCCCGCGAGGGCAGCACTGGTCAAGCCGGGCGGTAACTTCTGCTGAACCCATAGCAGTATTGCTGGGACATGAACTTGAAGCCGCGAGGTATGATCGCCATATCGCCCCAAAAGCGGGCCGACAAGCTGGAAACCAATGACCACCAGAAAGAACACTACTCCCATTATTTCCCGACTGCGGCGGGTCGAGAGCCAATGCTCGATCCAGACAAAAATTGCCCGTCCAAGCAATACGTTGAACATCGTAAAAAGTGCGATTGACAGCGCTGCCCACAAGGAGAGCCGTACGTTTGCAGAGATGATTCCGATCAAAATGCCCAGCGACCAACTCAATCCCAGGGCTGTCGCGATGTCCAATGCCCCATAGAGCAGCCGCACCAGGAAATAAGTCCCGTAACTGAGCGGAAAACGCAGCAGGCCTGAAGCGTCAAGGTTCTCATTGAACGCGCTGGCCATGATTGGGAATAACTGCCAGAAGAAGAACAAAGCCCAGAAAATGATCGCGAGCCATTCAAGCTTGCCGGACTTTGTGATCTCCCAAGCCACCATAGCCAGGGCAAAACCACCTCCGACGCCAGCTCCCAGCACCAAAAGCGCTCCCAATGCGCGGGAAACCAGGTTGAGCCGGTGCCGGACTGAACGCAGAGAGTTAACGAGGAGCCGCAGGCGCAAAACCACCACCGCACGAAGCTGTCCGGTAGAAACGCTCGGCGAAATCATAGCTAACCGAGCCACGACAATTCCTGCGTCGCGTTCCGCGGTCCGCCAACGGTCTGCAGAAAGAATTCTTCCAACGTCATTTTTCCTTCATGGGCGATTGCGCTTCCGGCTGTGACTCCCGAGCGCAATTCATCAAGCGATCCCTGCGCCACCAATCGCCCTTTATTGATGATGCCGACGTGAGAGCACAGCCGTTCTACGATCTCAAGAACGTGTGAGGTAAGAAAAATTGTGACTCCCCGCGCGATCATGCGCTGCAACATCGCTTTCAATGTGCCTGACGCCACGGCGTCTACGCCTTCGAACGGCTCGTCGAGAAAGAGCACTTTCGGACCGTGAATCACGGCTGCCGCCATCGCCAGTTTCTTCTGCATCCCATGCGAATAGTCGGTGACCAGCGTCTTCGGCTGTGCGGAGAGCTCCATGAAATCGAGCAATTCGGCGGTGCGGTGTGCGGCGGTGTCGCGATCAAGACCGTACATGCGTCCGGCAAAATTCAAGAACTCGGAGCCGGTGAGGCGCCCGAACAGAGCCATGCCTTCAGGCACCACGCCGATCTGCCGCTTGACCTCGACCAAATGCGTCGAAAGATCGAGCCCGAGAATTTGCATGCTGCCCGCGGTGGGCGCGAGCAGGCCGGTCAACATTTTTATTGTCGTGGATTTACCCGCCCCGTTCGGACCGAGGAACCCGTAGAACTGGCCAGGCGCAACCGAGAGATTCACCTCTTCGACAGCGGTGAAATCCCCGAAGCGGCGGGTGAGACCAGTGGTGACAATCGCATCCACAGAATTTCGACTGTAACACACGCGGTAGGTGGGTTTTCTGGCGTGGAGAGGCGCTCATTCGCTCCGTGAGACGGCGGTGTGGCGGCGTCGCCGAAAACCGAAAGGACCTTGATCCCGCATTTGCAATGGTTGCATGGACGACCCTTCTTGCCCGCATCTCGCAATCGACGGCGCCGGACGCTGCGAGTCATGCTTCGAGGTCGGTGAGACCACCAGATCTGCCACCCTCCCTTCCGTCCTTATAGACGAGAATGCATCACTGGATCATCGTTTCCAAATGCGGCTGGAGTACTTGGACAAGAGCCCCGACCGAATCCGCGCCCGAAAGCGTGAATAGCGGAACTCCATGCTATACTCGTGCGGTTTTTCTTCGTCTCTGTCTTCGAAATCCTAAGGGAGCACAGCGATGGCCACCTCGTCTGCCGTTGTCGCACGTCGCCCGCAAAGCCGTTTCAAATATGCGCTGTTTTCACTGCTGGGGCTGATGTTTCTGTTTGTCTTGTGGAATAACGAACGGTTCATCATTGATCATGCCCATCCCGACTGGACTTACTACTTTCCCGTCCGTTATCTGCTGATCCCGCATGGGCTGGGAGGGCTGACGGCGCTACTCATCGGGCCGCTGCAGCTTTCCTCGAGATTCAGGACCAAGCACGTGCGTGTGCACCGCATTCTGGGAGGCTTCTATATCGGCGGCATTACGCTAGCAGCAACCATGGGCAGCTACATCGCTACCGTACACAGCTCGGTTCCTCTTCGGATGTTCACCTATGTAACGGCGATCACGTGGTTGCTCTGCGCTTGGACAGCGCTAGCCTCGGTGCTGAAAGGCAACTACCAGCAGCACCGCCAGTGGATGATTCGCAGCTATGCCGTCACGACTCTTTTTCTGACAGCCCGTGTTGTTCTCGCTGTTCCAATTGTTCAGCGGCTCGGAGCGGGCGCGTCAGCTCAAGTGCTGTGGACGCTCTTGGTTTTGTCTTTGATCTTCACCGAATTCGGACTCGCCTGGCGAAGCATTGTCGGCAGGCGTCCGGCCAGTAGAGTGGTTGCGGCCAGCTAAACTTGTGCGGCCCCGACAGAGCTACCTTCATAGAAATTTGGCAAAGCCTCTTTTACAACATCGCACATCAGTGCACGAGCGGTGGCGGATACTCCGGCAATTTTTCTTTGTTCAGGCTGGCCCGCTTCACCTCCAGCTCGTCAAACAGGACCGATGGGGCGACAATGCTGTGCGGGACATTGAGCAACATGTTGTCCACATAGACGTCACCCCCTGCAGCAACCAAATCGCTGCGTAGAGAGCGTAGGTCCAGGTCTCCAAGCACCGCGCCTCTTACTAATTCCTCGTGTCCATCTTTGCTCCACACTTTGTACAGCAATCGAGGAACAAGTTTCGGTCCGAAGGTCTCGACGCGATAGCAATAGGGCAAATCACGTTGCCGGCATATATCGAGAAATTTCTTCTTCAGCTCTTCAACTGATACAGCCTGACTCGAACGAACGATTAGATTACTCAAGCTTGGTCCAGGAGAATTCGAGGGAATGCGTGCCCGACCATGCCCGTTCGAGGATGGAAAATCGCGGACCGGCTTTCGTCCGAGAACGAAATTCATCAGAACACCGTTATCTATTAGCGAAACTCTCCGGCCTGGAACGCCTTCATCGTCAAGCTCGTAATTTCCCATAAGCGTATGGCCGACGTAAGAAGAAATCGTGGGATCGTCCACAACCGAAATGAAATCGGGGAGAACACGGCTTTTGTAGCTGGTGGCGAATGCTGTGGTGGTGCGTCCGCTCTTGCCCAAAGGCGGCTTGTGTCCGAGCACATTTTCACCAACAAGGTCCGCAAAGATCGAGCAAGCCGCATCAGCCGAGAACAAGACTGGCCCCCGATATTCCTCTTCCGCAATCGGGGCTTCGCGCAAGGCCCTCAAGCTTTGGACAAGTTCGCTGGCGCGAGTAATAAATGCCTGCGGCGTGGGCATTTTTGCGAGACTGGTCTCGACGAAGCCATTGTTCCTATGCAAATGCATGCCGTCAGTAGCCTGCGTGCTGCAGGAGATAGACATCTCATAAGAGGTTTGTCCGCTGCGGACGACGGTGCCCTCCGAATTTACGTAGTAACGGTTGGTGGCCTGAAACCGCAATGTAGAACCGAAAGTTTCGATCTGAGAATCGTTCTTGTACAGGCCGGTCGCTTCTTCCAGCATTCGATTCCAGGGCGCGGGATCGAACTCCAATTTCACGACCGGCCCGACTGACTGTGCCGCATCGGCGCGGGAGAAATCGTCGGTCGGTTCATCAACGGTGAATTGCTTCAGTTGGGCCTGCTTTTCGGCAAGGGCCTCGGCAGCGGCTTTGTAGGCCCGGTCAGTTGCCAGCCAAAGCTCGTGGCGAAACGCCGGGATGTCATTGTCGAGCCCCAGCACACTCAAAGCGCCTTCGCCCTGTCCGAAATAACTGTCTTGCTTATAATCACCGATTCGTACGACAACACGCAGTATTCGGCCGCGCGAGCGCACACTTGAGCGCAGAGCTCCGTACTCAGCTTCAGCAGAATATTCGTCAATATCAAAAACACGGTACTCGATGTAGTAAGGAGCGGCCACCTGATCGAGCTTCAGCTGCGACTTTGAACGCTCCAATTCTGCGTGCATTGCCTGCAAAATCGGGTCGCCCGCCGCAACTGATTGCCAATCTTTCTGCTGCGCGAAGATTCGCAATGACATTAGGGCGATACATACCATCAGCGACGTCCGGATCGCAGCCTTCATAATCCGCTCGCTCCTTTTGGTGACTGTCCGTCCACCTCTGAGGGCGGTGGGAGAATTGGGGGACGGTTCAAAGAATGCGATCGCTTCTGTACTTCGATCTCGGAAAAAAGCATCGCAGGAGCGGCCGCGGCTACCGGGACCGAACCAGATTCGGCGCCGCAGATTCCATTGAACACATCCAACTTGTCTCCGGTTAAAACAATTCGACTCAAAGCCGCTAGTGGCGTCCCGACTATATCCACGCCGCGTACGAGTTCGTCAGGACGGCCATGCGCGTAAACTCGCCAGACTAAAACTGGCAAGACCTGAAACGCCTGAGGCATCATGCGCTGCGTCATCGTGAAGCCGCCTTGGATATCTTCAAAATAGAGCCCGAACGGCTTGCCTTGTTTCTTGACTTCTCCAATTAGTTTTTGCCGAAGTCCAGAGTCCTTCACGGTGCGCGACGATGAAACGATTAGATTGCCTTGCCGCCCGGTGGGCAGGTGCCCCGCTTCAGCACGCCCGTGCCCGTTCGAGGTGGCAAAATTTTTGATGGGCATTCGTGACATGAGAAAGCTCTTCAGAATGCCATCTTTGATCAGGTCCACGCGCTGGGCGGGCATACCTTCTTCGTCGTACTCGTACCATCCTCCCAAATCGGCGCCGTTAAGAGTGCGCTGAGTTGGATCATCGCTAACGCTTAAGAATTCGGGCAGCACCGCCTGATTGATTCTCTTGGTGAACGTCTCTGCTTCGCTTTCGCCGCGCTGGTGCCGTCCCTCAAGCCGATGTCCTAGTACTTCGTGAAAAAAAACCGCCGCCGCCCGGCCAGACAGCAACGCTGGACCTGCATAGGGTTCCGCGACAGGTGCATCGCGTAGCGCCTTCAGGTCAGTCGCCATTTTTTTCGCGCGCGATGCGATCTCGGATTCGGCAGGCAAATGATCCAGGCTTCTCGCCTGAAAGGTCTCCGCCCGCACGAGCTCCATGCCATCGCCTGCGCGAGTTTCTGCCTGCATTGCAATCCGCACCACTCCGCCCGGAACTACTACCCTGCTGTTTTCGGTAGAGACATACCGAAGTTGTTTCCGTTGCGCTGTCACCAGAACCACCGATGAGTACACATACGGGTACTTCCGGAAATATGCCGAATACTGGCGCGCGATTTTTTCCAGCATCTGTTGGTCCGCAGAAGGGGCAGCTTCCTGGTAATCCGAGTGGTTCTGCGGGCTCTCGGCCGAAAAGTCCGCTGACGTGTCCTCCTCCTCAGCATGTACCTGTTTGCCCGTTTTTATATTCAGGAAGGTTCGCGCCGCCTTTCGGTACTCGTCGTAAGAGAGCCGCCAAAGTTCACGCGAGAGAGCATCGTGGTCATCGTCCAGTGGAAGTAGGCCCGAACTGATTGCTGAAACGCGTCCCTGCTCGTGGGAGTTGTCGAGAGTAGGAGTACCAACTCGTACGACCACGTCTGCGCTTCGGCGACGACCGTGAGCAGAGCTGAGCAGCGTGCCCTGGCTTCCGACCGCAAATTCCAAGCTCTCGTCATAAACGGAATAGCTCAGGAAGTAAGGGGCGGGATCCAGCTTGCCAAGATTGAGTTGGGCGCGCTGCAATTCTTGTTGCATTGTGGACAGCACAACATCACTTTTCCCCTGATCTCGGGATGCGGCCCCACCAGAGGCGGCATAGGAGATGGCGGCGACCAATGCGAGGACAGGATTTCTGCACAGACGTTTCATTTTCGAGAGCACCTCTCCCCTCCGCGAAATACAAAGGTTAGCAGTCGAGAATGGTTGGCGGGAATTGTAAACCTTGGTGAGTGCAGAGCAAATCGGTTATTCGCTGGTAAAGTAATCCACGCTGACGGGATTTTCGAACAGCGAATAATCGCGTGTGACCACGGTGATTCCGCTGTCGGTAACGAAGTATTTCTGGCGGTCAGACTCCGGATCGAAGCCAATCGTCGTGCCTTCCGGAATATGCACGTCGCGGTCAATAATGGCGCGCCGGATGCGGCAATGTCTTCCGATATTCACGTGCGAAAACATGATCGTCGAATCCACTTCGGTATAGGAGTTCACGCGGACATCCGGCGAGAGCACGCTGTAGCGCACCGTGCCTCCGGATACGATGCAGCCCGCCGAGACGATGGAATCCAGGGCCTGCCCGGTGCGCCCCGGCTCTTCAAAAACAAACTTCGCAGGCGGATACTGACGCTGATGGGTGCGAATCGGCCAAGCTTCGTCATACAAGTTGAAGACCGGCGAGATCGAAACCACGTCCATGTTGGCTTCGTAGTAGGCCTCTAATGTACCGACATCGCGCCAGTAAAGCGCTTCCTTTTTGTTTTCATCCACGAAGTCGAACGAGTACACGCGGTAGTCGTCCACCATTTTCGGAAGTATGTCTTTACCGAAATCATGATGGGAATGCTCGTCCTCGGCATCTTTCAACAAAATGGGTATCAGCACGTCAGTGTTGAATAGGTAAATTCCCATCGAGGCCGAGACTTTGTCCGGATTGTAGGGAGAGCGCAGTTTAGTGAACGTTGGCTTCTCTTCGAAGCCAGTGACGCGATTATCGGAATCAACCGCCATCACGCCAAAACGATATGTCTCGTCGGGATCAATCTGGATGGTGGCGAGCGTCACGTCGGCGGCGGAGTCCAGATGCTGCTTGAGCATCAGCTCGTAATTCATCTTGTAGATATGATCGCCGGACAGCATGAGTACGTGCTTTGGCTGCTCCGAGCCGATGGAATAAATGTTCTGGTAAACGGCATCGGCTGTGCCCTGATACCACTGGTCGCTGACGCGCTTCATCGGCGGTAAGACTTCGATGAACTCCCCTACTTCGCGCCCGAGAATGTTCCAACCTTCGCGGATGTGGCGATTGAGCGAGAGGGCCTTGTATTGCGTCAGGATATAAACGCGACGCAGGTCGGAGTTAATGCAGTTGGAGAGAGTGACATCAATGATGCGGTAAATGCCGCCGAAGGTCACGGCCGGCTTGGCCCGGTCGCGCGTGAGAGGGTAGAGCCGCTCTCCAGCTCCTCCCGCAAGCAGAACTCCCAGCGTGTCTTTCATCTGGCATCTCGCTCCACTAGGATGCGCGTGGCACCCGGCGGAGCCAAAATCCGCCTTCGCCGGAAGTGCATTCTGGCGCGTCAGGAACTGCAGTAGCGCCGGTTGAAACGAACGTGCGGGGTAAATACTAGCACAGGGGCGTGACGCTCGACCAAATAGGCATTCTCTGAAGCAGCGCGTGAATTGCCGAGAAAAAATATTTCCCAGTTTTCGACTGACTCCGGTCGAGCCGAGTCATTTGCTAGGCAGAAACAAAGTAGGCACGGCGCAATCGCCAAATCACATAAGGCAGCAGCGCAAGCGTGAAAATCACGAGTGCATGTAGCAGGCTACCGGAAATAGACTGACCAGAAATAGCTAGATTGAAGAAATTCATTCTGATGTGTCCGAATCCGCCGGGGACCGATGTCCGACTGGCTCGAATTTCGGCGGTGGCACCCATCCACGCGATCAGGACCAAACCGACAGTGGGCCAAGCCGCTTTCAATCTTTGTCGGACAGCAATGAGTCCAATTCCCCAACCAACTAGAATCGGCGCGGTGAAGTAAATCAGCCTGCCGGTTTGAAAATAAATGTTCTCGCGCGAATGGATCGGAATTGGGCCCACTCCGCTGCCGAATGGCGTGTCGGCGCCGGGCAGAAACATTCTCCAGCCGGACCACAGAATGAAACATGCGATGAAGTAAGCCCAGGCCAACAGTGCCATGGGCAAAATACCAAATGTCGCCCAGGGCGCTCGCACCGACCAGGATTGAAACTGGCGCCGCCGGATCATGGCGTTGGTGAGATCGTCCACGCTGCCGAGCCTGGCGAGAGCTGCCGCTTCCGCATCCTGCCGGGTGCGGCCAGCGCGTTCTTCCTCCGCCCTGAGATCGGTCAAGTGATCGGTCAGCTCTTTCAGATACCGCTTCACATGCCGGGGCGCCACACCCGCCCACAGCAAACGTTCGCGGAGTTCATTAAACGGCTTCGGCACTTTGACCTCCCATCAGCATCCTATGAATCGCTCCCGCCAGATTCGTCCAGGTTTCCGAAAGATCGGCCAGCCGCCGTGATCCTCTTGCTGTCACGGAATAATAAATACGGCTACGGCCGTTGACAGTCTTGCGTCGGGACTTGAGCGCACCATCACTTTCCAGGCCATGCAATACCGGATAGACGACGCCTTCGCCGACGGCGACCACGGCATCAGTACGCTCACGGATCGCTTGCACAAGCTCATACCCGTACATCTCTTTTTCGTTGAGCAGTCTGAGAATCAAGAGTTCCGGAACACCGTTCATGAAATTCGGATTGGTTTCTCGTGACGTCATCTGAAAACCACCATACCTTGTAATTCGATGTATTGCAAACGCAATTTTCGCCGTCTCCGAGCCGACGCGACTTGGGGAACCGGGTAAATAGTGCTTCCGTTATTTGCCGGTACCGTCTCCAGCTGACTAGTATTCAGGTTAGGTCCAAAGAATGTTTCGTCCTAGCGTCATTGCTTTGATAATCTGCGCCGCCAACGTGTTCCCGGTTTCGCCGGCCTTCGCGGCTTCCCGGCTTGCCGAAACTCGCGGCATCAGCTGGCAGCCGGCAAAACTCGTTCCCGGATCGCCAGTCCTGTTCCAAGTTCCGTCATCCGCCAGCATCAAAGATGTAACCGCCCTTTGGTTCGGACATGAAGTGACTTTTTTCCGTCCCTCGGGAGCAACGGCCTGGTACGGAATAGCCGCGGTTCCGCTCGAAACCATTCCCGGGACTTACGACCTGTTGTTACGCGAAACACTCGCCAGCGGCAAGTCCGTCGAAGTCCACAGCAAGGCGAAAATTGCGCGCGCGCTCTATCCGAAAATTGCCGCCAAAGTCGCAAAGCAGTTCACCGAACCCAACCCAAACCAACTCAAGGAGATCAGCGCCGACAAAGATGTTAAGCAACAGACTTTCGCATCCAAAAATCCGCAAAAGCTCTGGGAGAGATCGTTTGTAGCGCCAGTCTCCGCTTCGCTCTCCGACGTTTTTGGCACAGAGCGGGTTTTCAATAAGGAGGTATTGAGCCGACATCAAGGCCTGGATTATGCCGTTCCCGCCGGTACACCAGTCGGAGCAATCAACCGTGGGACCGTCTTGCTGGCCCGGCCGCTCTATTTCGAAGGCAATTGCGTGATTATTGACCACGGCCAGGGACTGTTGAGCCTATACCTGCACCTTTCAGAATTCAGAACTAAAGAAGGCGACGAGGTTCAACCTCATCAAATCATAGGGCTTAGTGGCGGCAGCGGGCGTGCCACTGGTCCGCATTTGCATCTCGCGGTGCGCTGGCAGGGCATCTATCTCGATCCGGCAACCTTGCTGAAGCTCCAGATCCCGTAATCTCTGGCAGACGTCTTGTTCCGTTTTCGTAACAAAACTTCCCGAAACGGGAAGACTGCCCAATTTGGTGCTAAAGCTAAGATCGCTTATCGTCTGGCAAAGCGTGGGGAAGCGCTGAAGTTCTGCATGGGCGAGGGCTATCGGGATCTTGGAGGACCCCCCTCGTCAAGCTCCCGATATTTTTGCGCCAGGAAAAACTGGCGGCAGAGTTTGTCAAACAATTGCTGCAATTGACTGATGGATCGCCTCCGCCTCAACCGGAACACCGTCGCGATAGCTGACGGTCCTTCCCGAGATGGCGGGGATTCTCTCACCAGGAACAATAATTCCGACAAGGTTCAGGGGATCGGCTGCCGAGATGGTGAGAGTTTCACCTGAAAGTGCTAGCTTACGAGTGGCCCTGAGTGATTCCACCGCCACCGGCAGCCCGAACTGTTCGCCGACGAATCCATCCACAAATCGTCCGCCACGGATCTCTCCGCGCGCTTCGAGCCTGCGGAACGCGATCTGCAGCTCACGCCATTTCGGGAGATTGCTTTCGCGCGCAAGCAAATCGCGGAACACGACCCCGTAACGCTTGAGCAACATCCAGCAAGTAGCTTCGATCGCGCGTTCATGCTCGACCGCGGAATCAGTGTGCAAAATCGCCCAGCGGCCCGCGCTGTGACGCGGACGCGAAGTTCGTCCGCTTCCCTGCCCGGCCCGGCGCTTCGGGTCGATCAGTGAGCGCAAATTGTCGAAGCCATCGGCAGTCACAACCCCTGCGGCCACCAGTTCCCACAGCCCGGTTTCAATTTCGGCTTTAAGTTTGCCGGTGGCGCGAACAATGTCGGCGAAGAACGAAGCTCCGCGTTGCCGCAAATACTCAAGAACTTGTTTTCCGACAGCGCTCAATCCCTGGTTGTCGGCAGATGCGTAATGCGGCCTCATCCAATCCGCTGATTCGCGGACAAAGAAAGTAATCGGCGCAACGCTGGTCGGAATCACCCGGCGACGGCCGTTCCCATCCGAAGCCTCGAGTGTCGCAGGATGCGGCGACAAGCGTCCCCAACCAACCGCGCCGGTGAGGCAAAGTTGATCAAGCCACTTGGGATCATAATCGGCAATGCGATGCGCGAGTATGTGACGCTCCCAGGCGTTGGCAGGAATTTCAAATCCCTGCAACTGACCAATGATCTCAAGCGCAGCGCGTTCACCTTGCAGCTGGGATCCCGGCGCGACGTGCTGCCAGCGCAACAGCCACCGCATGAACTGCGCAGGGGTGACCGGCTCAATTTGCTTGCGAAGCGTGGCGACTGTGAGGCGATGAATGCGAGCTAGCAGGCGACGATCGCACCATTCGGTCTGCACTGGCCATGTGGGGACGGGTGCCCCCACCCGTCCGGTCGAGCGGAGCTCGACGCCATCCTTTGGGCCCTGGGCACTGCCTGCACCTGTGAAGTTTCCCCTCAGAATTGAACCAGATGCCTCCAGCCTCAACAGCGCTTTCTCGATTTCCGAACTCTGGATGCCGAGCAACTCTCCCAAGCCGCTTGCCGTTGTCGGCCCAATGTGGCTCATCCAGCCGGTCACGAGTGCGAGCAGTGCATCATCTTTAGACGGCGTACCCTGGCCAAGTTCGGCTGGAGCAGTTTCGAATCTCCCATCCGGGAAGAGCGCAGAAAATGCTTTAGCGCGTTCTGTCGCGACCCAATACCTGTGATCCGCGTCTCTAGCTTGAACTGCCCTGCCAGCCTGATGCAGAGCCTCAAAATATGCACTCCATCTGGAAGCGTGGAGAGAGCCGCCCTCGGCGGTCCGCTCGAGTGAAGCTCGATTGTCCATAGCATCTAGCGAAAGAGGTTGCTCAGCTCCTCTGCGCCGGACAGCCGAGGGCGGCTGTCCCCACGTGAACTCGGGCAACGCCACCAGCGTGTGCAGTACATCATGCAATTCATCGGCATCTCGCACGTCGGGCCAGGCTTCTTGCCGGACCTGTTCGATCGCCGCTGCATCGAGCTTGCCAACTTCTTCGAGAACGGATTCCGGCAGCATCCGCCGCATTTCGACTGCACGTGCTCGACGCTCTTCGAGCGGCGCGTCGTCCAAATAGGCATAAGGATTTGCGTTCAGGATTTCATGCGAAAACTGCGACGGAACCGGCGTGTCCACGGCCAGGCAACGAATGCGCCCGTCTTCCATGCGCCGCAACAGTTCTTTCAGGCCATCAAGGTCCATCGCCTCGGTGAGCACGTCCTTCATTACTTCCTTGACCAAAGGATGGTCAGGAATTTGAATGTCGCCGGCAATGTTCTCCTGGCACGCGGCCACGTCGGGAAAGACTGAGGCAAGCAAGTCATCGGAGCGGATGCGCTGAATTTGCGGCGGAACTTTCTTTCCTCCCTGAAAACGCAGCAACGCCAACGCCCGGTTGGCGTCCCAGCGCCAGCGCGTACCAAAAATTGGAGAAGCCAGTGCCGCTTGTTCGAGAATCGGCTGCACGGTTTCGGCATTCAGGAAATGGAAAACGTCCCCGAGAGGAAAACTATGCTGTTCGGCGAGCGCGATATTCAGGCCGTTGTCTGTGGCCGCTGCCTGCAACTCGAAATTGAAGCTGCGGCAGAAGCGCTTGCGCAGCGCCAGTCCCCAGGCTTTGTTGATCCGCGCTCCAAAAGGTGCGTGGATAACCAACTGCATGCCTCCACCTTCATCGAAGAAGCGTTCGGCAATGACGGTGCTCTGCGTGGGAACATCACCGAGAACGGCGCGGCCTTCAAGGATGTACTGAATGGATTGGGTCGCGCCTGATTCGTCCAGACCGCAATCTTCCATCAGCCACGAAATCGTCTCCGCGATCTCCAGGGTCTTCGACGACAACGACACAGGGGAAATGCCAGGCAGACCTTCGCTCACTTCCTTGCGCAAATCGGCTACATGCAATGACAACTCTTCGGTGCGCGCCGGAGCTTCTCCATTCCAGAACGGTACGGTCGGCGGCGCACCATGTGCATCTTCAACCAGCACGCGCCCTGATTTACCCTCGACGCGGTGAATCCGCCACGAGGTATTGCCCAACAGCATTATGTCGCCGGCATTGCTTTCGATCGCGAAGTCTTCATCGAGTGTGCCGACTACAATGCCCTCAGGCTGCGCGACAACCGTAAATAGTGCAGTCTCGGGGATCGCTCCTCCGCTGGTGATCGCCGCCAGCCGTGCGCCTCGACGGGCACGCAATTTGCGGTTCACGCGATCGTGATGAAGGTAGGCGCCGTATCGCCCCCGGCGCGCGGCGATCCCTTCCGACAGCATTTCAAGAATCGAATTGAAAGTCTCGCGAGAGAGATTGCGATACGGATAGGCGCGGGTGATCAAGCTGAACAGATCGTCTTCGTCCCAACCTTGATCATTTTGATTTGGATCTTGTGGCGCGAGCGCCTCACCCACGAAACTGTTTCCTGTCGAGCGTTGCTCGTCCGGACGGGCGGGGGCGCCCGTCCCCACATGGCCTGTGGTAGCGCACGTCGCCACAATTTGCTGCGCCAGCACGTCCAGTGGCGAATCAGGAATCATCAGGCGATCCAGGTCTCCCTGGCGGATGGCCCGGACCAGCGCCCCGCACTCGATCAATTCGTCCCTGGTGGTAACAAAAAATCTACCCTTGGGAACGGCTCCGCGCCAGTGGCCGGAACGGCCGACTCTTTGCAGCGCAACGGCGATCGCGCGTGGAGAACTGATCTGGATGACCAGATCCACGGTGCCGATATCAATTCCCAGTTCAAGCGACGCTGTCGCGACCAACACCTTGATCTGGCCATCCTTCAATTTATTTTCTGCTGCGAGGCGGAGCTTTCGCGACAAGCTGCCGTGGTGAGCGCCAACCTGGTCGTCTCCCAGACGCTCGGCCAAATGATGTGATACCCGTTCGACCAGACGGCGCGTGTTCACAAACACAAGCGTTGACCGGTGCTGCTCCGCCAGTTCCGCGATGCGCGCGTAAATCTCTTCCCACATTTCGTTGGTCGCAATCGGGCCCAGCAGAGTTGCGGGAATTTCGACAGCGAGGTCGAGCTTGCGCTTGTGGCCGATGTTGACCACAACTGGATCAGGCCGCTCGTTTCCGGCAAGGAAGTGCGCGACATCCTCGATGGGCTTTTGGGTTGCAGAGAGCCCGATACGAACCGGCGGCCGGTAGGTTAGCGCCGCTAGTCTTTCGAGCGACAAGGTCAGGTGTGCGCCACGCTTGTCGTCGGCAACTGCGTGAATCTCGTCCACGATTACGGTTTCGACATCGCGCAAAATGGTCCGGCTGCTCTCCGCCGTGAGCAGGATGTAGAGAGATTCGGGAGTCGTGACCAGGATGTGCGGCGGATGCTTCAGCATCGCCCGGCGCTCGTGCATGAGCGTGTCGCCGGTGCGGACCGCGGTGCGAATCTGGGGCATGAGCAAGCCACGCTCGCCCGCCATTTGTAGAATTTCCCCGAGAGGGATTTCGAGGTTTTTCTGAATGTCGTTGCCCAGGGCCTTCAGGGGAGAAATATAGAGAACTTCGGTTCGATCCTCCAGTTCGCCTGCCAGGGCTTTGCGGACTAGTCGGTCAATACAGGCGAGAAATGCAGCCAGAGTCTTGCCGGAGCCTGTAGGCGCAGAGATTAAGGTCGTGCGCCCGGCGAGGATATGCGGCCAGCCGAGCTCCTGAGGCTCCGTGGGCGTGCCGAACTTCTTAATGAACCATTCGGCGACCAGAGGGTGGGCCCAGGAGAGGAGAGACATTTAGTTATTTTATTGCGGCAAGCACTGTTTCGCAAATTGTTCGCCTAAATGCAACTTTTGAGCATTGTATGAATTTTACCTTGGAATAACCGTCTTACTTCAATTACGATGTAAGCACAATGCAGGATTCATTTACGACATTAAGTTCTAAAGGGCAGATTGTGATTCCCGTCGAATTACGCGAAAAACTTGGCATCGAAGCTGGGACACGGATGGCGGTCCGAATTGAACAGGACCATTTAATTCTTGAGCCCATTACGGAAACATATATACGGTCTCTGCGAGGCTCACTAAAGGGTCCGGTGTCGATGGTTGAAGCAAGAAACCGCGAGCACCGTCTTGAAAAATGAAGAGCTATGTTCTCGATGCGAGCGCGACGTTGGATTTTCTCGAGAATGGAGTCGGCGCCGCGCGCGTCGAGCAGATTCTAAACGGCGCACATAAGCAGGAGAACGCCGTGTCCATGTCGGTGATGAACTGGGGTGAGGTGTTCTACAACGTGTGGCAGCATCATGGCGAAGAAGCCGCGAGAACCGCAATCGGCCGTCTTTCGAGGCTGCCGATCGAAATAGTGTCAGTTGAGCAGGCACAGGCCTTGAAGGCAGGCGAAATCAAGGCTCTTCATAAGCTTTCGTTCGTGGATTGCGTCGCCGCAGCGCTTGCGGAACTTCGGAGTTCAATTCTGGTCACAACAGACCGAGACTTTCAAAAGCTGGGGCGTAGAATTCAAGTGCTCTGGCTTGCTCGTTCTTGATCCGGGCAGCACCTTTGGCTCAGTCTCGCTTTGCCTTCCCTGCCTTCATCTGCCAAACTTAACCAACTCCCATGGGGCGCATTCACGTTCTTCCCGAGCACGTTGCCAATAAGATCGCTGCCGGTGAAGTGGTCGAACGGCCCGCCTCAGTGGTCAAAGAGCTGCTTGAGAATTCCCTGGACGCCGGTTCCTCCCGAATCAAGATTCAGGTAGAGGCCGGCGGCAAGAAGCTCATTCAAATTACCGATGACGGCTCTGGCATGGTGCGCGACGATGCCTTGCTGGCATTCGAGCGCCACGCCACTTCGAAAATCAAGAATGCCGAAGACCTGCTGAACATCTCGACGCTAGGCTTTCGCGGTGAGGCTTTGCCGTCGATCGCCTCAGTCAGCCGTCTGCGTTTAGAAACCCGAGCCCCCGATCAGGATTCTGGGACCATCATCGAAATCAATGGCGGCAGAATTTTTCGCGTGGAAGAAGCTGGACTTCCGGCCGGAACATCTATCACCATCCGCGATCTCTTCTTTAATACTCCAGCTCGAAAAAAATTCCTGAAGGCTGAATCCACTGAGCTTTCGCATATCGCATCGCTGGTCACGCATTATGCGCTGGCCCATCCCGACAAGCATTTTGAGCTGCATTCAGCAACGAATGCCATGCTGGTTGCGCCGCCAGTGGCGGGATACAGTGAACGCGTGTACCAGGTATTTGGAAAGGAGACGCTGGATCAATTGATCTCGGTCGCGGCAGAACTGCCACTGGTTCATGTCGGGCGGCCACAGCTTCCGCCGTGGAGGCGCAAAGAAGAAGACGAGGACGCCGGTTCTTCCGCCGAACCGGGCAACCTGCGCCTGCATGGGTTCGTTTCGAAGCCGGAGATCCAGAAACTGAACCGCAATTCCATTTATACATTCGTCAATGGCCGTCTCATCCGCGACCGCCTCATTCAGCATGCGCTGACGGAGGCGTATCGCAATATTCTGCCGCCGACGGTTTTTCCTGTGGTTCTGTTGTTCCTCGAAATGCCGAATGCAGAAGTGGACGTAAATGTTCACCCCTCGAAGACGGAAGTCCGCTTTCGTCAGCAGTCGGTAATGCACGACTTCTTGCGCGATTCAGTCCGCGCGGCGTTAATGAAGGCGCGTCCGGTGCCGCAGTTCGTGACCGAAATTCGCGCCCACCCGACCGCCAGTCCTTCTCTCATACCAGGCGCACGGGGCGCGGCGGCTGGTGAGGTCGCGTATCAGTTCGGTGCGACCGCACCGCAGGATTTAGCGCTGCAGGCGCCGCCGCAGCCGGTCATCGCCGAACCATTTCATTTCTCGGACGGCATCCAGGTCGAGGCCAACGCCGCTATTCCTATCGCGCGTTTCCCACGGCAAACATTCGCAGGGCCGCAGTCAGGCCCCATTGCGGACGGTTGCGCTGCGCCAATTCCCGATGACGCTGAACCTCCCGGCGAACAAGCCCCCAGCCTGTCTTCTTTAAAACCACTTGGACAATTGCGCGAGTCTTTTATTCTGGCTGTTAATCACGATGGCCTGTGGATCGTTGACCAGCATGTCGCCCATGAGCGTGTGCTGTTCGAGCGCGTTTTGAAGCAGCGCGCACAGCAGCAAGTCGAAAGCCAACGGCTTCTCATGCCAATCGTGATTGACCTGAAACCCGCGCAACAAGCCGTGTTTACAGAAATCTCGGAGGAACTGCATAACAACGGGTTTGAAGCCGAACCGTTCGGTACGCGCAGCATCGCCGTCAAAATCGCACCCGCCGGAGTTCAAGCCTTGGAAGTGGAACATATGCTGCACGAATTGCTTGACCAGTTCTCCCGTGAAGATCAGGCCCTCAATCTCGAACAAATTCGCGGGCGCATCGCGGCTTCGATCGCGTGTCATGCAGCCATCAAAGTCAATATGCCGCTCGAGCAGAACAAGATGGAATGGCTTTTGAGTGAGTTGGCTAAGACCGAGTGTCCGATGACCTGCCCCCACGGAAGGCCTGTGGTTCTGCGATACTCAATGAAGGACATACAGCGGGCGTTTAAGAGAATCTAGCTCTCAGCTCTCAGGTCTCAGGTCTTAGCTCTTAGCTCTGAGTCTTTGTCTGAGAAGGTCAGGAATTTTACTTTGGAATTTCATGTCCGGGAGCTACAAGCTAAGAGCTAACAGCTAAAAGCTGCCTTGCCTTATGACTTCCGACGAACTCATCCAACTTCGCCGCGAGAAATGGCACGTGAACGGCAATCCCGTGCGCACTCTCGACGACGCGCGCAGTTTTATCGAGTCTGTCGGGTTCTGTCTTACTTATCCGTCGCAACCGCCAATGTCACTTCCCACTTTCCTTGGCGCGTGGCATGGATCCGATGAGCGGTTGCCGCAACACCGGGCATTTCTCGATCCGCGCGCTCGCGACGCAACCGATCTGATGGTCCGATTGCTTCGGGACAAGTCGGCCTACGAAGCCAATCTGGGTGACGAGAACAACGCCCTTTTGCTCTCGGCTTCAATCTTTCCGTATTTCTACACGCTGGTCGGCGATCGAAATCCGAAACAAGCTCCGCAGCCGGGCCCACGCTCGCCGTATTCTGAACTTGCCTGCGACACGTACAAAATCATCCATCGCAAAGGTCCGATCTCAAAGCTTAATCTCTTGGACGAACTCGGCAAAGGCATCTCGGTCCCCGCTCTCGATAAGTCTCTCGCCGAACTGTGGTCGAAGCTCCGAATAATCCGCGTGGATTATCTCGAGCGCGAAGGTGCATCTTGGGACGTGCTGCATCGTTGGGCACCCGACGCGGTAGCTGAAGGCGTGAATTGTTCGGTGAACTCGGCACTTTCGGCTCTGCTTTCGAAATATCTTGACTGCGTTGTCGCCGCCGACCAGCAGGAACTGGAGTCGTTCTTCGGAAACTTCGTTCCACGCTCGAAAGTGCGCGAGGCGGTGAATGCATTGCTGGCGGCGCGGGAGTTGAATTTTGTGCACGTGGGCAGTCGTTCGTTGATTGAGGTCACTCAGGCACAGCCCGCACATCGGTCAGGAACCGGATAGTTCGCTGCCGTGGCCGGGCGAAAGACTTTCAAAGGCAATGTACAATCGCACTCGAAGATGACCGCCGATTCCTCCCGCAAACTGATCATTGCCATTGACGGCCCAGCCGGCGCTGGAAAAAGTACTATCGCATCACGACTCGCGCGCAAGCTCGGCTACGCGAATCTTGAAAGTGGCGCCATGTACCGCGCGCTGGCGTTGAAAGCCATTGAAATGGACATCTCGTTCGACGACGAAACGGCGCTCGATGAGCTTGCGCACAATTCGCGAATCAAGATTGAGCCCGTGCTCGGCGGAAATCGCGTGCTACTTGATGGCCGCGACGTGACGCAGCGCGTCCGCGAGACGGATGTTTCCGAGGCGGCCTCACGCGTGTCGGTACATCCCAAGGTCCGCGCATGGATGGTTGCGCGTCAGCGCGAGTTAGGCACTGATGGCGGAGTCGTGATGGAAGGCCGCGACATTGGAACCAAAGTATTTCCCGATGCGGACGTGAAGATTTTTCTCGATGCTGATCCTGTGATTCGCGAACAGCGGCGGATTCAGCAGCAACATTCCCGTGGAGCTTCCGCTGAATCTATGGCTGCGGAGTTGCGCGAACGCGACCGCCGCGATCGCACCCGGGCAAATTCTCCCTTGGAACCCGCCCCGGACGCGGTAGTGCTCGATTCAACGGCGCTGAGCGAAGATGAGGCCCTACAGCGAGTCGAAGCGCTGGTGGAAAAGAAATTTGCAGAAAACTAAGCGCCGGACCCAAACTGCAGGCCCGGCGCATCCTTTACTTTCTCGGCTTGTGTTTTAGCTTACGCTGACATAGCTCTGCGTTGGCCTCGGGTCGTCTCGCGAATGGACGATACACCGCGGCGCAGATTCAGCCACCCCTGTTCCTGACAAAGCCGGAACAGGTCATAGCTATATGGAATTTCGCCGGTAATGATCTCTTCTTTCCCTTGCTCGTCGGTTACAGAAAATGCAAGCTGCACCGGCTCATCCGGCGAGTTTTGCTTGGTAAAGTGGACGAGTTTTACGTTGAGAGTCTCCTGCTCTTGAGTTTGCAGTGGCATAGTATTTTCCTCGTCCCTAGTTGGGAACCTGACGATTCTAGGTTATGGGTAGAGTGCGCTCAATCCCCGATGGCCTGTAGTTTGAAATTAAGACTGTGATAATTGCGAGCAGAATTCGCGCGAGATTAACGATTGTGTAATAGATGTGTAAGAAGAAGGATTCAAGCACTGACCAATCAGGCTCAATCTTAAGAGTTTCTCTGCGATCTTTGCACCTCTTTGCGAACTCTGCGGTTAATATCTTTCTAAAGCCTTTAACTGCAAAGGTCACAGAGGATTCGCCGAGATCGCAAAGGATTAATGTGCGGGGCCAATATCGGTGCTGAAGGGGCTTCCCAGATATTCGCTGGCATCGACAAGAATATTTTCACGATATCGGGATCGAACTGGCGTCCGGAACAACGTCCAATCTCCTCACGCGCAAAGTCTAAACATTGCGCTCCACGGTAGGGCCGATTGGACGTAATAGCGTCGAGAGTGTTCGCGATAGCGACAATCCTCGCCCCTAACGGTATGTCCGTTTCCTTCAAACCGCGGGGATAACCTGTCCCGTCATATCTCTCTTGGTGGGCGTAGACGATCTCTGCCGCTTCAGAGAGGAACGGAATTTTCTTAACAATCTGGTATCTGCGCAGACAGTACTCACGCATGATCTGCCACTCACTCGTGTCAAGCGGGCCGGTTTCGTTAAGATCTGATCGGGAATCGCCATCTTTCCGATATCGTGCAAGAAAGCTCCACGCGCGATCACGCGGATTTCGTCGGGAGATATGCCCATTGTTTTAGCAATTCCGATTGCATAAGCAGTCACTCTCTTTGAATGACGTTCGGTTTGCGCCTCTTTGAGATCGAGCGAGGCACCGAGCGCCTCCAGCGTGATGTCGTAAGATTCCTCAAGCTCCTTAATAGACTTGCGTAGCTGCTCGGCCCGGGCGATCACTAAGCGTTCGATTTCGGTCTCCTAGATCGCTTGAGCTTGTTCGGTTCGGGCACTGATGAGGGTTTCGAGTTCCGCGTCGCTCATAATCCTAAGGTTGAATTTCGACAACAGCCACGATATTGCTCTGATCACACGACCTCCCCAACCAACGATTGTCCGCAACATAGCGCGAGTGCGCGGGGAAGTAAAACAAAATCTAGCTATCGATCTTGGGTGGCTACTGAAGGCCCATGCTATACTTTTTCATCCTACGCAGTATGAAAGCGTTCGGAGGTTTTGTATCGATAAACGTTTTATCCGCATAAATGATCGTATTCGGGCGCGCGAAATTCGCGTCATTGGCGACGAAGGTGAGCAGATCGGAATCATGCCTCCCTTTGAAGCGCTCAAGATGGCCCGTGAAAAGAATCTGGATCTGGTAGAGATTTCTCCCACCGCGCAACCTCCGGTTTGCCGCATCATGGATTATGGGAAATTTCTGTACCAGCAGGAGAAAAAGGAACGCGAAGCCAAGAAGCACCAGAAGACGATCACAGTTAAGGAAGTGAAGTTTCGCATCAACGTGGACGATCACGACTACGAGACCAAGAAGAACCACGTGTTGCGCTTTTTGGATGAGGGCGATAAGGTCAAGGCCACAATCTTCTTCCGTGGACGCGAGATGACGCGTACCGGCCTGGGACGAGGGATTCTGGATCGGCTGATTAAAGATATTGGCGATCGCGGAATCGTTGAATTTCGTCCGCGACAGGAAGGCAACACGCTGCACGCGATCCTGGCGCCGAATGCGAAGAAGCCGGGAGAGAAGGCGCCACCGGCACTGCGTCAAGCGTAGAAACCGGCATTTGGTAATTAGCGCTTAGCATTTGGCCACTTGAGGCCTGTGCTGGCCAAATGCTAACTGCCAAGTGCTAATTTGCTGGAGTACCCATGCCAAAGCTCAAAACACACAAAGGCGCCGCCAAGCGCTTCAAGAAGACTGGGACGGGAAAGGTGAAGCGCTCGAAAGCGTATCTGCGCCACATCCTGACTTCAAAAGAAAAGAAGCGCAAAAGCCAGCTCGGAACCTCCACGTTGGTGAGCGACGCGGATGCGCCCAAAGTTAAGAGAATGATTCCGTACTAGCACGAATCACGTAGGGGCGGGTGCCCTCACCCGCCCAGCCGCGCTAAGCGCGGCAACTGGCGAGCACAACTCGCCCGCCCGGACGAGGGCGTCCCGGCCTACGTGAGCCGTGATCAAAGCGAGTGAAGAGGCACATCCTGCCTCCAGCCGCTAATTTAGAAGTTAAAAAGGAGCAACAATGCCCCGGGTAAAACGCGGAACTAAACGCCGCGCCAAACGCAAGAAGATATTAGACCGCGCCAGCGGTTATTTCCTGACAAAATCAAAACTGTACCGCTCGGCCAAAGAGGCCGTGGATCGCGGCCTGAAGTTTGCCTATTCCGGGCGAAAGCAGAAGAAGCGCCAGTATCGTTCGCTATGGATCGTGCGCATCGGCGCCGCCGCCAAACTGAACGGCATGAGCTACAACCAGTTCGTCCATGGATTGAAGACTGCGGGAGTTGAACTCGACCGCAAGATCCTGGCTGATCTGGCGGTGAACGACGCCGCAGCGTTTAAGAGCCTCGCCGAGCAGGCGAAGGGCGCTCTTAGCCTGCCCTGAGCGAAGTCGAAGGGGCGGGGCCGCGTAACAGCTTCAGCTATCAGCTATCAGCCATCAGCTTTCAGCAGTTGGCATTTGGCAGTTGGCCCTGACGGTTGAACCTCCGTGGAAGAGCGGCCATTCATGGCCGCGTCAAGACGCCCTTTCGGAACCTTGCTGCCTTCAGCCCGCCAGCCCTAAAGGGCTGGATTGTTAAAAGCCGTTAACGCGGCCCTAAAAGAGCCGCTCTTCCGCGTACCGGATGAGCGTCGTATCGGGTCACGTCTTCAGGCGTGCCTGATGCGATTCCCTTATACTTTGTCATTCTTTTAAGATCTGTCATTAGGAGCGTAGTGTGATCTTTCGTTAGCGAAAGATCACACGCAGTCGAGGAACCTGCTGTTTTACGACGAGAAAAGCAAATTCCTCATGGCTAAAGCCATTCGGGATGACATTCTGATTAGATCAACCGCAGATCCCTCGACTTGATGAGCTTCGCGGAGCGAAGCTCATACGGCGCTCGGGATGACAGATTGCAAGGTTGACGGATTCAACTAAAGACGCGAAGGCGGCGCTAGAATACCCGCGGCGCAAGCCGTGGGTAGCTTGGCAAAATGAAGCGGCCCCGCAGGGGCGAAAGAAACGTGGCCTACACCGTTCCCAAACTGAAAGAGTTCTCGCCAACGGCGTTAGACAAGGCCGTTGAAAAACTTCTTTCTGCATTGGAGCAGGAATCCTCGGAACTGGGCAACGGAGACGAGCGTAAAGCATTCCGCGACCGCTGGCTCGCGCGCAAAGACGGCATACTCACCCAAATCAACGAACTCTGGTTAAAAGCTGCGCCGAAAGATGCGAAGCGCGAAGTGGGCCAGCGCGTCAACAAACTCAAGGGTGAAGTCGAAGCGAAGGTGGAAGCTGCCCTCGTGCAACAACCCGGCATCAACAGCGAGTTTGCCATCGACATCTCCCTTCCCGGCATTCGTCGCCCCATCGGTGCCGAACACCCCATCATTCGGACGCAAAACGAAATCATTAGCGTGTTCAAGAACCTCGGATACTCCGTCGCCGAGGGGCCGGCAATCGAAACCGATTACTACAATTTCGAAGCGCTGAATTTTCCGCCGAATCATCCGGCGCGCGACACGCAAGACACGCTGTTTCTCGCGAACCAAGAGTCGAAGCCGCCGCGCGAACGCCTATTGCTGCGTACCCATACTTCTCCCGTGCAGATTCGCACCATGGAGAAGCTAAAACCCCCACTGCGAATCGTGATTCCTGGCAAAGTGCATCGCAACGACCCGCCTGACGCGAGCCACTCCCCGATGTTTCATCAGGTCGAAGGGCTTGCCGTGGATAGGAACATCACATTTGGCGATCTGAAAGGCACACTCGACCATGCCATGAAGGTGCTCTTCGGGTCCGACGTGAAAACCAGCTTTCGTCCGTCATTCTTCCCGTTCACCGAGCCTAGCGCAGAGATGTTCGTCTCCTGCTTCATCTGCGGCGGGAGCGGCAAACGCGGCCACGATGACGCGCCGTGCCGCCCGTGCAAGCAGACCGGATGGATCGAGATTCTCGGCTGCGGCATGGTCGATCCCAATGTGTTCGAGTTCGTGAAGCACAACGGCTACGATCCCGAGAAGGTATCCGGCTTTGCGTTTGGAATGGGCGTAGATCGAATTGCGATGTTAAAGTACGGCCTCGATGACTTGCAATTGTTCTTTCAAGGGGATGTCAGGTTTTTGGATCAGTTTGCGTAACGCAGTCCTTGGTCGTTGGCTGTGGGTCGTTGGCAACAACCTTTAAGGAAAATGTCATTCCGAACCGCTTCAGCGGTGAGGAATCTGCAGTTCTGATTTCGAACAATGAAACTGTCCGCCCAATGGATTCGCGAATTCGTTGACGTACCGGTTGACAACCATCGCCTTGCTGAAGATCTGACCAGCATTGGAATTGCGGTTGAAGGCATTTCGGGCGAAGGTGCAAATACCGTCTTCGAAATGGAGATCGGTACAAATCGCCCTGACGCGATGAATCACTATGGCGTCGCGCGCGAAGCGGCGGCGCTCTATGGCCTCGGGCTTAAGCCCATCGAGACCTCGGTGGCTAAAGCCGGAGAATTGCAGACCACTAAAGGCACGACTGAAGTCGTGCCCTCCCGAGTGCTCCCGTCAGGGCCCAGAGTAAAAGCAAACGCCTCCGGCGACGCGTCGTTCTCCATCGATATCGAAGACAAAGAAGGTTGCGCTCGCTACACCGCACAAATCGTGCGGGGCGTAAGGATCAAGGCCTCGCCCACGCACATCGCAGCCCGCCTCGCTCTAGTTGATCAGCGCCCAATCAACAATGCGGCGGATGCCTCGAACTATACCTTGTGGGAAATGGGACATCCCACTCACGCGTTCGATCTCGATCTTTTGCAAGGAGGAAAGATCATCGTTCGGCGCGCCCGCGCTGGGGAAACGCTGAAAACACTCGATGGAGTTGACCGCAAGCTGTCTCCAGAAGATCTGATCATCGCCGATGCGAAGAAGCCGGTCGCTCTTGCCGGAGTCATGGGTGGCTTCGACACAATGATCACGAACAACACGAACAATATCCTGATCGAGTCTGCCTGGTTCGATCCGGTCGCCGTGCGCAAGACCGCTAAGCGCCACGCCATGCACACGGATGCTTCACACCGATTCGAGCGAGGCGCAGACTACGGCGCGACTCCGATCGCCTGCGCATTGGTGGCGCAGAGGATCATCGAATCCGGCGGAGGCGAACTCGATGGCGAACTGATTGATGCAGTCGCGCGTGAGTTAGACCAGGCGCCGGTCGTGCTCCGCGTTTCCCAAGTGCAGCGCATTCTCGGCGCGAAGCTTGAAACCCATGAGATCGTCGCGATTCTCAAGCGGCTCGGCTTCGAGTTCATTCCCGAGCCCGGCTCGCAGCCGGAATTTTCTGTTCGTATTCCGAGCTGGCGGCTTGATGTAGAACGCGAAATCGATTTGATCGAAGAAATCGCGCGGCTTCACGGATACAACAAGTTTTCGAATACGCTGCCTGGATTTTCGGGCGCGGTCATCGAAACTGCGGGAGCCAAAAAACCATCCCGAGTCCGCTCTTCCCTGCTCGCTCTCGGTTATAACGAAGCCGTATCGCTGAGCTTCATCTCGCACGAAGATGCCGAGACTTTTTCGTCTTCGCCGGTCGTCGAGCTGGCCAACCCGATAAGCGAAGAGGCCTCTCTGATGCGAAGTTCGCTCGTCCCCGGCATGTTGGATATGCTGGCCTACAACCTAAATCGCGGAACCGAAAACGTTCTACTTTTCGAAATGGGAGACGTTTACGAGACGGCAGACGCGGGGACAGCGGAGCACAGCCGTATCTGCATGGGAGCAACCGCTTGGGAATTGAGCAGTAGGATTTCGCAAGGCGCCATTCTCGATAAGACCAAGGATTCGACAATTGACGTCTTTCGCTCATTCAAGGGAGATGTCGAAGTTCTGCTGCATGCATTCGAGCACAGGTTGCTCACGTTTGATGCGCATACCGCCGATTACTATCAACCTGGCTGCTCCGCGCGCGCGCTCATGGATAGCGAAGTCGTGGCACAACTCGGCCAACTTCACCCGCAAGTCGCAGCGAACCGCAAGTTGCGAGGCGACGTGTTTATCGCTGAGATTTTTGCCGACGGCCTGCTCAAGCGCAGCCTCCGCGAAATTCGCTACGTGCCTCTCCCTAAGTTCCCTGCCGTTGCCCGCGATTTCTCGTTCATTTTCTCGGACGAAGTAACATTCGAGAAGATTGAGGGCACGGTGAATGGAATCAGCCTTTCAGAGTTGCGCAGCTTTTCGCCCGTCGAGGTTTTCCGAGGTGGATCAGTCGAGGCGGGTAAGTATTCAATTTTGCTGCGAGCGAAATTCCAATCCCTGGAGCGCACGCTGCGGGAAGAGGAAGTTGCAGAGTGGTCGGCCCAAATCGTGTCCGCGCTTCAGAGGCTCGGCGGTACGCAGCGCGCGTAACTCCCCTTACAAAAGCATTTAACCGCAGAGAACGCAGAGATCGCAAAGAAGTTCAAGAAATGCTTTCCTGGCGTACTCTGCGGTCAGTGTTGTTGACTCTCGCCTGAATCCTCCCTTATTTCGGATTAAGATATCTGCAGCGACCATGTCCGACTCCGTCAAACTGATCGAGTGTCCGCGGGACGCCTGGCAGGGCCTGGAGGGGCACATCCCCGCAGACCTCAAGGTGGACTACTTGAAAGCTCTGATCAGCGCCGGTTTCAAGCACATTGACGCAGTTTCGTTTGTCTCACCAAAAGCGGTGCCGCAGATGACCGACTCAGAAGCGGTACTCAAGGAACTCGATCCGCCTGACGACGTTGAAATCATTGGGATCGTGGTGAACGAAAAAGGTGCGCAGCGCGCGATCAATACTCACGCCGTGACCACGCTCGGCTTTCCCTACTCCCTTTCACCGACTTTCCTTCGGAATAATCAGCGGCAAACGCCAGAGGAGTCTCTCGACGAACTGGAAAAAATTCTGAACAAAGCCGACGATGCTGGCTTGGAAATGGTCGTGTATATCTCAATGGCATTCGGCAACCCGTATGGTGATGACTGGAGTGTCGAAGAAGTAGTTAGCGCCGTTGACATTCTGGAGTCGAGCGGAATCAAAATGATTTCGCTGGCCGACACCGTTGGACTCGCCTCTTCAGATCAAGTCCGCGAACTGCTCTCGGCAGTGATTGG
>Ga0209056_10000945_pt1 | contig 32105 bp, 23 predicted proteins | sample GraSoiAngelo_114_FD_185876 | JGI IMG/M metagenome (GOLD analysis project Ga0209056, IMG submission 185876) | Grasslands soil microbial communities from the Angelo Coastal Reserve, California, USA - 14_0903_13_40cm (SPAdes) (version 2) | ecosystem: Environmental > Terrestrial > Soil > Grasslands... | reverse complement strand
AACTAGTTAGTATGCCCCGTTGTCGCTGCCGTCCAGCCCGCGTCCCGCAACATAAACGCGTGCGCAATCGGCTGTGACCCACGCCGTATAATTCCGCAAGATCAGCCTCCCATCGCGCTGACAGCCCGCAGGCTTCGCAGCATAAGACGCGTTGTCACGCCGCGCAAACGCGGTGATCGGTCTTCCCGCCCTCCCCTGCACCGCCTCCGCCCTACTCCTTCGGCGTCAGCAGCTCCCGGTATGGCGGGTAGTCACGTAGCGACCAGAGCGACGGGAAGAGGTGCATCACACCGCCGCGCGGATACCCCTGAGCAAACGCCTCCTGCACTAGCGCGACGGCGGTGTCACGCTCGCCCAGGACGGCGTGAATCCGGGCCCGCCACATCGTGTGCCTGCCGAAGAGATAGCGGGGGCGCATCGCCTGGAGCGTCCGGTCGAAACGCAGCGCGTCGGCACGCCTCTCCTGGCGCGCCGCAAGCACTCCCAGAAAACCCTGGAGGGTCACCCGATCGGGCGAGTCCCCCGTGATGACCGCGATCCACCGCATGGTAGCGTAGTCCGGCACGCCCGCCGCCCGCTCCGCCGCGAGACCCTCGAGCAGGCGCCGCGTGTCGTCGAGCCGGCCACCCACGTAGTAGGCGAGGGCGAGACGGAACCGGTTGGCCACCGAGTGCACCTCCGCAGCCGGCCGACCTTCCAGCCAACGGACGGCCCACGCGCCGGCGGCCGGCGCCTCCGCCCGATGATCGTGCGCCGCCAGCTCGAGCGCCGCGATCAGGGCGACGTCGGCAGGAGACCAGCCCGGCTGTGGCGGGAGGCTCGGCGCCTCCGCCAGTCGCGCGGTGATGTCGCCGGCGCGCCCCAGGGCGGCGAGCGCCCGCACCTCGGCCGCGAGCACGGCGAAGTCCGCGGGATGGCGCCGCCGTCCCTCGCGCGCCTCCTTCAGCTCGCGGCGGTGATCGCCCACGAGATGGTGCGCGAAGGTCAGATAGAACCAATAGACCGACCAACCGCGGAACAGGCCGCGATCGGGCCCGAGCGTGGTGAGGGCCGTGATCGTTTCGCGGGGGCGATTGAGCGCCAGCGCGCACTGGGCCACCAGCCACAGCGTCTCCGAATTCGGCGCGATGACGGCCATCTCGCGCGCGGTCTCGAGCGCTCGCTGCCGGTCGCCCCGGCTCTGGACGAGCACCCATGTGAGGTAGTGCTGGTCGAGGGGAGAAAGGCGCCCGGGAGAGCGCTCCACCGCGTGCGCGATCGAGTCCGCCGTCGCGAACTCCCCGAGGTCCATATGCTCGTGCGCCGCGAAGATCAACGGCAGCCGGAAGCTCGTGTCCTCCAGCGCGGCGCGCCGGAAGTGATCGATGGCGCCGCGCGAGTCGAACTGCACCATGCGGTCCAGGCCCTGGATGAACTCCTGGTACGCCGCGAAGGTGGGCGGCTGGCCGGTGGTCTTGGCCCACAGGCTCAAGCGTGAGTCGAACAGCGTCGCGAGCGCCGCCATCACCCGCTGCCGCACGGTTTCCACCGCGGCGAGCGGCTGCGAGATCGGCCCCGCCACCGGCTCGAGCGCGCGCAACACCGTGCCGTCCGTCGCGGCGGAGATTTGGACCTGGAACCGGATGCTGTCGGCCTCCCGATAGTACGCGCCCGAGACCACCGTGCCCGCGCCCGTCTCGCGCCCCAGGGTCTGAATCCCGGCGGCATCGAAATGGCCGGGGCCGTAGCCCGAGGCGCGCGTGGAGGTCATCACCGACATGGACGGCACGACCTCCACCAGACCGGTCTGGGCCAGGCCCTGCGTCACCCAATCGGCTGCCATGTGCCCGATGTTGTCGAGCGCGCGGTCTCCGGTATGGTTCTCGATCACCGCGACGACGACCCGGCGCTCGTTGAGTTGCGACCCGCGATTGCCCAACAGCCGGACCGCGGCGCCGGCGCCGACCAGTGCGAGCGCGACCCCCAGGACGAGCGCGACTCTCCGTCCCCGCCCACCGGCGAAGATGCCTCGCGTCGGCACGCTCGTCCGATAGGCCGGTGCCCCGAGCGCCGTCGCGAACTCCGTCACCGTGGGGAACCGGTCATCGGGCAGTGGGGCGAGAGCTCGAGAGATCGCGTGTTTCACGCCCCGCACGACCCCGGTGTGGGCCCCCTGCAGCGCTTTACTGGTCTCCAGCGCCGTCCAGTTGTGTACCCGGCGTTCCGTCATACTCGTTACGGGCGACTCCCCTGCCAGCATCTCGAACAGCACGCAGCCGAGGCTGTAGATGTCGGTGCGCGCATCGAGGTCCCCGAGGGCCATCGCTTGCTCGGGGCTCATGTAGCCGGGCGAGCCGATCGGCTGGCCAGCCTGGGTAAGCGTCAGGCTGCCGGCGGCGCTGATCGCGCGCGCGATGCCGAAGTCGGCGACGATCGCGTGGTCGCCCGCGAGGAGGATGTTCTCGGGCTTGATGTCGCGGTGGATGATTCCCTGCCCGTGCGCGAAGCCGAGCGCATCGGCGACGTCGCGCGCGATGTGGAGGGCTGCCTCGAGCGGCAGCTTCCGCTCTCGCAGCAGCCGATGCCGGAGCGACTCTCCCTCGATGTACGGCATGACGTAGTAGAACAGCCCGTCTACTTCGCCGGCCGAAAAGATCGGCACGATGTGGGGATGGCTGAGGTTCGAGGAGAGGTCCACTTCGCGAATGAACCGCTCGCGCAGGAGGCGGGTGGACACCTCCGGGTCGAGCACTTTGATCGCCACCCGGCGATGGGGATGCTGCTCCACCGCCAGGAACACCCGGGCCATGCCCCCGGCGCCGATCTCGCGTTCGACATCGTAACGGGGCGCCAGGCTCTCACGCAGAGAGTCGAGCACATCGAGCATGCGCGGAAATTAGCCGTCCTCCCTCTGCCGGGGGAGAGTCGCGACGGGCCCCTGGCCGATTCCGTCCCGCGCGCTACAATTTCCTCGTGGACAGCGGCGGTCCCGTGCGGAGCTCCCCCTACTTGCGGCTGGCGGCGTACTACGTGCTGCTCGGCCTCGCCGTATGGCTGCTCATCAGGTTCGTGCCCGGAATCCCCCAGCTGCTCGACCGGTTCCGGGAGATCTCCGTGCTCGGCGCCGTGGCCAGTCGCGGGCGCCTGGTCGAGGAGGCGACGGCAGCGGCTGGCACCCTATCTCAGGGTCAGTGGGCGCTCGTCACCTTCCTGTCGATGCTCACGGCGCTCCTGCTCGTGCTTCCGGTCTCCTGGGTGTACATGCTCACCAAACAGCGCTCGGGATACGACCAGTCGGTCGTGCAGACCGTCATCATCCTGCCCATGACGGTCGCCGCGACGGTGATTCTCGTGCAGAACAGCCTGGCCCTCGCGTTCACGCTCGCGGCGATCGTCGCGGCGGTACGGTTTCGAAATACCCTCAAGGATACAAAGGACGCAGTCTACATCTTCCTCGCCCTCGCGGTCGGCGTCGCCGCGGGCGTCTTCTCGCCCACGGTCGCCGCGGTCATGTCCCTCATGTTCAACATCGTGGTGCTCGCGCTATGGGAGCTCAACGTGGGGAACATCTACGCCGACCAGCGGGGGCGCATGCCGGCGTTGCCCCCCGCCGAGGGGCTCCTTGGCCCGCGCCGCCGGTCCTCCGCCGCGCTGGCGGTCGGGGATCCTGACCTGCTCGCGGCCCTCGCGCCCCACGAGCTCGAGGAGGTCGCGGACCGCGCTGCCCGACTGCAGGCCTACGTGATGGCCCGTGCCGGCGACAAGAAAGAGGACCGGTTCAACGGCATGCTCCTCGTCCACACGACGCAACCGGAAGCCGCTCAGCGCGTGGTCGAGGAGCTCCTGGAAGTCCAGGCCCGGCGGTGGCGGTTGGCTGAAATCGTGCCGGCCGAGCAGGGCCGGTCGTCGCTCGAGTACCTGCTCCGGCTCCGGAACGAGTTCCTGCCCACGACCCTCCTCGACGCCCTCAAGGGGCACGGCACGCCCCCCATCGACGCCGCCGAATACCGTTCGCTCCGCGGCCTGAAGAAACGCAAGGAAGAGTGAGGCCTCCGGCGTGGCGGCTCGCCGCAGTGGCGGCGTTGTGCATCGGGCTCGAGGGATGTGGCCACACGAGGACGGTGGGCGCTGCTCCGCCGGTGGCGCCGCCGGCACCGCCGGCGGAGATCGACGCCACCCTCTTTCTCATCGGGGACGCGGGCGCGCCGGCCGCGCCGCCCGATTCGGAGCCGGTGCTCATGGCGCTCCGGGCCGCGGCGGCCTCGGCGCCGCACGCCGTCATCGTGTTCCTGGGCGACAATGTCTACCCCAGCGGCATGCCGGACTCGACCGCCCCGAACCGAGCCGGGGCCGAGCGCGCGCTCACGCAGGAGCTGCGCGTCCTCCAGGTGAGCGGCGCCCGTGGCTTCTTCGTGCCTGGCAATCACGACTGGGACGGCATGCAACCGGGCGGCTGGGACGCGATCCGCCGCCAGGAGCGCTTCATTGCGGCAGCGGGCGGTGGTCGCGCGCTCCTGCCGGCGGGCGGCTGCCCTGGACCGGCCGTCGTGGACGTCGGACAGGTCGTACGGCTCGTGGCGCTCGACACCCAGTGGTGGCTGCAGGAGGGACCGAAGCCCGAACGCCCCACGTCCTCGTGCCCGGCCGGCTCGGCGGGTGAAGTGATCGATTCCGTCCGGGCGGCATTGCGCACAGCCGGCAAGCGGGCCGTGGTCGTGGTCGCCCACCATCCGCTCGCGAGTGGTGGGGCGCACGGCGGCCACTTCGGGTGGCAGGATCACGTCTTCCCCTTGCGGCACATCAAGTCGTGGCTCTGGATCCCGCTCCCGCTCATCGGGTCGGCGTATCCCATCGCCCGCGCCGAAGGGATTTCGAGCCAGGACATTCCCAGCCGTGCGTACACCCGGATGCGCGTCGCGCTCGACAGCGCCTTCGCCGGCACCCCGCCGCTCATCTACGCGGCGGGGCACGAGCACACGCTACAGGTGATCGCGGGGACGAGCACGCGCTATGTGCTGGTGAGCGGCGCCGGCACGTTCGGCCACATCGACCGCGTCACGGCGCTCGACAGCACGCGGTTCGCGCGTAGCGCCAGCGGATTCATGCGCGTCGAGTTCCTGCGCGACGGCCGCGCCCGGCTGGGCGTGATCATCGTCGATCGCGCCGGGAACGCGGCGGAGGAATTCGGGCTATGGCTCAACTGAGCAGGGCGCGAACGCGCTGCATTGGGGTCGGGCTTGCGGTGGCGCTTACGCCGGTGGGCCTCGCCGGGCAGACGACGGCGGCGGCGGGGGCGGGAGGGGGGCCGCCGACCCGGCAGACTGTGGTCGCGGGAGCGCATTACCGCGCGGGGTGGCTGCATCGCCTGTTCCTGGGCGCGCATTACCGCGAACTGTGGGCGACGCCCCTCGAGGTCGAGGTGCTCGACTTGTCCCGTTTCGCCGGTGGACTCACGCCCACCGGCTGTGGCGGCCGTCGCCAGACGAAGGTGCTGCGCCTCCTGGGCAAGGACGGACGGCAGTACGTGTTCCGCTCGGTGGATAAGGATCCCACGCTCGCGCTGCCGCCCGAGCTCCGGGCGACCTTCGCGCGGGACGTGGTCCAGGACCAGATCAGCTCGGCGCATCCGGGTGCACCGCTCGTGGTCGCCCCGCTGCTCGACGCCGCCGGCGTCCTGCACGCCGAGCCGCGGATCGCGCTCCTGCCCGACGACCCGCGCCTCAGCGGGTTCGACTGCGTGCGCCCTGGCTTCAAGCTCGGCATGATCGAGGAGCGCCCCACGGAGCCTCCGGACAACGACGTGGGCTTCGCCGGGGCGGTCGAGCTCGCGGGGACGAAAAAGCTCTTCGAGCATCTCGAGCACAGCTCTCGCAACCGGGTCGACTCGCGCGCGTTTCTCGCAGCCCGCCTGATGGACGTCTTCATCGGCGACTGGGACCGGCATCAGGACCAATGGCGCTGGGCGCGCTTCGATTCGGGCGACGTCCACACGTGGCGGCCCATCCCCCGCGACCGCGATCAGGCGTTTGCGCGCCTCGACGGCGTGCTCGTGTGGCTGACGGGGTACTATTGGCCGCAGCTTATCGGCTTCGGCGACGACTACCCGAGCATCTGGCGCCTCACCTTCACCGGGCAGGTCCCCGATCGACGGCTCCTCGTGGATCTCGAGAAGCCGGTGTGGGATTCCATCGCACGGACGCTCCAGGCCCGGCTCACCGACTCCGTGATCGATGCCGCCGTGCGCCGGCTCCCGCCGGAATACTTCCGGGCGAGTGGTACCGCCCTGAGCCGGGCGCTGCGGCGGCGCCGGGATCACCTGCGGCAGATCAGCGATCGGTACTACGCGCTGCTTGTCGGCGTGGTGGAAATCCACGGCACGGATGAGCGCGACGTCGCCGACATCGAGCGCCTCGGGGGCGGACGCGTCTCGGTGCGCCTGTCAGCCGACGGCGCGGTGGCGCCGTACTACCGCCGGACGTTCGACGGCCGGGAGACGGAGGAGATCCGTGTCTACCTGCACGGGGGGGACGACCGGCTCATCGTGCGTGGCGCCGCGGGATCAGGGGGGGGACCGCTGCTCCGGGTGATCGGAGGTGGTGGGGATGACGAGCTGACGGACTCCTCGCGGGCCGGGAGGACGAAGTTCTACGACGACCGCGGGAACAATCGATTCGTGAGGGGATCGGGAACGTCCGTGGACCGCCGGCACTACGACGAGCCGCCCCGCGACACGTCGACCCTCGGTCGTCCGCGCGATTGGGGCTCGCACTGGATGCCGCTGACGTGGGTCGCCTATTCACCGGACATCGGCTTGTTCGTGGGCGGGGGCGCCGACGGAACCGGGTACGATTTCCGGCGGCTGCCGTACAACTCGCACGTGAGAGTGCGCGCCGGATATGCGACGGCCGCGCAGACCTACCGCGCCGAGTTCACCGGTGAGTTCCGCGGCATCGTCCCGCCCGCCCTCGTGAGGCTCCATCTGCGCGCGTCGGGGATCGACGTGCTGCGTTTCTACGACTTCGGCAATGAGACCGTGGACACGGGCTCGACTGACTTCCACAAGGTGAAGCAACAGCAGTACCTCGTCGCGCCCGCACTGGAATTTCGACTCTCTCGGTCGGCGAACCTTTCAGTTGGCCCCGTGTTCAAGTTCGCACACACCAATCTCGAAGACGGCACGTTGATCAAGGCCGTACGGCCGTATGGCGTAGGAGACCTGGGTCAGGTCGGCGCGGCAATGGACTTTCACCTCGACACTCGGGACCAGCCGCGGGCGGCTCGCCGCGGGATCGCGTTCGGTTTCGGCGGAAGCTACTACCCCAAGGCGCTGGACGTGACGTCGCCGTTCGGGGAAGGCCACGCCGAGGCGAGTTCGTACCTCACGGCCCGCATCCCGTTGCAGCCGACGCTCGCCCTGCGCATCGCCGGGAAGAAGGTCTGGGGGACGTATCCTTTTTATGAGGCGGCCTACGTTGGTGGGGCGACGACGGTGCGCGGCTTCGTCGAGCACCGCTTCGCGGGCGACGCCGCCGTCTCCGGGAACATCGAGTTGCGGCTGTCCGTCGCCAGGTTCTTCTTTCTGGTCCCGGGCGAGCTGGGGGTGTTTGGCCTCGGGGACGCCGGACGAGTGTATGTCTCCGGCCAGACCTCGGACCGCTGGCACGCCGCCGCCGGGGGCGGTCTCTGGCTCGCGTTCTTGAGCCGCGCCAACACGGTATCGGTGGCCGCGGCGCACAGCGTCGAGGGCACGCGCTGGTACGTGCGGGCAGGGTTCCCGTTCTAGGCATGACGGCCGAGTGGAGGGGCGAGGTCCCGACCCTGGACCTCCTGAACCGCATGGTGACGGAGGCGCTTCCCCTGGGCCTCCGCTCCGGCCCGGTGGAGCAGTTCTTCCAGCGGGACATCTACTTCGACTCGGCAGACTGGACGCTGCGCCGCCGCGGCGTGAGTTGCCGGTTCCGAATCCAGGTCGACGACCGGCGCATCCTCACGCTGCGCACGATCGGTCGGTGGGAGGGCGGCGTCCCGCTCGTGCTGCCGCAGACGTTCGAAGCCGACGTCGCCGAGCTCGAAGGCGAGCAGGCGCTCGCGGGCACGTCGGACCCGGCGCGCCGCCTCCGCTCCCTCATCGAGCCGGCCCTGCTCCTCCCCCGCATCCAGTTCGAAACCGAGCGGCGCTTGCGGCACACCCGGGCCGGCTGGTTCTCACGGGGGCGCTACGCCGTCGTGTACGACGTCGTGACGGTCCGCAGCCATCAGATGGCGCAGACGTTCCAGGAGCTGAAGCTCCGGGAGCTCGCTCGCGGCCGGCCGGGGCTCGACCAGGTGGCCCGGGCGTTTCAGGAGCGGTACGGCCTGCGCCCCCTGCTGGTGGGAAAGGTGGACCGCGCCGCCAAGCTGTTGCGGGACCTCGAAAGCGGCGCCCTGGCACAGGTCGCGCGCGGCGGCCGCGAGGTGGCTCTGGTCGCCGTCGAGCAGGGGTCCGTCGCTATGCTCGCGGAATCGACCTCGCTCACGTTGCCGGTACGAGGGGGCAACGGCGAGGAGACATGCCGTGAGATCTTGCGCGCGTTTTTCGGCAGCGCGGACGGCCAGGTACGGTTCCTCGGCACGGCGCCGGGAGGGTTGGCGGGTACGAGACCGGTGCTCGAGGTCTGGCTGGCGCGGCGCGTGTCCGGCGACCGCGGAGCGGGCGTCGGCGGACGGATCCAGTGGCTGCCGTTCGACGAGCTGCTCGCGGCGGCCGGCTCGCCCGCCCTGCGGGACCCGCGAACGCTCGCCGCGCTCACGGTGGCGGCGCGGTCGGACGTCCTCGCCGAGTGGACGCGCCCCAGCGCGCCCGCGCGGGTCGCGGCCCCGCTCCAGACCGGCCAGCGCCGGGTGCGCCTGTCCGATTTCGCCCTGCGCTCCCCCATTCCCGACGTCGACCGCCCGGGGCCCGAGCACTTCCTGAACGGCGACCTGAGCTTGATCGAATTCAATACTCGCGTGCTGGAGCTGGCGGAGGACACGAGCGTCCCGCTCCTCGCCCGGATCCGGTTTCTGTCCATCCTGAGCGCGAACCTGGACGAGTTTTTCATGGTGCGCGTCGGCGCGCTGAAGCGCGCCGTGGCAAAAGGAGGGCCGGTGGAGGCGGCTGCGGGCGGCCTCGCGGCGGACGAGGAGCTCCATGCCATCGCGATCCGGGTGCGGGCCCTGGTCGAGCGTCAGGCTCGCTGTTTCACGGACGTGTGCCTGCCGGCGCTCGCCGCCCACGGCGTCCGGATCCTGCGCTGGGCGGACCTGGCGGTGCCCCAACAGGAGTCGCTGCGCCGCTACTTCACGGAGCAGGCCTTCCCCTTCATCACGCCGCAGGCCATGACCCGCGCGCCCGGGCACCCCTTCCCACTCATTCCCAACTTGCGTCTCTCCCTCGCCGTCGTGGTGCGCGACGCCCCGGGCGGAGCGATGCACTTCGCCTACTTGAAGGTGCCGGAGACGCTCCCCCGCTTTGTGAAGCTCGCGGACGGGAGCGGGTTCGTCGCGGTGGAGGACGTCATCCGCGCGAACCTGAGCCTGGTCTACCCGGGGCGATTCGTCGAGGAGGCGTATGCGTTCCGCGTGACGCGCGGCGCCGACCTCGAGCTCGATGAGCAGCATGCCGTGAGCCTGCTGCAGGTGATCGAGGAGGAAACGAAACGCCGGCCCTACGGCGCCGCGGTGCGCGTGGAGATCGCCGGTGAGATGCCGGAGGCGGTACGGGAGCTGTTGCTGCGCGAGTTGCAGTTCGAGGAAGCAGCCCCGAGCAGCCCCCCAGGCGCGGGGGATCTGTACCCCGCGCACGGCCTCCTCGACCTCGGCGCCCTGCGCGAGGTCGCGCGCCTGCCGCTCCCCGAGCTGGACTACCCGCCGCATCGTGGGGGCGCGCCGATCGAGGAGGGCCGGTCGATCTTCGCGATCCTCGCGGAGCGGGACGTACTCGTCCACCACCCCTACGATGCCTTCGAGGCCACAGTGCAGCGACTCGTGGTCGAAGCCGCGGACGACCCGGACGTCGTGGCGATCAAACTGACGCTGTATCGCGCGGGCGGCCGCTCGGAAATCGTCGAAGCGCTCCTGCGCGCGGCCGTACGCGGCAAGGAAGTGTTCGTCTTTGTGGAGCTGAAGGCACGGTTCGACGAAGAGCGGAACATCGAGTGGGCCAAGAAGCTCGAGCAGGCGGGCATCCGGGTCGTGTACGGCCTGGTGGAGCTCAAGACCCACGCCAAGACGGCGCTCATCGTGCGCCGGGAGCAGAACGGCATCCGCCGCTACGTGCACATCGGGACCGGGAACTACAACGCCGCGACGGCGGCGATCTATACCGACGTGGGGCTCCTGTCCGCCGACCCCGAGCTCGGGGCCGACTTGAACGACCTGTTCAACGAGCTCTCGGGATCGTCGCGGCCGCCCCAGACCGCTTTCCGGCGGATCCTCGTCTCACCCACCTATCTGGCGAACCGCCTGGTCGAGCTCATCGATCGGGAGGCGGCGCACGCGCGGGCGGGGGGGGGCCGCGACACATGGATCCGCGCCAAGCTCAACGGGCTCGCCGACCCCGAGATCATCACGGCACTGTATCGCGCCTCGCAGGCGGGCGTCGACGTCGCGCTGGTGGTGCGGGGCGTATGTACGCTTCGTCCCGGCGTGGTGGGACTGTCGGAACGAATCCGGGTCGTCAGCGTCCTCGGCCGGTTTCTCGAGCACGCCCGCATCTACGCGTTCGCCAACGGCGGCGACGCCGAGTACTACATCGGCTCCGCCGATTGGCGGGCGCGCAACCTCCGCCAGCGGGTCGAGGTGGTGACGCCGGTACGCGACGCGGCCTGCCGCAGCAGACTCGACGCGATTCTCGCAGCCGAGCTCGACGACCCGACCGCCTGGGACCTCGATCCCGATGGCGGCTATCACCGCCGCATGCCCGCGCCCGGCGGGGATCCGCGAAGCTCCCAGGAGCGTCTGCTGGGTCTGGCCAGTGCCACGGCCTGACCCGGCCGCGGCGCTCGTCGCGCTCGGGCTCGCCGGCCTGCTGGCCGGGGCGCCTGTCGGGGCGCAAGTGTGCCGGGAGCCTCGCTACCGCTGGACGCAGAAGACGGACACGGCGCTCGCCGACCTCGCGCCGCAAGCGACATCGGTTTCGGCGATCCTCGCCACCTGGGCGCCCCCGGACCTCGGGCCGCGCGACCGGTGCGCCCCCCGCTCGCAGCGCGAGCTGGGGGTCTACGGCGTCACCGCATGGGTGCGACGGGTGGACAAGTTCAAAGACGACGGCGATTGGCACGTCGAGCTCACCGAGGGGGCGGACAGTCCTGCTGATTCCTGCATCGTCGTCGAGATCCCGGCGCGGAAATACAGCGCGCGCTACGCGGGGGCCCGGGCGGCGCTCGACTCGCTGATCGGCGACAGGAAGATCCGCAGGGGCGGGGTCCTCGCCCGGCCGGTGCGGGCGCTCATCAGCGGGGCTGCCTTCTTCGACGGGCAGCATCGCCGCGGCGGGCGGCGGAGCGACAAGATTGACGGAGAGCACGGGCGCTGCAACTCATCGGTGCGGGCCCTGTGGGAGATTCACCCGGTGTACCGCGTCACATCTCCCTGAGCCCGCTCCACGCGATTCCTACCCCCCTGCTTCGCGGCGTACAGCGCCGCGTCGGCGGTGCCCCGCAGGTTCGCGAGGTCGCGGACGGTGTCCGGGTAGGCGGCCACGCCGCACGAGATCGTCAGGCCGTACGCCTCCCCGCTCCACCGCCAGGTGGTGGACTCGACCGTGGCACGGATCCGCTCCGCCACCTCGAGGCCCGACGCCATGGGCGTGTGGGGCATCCACACCGCGAACTCCTCGCCCCCGATCCGCGCCACCAGGTCTTTGTCGCGCACCGCCGCTTCGAGGATGCGTGCCACGTGGCGTAACGCGGCGTCGCCGGCCGCGTGCCCCAGCGTGTCGTTCAGGTTCTTGAAGTGATCGAGGTCCGCGTAGATGAGCGTCGCGATCTGGGGCGTTTTGCTCCCGTGCTGGGTCAGCGCGCGCTCGAGCTCGCGGCGGTTGCGCAGACCCGTGAGCGGATCGCTCACCGCCCGCTGCTCCGCCTCGAACACCGCGCGGGCAGCGGGCAGGCGAGATCCCAGCTCCGCGACGAGGCGCTGCAGCTGGTCCGCGACGGGTGTGCCCGGAGGGAGCTGGGGTCCCATCATCACCAGCGCTCCGATCACGAAGTGGCCGTCGAACAGCGGATAGGCAGTGCCCGCGCGATCCTGGCGCCGGCGGTCGGGGAGCGCGCTGCCGAAGACGTCCTCCGCGCCGCGCGCGACCACCGGCACTCCGGACGCGACGGCCCGGACCGCCGGCGCGGCGGACGGCAGCACGAGCCCCTGGAGCCGGCTGTCCGCCGCGGTCGACACCGCCACGATCCGCAGCGTCCCGCTCGCGGGTCCGATCCCCTGCAGCACGATCGCCGCCCCGCGTTGCGTGAACTGCTGGGCCAACACGACGCCGGCCTTGGCGATCCCCTCGAGCGTCTGCGCGCTGCCGGCGATCGCGGCGAGCTGCTTCGAGACCAGTTGCGCGGAGTGCTCGCCGGGCTCCTGCTGCCGCGCGAGCCGCATCCCCGCGACGACGCGGCGCAGCTCCTCGGTGACCGCCGCCGCGTTCTCGGGTGTGGCGTCCGGCTGGGAGAGCAGCAGCCCGGCGCCGAACGGGAAGTCGCCCACGGCGATGTAGCTGCCGGCGGGATCGCGTGCGACGTGGGCACGACCGTCCACGGAGGCGAGCTGCACGAGGGCGGCGCCGCGCTGACGGGCCGCGCCGTCCACCTCCTCCGCCCCGAGGACCTCGACCTCGCTGTCGTCGAGCCCCACGGCCCACCCCGCCCGTGCCCCGTGCGCCCGGCGCAGCAAGTCCAGGGTGTGCTCGAAGTCGGAGGCCCTAGTCAGCGGCTCGTCTGCCAGCCACACGCGCACCAGGGGTCCCAGCGCCAGCCCGGTGGCCGCGACGAAGCCGCCGAGCGCGGCGACCAGCGCCCAGCCGTTCGCGCTCAGGACGGCCGGGATCACGGCGGCCAGGCCGAGCACGGCGAGGCCGCGCCCGACCCAGACGCCGGCTCGGGGCCCCTTCACGAGTGATTGATGCGGCTCGCGGCGGCGGCGGCGCCGAACCCGTTGTCGATGTTGACCACGGTGACGCCCGCCGCGCAGGAGTTGAGCATGGCGAGCAGCGCCGCGACGCCGCCGAACGACGCGCCGTACCCGACGCTCGTGGGCACGGCGATCACCGGCACCGGCACGAGCCCGCCGACGACGCTCGGGAGCGCGCCTTCCATGCCGGCGACCACGATGATCACCGCGGCGCTGCGCAGCAGTTCCGTCTGCGTGAGAAGGCGGTGGATGCCGGCGACCCCGACGTCGGTCAGCCGCGCGACCGTGTTGCGGAACGCCTGCGCGGTCACGGCGGCTTCCTCCGCCACCGGGAGGTCACTCGTCCCCGCGGTCACGATGAGAATCGTGCCCCGCCCCGTGGGCTCGGGCTCAGGTGTCGGACGCAGGTAGACGGTGCGCCCCAGCTCGTTCACGAGGGCATTGGGGAACCGCGCCGCGAGCGCCGCGCGATGCGCGAGCTCGGCGCGCGTCGCCAGAAAGCTCCCGGCCGCCGCTTCGAGCCGCTCCGCGATCGCGACCGCCTGCTCGGGGGTCTTGCCCTGACACAAAATCACCTCCTGATGCCCCTGCGTCGCGGGCCGGAGGTGATCGATGGAGGCGAACGGGAGGCGCTCGATGAAGCGCCCCAGGTCCTCGAGGTTCACGCCGCCTGCTCCACCGCGCTTCCGGCGAGATAGGCCGCGAAGATCGCTTCCGCCTGCTGCATCGAATCGATCTGGAAGAGCCGCTCGCGCAAGCCTGCCGCACCCGCGACGCCCTTGGTGTACCAGCCGAAGTGCTTGCGGAACTCGAGCGCCGTCTTGCGGGTGTCGCCCTGCAGCCTGAGCGCGAGGCGTGCGTGCTCGAGGGCGATGGCGAACCGCTCCTCGGGACTGGGGTCCGGCCGCGCCGGCCGGCCGGCGATCAGGTCCCGGGCCTGCGAGAAGATCCAGGGGTTGCCGAACGAGCCGCGGGCGATCATGACGCCGGCGCAGTTCGTGTGCGCGCGCATGGCGACGACGTCTGTCGCCGTGGTGATGTCGCCGTTTCCGATGACCGGAATGTCGAGCGCCGCGACCACACGGGCGATCTCGTCCCAGTTCGCAGTCCCTGAGAACATCTGGGTGCGCGTGCGGGCGTGCAGGGTGAGGGCCTGGGCACCGGCCTCGCGGCAGCGGAGGGCGATGGTGACCGGATCGCGCTGCGCGTCGTCCCAGCCGCTCCGGATCTTCACGGTGACGGGGAGGTGCGTTGCACTTCGCACCGCCCGGATGATGCGCTCCACCAGATCGAGATCCTTCAAGCAGCCCGAGCCGCCGTTGTTCTTGACGACCTTCTTGACCGGGCAGCCGAAGTTGATGTCGATGAAGTCGGGCCGGCCGGCCTCGGTGACCATCTCGGCCGCGCGCGCCATGACCGTGGCGTCCGCGCCATACAGCTGAATCCCGATGGGGCGCTCCGCCTCCTCGAACCGCATGTCCTCGAACAGGTGCGCGAGGCCGCGGGCCACGCCGACGGCCGAGATGAATTCCGACACGACGACGTCCGCCCCGAACCGCCGGCACAACAGCCGGAAGGGGGACTCGGACACCCCCGACATGGGGGCGAGGAACAGGGGGAAAGCGTGCCCCGTGTGGTACGGGAAGTGCATGAGACACAACGTAATGACGCGTTGCGCGAGGAGCAACCAGCCATTACGTTTCGCCGCCGTTTCGACCGGAGCGACGCGACGTGCGCTTGCGTGAGTTCTTTGCCGAAGACGCGATCAATCTGCAGCTGCAAAGCACCACCAAAGACGACGTCTTGAAGGAGCTCGTGGGCCTGCTCAAGCTGGACGACAAGTCCGAGCAGACCCTGGTGAAAATGCTCAAGCGCCGCGAGACGCTCGGGTCGACCGGGATCGGCCAGAATATCGCGATTCCGCACTGTCGCGCGCTCGCCGTGAATCGCCTGCGCGTGGCGTTCGGCCGGAAGCTCGATGGCATCGACTTCAACGCGATCGACGGCAAGCCGGTGCATTACTTCTTCCTGATCGTGGCCCCGCCGCTCGAGGTGTCCAACCAGTACCTGCCCGTCCTCGGCAAGATCGCGCAGTTCGCGAAAGAGCCCGATGTGCCGGGGAAGCTTTCCGTGGTCGCTACTGCGAAGGAATTTCTGAAGCTGTTGGAGGATAAGAACATCTAGAGGCGTTATACGACGCTACGACGCTACGTTGTAAGTGCGTTCCTTTGATCGCCGTCGCGCTGAAATGGTTCTTGAGAAGCCACCGCATCCCCATATCGTCGCCGCATGGGGGACTTCCGGGATTTGCGTGCGTGGCGCGAAGCCAAGAAGCTCGTTTTGCTCTCCCGAGATGCAATCCGCAAGCTCCCATCAGACGAACGGTTCGCGTTGGGAGACCAATGGAGACGTGCAGCGTACAGCGTGGCCCTCAACATTGCCGAAGGAGCGAGTAGGCGCGGCCCACGCGAGTTCCGTCGATACCTGGACATCGCACGCAGTTCGCTGCACGAAGTGGAGGCAATTCTGGAACTTGTCGATCTCCTCGAGTATCTCCCGAGCGAAGACCTCTCGGCGCTCGGTGCCACTCGGGACAGTTGTGCCAGGCTGGTATACGGGCTGCTCCGAAGGATGGCTGACCGTTGAAGCGACATCTTGCAACGTAGCGTCGTAGCGTCCTACAACGCAGTCACGCGTCGTGGCGTCGTGTAACGCTTCTATTCCCATTCAATAGTCGCCGGGGGTTTAGAACTCACGTCGTACACCACCCGATTCACTCCCCGTACCTCGTTGATGATGCGATTGCTGATCTTGGCAAGCACCTCCGCCGGAAACGGATACCAATCCGCCGTCATCCCGTCCCGACTCGTCACCGCCCGCAGCGCCACCACGTGATCGTAGGTGCGGAAGTCACCCATCACGCCGACCGACTTGATCGGGAGCAGCACCGCGAACGCCTGCCAGATCTGGTCGTACAGGCCCGCTGCGCGAATCTCCTCGATGTAGATCGCGTCCACCCGGCGCAGCAGATCGAGCCGTTCCTGGGTCACGGGCCCGAGCACGCGGATCGCGAGGCCCGGCCCCGGGAACGGATGCCGGCTCACGATCTCTTCGGGCAGGCCGAGCTCCCGCCCCACCTGGCGCACCTCGTCCTTGAAGAGCTCGCGTAGCGGCTCGATCAGCGTCCAGGGGAGATCGGGTCGCAGGCCCCCCACGTTGTGATGCGTCTTGATCGTGACCGAGGGGCCGCCGAACGGCGACGCGGACTCGATCACATCGGGATACAGCGTTCCCTGCACCAGGAATCCGACGTCTCCCGGGACGTGCTCGGCCGCCTGCTCGAACGCGTCGATGAACGTGTGGCCGATGCGGCGCCGCTTCTCCTCCGGGTCTTCGATCCCCGCCAGCGCCTCGAGGAAGGGCGCACCCGCGTCCACCACCCGCAAGTCGATCCCGAGGTGCGCGTGGAACGTCCGCTCCACCTGCTCCCGCTCGTTCAGGCGCAGCAGGCCGTGATCCACGAAGATGCAGGTCAGCCGGTCGCCGATGGCGCGGTGCACCAGCGCGGCCGCCACCGCCGAATCCACGCCGCCCGAGAGGCCGCAAATCGCCCGCCTGGTTCCACCGACGAGCTCTCGGATCCGCCGTACCTCCTGCTCGATGAAATGACCCGGCGTCCAATCGGGCGCGCAACCGGCGATCTCGAACAGGAAGTTGTGCAGCATCTCCCCGCCCCGCGGCGTGTGGGCCACCTCGGGGTGAAACAGCACGCCGAAAATCGGCCGGGACTCGTGCTGGAACCCCGCCACCGGCGCGTTCGGGCTCGATGCCGTCACGCGGAAATGCGGCGGCGGCTGGTCGATCCGGTCGCCGTGGCTGGCCCACACGGTGACACATTCCTGGGGCTCGAAGCCGGCGAACAGCCCCGTGGCGTCGCGTATCGTGACCTCCGCCCGGCCGTACTCGCGCTCCGCGGACGGCGTCACCTTGCCGCCGGCCAGATGGGCCACGAGTTGCATGCCGTAGCAGATGGCGAGGATGGGTGTCCCGAGCTCGAGGAGCTTGGGATCGGCCGTCGGCGCGCCTGGGTCGAACACCGAGTTGGGGCCGCCGGAGAGAATGATGCCCTTGGGGGCGAACTGCTTGACGAAGCCCAGCTCGGTGCCGCGTGCGGCGGGATGGATCTCACAGTAGACGTGCGCCTCGCGTACCCGGCGCGCGATGAGTTGCGTGAACTGCGAGCCGTAGTCGAGGATCAGAATCCGGTTCATGCACCACCCGCCCGGTACCAAGTCGTCGGTTCCAGCACCTCCCCGCGCAGCAGGTCGTCGAGCGTCTCGCGTTGTCGCGCGACGTAGTAGCGATCGCCTTCGACCAGCACCTCGGGCGGCCGGGGCCGCTGGTTGTAGGTCGAGCTCATCACGAAGCCGTACGCGCCCGTGCCGAGCACGGCCAGGTACTCGCCGGGCTCGACGGCGGGGAGTTTGCGGTCGAGCGCGAGGAAGTCCCCGGACTCACAGATGGGGCCCACGACGTTCACCAGCTCCTCGAGTCGGCCGCCGTCCCTGAGCGGGACGATTTCGTGATGGGCGTTGTAATGGCTGGGCCGCACGAAGTCCGTCATCCCCGCGTCCACCACGACGAAATCCTTGCCACCGGCATGCTTGCGGTACAGCACCTTGGTGACGAGTACCCCCGCGTTGGCCACGAGGTAACGCCCCGGCTCGCACAGCAATGCGAGCCCGGCCTGCTTGATCGGCGGCGCCACCGCGTCGGCGAAGTCTCGCGGACTCGGCGCCTTCTCGGTGTGGTAGCGCACGCCCAGCCCACCGCCCACGTCCAGCGCTTCGATCGTGCCGATCCCGGAGGCACGGAGCGCCGTCACCAGCTCGAGCAGCTTGACGGTGCCGCGGTGATACGGCTCGACGTCGGTGATTTGGGACCCGAGGTGCATCGCGAGCCCGCGCAGCGTGAAGAGCGGCTCGGCGGCCGCGCGTTGAGCCACGCTCACGACCTCGTCGTAGGGAACGCCGAACTTGGCGGTCTTCTCGCCGGTCTTGGTGTAGGGGTGCGTCTCGGTCGCGACGTCTGGATTGACGCGGATGCCGAGGCTCGTGCGCTTCTTGAGCTTCCGGGCGACCGCGATCACCGCGTCCAGCTCGGCGGAGGACTCGACATTCAGGAATCCCACGCCGGCGCGGATCGCCTCTTCGAGCTCCGGGGCGGTCTTCCCCACCCCCGAGAACACGATCGCGCTTGCCTCGAAGCCGGCCGCGAGGGTGCGCCGCAGCTCGCCCACGGAGACGATGTCGGCGCCGGCGCCCAGCGCCTTGAGAACCTTGAGGACCCCGATGTTGCCGTTGGCCTTCACCGAATAGCAGATGCGGTGCGGCACGTCCTTCAGGGCGTCGTGCAGCGCGTGGTATTGGGCGCGGATCAGGTTGCCGCTGTAGACGTAGGTGGGAGTGCCGACCCGCTCCGCGATGGAGCGGAGCAGCGCCGGATCGAACCCTAGTACGCCTGCGCCCACACCGCCTCCGCGACGCTGGGCTTCCCGCACCACATGCACGTTCTGGGCGCCTCAGCCGAGCGGAATGCGGGATCGGGCAACACCCGGACCGTCGCCCCGGTCTGCTGCTTGATCTCGGCCTCGCACGCGGGCGAGCCGCAGAAGCCGCCATACGCGAATCCACCCGTGCCCTTCATGAACTCCAGAAACTGCTGCTTCGTGACGCCCCGGATGGAATGCGCTTCGCGTCGATCCTTGGCCGTCTGCAACAGCGTGGCCTGGATCTCGTCGAGGCTCTTCCGGACCACGCCGCCGAGCCCGTCCAGCTTGGCGGGCGCCTTGCCGCCGGTGCGGCGCGCCGTCATCACCTGCCCGGCCGCCACCTCCCGCGGGCCGATTTCGAGCCGCAACGGCACGCCCTTGGCCTCCCACTCGAAATACTTGGCGCCGGGCTTGAGACTGTCCCGCGCATCGAGCTCCACGCGGATACCGACCTTCGCGAGCTCGTCTTTCACCTTGCCCCCAACTCCTAACACCTGACTCTTCTCCTCCTCCGACTTCCAAATCGGCACGATCACCACTTGCACCGGCGCCAGCTTCGGTGGGCAGACCAATCCGTTGTCGTCCGAGTGCGTCATCACCAGCCCGCCGATCATGCGCGTGGAGACGCCCCAGGAGGTGTTCCACACGTACTCGAGGCCGCCCGCCGCGGTCTGGTACTGCACATTAAACGCCTTCGCGAAGTTCTGGCCGAGGTTGTGCGACGTCCCCGCCTGCAGCGCCTTGTTGTCCTGCATCAGGCCTTCGAGCGCGTAGGTGCGCAACGCGCCCGCAAACTTCTCGCTGTCGGTCTTGCGCCCGGTGATCACGGGCATCGCCATCCAGTCTTCCTGGAACTCGCGGTACACGCCGAGCATCTGCCGCGCCTCCGCTTCGGCCTCGGCTTCGGTAGCGTGCGCGGTATGCCCCTCCTGCCACAGGAACTCCGTGGTGCGGAGGAACAGCCGGGTCCGGAACTCCCACCGCACGATGTTGCACCACTGATTCATCAGGAGCGGCAGGTCACGGTAGCTCTGGATCCACTTGGCGAACATCGCGTAGATGATCGTCTCGGAGGTCGGCCGCACGACCAGCGGCTCCTCGAGCGCCGACTCGGGATCGGGCATCACCGCCTGCGCGCCCACCTTGCCGGTGGCCTTGAGCCGGGTATGCGTCACCAGGGCGACTTCCTTCGCGAAGCCCTCCACGTGCTCGGCTTCCTTCGCGAGGAAGCTCATGGGGATGAAGAGCGGGAAGTACGCGTTCTGGTGGCCCGTCGCCTTGAACATGTCGTCCAGGGCATCCTGCATCAGCTCCCAGATGCGGTAGCCGTGGGGTCGGATGACCATGCAACCGCGCACCGGCGAGTAGTCCGCCAGCTCGGCGCGCATCACGACGTCGTTGTACCACTCGCTGAAGTCCTTCGCGCGTGGCGTGATCTTCTGCGCCTGGGCCATCAGTGGAAGAATCCCTGAACGAGCTTGGCGATGGGTACCCGCTCCTCGGCGCCCGCCTTCAAGTCCCGCACGACCACCTCGCCGGCCGCCCGCTCGTCGGGCCCGACGATGATGGCCCGCGGCGCTCCCCGCGCCGCCGCGAGTTCGAGCTGCTTGCGGATGACGGCGGGCCGGAGGCCGTACTCCACCGCGACGCCCCTATCCCGCAGCTCGTGCGCGAGCTTCAGCAGCGGCGCCACGTCCTCGCCGCTCACCGCTATCAAAAAGGCGTCGAGCTTCGTCGACGCCTGGTCGGCGGGGCCGCGCTCTTTCAATAGTTCTCCGAGGACGACGTCCCCCATGCCGAAGCCCAAGGCGGGGAGATCGACGCCGCCGAGCGCCTTCAGCAGGCCGTCGTAGCGGCCGCCGCCGCACACGGCCCGCAGCGATTTCCCCGTGTCGAACAGCTCGAACACGATCCCGGTGTAGTAGGCGAGCCCACGGACGATCGTGAGATCCACTGCGACGAACTCCCCGAGTCCCATAGCCGCCAGCGCCCCGACGGCCTGGCGCAAGGGCTCACCCGCCTCCTCGCCACCCGCCACCTTGCCGAGCGCGGTCAGGACGGCGTCGAGCCCGCGCAGCGCCGCGATCTCGAACACGGCGTCCGTCTCCCGTTTCCCCAAGCCCCATTCCCGCAGCTTTCCCGCCAGGACGTCCTTCGGGTCACGCTCGCTCTTGTCGATCGCGGCGAAGGCCGCGCCGAGCTGTCCCTCGCTCACCCCCCGCCCGAGCAGCAGGGTGCGCAGCACGCGCCGATCGGACATCCGGACCTGCACGTCGCGCGGTCCCAACCCGAAGGCGCGCATGATGTCGAGCGCGGCCGCGATGAGCTCCGCATCGGCGAGCGGGCTCGCTTCCCCGAGAATGTCCATGTTGAGCTGAAAGTGCTCCCGCAGCCGTCCCCGCTGCTGCCGCTCGTATCGGAACAGCTGCGGGATGGAGAACCAGCGGATCGGCTTCTTGAGCGCCTGGGCGTGCGCCCCCACCATGCGCGCGAGGGTGGGAGTCATCTCGGGGCGCAGGGCAACCTTGCGCCCGCCCTTGTCCTCGAACGCGTACAGCTGCTGCACGATCTCCTCACCGCTTTTGTCCGTGTACAGCTCCAGCGGCTCGAGCGGGGGGCCATCGTATTCATGAAAACCGTAGCGCCGCGCGACCTCGCGCCAGGTGGCGAAGATGTAGTTGCGGAGGGCCAGTTCGTCGGGGTAGAAATCACGAAAGCCAGGTAAGGCTTGTCCTTGCATCGCAACAATTTAGCCGACGGGCGCGAACCCGGGCAAGCGGGCGAGCGCGTCGCCGACGGTGTGAAACGATCCGGTGACGATCACCGTCGCGGCGTCGTCCTGCACGCGCTCCAACGCGCGCGCGAACTGCGGCTCGAACTGGTGCGCCACCGCGAGGCCACCCAGCTCGCGCTCCAGCCGGCCGAGGTCCCAGCGCCGCCGCTCCGGCGCGGTGTCGGGCATGGTGAACACGAAGCTGTCGACTTCCCGGGTGAGGCAGGCGATCATCCCGAGGTAGTCCTTGTCCCCCAGCACGCCCACCAGGGCGCGCCGCTGGTGCGGCGGATCGCACTCCGCCAGCGTGTCGGCGAGGACGCGGGCGCCGTCGGGGTTGTGCGCCACGTCGAAGATCCACCGGCCGCGCACGTCGAATCGCCCGGGCACGTAGGCGTGCCTGAAGCTGTCCGGCCACGCATCGCCGACGGGCCCGAAGGGGGGCGGCAGGGCGTTCAGGGCCGCCAGCGCCACCCAGGCGTTCGCGTGCTGGTGCCGTCCCTTCAAGCCGAGCGGCCCCGTGGGCGCGAGCCCGGAATCCACGAGGATCACCGGGTTGGCGCCGCGCCGCTTGGCCTCGGTCACGAGCACCTGGCGGACGGCGGGATCGGACTCGCCAGTGGCGAACGGGACGTCGCGCTTCGCGATTCCCGCCTTTTCCCGTGCGATGGAGGCGAGGTCGGTCCCGAGATAGTCGGTGTGCTCCCGCGCGATCTTGGTGACGACCGACACGAGGGGCGTGATGACGTTGGTCGAGTCGAGCCGCCCTCCGAGCCCGACTTCGATCACGGCGACGTCCACGCCCCGCGCCGCGAGGTCGGCGAACGCGATGGCGGTGGTGGCCTCGAAGAAGCTCGCGTCGAGCCGCTCGATGTGGGGTCGCAGGAACGTGGCCCACTCGGCGAAGGCCTCCTCGCCGATCGGCACCCCGTCCACCTCCATGCGCTCCCGCACCGACACGAGGTGGGGCGAGGTGTAGACCCCCACCTTGAAGCCCCGGGCGCGCAGCTCGGTCGCCGTGAACGCGCAGGTCGAACCCTTGCCGTTCGTGCCCGCGATATGGATCGAGGGAAAGTGCCGCTCCGGATGACCCAGCACGTCCAGGAGTCCCTCGGTCGGCCCGAGGCTCCACTTTATGCGGCTCCCTTGTCGCGCGAAGAGAAAGCGGCAGGCGTCCTCGAAGGACAACCGGGTCAGTCGGCAGCCTCCGCCGGTTGCCGGCCGGCCATGTGACGGAGCAGCTGGGCGGTGGTGTCCCGCAGCTCGCTGCGCGGCACCACCGCATCGATCATGCCGTGCTCGAGCAGGAACTCGGCCGTCTGGAAGCCGGGTGGCAGATCCTGACCGATCGTCTGCTTGATGACCCGCGGCCCGGCGAATCCGACCACCGCCCCCGGCTCCGCCAGGATCACGTCCCCCTGCATGGCGTAGGACGCGGATACGCCCCCCGTGGTGGGGTTCGTGAGGATCGAGATGAAGGGGACCCGGGCTGCCCGCAGTCGCGCGATCTCGACGGAGCTCTTCGCCATCTGCATGAGGGACAGCACCCCCTCTTGCATCCGCGCCCCGCCCGACGCCGACACGATGACCAGCGGGACCCGCCGCTCGGTCGACCGCCGGGTCAGCCGGGCGATTTTTTCTCCCACGACCGACCCCATCGAGCCGCCCATGAAGTTGAAGTCCATCACGGCGACGTCGAGCGGCATGCCGTCCAACCGGCTGTAGCCGGTTCGCACGGCTTCGAGGGGCCCCGCCTTCTGGATCGCCGTCTCGAGGCGCTGCTGGTAGTTCTCAAAGTGGAGGGGATCGGTGGACCGGAGTCGTCCGTCCAGCTCGTGCCAGGAGCCTTCATCCACGAGGAGATCGATGTACTCCTGGGCCGAAATGCGGCGATGGTGGCCGCAATTGGGGCACACGTTCAGCGCGCGGACGAACCGGTCCTTGATGTCGATGTGCCCACACTCGTCGCATTTCTCCCAGGCGTCGGCTGGAATCTCCAGCTTTACCCGTTCGGACGTGCGGGGCTTGCGCTCTTTTTTGAACCAGGCCATTCGCGCCACAGTGGGGACCTTGAAGGCGACAATTTGGGAGGGGCCTCCTCCCGGCGCCAGCCCCGACCGCGTAACTCGTTGTCAGAGCTCGGCGTAGCCCGATTGGCGAGCCTCCCACGCAACTCGGAGCGAGACGCCCACGGCGATGGAACACGCGAGCAGGAACGAGCCGCCGTAGGAAAAGAACGGCAGCGGGATTCCGGTGATCGGCAGCAGATTCACCGTCATCCCCACGTTCTCGATGATGTGCGTGAATAGTAGGCCGGCGACCCCGAACACGCACAGGCTGGAGTAGGGATCCGTGGCGCGCCGCGCGATGCGGAGCAAGATGAGGATCAGCGCGATGAGGAGCGCCAGCGCGACCAGGACGCCGACGAACCCGAGCTCCTCCCCCACCACCGGAAAGATGAAATCCGTGTGCTGGGCGGGCAGGAATGCGAGCCGCTTCTGCGGGCCGTGGGTGAACCCTTGGCCCAGGAAGCCCCCCGAGCCGATGGCGATCTTCGACTGGATGACGTGCCAGCCGGTCGCACGGGGGTCCACCTCGGGATTCAGGAACGCGAGGAGGCGGTTCTGCTGGTAGGGAGCGAGACGACCCCAGAACGGCACCGCCACGACGCCCATGACCACGTTGGCCAGCATGACGGCCAGGCCTTCCCACACGTACGGCCGCCACCACAGCAAGAGCGCGAACAGCACGATGATCCAGACGCCCCAGGCCACCGTCGAGAAGGCGAGCACCAGGCCGATCACGGGCGACCCGAGGAGGAGCAGCAGCGAGGGCTTCGTCCCGGCCCAGTACAGCATCGTGAACAAAATCGCGATGAAGACGATGGCGCTCCCCAGATCCGGCTGCTTGGCGACGAGCAACGTGGGCACGCCGGCGATGAGGCAAGGCGGCAGCAGGTCCCGGAGCGTCGCCGGCGCCTCCCGCCGCTCGGCGAGCCAGCGCGCCAGCATGAGCACTACGGCGAGCTTGGCGAGCTCGGCCGGCTGGCCCAGCCGCACCCCTCCGATCGCGATCCACGACCGCTCGCTCGCGGCGGTGCCCGCCCCGGTGCCGGCGACCAGCGTGAGCAGCAGCACCACGACGCCGATGCCGTAGGCGTAGGGCGTCGCCCACTCGAGCAGCCGGGGCGACGTCCGGAACATCAGCACGACGGCCGCCGTCCCCACCGCCAGCCAGATCAGCTGCTTTTGCCAGATCGTGGCGACGAACGTCGGGACGTCGGTTTGTCCCGCGGAATAGAGCGTCGCGAGCCCGTACGCGGCGAGGGCGAGCACAACCGCGGTGAGCGGTCGGTCTATCTCACTGAGGCGGAGGCGCATTGCCGCTGTCCGGAGGCAGGCTCGGGGGGAGGATCGGGGGCACGATGGTCGAGTCCTCTTCCGGGATGCCGGGGAGGATCTGCATGGCGTGGGGTGCGGTATCGGTCGGGAGCACGATCCGAATCTTCGAGGCGAGTGTCGTGTCGACCCCGAGATAGTGCCCGATCACGCGGGTCACGAGGGGTGCCACGTACGGGCCCTCGCGTGCGAACTCCACGATTGCACCCACGACGATCTCCGGTTTCTCGGCGGGCGCAAATCCAATGAACCAGCCGTGCGCCGGCCCGTGCGGGTTCTGGGCCGTCCCGGTCTTCCCTGCGATTTCGATGGTGCCGCCGAACCGCCCCGCGCCTCTTGCTGTGCCGCGCTGGACGACCCAGGTCATCGCCTGGCGGAGGCCAGCGAGGTGCTCGGGGGATAGGCCGAGGCTCGGGGTCGGGCCGCTGGATGACGGGTGCACGAGGTAGAGTGAGCGCGCCCGCCCGTCGCTCGCGAGCATCTGGTAGAACCGGACCATGTTCACGAGGGTCTGGGCGTTTTCCCCCTGCCCGATCGCCAGGTTCAGGGTCACCGCCGAGGTCCAGCGGCGCGGCCCGTACACGCGATCGTAGTAGTCGGTCCCGCTGGGGAATTCTGAGGTGATCTCGCCGGGGAGGTCGATGCCGGTACGGGAGCGGAACCCCAGGCCGGTGGCGTCCTCGAACAACGACGTGAGGCCGAGCTTCAGACCCAGCTGATAGAAGTACACATCGCAGCTCTGCGCGATCGCGTCGGCGAGGACGAGGTCGCCGTGCCCTTGGGCCGACCAACAGCGGAAGAAGCGGTTGCCGTATTGCAATCCGCCGCGACAGGGGATCGGCATCCGCGACCGCAGCGTGACGACGCCGCGCCGCAGCGCCATCGCGGCCATGGCCAGCTTCCAGGTGGATCCCGGCGGATAGCGTGCCTGGATGGTGCGGTCGAACAGCGGGTGGGCCTCGCTCACGCTGAGGCGGCGCCAATAGTCCGGGTCTACGCCGCCCACGAAGGCGTTGGGATCGAAGCCCGGCGCGCTGTACAGGGCGAGGATCTCGCCCGTATTGGGGTTCAGCGCGAGCACCGCGCCGCGTTGTCCCGCTGGGAAGATCTGCGCGATGTAGCGCTGCAGCTCGAGGTCGATGGTGGTGTGCACCGCCCGGCCCGGCACCGGCGGCAGCCGGGAGGCGGTGCCTCCCTCGCGCACGACATGTCCCAGCGCGCTCACCTCCACGAACCGCACGCCGTCCGCGCCCCGGAGCGAGTCGTCGTACTGGCGCTCGAGCCCGCCCTTCCCCAGGAGTCCGCCGAGCCGCACCGCCGCGAAGCGACGCTGGGCCCGCTCCGTTTCGGTGAGCTCGCCGACGTAGCCCACCAGATGGGCCACCAGCGAGCTGTCCGGGTAGTGCCGCTTCGGCTCCGGCTGGATCAGCAGCCCCGGGAAAATCAGCCGCCGCTCCTCGAGCGCCGACACGACCTCGAACGTCGCGTTCGGGAGCACGCTGACCGGCAAGTACGGCGTCCGGCGGTATCGGATCAGCAAGCGCTCGACGGCGAGGTTGTCGAGCTTGACGATCGGCGCGATGCGCCGCAGCGTGGCCCGGAGCGAATCTTCGTCCGCCGGGAGCAGCGACACGGTGTAGCCGGTCAGATTCTCCGCCAGGATCTTGCCGTTCCGGTCGGTGATGATGCCGCGCGGCGCGGGCAGCGGGATCGGGCGCAGGCGGTTCGTCTCGGATTGCAGCTGGTATTTCGAGTGGTCGAGGATCTGCGTGCGGAAGAAGACCAGCACGAGAGCCGCCCCCGCGCCTAACACCACGGTCCGCGTGAGGCGGAGCCGGCGTTCGAGCAGGTGCGGGTGGAACGCGCTCATGCGTCGCTGAGGCGGATCGCGAGATGTCGCCCGAACAGCCACAGCACGAGGACGCCCGCCACGGCCGTCGTGAGGCTCTGCATGGGAGACCACACGAGCAGCTCCCAGCCCAAGAGCCCGCCCTTGAGCTTTCCCGATGCGAGCGCCACCGTGAGGTTGCGGCACCAGGTGCCGGCGAAGAACAGACAGCCGTTCACGAACAGGTTCTCGGCGAAGAAGACCGCCTTGCTCCAGGAGGAGAGATACCCCACGAGGGTGTGCGCGAGCGCCCCGGCGCCGAACGACGCCGGTGTCAGCGCGTCCCGCACCAAGCCGACCAGGAAGCCGGCGCCGGCGCTCGGCCCGGGCCGGGCCCGGATCGTGTAGAGGAGGAGCGCCAACAGCAGGAAATCGGGCGCCACGCGGTCGCCCCCCAGCCGGCCCCGCACCGAGAACTGCAGCACCACGAGCGCCGCCAGGATCACGTAGAAGCGGTACTTGTCGCTGCGCCTCACGGCGTCTCTCCGCTCGACTCGAACAGCGAGCGCAGGTCTCCGCGGACCGGCGGCCCGGTGAGGATCATCACGTGCGTGACGGCGGCGGGGTGGACGGCGGGCCGGATGAGGTAGGTACGCTCCCATCCCTCTGCTTCGCCCGCGACGCCCACCACCGTGCCGATCGGAATGCCGCGGGGCAGAACCCCCCCCAGACCCGACGTGAGGATCATCGTGCCGGTGGGCACGAGCTGCCGGTAGGCCACGCCCTGCAGCTCGAGCAGCCAGATGTGCGGCCCTTCGGTGCCGTGCGGTGCGACGATGCCGTAGACGCTCCCATCTGCCGCCATGGCGCTGGCGCGGAATTCGGGGTGCGCCCAGCTCACGACCACGCTGGTCTTCGCGTCCACCGCGCTCACGATCCCGACGAGGCCGTCCGGGCTCACCACCGCGGACAAGGGCTTCACCCCCTGCTTCTTTCCCGCCGACACGATGAACGTGAGCGCGCCCGTGGGCTCAGGCTCGCGTAACACTTCGGCCGGCGCGTAGCCGCTCGAGAGCCGTGTGCCCAGGCCGAGCAAGCTGCGGAGCCGCGTGTTTTCGCCCCGCAGCTCGGGGAGGAAGGTGGCGGCGAGGGCGGCGGAGTCGCGCTGCGCGACGACCGCGTCGTAGCGCTCGAGCGACGCGGAGAGGAGCTCGGTCTGCTGCTGCAGCGCCAGGAACGGAGCGAGCACGGTCTGCCGCAGGCCGCGTGCGAGCGGATCGCGGATCCGTTCGGGCAGGCTCATAGCGGCAACGGACAGGAGGACACAGACGAGGAACGCGAAGGTGTCGCCCCGCGAGGCGTAGCGGTCCGCTCCGAGCGCCATCGCCCTAGGTGGTCAGGACGTTGCGGTATTTCTCCGGATCGTCGAGGATCCGCCCCGTCCCCCGTACGACGCAGGTCATCGGGTCCTCGTCGAGGTGGATCGGCAGGCCCGTCTCCTGCTGCAGCAGCACGTCGAGGCCGCGGATCAGCGCGCCCCCGCCGGTCATCACGATCCCCCGATCGACGATGTCCGACGCCAGCTCCGGCGGCGTGATCTCCAGTGCCCGCCGCACCGCGTCCACGATCTGCTGGATCGGCTCCTGCACCGCCTCCCGGATCTCGCTCGAGTGCACCCGGACGATTTTCGGAATCCCCGAGACGAGGTCGCGGCCCTTCACTTCCATTTCCCGCTCCTCCCCGACGGGTGCGGCCGATCCGATCTGGATCTTGATCTGCTCGGCCGTGGGCTCGCCGATCAGGAGGTTGTAATTCTTGCGCATGAACTGCACGATCGCCTGGTCCAGCTCGTCGCCGCCGGTGCGGATCGACGTGTCCGACACGATCCCCGAGAGGGCGATCACCGCAATCTCGGTCGTGCCCCCCCCGATGTCGATCACCATGTTCCCGGTGGGAGTCTCGACGGGAAGCCCCACGCCGATGGCCGCCGCCATCGGCTCGGCGACCATGTAGACCTCCTTCGCCCCAGCCGACTGCGCCGAGTCCCGCACGGCACGCTTTTCGACCTCGGTGATGCCAGAGGGCACGCACACGATCACCTTGGGCTTCACGCGGAACAGATGGCGGTCGATGATGGTCTTCAGGAAGAACCGCAGCATCTTCTCGGTGACGTCGAAGTCGGCGATCACGCCGTCCTTGAGCGGCCGGACCGCCAGGATCCCGTCCGGCGTGCGCCCCAGCATCCGCTTCGCCTCGAGCCCGATGCCTTTGATTTTCCCGGTCGCCTTCTCAATCGCGACGACCGAGGGCTCGTTGAGCACGATGCCCTCGCCCTTCACGTAGATCAGGGTGTTGGCGGTGCCCAGATCGACGGCGATCTCATTCGCCGGACTCCAGGCACCAAGCTTCCAAGGCCAGCGTATACGCACGAGGTCGTCGGGTGAAAGTCGTTAGGGGGGCGCGCGCGAGCGCATCAAGCTAATGAAAAGCGTAACTCCAAGCAAGGCTGATGCTTGACGCCTCTGATGGCGGCGGCTACCGTTCGCCCATGCAACCCGCCCCGGCCTTCCCCGAGATTGCCGTAGTCGACCTCCAGGTATGCGACCGTTGCGGTCTGTGTCTGCCCCTCTGCCCCCCGGAGGCGATTCACCTCGCGCTTACCGATCTGGTCGTCGATCGGAGCACCTGCACCGGCTGCCGCAAATGCATCGCCCCCTGCCCCGTCGGCGCGCTCACGATGGTCCCCGCGTGACGCACGACACCGATGTACTGGTCATTGGAGCGGGCCCGGCGGGCGCGGTGGCGGCGTGGGAGGCGAAGCGCGCGGCCCCCGAGCTCGACGTCGTGTTGCTCGAGCGCGACGCCCGAGTGGGCACGCCGGTCCGCTGCGCCGAAGGGGTCGGGGACGGGGGACTGCGCGAGTTCGCCGATCCCGACGGCGCTCCCTGGGTGGCCCGCAAGATCACCCGCGTCGTGTTCGTCGCGCCCGACGACACGGAGGTGAAGGTCGCCGAGCGCGACGTCGGCTGGATTCTCGATCGCACGCGGTTCGATGCCTATCTCGCCCAGCGCGCCGTGGCCCTGGGGGCCGAGCTCCTCGTGAGCACTGAGGCGTCCGCCATGACGTGCGAGCCCGACGGCCGCTGGTGCGTGCGGCTGCGCGGCACGGAGGGCGAAGCGACCTGCCGGGCACGGGTGGTGATCGGGACGGACGGCGTCGAGGCCATGGTCGGCCGCTGGGCGGGTCTCGACACCCGGGTCCCCGCCCGTGACATGGAGTCGTGCGCGCAGTACGTAGTCGAGGGGATCGACGTCGATCCCGACGCCATCTATCTGCAGTTCGGCGCCGGCATCGCGCCGGGCGGGTACGCCTGGGTCTTCCCCAAGAGCCCCGGCGTGGCGAACGTGGGCCTCGGCCTCGTCGCCTTGAAGGCCGACGCCCGCAACGCCCGGCAATACCTCGATGCCTGGATCGCCCGCCGCTATCCTCGGGGCGCCAAGACGGCCTGCACGGTGGGCGGGGTGATCGTCCACACGACCATCCGGCAGACCTACACCGATGGCGTCCTGGTGGCGGGCGACGCGGCCCACATGATCAACCCGCTGTCCGGGGGCGGCATCGTGAACGCCATGAAGGCGGGGCGGCTCGCCGGGCGCGTCGCGACGGCGGCGATCCGGGCCGGAGACACGAGTGCGAGCCGGCTCTCCGCGTATCACGCCGGGTGGATGGAGCTCCTCGGGGACGATCATCTCAAGTATTATCGGCTCAAGCGGGCGCTCGAGGATCTGGACGACCAGTTCTTCAACTCCCTCGCGCGCACCGCGAACGCGATCCCCCCGGAGAAGCGGACCCTGGGTCGGATCTTTGCCCATGCGCTCGTCCGGCACCCGCAGCTGATTCCGGTGGCGGCGCGGTTCTTCATCTAATGCGGAATTCGGAATGCGGAATGCGGAATGGCAGCGCGAGCGTCATTCGCTATTCCACCTTTCCCTTCAATTCCGCATTCCACATTCCGCATTCCGCATTCGGGTGGGGGGGCGATGCTGAGCATTGATCTGAGAGGAAAGCGGGCATTGGTGGCCGGTGTCGCGGACGACGGCGGCTACGGCTTCGCCATTACCAAGGCGCTGGTCGAGGCGGGCGCTACGGTATGCGCCGGCACATGGCCCCCGGCCCTGAACATCTTCCTGAACCTGCTCGAGCGCGGCAAGATCGACGAATCGCGCCGCCTGCCGGACGGCTCCCTGCTCCAGTTCGAGAAGATCTATCCGCTCGACGCCGCGTACGACACGCTGGCGGAGGCCCCGGACGAGGTTCGCGGCAACAAGCGCTACAAGGACGTGGGCGATTTTTCGGTCGCCGGGCTCGCCCAGCGGCTGGTGCAGGATTTCGGCGACCGGCCGCTCGACATCGTCGTCCACTCGCTCGCCAACGCTCCCGAGGTCAAGAAACCCCTGCTCGACACCAGCCGGGCGGGCTACCTCGCCGCCGTGAGCGTGAGCGCCTATTCCCTCGTGTCGCTCGTCGCCCAACTCGGACCACTCACGCGCCCGGGTGGCTCGTTCCTGTCGCTGACGTACATGGCGAGCGAGCGCGTGGTGCCGGGCTACGGGGGCGGAATGTCCTCTGCGAAGGCGGCGCTCGAGAGCGACACGCGCACGCTGGCCTTCGAGGCCGGCCGCAAATACGGCCTGCGGGTGAACACGATCTCCGCGGGGCCGCTCGCGTCCCGCGCCGCGAGCGCCATCGGGAAGATCGAGCGGATGGTCGAGTACTACGCCGCCAATGCGCCGCTCACCCAGCCCCTCACCGCCCGGGAAGTCGGCACGACCGCCGCGTTCCTCGCGAGCCCGCTGGGCAGCGGGATCACCGGCGCGACGATCTACGTGGACAAGGGATACCACGCCATGGGAGCGGCGGTGGCGACGGGGAATCTGCTATAACGGGAGCAGGGAGCGGGGAGCAGGGAGCAGCTTCAGCATCAAGCTTGTCCCGACCGCACACCGATTAGCCGCGTGCGCGACGTTTCTACCCAGCCAGCCAAGCCCGTCCTTCCGCACTCCCAACGGTATCCTTGCCACGTCCCACATGTAGACGGGGAGACGCGCCAGGCCCAGCGGCGAACCGTTGCCGCGCACGCCTCCAAACCCCAGCTCGTATCCGGCGGCGCTCGCCAGCCGCTCGATCCGCTCGTCCCGGGCGCCGAACGGATAGGCGACGGCCCGGGCTGCCTGGGGTCCCAGGCGGTGTCGCAGCGTCTCGCGGGACCCCGCGAGCTCGGCGGCCGCCTGGCCGTCGGACAGCCAGGTGAGCCGCGCGTGCGACGCGGTGTGCGACGCGAAGTCGAAGCCCCGCGCCTGCCACCGCCCGATGGTGTCCCAATCGAGATGCGCGAGCCGGTGCCACGTGTACCGGACATCCCACGTGTT
>Ga0209056_10000944_pt1 | contig 32127 bp, 26 predicted proteins | sample GraSoiAngelo_114_FD_185876 | JGI IMG/M metagenome (GOLD analysis project Ga0209056, IMG submission 185876) | Grasslands soil microbial communities from the Angelo Coastal Reserve, California, USA - 14_0903_13_40cm (SPAdes) (version 2) | ecosystem: Environmental > Terrestrial > Soil > Grasslands... | reverse complement strand
AATCCCTCCCCTGCCGCGAATCTCGAAATGGAGATGCGGCCCCTGATCGCTCGACCCGCCGCCCACGTGGCCGATGACCTGTCCCTTGAGGACGCGCTCCCCCTGCGCCACGACCGCGTCGTTCAGGTATCCGTAGAACGTGTAGTAGCCGCCCCCGTGATCAATCAGCACGGATTTGAGGTACGTGCCGAGCTGTCCGGCCAGGCTTACGGTGCCGGCGGCCACGGCCCGCACCGGCGTCCCCGTGGGGGCCGCGATGCCGATGCCGTGCCACGGAATGCGCGTCTTGTTCGGGCCCATGCCGGTGCCGAACCGATACAGCAACCGTCCGTCGACCGGCCAGTCGAGCTGGCCGATATCCGCGGTGGTGATCGCGGCCGCGGCCGCCGCTCCGCGCGCCTCCGCCTCGAGCCGGGCCCGCTCGAGCGCCGCGACCCGGTCGTTCAGGCTCTTCTCGTCGCGCTCGAGCTCGGACAGCCGCTCGAGCGCGTGACGGGCGCTGCGCCGCGTCGCGACGAGCGACGCCTGCCGCTCCCGCTCGAGCGCCAGATACCGGTCCAGCTCCTGGGTGCGCTCGGTCTTGCGCCGCGCCAGGGCGTCGCGCGCATCCACCAGCGTCTCGCGCTCTCGCCCGATGCGGCGCTGCAGCTTGGACATGTCGTTGGCGAGCAGCCGGTCCTGCCGGCTCACGAGGTACAGGTACTTGTAGCGTGACAACAGGTCGCCGAAGCTCTCGGCGGCGAGCAGCACCTGATAGGCGTAGAGCGCGCCGCGCTTGTAGATGTCCACCAGCCGCCGCTCGAGCACGGCCCGCTTCTCGGCCAGGGCGTTCTGCGCGAGCAGCAGGTCGACCGTGGTCCGGTCGAGCTGGTCCGAGAGCCCGGCGATCTGGCGGTCCAGCTCGTTCACGATCCGGTTGGTGGTCTCCTTCTGGCGCTCGATGTTCGCGAGCTCGTCGGAGAGCGAATGGGCTTGCGTCCGCAGGCGCTCGAGCTCCTGCTCGACCTCGGAGCGCTCGCGCCGAATGCCTTCGAGACGTTGCTGGTTGTCTCTGAGCTGTTGATCGAAAGGCGCGGGTCGTTGAGCGACAAGAGACGTCACGCAGAAGGCGTAGCAGAGAAGCGTCACGGAGAGGCGTCGCGGAAAACCGTCTCGACGTCTCTCCGTGACGCTTCTCCGTGACGCTTTTCCGTGACGCCTCATAGTCGTCCCGTGACGCTTCATACCCGTCGTAGGTGCCGCCCCACGGAGGCTGCACTACCAAAGAGCCCTATCAACGTGCCGAAGCCGACAATCGCGATCCCCTGCTCCCGCGAGAAGAACGCGGCCTGAATCAACCACCGATTGATCAGCACGTACGCTCCGTAGGAGAGCCCCATCGCCACCAACCCCCCCAGCATCCCCTTGATCGCGCCCTGCAGCAGGAAGGGTCGCCGGATGAAGCCGTCGGTCGCGCCCACCAGCCGCATGATCGCGATCTCGCGGCTGCGCTGCAGCACCGCCATGCGGATCGTGGTGCCGATGATGATGATCGCCACCACCGCGAACGCGGCGCCCACCACCAGGCCGACCGCCGCGGCCACCTGCCGCAGCCGGTCCAGCTTCTCCACCCAGTCGCGGCCGAACCGGACGTCGTCCACGAACCCGAACCCGCGCAGCCGGTCGGCCACCTCGTTGACGTGCTGGGCGTCGCGAAACCGCGGCTTGAGCTTCAGCTCGATCGACGCCGGCAGGGGATTGCGCTCCAGCTCCTGCAGCACGTCGCGGAACTCGACCAGCTCGCCCCGCGCGCGCGCCAGCGCCGAGTCCTCGCTCACGTACACGGCCGACTGTACCTCGGGGAACGCCTCGATGTCTTTCTCCGCAAGCGTGATGGTTTCGATCGGAGTGCCGGGCAGGAGGTAAGCGACGATCTCCACACGCTCGGCTACCCCGCGCAGGGCGTCCTGCAGGTTCACCGCGACCAGCCCGAACAGCCCGACCACGAACAACGAGAAGGCGATGGTCGTCACCGAGAGCGCGGACAGCAGGGGCGCCCGGCGGAACGTGAGCAGGGCCTCGCGGATCGTGAGGTTCACGGCGACGCCGCCTGATCGCGCGGCTCGTCCACGACGGAGTCGTACACGAGCGCCCCTTCCTGCAGCTCGATCACGCGGTAGGGGGCCTGGCGCACCAGGTCCAGATCGTGCGTGGCCATGAGGACCGCCGTGCCGCTTGCATTGATGTCGCGCAGCAGCTGGAACACGCCCCGGGTTGCCCGCTCGTCCAGATTGCCGGTCGGCTCGTCGGCGAGCAGCACGGTGGGCTCGTTGACCAGGGCGCGCGCGATCGCGACGCGCTGCTGCTCGCCGCCGGACAGCTCGCGGGGGTACGCCTGCGCCTTGGCCGCGAGCCCCACCTGGGTGAGCACGCGCATCACCCGCGCCCCGATGGTCGAGCGGCGGGCGCCCGTGACCTCGAGCGCGAAGGCGACGTTCTCCTCCGCGCTACGGTCCTCCAGCAGGCGAAAGTCCTGGAACACGATGCCGAGCCGGCGGCGCAGCATCGGCACGTCTTTGCGGCGCAGCTCGGCGACGTTGAAGCCGGAGACGCGCACCTCGCCGCTCGTCACGGGCTCCTCGGCGAACACGAGCTTCAGGACCGTCGACTTGCCCGCCCCGGAGTGGCCCGTGAGGAACACAAACTCGCCCTTGGCGATGTGGAAGGAGACGTCCTTCAGGGCGAGCCCCCCCTTGGGGAAGGCCTTGAAGACATTCGTGAACTTGATCACTTACAGTTGCGCCAGGGCCTGCGCAAAGTCCGCGATGAGGTCGTCGGCATCCTCCAGTCCGATGGAAAATCTCAGAAACCCATCGGGAATGCCAGCCCGCGCGCGCGCATCCGGCGTGAGCATCGCGTGCGACGTGAGCCGCGGCTCCGACACGAGCGTCTCCACCCCCCCGAGGCTGGGCGCGTGGGCGGCGATCGTGAGCGCGCGCAGGAACCGCTCCGCCGCCCGGGCGCCGCCCTTCAGCTCGACTGCCACCATGCCGCCCAGTCCGTCGAGGATCCGCTTCGCCACGTCGTGATCGGGGTGCGAGGCGAGCCCCGGGTGGTGCACGGCGGCGAACTGCGGCTGCTTGGCGCACCACTCGGCCACGGCCAGCGCCGTCTGGTTCTGCCGCGCCACGCGCACGCCCAGCGTCTTCATCCCCCGCTCGATCAGCCACGCCGCCATCGGGTCCAGGGCCGGGCCCCACACCTGGAGCAGCTTGCGCACCTCTTCGATGACCGACTCGCTGCCCACCACGGCGCCGGCGAGGACGTCATCGTGGCCGTTCAGGTACTTGGTGGCGCTGTGAATCACCACGTCGGCGCCGTGCTCGAGCGGCCGGTAATTGAGCGGCGTCGCGAACGTCGAATCCACCAGCAGCGCCAGCCCCTCCGTCTTGCACAGCGAGGCGATCGGCTCCAGATCGAGCACTCGTAAGAGCGGGTTGGTCGGCGTCTCTACGAAGATGGCGCGCGTGTTCTTCTTGAGGGCGCGCTTCCAGGTACGCTGCTCCAGCGGGTTCACGAGCGACACGTCGATGCCGAATCGCCCGAATTCCTGTGCGAACAGCCGCTGCACCCCGCCGTAGATCCACTCGCTCGCCAGCAGATGGTCGCCCGGTCGCAGCACGGCCAGGTGCGACAGCGCGACGGCGCCCATGCCGCTGCCCACGAAGATCGCGGCCTCGCCGCCTTCGAGCAGCGCCAGCCGCTTGGCGATCGCGACGTGGTTGGGATTGTTGCCGTACCGGGTGTAGACGACTTCCTGGGTCGAGCCGATGGGATTGGTGAAGGTCGCGCTCTGATACAGGGGGGTGACGACGGGCGTCCAGTCCGGACGGGCCTCCGGATCGCCGTGCACCGCGTGGGTCGAGAAGCCGAGGCGGCGCTTCACCGGCCTCGCCCGATCACGCGAGCGTGAGCGCGATGGTCCCTGCGGACGTGCGCACGGCGAGCCGCCGCGCCACGAGGTCGTGGAGCAGCGCCGCCGCGGCTTCGGGCGCCCCCAACGCCTCGAGCTCGCCGCCGCCGTCGGGCCGCTCGATCAGCGCCGCCAACCCGTGGCCCGCCAGCACCGGCTCGATCGCCTCGCGGTGGCCGTCCGAGATCCCGGAGAGCACCACCACCGCGCGCCGGTCGCGCAGCAGCTTCGCCACGATCTCGTCGGCGCAGGAATAGTCGATGCAGCCCACGCCCGTGAAGTCGATGCGGGCCACGGTGACGGGGTCCTGCGTCGTGGCCATCGCCCGCTCGATGCGCTCCCGCACGACGCGCCCCGTGGGTCGGGTGACGAGGTCCGCGTAGACGCCGGACACCGACTCCTGGAGCACCGCATGCACATCGATGTGTTGTATCACGGCGTCGTGGATCCCTGCTCGGGAATGATGATGAGCACCTGGGCACCCGGAAACGCCGGGAGGCCGTCCTGCAACGGTACGTCGTCGTCCCATTTGGGCACGATCGCGATGCGCGCCGTGCCGCTGCGGATCGCGATCTTGCCGTCCCAGCGGGCGAGGTAGCGCCGGATCCCGGCGAGCCCCTGCCCTCGTCCCGGATCGCGAAACCGACTGATCCCCTGGACCAGGGCCGCTTCCAGCGCCGCCGCGTCGCTCCAGCGGGCGCCGAAGCGCTTGCTCTGCGTCGGCTCGAGCGAGTGGCGGAACCCCACCCCGGCGTCCGCCACCGCGATCACCACCACGCGCCGCGCCAGCTTGCGGCGCCAGTGGTACGCCTGCACCGCGACCCAGCCGCCCGTGCCGGCGTGTTCTACAATATTCTGACAGGCCTCCGAAAGCGCCATAGCGAAACCCATCGTCGCCTTCGGATCGAGCGCCAGCTCCGACGCCAAAATGGCGGACGCGCGCTGCTGGATGTTCGACACCACGGCATGCACGTCCTCCGCCGCCCGCACCGGCGTCACGGGGAGCAGGACGTCACTCTGCTCCGCCGGCTTCACCCGCGGCAGCTTGCCGTGGATCTCGAACAGCTCGGCGGCTTCGCGAAAAAAACCGGCGCGCGTCCAGTAGGTCAGGACCTCGGTGTGCGTCGGCGCCGTGAGGAGCGGCAGCTCTGCGGAGCCGGTGGCGCGCGCCGCCTGACCGGCCGCCAGCAGGCCGACCAGCCCGTAGGGTGACGCCCACTCCGTCGCGTGGGCGTCGAACAGCAGCCGCTCGCCGTCCCTGGCCGCCGCGGCGTAGGCACCTGCGAACTGCTCGAACGTGCGATCGTCGAACTGGGCCGGTACGTCGACCAGCCGCGTCATACCGGCGAGAGACGGCCCAGCAGGTGGTCGCGCAGTCCCGTGGCGCCGCGATGCGCCACATTGCGCGCCCCCATCCGCGTCCCGAGGCGGAGCGCCTCCTCGAGTGGGGCGCCCCCCACGAGCGAGGCCACGAGCGTGGCGCCGAGCACATCGCCGCAGCCCGTGGGATCGCCGTCCGGGTCGGCCGCCACATCGGGCGCGATCCGGGCGGTCCGCACCGGTCCTGTGCGTCTGCGCGTCTCGGCGTCTGTCACCTGCTCAAAGTAGGCCGCGCCACGGGGCCCGAGCGTGACGACCAGGGTCTGACAGCCGCGTGCCAGCGCGCCCGCGGCGACGAGCAGCGGATCGGGGCCGAGCTGCCCCATCTCGTCTTCATTCAGTTGCACCACGTCGAAGCAGCCGAACCACGCCGGCGCGTCGGGCAGCGGCTGGGGCACGCGCGTGCCGTCGGGCTCTTTCCCGAGGAACAGGCTGTGCAGGTCGGCGTAGACGAATCGCGGGAAGCCGCGCCGCAACAGCCGGGCCGTTTCCAGGTCCAGCTCGTAGCCGGAGATGAAGTTCAGGTACAACGCGTCCAGGTCGCGCACCTGGGGCCCCAGCTCCGGCCACGTCCACGGCGGCACGCCCCCCGACATCTGCTCGCAGCGGCGCGCGGCCTGGTAGTAACGCAACGTGACCCGGTTGTTCGGCGCCGGCACCTCGATGAAGCGCGCCCCGGGGGCCACGTGGTGCAGGGTGCCGAGGAACTCGTTCGCGGGCGCGGCCAGGTCGCGGCCCACCTTCACGAGCGGCACGATCTGCCAGTCGTCGCGCAGCGTGGCGTCGAGCGCGGCGAGCGAGTAGGAGATCCCCCCCCACTCCTCGACCGCGGTGCGCGCGGGGTCGCGCCCGTAGATCGTGTCCCACACCATCGACCCGATCACGCCCAGCCGCTTCACACCCGTCCCCATGTGTGCTTGATGAACACCGCGGCCGCGCCGTACACGCCGGCCGTGCCCGTCAGCTCGCCGGGGACGATGCGACACACGTCCGTGGCCGGCTTGAACGCCCGCCGGCGCACTTCCGCCCGCAGCGGCTCGAACAGGCGATCGCCCGCGAGTGTCACGCCGCCGCACACGACCACGACCTCGGGGTTGAAGATGTTGATGATGCTGGCGACACCCGCGCCCAGGAACTTGGCCGTGTCCTTCACGACTTCGCGCGCGTACTCGTCGCCGTCGTGCGCCGCCTCGTACACCACCTGCGCGGTGATCTTCGCGAGATCGCCGTTCACATACTTGGGCAGGGACGTGTCGGCGCCCGGCCTGATCCCTTCGACCGCCCGCGCCGCGATCGCCGGGCCCGACGCGTAGGCCTCGAGGCACCCGTAGTTGCCGCACTTGCAGAGCCGGCCGGTCGAGTCGATGGTCATGTGCCCGATCTCGCCGGCGATGTCGGACGCGCCGCGGTAGACTTCGCCACCGAGGACGATGCCGCCGCCGATGCCCGTGCCGATCGTGAGGCCGACGACGTGACTGGCGCCGCGGGCCGCGCCGCGCCACCACTCGCCGAAGATGGCGCAGTTGGCATCGTTGTCGAGTGTGGCGGGCAGCCCCAGCGCCTGCGTGATCCGGTCGCGCAGCGGAAAGTTGGTCCAGCCGAGGTTGGGCGTGAGCAGCACGACGCCGGTCTTGGTGTCGAGCGGGCCGGGCGAACCGATGCCGACGCCCGCGATCTCCTTGCCGCGCGCCGCCGCCATCGACGCGCGCGTCAGCTTCACGATCCGCGTCATCACGGCGTCGGCGCCCTGCTCGGAGAAGGTCGGCTCCGAGACGAGACCGAGGAGCTCCGAGCCGTCTTCGGCCACGGTGCCCGCGACGATGTTCGTTCCGCCGATGTCAATCCCCACGACGTAGCGCACCGGTCTCCTCGATGGCGTGAAGGACATCCTCCACCGTGAGCGTCTTCATGCAGCGATGATGCCTCAGGGGGCAGCTCGGCGGCCCGTGCGCGGAACACGGGCGACACGGCAGCCCCGTGAGCTCGACCACCTGGTCGCGCGGACCTCGTGGCCCGAATCCGAACGCCGGCACCGTCGATCCAAAGATCGCCACGGTCACCGTGCCGACGGCCTGGGCGAAGTGCAGCGGCGCGCTGTCGTTCGTCACCAGCACCGCCGCTCGCCGGATGACCTCGGCGGACTGGCGCAGGGAAAGCCGACCGCACCCGCTCACCGCCCGACCACCGGACCGTCCGACCGCCGCCGTGATCGCCGACGCCAGCGTCGCATCCTCCGGGCTTCCCACCACGACGACTCCCGCGCGCGCGCCCAGCCGCCGCGCCAGCTCGTCGTAGTAGGGCCAGCGCTTCGTGCCCCAGATGGAGCCCGGGGCGAGGGCCACGAACCGGCCGGTGATCCCGTGCTCCCGCAGGAATCCCTCCGTCGCCATCCGGTCCGCGATGGTCGTCACGAGCGAGGGCGTCGCGCGGTGCGTAGCTCCGCCCGTCAGGGCCGAGCCCGCGAGCGTCAGCAGCCGGTCGACCTCGTGGCCCGTCTTCGGCCGCGGCCGGACCTCGGTGTAGAGCCGCGGCCAGCCATCGTCGAATCCGACCCGCCGCGGCACGCGGGCGAGCCACGCCACGAGCGCCGTCCGCAGGGAGCGATGGGGAAGATACGCCCATTCGTACCGCTCCGCCCGCAGCGTGCCGGTGAGTCTGAGCAGCCCCTTCAGGCCGCGATCGCGGCCCTTCTTATCGTAGGGGATCACGCGGCGCACGGCCGGGTGCGTCTCGATGAGCGGTGCCGCGGCGGGGGTGGTCACGACGTCCACCGGCCCGTGCCGAGCCGCGACGGCGTCGAGCAGCGGCGTCGTGAGCACGACGTCCCCGAGAAACGCGGTCTGGATGACGAGTGCCGTTCCAACGTTCTCGCGGGGCGACGCAGTGGCCGGCACGGACTTCTGTTGGAACGGCACGAGGCTAGTCAACCTGCAAAACCGCGAGAAACGCTTCCTGTGGGATCTCCACCGTGCCCACCTGCTTCATCCGCTTCTTCCCCTCTTTCTGTTTCTCGAGCAGCTTGCGCTTGCGGGTCACGTCGCCGCCGTAGCACTTGGCGGTGACGTTCTTGCGCAGCGGGCGGATCGTCTCCCGGGCGATCACCTTCGTGCCGATCGCGGCCTGGATCACGACCTCGAACAGCTGCCGCGGGATCAGCTCGCGCAGCTTCTCGGCGATCTTCTTGCCCCACTCGTACGCCTTGTCCCGGTGAATGATCACGGAAAACGCGTCCACGGCGTCGCCGTTGAGCAGCATGTCGAGCTTGACGAGGTCCGACGGCCGGTACTCCAGGAACTCGTAGTCCAGCGAGGCATAGCCGCGCGAGATCGTCTTCAGCTTGTCGTAGAAATCGAGGATGATTTCGGCGAGCGGGAACTCCCAGGTGAAGTCCACGCGGCTCGGGTCCACGTAGTGCATGCCACGGTACACGCCGCGGCGCTCCTGGCCCAGCTTCATGATCGCGCCGATGTACTCCGCCGGCGCGACGATCCGCGCCTTCACGTACGGCTCCTCGATGCGATCCACGGCCGAGCCGTGCGGCAGCAGGCTCGGGTTCTCGACCAGGTCCATGGTGCCGTCGGTCTTATGGACGTGGTATTCCACGTTGGGGACGGTGCTGATCAGGTCGAGATTGAACTCCCGCTCGAGCCGCTCCCGCACGATCTCCATGTGCAGCAGACCGAGGAATCCGCAGCGGAAGCCGAAGCCCAGCGCCACCGACGATTCGGGCTCGTAATGCAGCGACGCGTCGTTGAGCTGCAGCTTGGCGAGCGCGTCGCGCAGCTCCTCGAACTGGTTCGGCTCCGTCGGGTACAGCCCGGCGAACACCATCGACTTGATGTCCCGGTATCCGGGCAGGAGCGCCACGTCCCGGTGCTCGGCGTCGAACACGGTGTCGCCGGGCCGCGTCTCGCGCACGCCGCGCACGTTGGCCACGAAGTACCCGACCTCGCCCGCCTCGAGCTGCTCCGTGGGCTTGTGGCCGAGCTGCAGGTAGCCGACCTCGTCGACTTCGTACAGGTCTTCCTTGTGCGCCCCGAACGCGATCTTCATGCCGGGCCGGATTGTGCCGTCCACCACGCGGATGCTGGGAATGGCGCCGCGGTAGCGGTCGTAGTACGAGTCGAAGATCAGGGCGCGCAGCGGCGCCTCGGCCGTGCCCCGGGGCGCCGGGGTGCGGCGCACCACGGCCTCGAGCAACTCGGGCACGTTGGTGCCCTCTTTGGCCGAGATACGCAGGATCTCGTCCGGCTTCGCCCCGATCAGCTCGTGGATTTCCTGCGCGCGGCGATCGGGCTCGGCTCCCGGGAGGTCGATCTTGTTGAGCACCGGGATGATCTCGAGCCCCGCGTCGAGCGCCAGGAACAGATTGGTGATCGTCTGCGCCTGAATGCCCTGGGAGGCATCGACCACCAGGATCGCGCCCTCGCACGCCTGCAGCGACCGCGACACCTCGTAGGTGAAGTCCACGTGCCCGGGCGTATCGATCAGATTCAGCTCGTAGATGCCGCCGTCGCGCGAGTGGTAGTTCATGCGGACGGCATTCAGCTTGATGGTGATGCCGCGCTCGCGCTCCAGGTCCATCGTGTCGAGCACCTGCTCCCGCATGAGGCGCTTGTCCAGGGTCCCCGTGAGCTCGATCAGGCGGTCGGCGAGCGTCGATTTCCCGTGGTCGATGTGGGCCACGATGCAGAAGTTGCGGATGTGATCCTGGCGCATGTGCGGGAGAAATATAGGCGCTATCTTTAGCGGACCGAGGCCTAGTCTCTGCCCCCAATGACCGGCTGGTTCGACCCCACCTCCAACGGCGGCGCCGTGCGGCTCGCCGCCAACAGCTACTTGCCCGCCAAGGGCGATCCCGGCGTGCGGCTCCCGGGCTTGCGTCGCGGCGATCTCGTCACGCTCGAGAACGGCAAGGTCGCGAGCGTGAACGGCGCGCCGCCCGGGCGCCTGGTCGAGCGTCCCGAGTTCGCCAAGCTCGGCGCCGTGCATCCCGCGCGTCCGCTGGTGCTCGAGTCGTCGCGCGCATCGAGCCCGCGCACCGCGGAGACGCAGCGCGTCGTCGACCTGATCTGCCCGCTCGGCTTCGGCCAGCGGGCGCTGATCGTGTCGCCCCCCAAGGCGGGCAAGACCGTGATGCTGCAGGCCATTGCCGAGGGCGTCGTCCTCAACCATCCGGCGGCGACCCTCCTCGTGCTGCTCGTGGACGAGCGCCCGGAGGAGGTGAGCGAGATGATCGATTGGGGCCGGGGTGAGGTGATCGCGTCGAGCTTCGACCTGTCTCACGAGCGGCACGTCGCGGTGGCCGACATGGTGTTCGAGCACGCGCGCCGGCAGGTCGAGCTCGGACGGGACGTCGTGATCGTGCTCGACTCCCTCACCCGCCTGGCCCGGTCGCACAACACGACCGGGCGCGGCAGCGGCCGGACCATGTCCGGGGGCCTCGACGCCAACGCCCTCGCCAAGCCCAAGGGACTGTTCGGCGCCGCGCGGGCGGTGCCGGACGGTGGCTCGCTCACCGTCATCGCCACCGCGCTCGTCGAGACGGACAGTCGCATGGACGACGTGATCTTCGAGGAGTTCAAGGGGACGGGCAACGCCGAGCTGCGGCTGTCGCGTGCCCTGGCCGACCGGCGCATCTATCCGGCGGTCGACGTCGCGGCCAGCGGCACCCGGCGCGAGGAGCTGCTGGCCGATCCGGGGACGGTTGCGGCCAAACAGCAACTGCGGCGGAGCCTGGTGGGGCTCCCTCCGGAGAAGGCGATGGAGGGGCTGCTGGCGCAGCTGCGGCGTACCAAGACCAACGCCGAGCTGTTGAAAGCGGTCAGCTGAACGTCAGTTGGTGCCGCCCACGATCTGCTTGTAGCTCTCGGGGTTCCACAGCGGTCGCGCGGTCGTGTTCGCCACGGCCTGGCCCAGGTAGAACACCAACCGGGCGAAGCGTGCCTCCTTTTCGGCGTCGATCTTGTCCGGCGAATCGCTCACCTGGTGGTAGTCCGGGTGGAGCCCCGTCGTGAAGAACAGGATCGGCACCCCCTTCTTCGCGAAGTTGTAGTGGTCCGAGCGGTAGTAGAGACCTTCCTGGGGCCACAGGTCGCCCACGGGCTTGATGTTGAGCTCGGGATGAGCCAGTGCTATGCTGTCGACCACCCGCCCCAGGTTGGAATGCTCCCGGCCGATCACCGCGAGCGTGTCCTTCGCGTTGCGGCCGACCATGTCGCTGTTCAGATCGGCGACGACCTTTGCGAGCGGCACGGTCGGGTGGTCGGCGAAGTACGCGCTACCCCACAAGCCCCGCTCTTCGCCGCTCACGGTCATGAACACCAGGGAGCGCTTGGGGCGCTCGCGCGCCGTCGCGAACGCCCGAGCCAGCTCGACCACGGCGACCGTCCCTGAGCCGTCGTCGTCCGCGCCGTTGCAGATCGAGTCGGCGCCGCGCGCCGTGCACCCCTCTCCAGCGCCCGGGGTGCCGATGTGGTCCATGTGGGCCGTGAAGAGCACGTATTCCTTCTTGAGGACGGCGTCGCCGCCTTCGAGGATGCCCACCACGTTGGGGGCGGACGTGCGCTGGAGCAGCTGCTGGTGCACGGCGAGCTGCATCCTGACGTCGGTCAGGGGGTGGGCGGCGAGCGGCCGGTCGCCCCAGACGCGGAGCGAGTCCGCCGGGACGCCCGCGCGCGTGAACAGCGCCCGGGCCGTCCCTGCCCGCACGGCGAATACCGCCGGGATCGCGAATCCGTTTTCCTCGCTCGGGTTGCGCACGCGCACGCTGGCGACATGTCCCGGCAGCTTTGCCCAGATCGAGTCGGGGAAGTCAGCCACGAGCAGCAGCGCGAGCGGGCGCAGCGGCAGGACCTTCACGGCGATCGCGTTGGCGCTGGGTCCATACGCGATGAACACAACCGTTCCGGTCAGCGCCGAGGAATCGAGCGCGACCGCTCCCTGAGGCGACCCGGTGAGCACCACTGCCCGACCCGCGCTGTCCCCACTGGGTGGTTGTCCGTCGACCAGCAGCACATCCTGGCCGGTGCGCCAGGTGGCGGGCATTGGGCCCGCGATCCGGATGCTCGCGCTGTCCGGGTCGAAACGCTGGACTTCGAGCGGGTAGCGCTGCAGGTAGGTTCCGCTGTCGCCGCCGGGCGTGAGACCGAAGCGACGGAACTCGGCCGCCACGTACGCGGCAACCTGATCGAGCTGCGGGCTCGGCGTCGCGCGGCCGAGCATCGAGTCGGCGGCGATGATCCCGATGCGCCGCCGCACGTCCTCGGCCGTGATCGCCGCCGCGCCGCCTCCCCGGGCATCCGGCTGTTGCCGCTGTGCCGCGACCGGCACCGTGAGCACCGCGAGCAGCAGGTTCAAGCAGTACCGCATCCCTGGTGGCCTCGGAGAAGGGGACCGAAAAGCTAATGCGCCCGACCGTGGGGAACCACGGCCGGGCGCGCTCGCCGGGTCGCTGAGCGTCACGGCTTGCGGCGTTTCAGCTCCGGCTCGGCCCGCGGCTTCTCCTTCGGGGCGTCGCGCTTCGGCTCAACCCGCGGCTCGCTCTTGGGTGGCGGAGCGTCACGCCGCGGTTCGGCGCGCGGCGGGGGTGGAGCGGCGACAGGTGGCTCGGGGCGACGGGCGGGCGGGAGCGGCCGGTCGGGGCGGTCCCGACCCTCTGGCTGCGCGGGACGAGGGCGTTGCTCGGGCTGGGTCGGGGCGTCGGGCGTACGGGCTCGCTCGCGCGGACGGTCCCGGTCACGCTCGCCGTCGCTCTGGTCGCCGGTGATCGACCGGGGTCGCGGCAGTACTGGGGGCTGTGGCACGACGCCCGTGCCGTCCCGATCGCGACTGCGCACGCCCACCTCCCGCCGCCGGTCGTCGTCCACGGGACGGGCGCGCACGCGCGTGATGAACGCGTCGGAGGCCTGGCGGTCCTTGAAGATGAAGCGCGGCTCGGGCCGGAGCGGCCGCGTGAACACCACGCGTGTCGCACCGTAGGTGCGATAGGGGTAATAGTACGCATCGTCGTACACGACGATCCGAAAACGCACGCAACTGTAGTCGTACGGGCTCCAGGAGGAATAGTTCACAGGCGAGTGGCAGTCATAGCACAAGAACCGCGGATAATCGTAGTGCCGCTCGACGTAGTACGGCGCCAGATCGTAGTCCCAGTCGCCGTACCCCGGCGGTACGATGCGCTCCGCCAGGTCCGTGACCGCCACGTACGGGTCGCCGTGTATGCGACCGTCGGCAATGGCGCGATAGTCCCAATGGTCGTGGCTTTGGAGCGCGTCGTACACGAACGCGTCACGCGCGACGACGGCGAAGATGTAGCCCACGCCCGCGTAGTCGTCGATATAGAAGGCGACGCGGGAGTCGCGGCCCGGGACCTCGTAGTCGCGGCCACCGCGCGCGAAGTTGTCCTCCCACGGCTCGCGCGGAAACAGCACCCGCACCCGGCCATCGGTGTCGATGCGCAGGATGGTGACGTACGCGTCCTGCTCGGTGCGAAAGTGCACGCGCACGCCCTGGCCGGTTGCATAGGGGTCGTCGCCCCGGTCGGTCCAGACCTCGACGCGTGGGCGGTCGGACCCGGCGGCGGAGCTGACGAGCAGGCTGAGCAACCCGAACGTGGTCAACATAAGTGCCTCCCACCCCCCCGGGAGGAGCAGGCGCCATGCCATCATGCGAGCGCAGGTCCCGTTTCTCAACTGATTGTCGATGGCGACCTTACAACCCCGGTGGACCGCCGTCATCGCCCCACCGCTGTCCTCTACCCGGGACAATCGGCCGATCATTAGCTTCCGCGAACCCCATGGCTGACACCGCGCGCATCGATCTGCTCGACCCCGCCGACGTGGCGCGGCTGGGCGGGATTGAAATCGTCGCCGCGGGCGTCGTCGAGGGCTTTCTCGCCGGCATCCACCGCTCCCCGTTCCGCGGCTTCTCCGTCGAGTTCACCGAGCACCGCGCGTATCAGCCGGGCGACGAGCTGCGTTACCTCGATTGGCGGATTCTGGCCCGCGCCGATCGGCTGTTCGTTAAGCAGTTCGAGGAAGAGACCAACCTGCGGGCGATGATCCTGGTGGACGCGAGCCGCTCGATGGCGTGGCGCGGCGCGCCGGCGCGGCTCACCAAGCGGGCGTACGCCGACCGGCTGGCGGCGGCGCTCGCGCTGATTCTGCTGCGGCAGCGTGATGCGACCGGGCTCATCACGTTCGATGAGGCGGTGCGCGAAGTCGTACCGCCGCGGGTGCGGGCGGGCCAATGGGCGCGGCTGGTCCGGGGCCTGGAGCGCACGCCGGACGGCGGCGGCACGGCCGCCGAGGCGGCGCTCGGCCAGCTCACGTCGTTGCTCGTGCGCCGGGGGCTGGTGGTGCTCGTGTCGGACCTGCTGTTCGACCGTGAGCTCGCGCTCACCGCGTTGCGCTACCTGCGTCACCGCGGCCATCACGTGATCGTGCTGCACGTGATGGATCCCGCGGAGGCCGAGCTCTCGGGCGCACCGGAGGTGCGGTTCCGGGATCCCGAATCGGCGGTCAGTGTGGTGGTCCGTCCGCGTGAACTGGCGCGGACGTACCGGGAAACCGTGCGCCGCGAGATCGCGGCCTGGCGTACCGCGTGCCGGCGCCACGGGATCGCCTACCACCACGTACTCACCGACTTGCCCTTCGGCATGGCGCTCCGCCTGCTGACGTGACGTTCCTGCACCCGCTCGCGCTGCTGGGGCTCGCCGCGGCGGCGATTCCCGCACTGCTGCATCTGCTCGAGCGGCGCATTCCGCCCGAAGCCGAGTTTCCGCCGTTGCGCTACCTGAGCGAGGCGGAGCGGCAGAGCGCGCGGCGTCTCCGGCTGCGGCACGTGCTGCTGCTGCTGCTGCGCACCGCCCTCATCGCGCTGATCGTCCTGGCCGCGGCGCGACCGCTCGTTCCCGCTCCCGCGCCCGCCTCCATGGCCCGCGCGGCGGTGCACCAGCGGACCGCCCTCGTCGTGATCCTCGACAACTCGGTGTCGTCCGGCGTCGTGGTGGACGGGCACCCCATGCTCGATCGGCTCCGGGCCGCGGCCCGGTCCTCGCTCGCGGCCGCCGCGGCATCGGACCGGCTGTGGCTCGTGCTCGCGGACGGCGTGGCGCGGGCGGGGACGCGTGAGGCGCTGCTCGCAACGGTGGACAGCGCCGGTGTGTCGCCCCGGCGGCTCGACCTCACGGCCGCCGTGCGCGACGCGGCGCGCCTCGTGGATGCGGAGCCGCTCGAGGGGCGCGAGGTGCATGTGCTGAGCGATCTCCAGCGAACGGCGCTGGGATCCGGCCGGGCGGGCGTGCCGCGCGGAGTCCGCGTGCTCGCGCTCGCCCCCCTCTCCGAAGTGCCGGCGAACCGGGGAGTGGGCTCGGTGCGGGTCTCCGAGGCTGCCGTGGCGGTGTCGATCGTCGGGACGCCGGGCGCCCGGCCGGCGGCAGTGACCCTGCAGGTGCACGGTCGCGAAGTAGGGCGGGCACTCGCCGCACCGGGTTCGACGGTCTCGATCGCGCTGCCGCCGGGGGGCCCGGGGTGGTGGGTGGGCGCAGCCACTCTCGACGCCGACGAATTGCGGGCCGACGATCGGCGCGTGTTCGCGTGGCGGGTGGCGTCCCCGGCGCGGGTCACGGTGTCCAGCGGGGCGGGGCCGTTCGTGGCGGCGGCGCTGGCTGTGCTCGAGCAGGGCCAGCGGGTGCGACGTGGCGGCGACGTGGTGATCGGCGATCGGCTGGAGGGAGGGGCCGCGGTCAGCGTGGTGGTGCCGCCCGCCGACCCGACCCTGATCGGGCCGTTGAACCGCGCCCTGGCGGCGCGCGGAGTCGGGTGGCGCATCGCTGCGGCGGGAACTCCAGGGCCGGTCGCGGCGTCGGCAGCGACGGGGATCGACGGCATCCCGGTGTCTCGGCGCTACCGCCTCGACGCGATCGGGGACGGGGGACGGGGGAAGGGGGAAGACAGTACGGTCCTGGCGAGGGTGAACGGTGAGCCGTGGTTGACGCGTGACGCCGGCATCCTGCTGATCGGCAGCCGGTTGGACACGGCATGGACGGCGCTGCCCGTCGCACCCGCGTTCGTGCCGTTCATGGACGCGCTCGTGAACCGTCTGGCGCGGGGGGAGGCTCCCGTGTCCGAGGTGGAGGGCCCGCCCGGCGTCGAGTTTCGTGCACGCGGCTCCGATACGGTTGGCGCGATCGTGTCGGGCCCCGACCCGCGGGAGTCGGATCTGACGCCGGCGCCGGCCGCGCTGGTGCGGGACGTGTTGGGCGCGGAGGTCCTGGACGCGACGGCGCTCGCCGCCGCGCGGTTCGCGGGTGCGGGCAAGAGCGACGCCAGCGGCCCGCTGCTGGTGCTCGCGTTGCTCGTGGCCGCGGCGGAGCTGGGGGTCGCCACCTTCACCCGCTGATGTCCCTCTCCTTCCTGATCGATCGCTTCGACGCCCTGCCGGCCACCCGGGCCCTGGCGGACGCGCTCCCGGGTGCCGGGGGCCGCCGGGGCATCGCGGGCCTTCCCGGCTCCAGTGCCGCCGTGCTCCTGGCCGCGCTGGCGCGGCAGCGTGCGCAGCGCGTGTTCGTCGTGGTGACGGCGACGCCGACCGATGCCGAGCGCTGGCTGGCCGATCTGCAGGCGCTCGCGGGCGACGCCGCCGCGCTGTACCCGCAGCGCGAGGCGCTCGGTGCCGAGGAGCCGCACGTCGAGATCGCCGGCGAGCGGATCGAAACCCTCGAGGCGCTGCTCTCGGGGCGGATTCGCCTGCTCGTGACCACGGCACGCGCCTCGGCGGAGCGAACCGGGGTGCCGGCGGCCCTCGGAAACACGCGGCTGTCGCTCCACGCCGGGGGCGGTCTCCGGTTCGCGGACGTGATACGGCGCCTCGAAGAGATGGGGTATACCCGCGTGGCGACCGTGACCGAGGTGGCGCAGTTCAGCGTGCGCGGCGGCATCCTCGACGTGTACGGCTTCGGGATGGCGTCGCCGGCGCGGGTCGAATGGTGGGGAGACGACATCGCGTCGCTCCGGGCCTTCGATCTGGATTCGCAGCGGTCCGCCGCGGCGATCGAGCGGATCACCGTCCTGCCGGTGCGCACCGAAGGACGGGGGATAGGCGACGTAGGGGCGCAGCATGCTGCGCCCCTACCACGCCAGTCGCTACTGGACCTCCTCCCGAGCGACAGCGTCGTCGTGCTGGAACAGGAATCCGCGCTGGCGCAGGAGGTGGATCGCGCCTGGGCGGAGGCGACGCACCATCTCGACGTGGCCCGACGGCTGGGCGAGGAACCACCGCCGCGCGACGCGTTGTTCGTCGATCCCGCCGCGTGGCGCGACCGCCTGGTGAGCTTCCCGCGCCTGGCGCTGAACGCCCCGGACGGTGATCTGCGTCTGCCCGTCGCACCGCCCGAGGCGGTGGATCGCGACATCAGGCGGCTGCGGCAGATCGTGGCGGGCGAGCCGCCTACGGTCATCCTGTGTGACAACGAGGGGCAGCTCGAGCGGCTCGAGGAGCTGCTGGATACGGAGCGCGCCACGCTCGTGGTGGGCGCGCTCGACGGCGGGTTCATCGTGCCCGGGCTGCGGGTGCTCACCGATCACGAGATCTTCCGGCGGGCGCGGCGGCTGCGGCGGCCCCGGCGCTACCGCGAAGCGGTCGCCAGCGCGGCCACCCGGGCCCTGCGGGGCGGCGACTTCGTCGTTCATCTCGAGCACGGCATCGGGATCTACCGTGGGATCCAGACGATCGCCGTCGGGTCGGACGGCGGCAGCCTCGAAGTGGCCGTGGTGGAGTACGAAGGCGGCGCCCGCCTCAACGTCCCGCTGTATCGGCTCGACCAGCTCGAGCCGTACCGGGCGGCCGGGGACGGCGAGGCGCCCCCGCCGCGGCTGCACCGCCTGGGCGCGACGACGTGGCAGCGGCAGCGCGACAAGGCGCGCGCGGCGATTCGCCGGATGGCGTCGGAGCTGCTCGACCTGTACGCCCGACGCCAGCTCGCGCCCGGTTATGCGTTCCCGCCCGACACGCCGTGGCAACGTGAGCTCGAGTCCGCGTTCCTTTACGAAGACACACCCGATCAGCGGCGCGCGTCCGAGGAGGTCAAGCGCGACATGGAGCGGGCGCGGCCCATGGACCGGCTGCTCGTGGGCGACGTGGGCTACGGCAAGACGGAGGTGGCGCTGCGCGCGGCGTTCAAGGCGGTGCAGGCGGGCAAGCAGGTGGCGGTGCTCGTGCCAACCACGATTCTCGCCGAGCAGCACGGCCGTACCTTCCGCGAGCGCCTGGCGGACTATCCCGTGAAGGTCGAGGTGTTGTCGCGGTTTCGCGGCGCCCAGGACTCGAAGGACGTCACCCGGCGGATGGCCCGCGGCGAAGTCGACATCGTGATCGGCACGCATCGCCTGCTATCGCGTGACGTCACGTTTCACGACCTCGGGCTCCTCATCGTGGACGAGGAACACCGCTTCGGTGTGCGGCACAAGGAGCGCCTCAAGGCGCTGAAGCTCGCGGTGGACGTGCTGACGCTGACGGCGACGCCGATCCCCCGCACGCTGCACCTCTCGCTCGCCGGGTTGCGCGACCTGACGCTGCTCGAGACGCCTCCCAAAGACCGCTCTCCCATCGTCACGTTCATCGAGCCGTGGGACGACGGGCTGATCGAGGAGGCGTTGGCACGGGAGCTCGACCGGGCGGGTCAGGTGTACTTCGTGCACAACCGTATCGAGACGATCGATACCGTCGCGGAGCGGGTGCGGGCGCTCGCGCCGCCGCGGGCGCGGGTGGCGGTGGCACACGGCAAGCTCAAGGAGGCGGCGCTCGACGACGTGATGTCGCGCTTCGTCCGCGGCGAGGTGGACATCCTCGTGTCGACCATGATCGTCGAATCGGGACTCGACGTGCCGAACGCCAACACGATGCTCGTGAGCCGCGCCGACCAGCTCGGGCTGGCCCAGCTGTACCAGCTGCGGGGCCGCGTGGGCCGGAGCCATCGCCGGGCGTACTGCTACCTGCTGGTGCCCGACCTGGTCGATGCCGATGCGGAGGAGCGCCTGCGCGTGCTCGAGCATCACACCGATCTGGGCTCGGGGTATCGCATCGCCCTGCGCGATCTCGAGCTGCGGGGCGCGGGCAATCTGCTCGGTGCCGAGCAGTCGGGGTACGCGCAGGCGGTGGGCTTCGATACGTATCTGCGGTGGCTCCAAGAGACCGTCGACGCGCTCAAGGGGACCGGGGACGACGGACGGGGGACGGGCACGCCGCCCGAAGTGGTGCTCGACCAGCCCGCGCATCTCTCCGACGACTACGTGCCGGACGAGGCGGCGAAGCTCGAGCTGTACCGCCGGCTGGCGCGGGCCGGAGCGGCGAGCGAGATTGAGGCGGTGCGCGAGGAATTGCGCGACCGTTTCGGGCCGCTCCCGGACGACGCGCGGCGCCTGCTCCTCGTATCCGAGCTGCGTGCGCTCGGCGCCCGGGCGGGACTGGAGATGGTCCTGGTGAAGGGCGACGAGGCGCGGCTCACGTTCCGGCGGGACGCGACCCCGCGCCTCGCCCGTCTCACGGCGGCGCTCGACGCGGTGCAGTTCGAGGCCGAGGTGCGGCGCGCGGCTCCGCTCTCCCTGCGACTCCGGCGGCTCGGCGGCGAGGCGATCGGCCCCGGCCTGGTCCGCGCGCTCAGCGCGGTCCTGGCGGACGCTCACGATTGACGGGAGCTGGCATGCGACGGCTGAGTCTGTTGACGATGGTGCTCCTCCTGGCGGGCTGCGGCGCCCTGAGGGACGCGTTCTCGGCACATACCGAGGTCGCCGGCACCGCCGCGGGCCAGACGCTCGGGGTGGAACGCCTGGCGAGCCTGGTGGGCCGGGCCCCCCGCATTCCGGTCCGGCCCGACGTGCTCACCGGCGTCGCGAACGTCTATCTCGACTACGCCGTGCTCGCCACGGCCCTGGGCCGCGGGCGTGACCTGCACGATTCGTCGCTTGCCCTCGCGGCGGAATGGCCGCTCGTGGTGCAGCTCAAGTGGGAGCATTACCACCAGCGCCTCCTCGCCGCCCGGGGCCGGCTGACGGCGGCCGGCGCCGACTCGGCGTATCGCGCGGGCACGGTCCGCCTGTTCCAGCACATTCTCATCCGCGTGCCACCGAGCGCCGTGCCGATGGTGGAAGAGCAGCAGAAGAAGAAAGCCGAAGGCGTGTTGCGACAGGTGGCGGCGCGGGGCGGAGCCGGCTTCGGGCAACTCGCCCGCCGCTACTCGGAGGATCCGGGCTCCAAGGCGCGAGACGGCTACCTCCCGGCGACGCCGCGGGGGCAGTTCGTCCCCGCGTTCGACAGCGCGGCGTGGGCGCTGGCCCCCGGCGGGCTGAGCGGCGTCGTGCGCTCACCGTTCGGATTTCACATCATCCGCCGGCCGCCACTCGCGGAAGTGCGGGATTCGTTTCGGGTCGATCTGGAGAGCTCGCGCGCGAACCGGCTCGATTCGCTGTATTTCGACAGTCTCACCAAGGCGCGTCAGCTCAAGGTCGAGGCCGGCGCCCCGGCACGGGTCCGCCAGGCCGTGCCGCAGATCGTGACCGCCCGTGACGACGAGCACACGCTGGCCACGTTCCGGGGGGGCGCGTTCCGCGTGAAAGACCTGGCGCGCTGGCTGCTGGCGCTCGATCCCAATGACGTCCGCGGCATTGCGACGGCCTCGGACGACCAGCTCACGCAGTTCGTGAGACTGCTGGCCCAGCGCGACATGCTGCTCGAGCAGATCGATTCCGCCGGCGTGGTCCTCACGGCAGACGACTGGGGTCACGTGCGCGCGGAGCACGACTCCGGCGTCGGCCGGCTCGAGGGGCTGCTGCACCTCTCGCCTCAGCTGCTCAAGGACTCCGCGGCGACGCCCGACGCGCGTGTGCGGCTGGCGATGGCGCACATGGAGGGCTACTTGGATGCCGCGGTCACCCAGGGGAGCGCGCAGTTCCTGCCGGTGCCGCCCTTCCTGGCCGCGGCGCTCCGCCGCGGCGAGACGTGGTCGCTCAACGACGCCGGCATCGCGCGCGCGGTGGAGCAGGCGCAGGCGATTCGCGCCGCCGATACCACCGCCCGGCAGGCGCCCGGCACGGGTCTCAAGCGCGCCCCCGGGCCGCCGCCCATTGCGGGCGACAGCGCGGCCAAGCGGACGCCGAGCTGACATGCGGTCCGCCGGGGTGACGGTCATCGCAATGGCGTGGGCCGCCCTCGGGGCAGCGGCGGTGGCGGCACAGGGGCGCTCGGCGACGGCGCGGGCCGTGGACCGCGTGGTGGCGGTGGTGGGCACCAAGCCGATCCTCGCCTCGCAGGTGGAGGAGCAGCTCGTGCTGGCGCAGTCGCAGGGGGCGAAGGTCCCCGAGGACTCGGCCGGCCGGAACGCGGCGCGGCGTCAGATCCTGTCGCAGATGGTGGATGAGGAGCTGTTGGTGCAGCAGGCCGAGCGCGACACCACGATCAAGGTGACCGATCAGGAGGTCCAGGACGCGGTCGAGCAGACGGTGCAGAACGTGCGCAAGCAGTTCACCTCGATCACCGAGTTCCAGGCGCAGCTGCGCGCGGCGGGGTTCGTGTCCGAGGAGGAGTGGCGCCGCTGGCTCGCCGACCAGCAGCGCCGCTCGATTCTGGAGCAGCGGCTGATCGAGGGGCTGAAACAGAAGGGCAAGCTGCGGCCGATCCCCCCCTCGGACGCCGAGATGCATGATTTCTGGGAGGCGAACCGGGCGCAGCAGCCCAAGCGCCCCGCGGCGATCTCGTTCCGCCAGGTCGTCATCGTGCCCAAGCCCGATTCCGCCGCCAGCGCACGGGCGCTGCAGCTCGCGGAGTCCCTGGTAGTGGCGTTGCGCGCCGGCGCCAACTTCGCGGAGGTCGCGAAGAAGTATTCCGCCGACAGCGCCTCACGCGAGCAGGGGGGCGAGCTGGGCTGGTTCCGTCGCGGCGTGATGGTGAAGCAGTTCGAGGACGTGGCGTTCCGGCTGCGCCCCGGGGCGATCTCCGACGTCGTGCCGACCGAGTTCGGCTACCACATCATCCAGGTGGAGCGGGCGCAACCCGCGGAGATCCTGGCCCGTCACATCCTGATCCAGCCGACGATCTCGGCGGCGCAGCTGGCGATCGCCCGGCGGCAGGCGGACTCCGTGCACGACGCGCTGGCCCACGGCGCCCCGTTCGACTCGCTCGCCCGCTCCTACGCCGATCCGAACGAGCCCAAGCTCGCCGATGCGCTGCCCGTGTCGCAGCTGCCACCCGACTACGAGAAGGTGGTGGGCAGCGACACGGTGCCGGGCCTGAAGCCCGTATTCGCAGTCGGCGCCGGGAGCCCGCGCCCACGGTTCGTCGTGTTCGAGCTGGTCAAGCGTCTCGCCGAGGGCGAGCTGTCGTTCGACGACTTGAAGGACCGCATCCGCGACGGCCTGGCCCAGCAGCTCGCCGTCAAACACTACCTCGACCTGCTGCGCCGCACGACCTACGTCGACGTCCGGTTCTAGCGGCGTGGGCCCCCCCCACCGTCCCCGCCTCGCCGTGACGCCCGGCGACCCGCGGGGAATCGGGCCGGAGGTGGTGGCCAAAGCGCTCGCGCTCGGGCCGCTGGACGCGGAGATCACCGTGCTCGGCGACGCAGGTCGCGCGCCCCCCTCCCTCCTTCCCGAAGCTGCGGGCCGGATCGCCGGCGAGGCGGTGGAGCAGGCCGTTCGCCTCGCTCTCGCCGGCGAGGTCGACGCCATCGTCACCGGCCCGGTGCACAAGCACGCCCTCCACCTCGCCGGCTTCCGCTATCCCGGTCTCACGGAGCTGCTGTCTCATCTCGCGGGCGATGTGGACGTCGCCATGATGCTCGCCGTCGGCGCGCTGCGCGTGGTGCTGGTCACGACGCACATCCCCCTCAAAGACGTCCCCACCGCGGTGACCACCGCGCGCGTGGTGGCGTGCGGGCGGATCACCGAACGGGCGCTGCGCGAGTGGTGGGGGATCGGCGCGCCGCGGCTCGCGCTGTGCGCGCTCAACCCACACGCCGGCGAGTCGGGCCTGTTCGGCGACGAGGACGAGCTCGTGCTCGCGCCCGCGGCCAAAGCGCTCGGGGCCGCGGGTCCGCTCCCCGCGGACACGGTGTTCGTGCGCGCTCTCAAGGGTGAGTTCGACGCCGTGCTCACCCCGTATCACGACGTGGGGATGACGGCGGTAAAGGTGGCAGGGTTCGGGAAGGGCGTGAACGTCACGCTCGGACTTCCCTTCCCGCGCGTGGCGCCGGACCACGGGACGGCGCTCGACATCGCGGGGCGGGGAATCGCGGACCCGGGGTCGATGCGGGCCGCGCTCGAGCTCGCCGCTCGGCTGGCGCGGGTCGGCCGCTAGCTCTCGGCCTTCACCCCGCGGGGATTCTCGGCGCCGACGGTGCGCCGCACGACGCGCACCGTGCCGACGCGGCGGCCGTCCATCTCCAGGATCTCGAACACCGCGCCCTTGACCGCCACCTGGTCGCCGACCTTGGGGAGGCGGCCGATCGCGCCGAACAGGAACCCGCCGATGGTGGTGTAGTCCTGCTCGTCGAGCTCGAGCGCGAACACCCGGTTCACGTCGCGCAGCGGCGTCGCCCCGGAGATCACCGGGGCCGCGCCTGGCGGCGCGACCCGCAGCTCGCCGCTGGGCTGGTCGTACTCGTCGTAAATCGGACCCACGATCTCCTCGAGCAAATCCTCCATCGTGACGAGTCCGGCCGTGCCGCCGAACTCGTCCAGCACGATCGCGAGGTGGATCTTCTGGCGCTTCATGTCGGCCAGTACGTCTTCCACTTCACGCGTGCCCGGCACGAACATGGCGGGCCGCAGCACGGCGCGCAGCGTCCCGCCTTTGGCCGCGCGGAGACCCGCCAGGATATCCTTCGCATGCACCACGCCGAGGATGTCGTCGAGCGACTCGCCGTACACGGGGTAACGGGAGCGGCCCGCGATGGCGACCTGGTCGGCGGCCTGCTCGAGGGTCAGGTCCACCGGCAGCGCGACCATCTCGGTGCGCGGCGTCATCACTTCGCGGGCCGACTTCTCGCTGAACTCGAACACCCCCTGCAGCAGCCGCGCGTCGTCGGCGTCGAGCTTGCCGCGTTTGCGGCTCTGCTCGACGAGCATGCGCAGCTCTTCCGGAGAGTGGATCTGCTCGAGCTCGGCGGTGGTGCCCTTCAAGCCGAGCAGCCGCCCCACGCGCCCGGCGCTCCAGTTGAGGAGATCGGTGAACGGCCGGGTGATCCAGGAGAAGAAGATGAGCGGGGCCGCGACCCAGCGGCTCGTGCCTTCGGGATGGGTGATCGCCCACGCCTTGGGCGCCTGCTCGCCGAACACGACGTGCAGGAACGACACGACGGCCACCGCGACCGTGGACGCCACGCCGCCGCGCGTGAGGAAGTCGAGCAGCGGCGGCAGCGCCGCGAACCAGTCGCGGAACAGGTGCGCGACGGTGTCTTCGGACACGTAGCCGAGCAGGATCGACGCGACCGTGATGCCGAGCTGCGCGGCCGACAGCTGGCGGTACAGGTCCTGGAGGGCCGCTTGGACCGTGCGTGCCTTGCGGTCGCCACGGCGCACCATTGCCTCGATGCGGGTGCGCCGCGCGGCCACGAGGGCGAACTCGGCCGCGACGAAGAACGCGTTCGCGAGCACCAGGGCCACGACCGCGAGCAGCCGCAGCCAGAGCGATTCCGGGACTGGGCCGGGCATAGACGCGGGAACATAGAGCGTGATTATCTTGGGGACTAGGGACTATTGTGAGCGCGACACTACCAATTGACGTGCAATGCACGCATCGCGCGCCGCTGCGGCAGGAGAGCCGCCGGCGGCTGGCGTTGGTGCTCAGCATCACCGCCGCGGTGATGCTGGTGGAAGCGGTGGGGGGATGGCTCGCCCACTCGCTCGCCCTGCTCGCCGACGCCGGTCACATGCTGGCCGACGTCGCTGCCCTGGGCCTGTCGCTCGCCGTCGCCTATCTCGCCCAGCGACCGGCCACCGCGGAGCGGACGTTCGGCCTGCTGCGGCTCGAGATCGTGGCCGCCCTGGTGAACGGGGCGGCCCTGCTCGCCATCTCGCTCGGCATCGCCGTCGAGGCCTACCACCGGTTTCGCGCGCCGTCCGAGGTTCACGGCGCCCTGCTGCTCGGCGTCGCGGCGGTGAGCCTCGTGGCCAACGGGGCGGGAGCCGCCATCCTGCATCGTGGACACCACCACTCGCTCAACCAGCGCGGCGCCTACCTTCATATCGTGGGCGACGTGCTGGGCTCGGCGGGCGCGCTCGCCGCCGGCGCGATCATCCTCGCCACCGGTTGGGTAAAGGCCGACCCCCTCATTTCCGTACTGATCGCGGTCCTGATCCTGGCGAGCGCCTGGCGCCTCGTGAAGGAAAGCACCGACATTCTGCTGGAGGCCGCACCGGCCCACATCCCGCTCGCCGACGTGCACGACCGGATCGCCTCCATTCCCGGCGTGACTTCGGTACACGACCTGCATGTCTGGACGGTCACGAGCGGCGTGATCGCGATGAGCGGCCACCTCGTGGTCCAGAACCCCGGCGACAACCAGCGCGTGCTCGAGGGGGTGCAGCAGCGCCTGGGCAGCATGGGGATCAGGCACGTCACGGTTCAAATGGAAAAGGATCCGACGTGTGACTGAAGGGCGACAGGGGCGGCACAGGGCGGCAATGGTTGTGCCGCACCTGCCGCCCCCTGCCGCCTTTGCCGCCTGTTGCCGCTCTTTGTGTGATACTCCTGCTTGTCTTTTCCAGACCACCCCCCTATACTGCGCCCCTCAATTCCAGCCACCACCAGGAACGCAGCCCCTTGCAGATCCGTAACATCGCCATCATCGCCCACGTCGACCATGGGAAGACCACGCTGGTGGACCAGATGCTCCGCCAGGCGGGGGTGTTCCGCGCCAACGAGCGGCTAACCGAGCGGGTGATGGACTCGAACCCGCTGGAGCGCGAACGGGGCATCACCATCCTGTCGAAGAACACGGCCGTACGCTGGGGCGACACGAAAATCAACATCGTCGACACGCCCGGGCATGCCGACTTCGGCGGCGAAGTAGAGCGCATCCTGCGCATGGTGGACGGGTTCCTGCTGCTGGTGGATGCCGCCGAGGGGCCGATGCCGCAGACGCGCTTCGTGGCGGGGAAGGCGCTCGCGCTGGGCCTGAAGCCGATCGTGCTGGTGAACAAGATCGACCGGCAGGACGCGGAGCCGCTGCGGGTGCACGACGAGGTGCTCCAGCTGTTCCTCGACCTGGAGGCCACGCAGGAGCAGTTCAACTGCCCTTTCCTTTATACATCGAGCCGTGCGGGCACCGCGACGGCCGACCTGGGGACCCCGGGGACGGACCTCAACCCGTTGTTCCAGACCATCCTGGACACGATCCCGGCCCCCGTGGCCGATCCCGCGGGCCCGTTCCAGATGCTCGTCTCCACGCTCGACTATTCGTCGTACCTGGGACGCATCGCGATCGGGCGGATCGAGCGGGGTCGGGTGCGGGTGGGCGAGACGGTGGCGTTACTTCCGCTGGGCGCGCCTGGTCCTGTGGGGGATGGGCTCTACGAGCAGGCGCGCGTCGTGAAGCTGTTCTCGTTCGACGGGCTGGAGCGGGTCGAGGTGCAGGAAGCCTCGGCGGGCGACATCGTGGCGCTGGCGGGGCTCGCGGGGGTGGAGATCGGGAAGACGGTCACGGCCCCGGACTATCTGGAGCGGCTGGCGGGGATCGCGGTCGAGGAGCCCACGATCTCCGTGGACTGCAAAGTCAACGACTCACCGTTCGCGGGGCGCGAGGGCAAGTTCGTGACCGGCCGGCAGCTGCGGGAGCGGTTGTTCAAGGAGCTCGAGAAGAACGTGGCGTTGCGGGTGGAGGAGACGGACGATCCCCAGACGTTCACCGTGTCGGGGCGCGGGGAGCTGCACCTCGGCATCCTGATGGAGACGATGCGGCGCGAGGGGTACGAGTTCCAGGTGAGCCGGCCGCGGATCATCCCCCGGGAAGGGCCCAACGGGGAGCGGCTCGAGCCGTACGAAGAGCTGATGATCGACTGCCCCGAGGGGTATCTCGGGGTGGTGATGGAGAAGCTGGGGCCGCGCCGGGCGGAGCTGCTGGACATGAAGAACCCGGGCGTGGGGATGGTGCGGATGCGGTTCAAGATTCCGGCGCGGGGCCTCCTGGGGTACCGCTCGGAGTTCCTGACGGACACGCGCGGCACGGGGGTCATGCACCATCGCTTCTTCGAGTACGGTCGGTGGGCGGGCCCGCTGTCGGGGCGGAGCCGGGGCGTGATGGTGGCGGATCGGGAGGGCGTGGCCGTGGCGTTCGCGCTCTTCAATTTGCAGGAGCGGGGGACGATGTTTGTGAAGCCGGGCGATGCGGTGTACGAGGGGATGATCGTGGGCGAGAATGCCCGCACCGGCGACATGGACGTGAACCCGTCGAAAGAAAAGAAGCTCACCAACATGCGGACGACCGCGTCGGACGAAATGATCGTGCTGGAGCCGCCGCGGCTGGTGACGCTGGAGCTGGCGCTCGAATACATTGAGGACGACGAGTTGATCGAAGTGACGCCGTCGTCCATCCGCTTGCGCAAGCGCGCTCTGGGAGCCACCGAGCGCCGCAAGCTGGCGCGCAACGCGCGGGCGGCCGAGGAGTCGTAGGGCAGTCGGATAGCTCGTTCACCACAACCTCAGCTGGGGGTGACAATGTTGTCCCGTGAGACGTCGGACTGGTCGCTCAAGCGTCGCAGCGACAGTCTCGGCGACGAAGAGTTCGAAGACTTCGAAGAGGACAAGGACCTGGACGAGGACTTCGACGACGAGCTGGACGAGGACGAGCTTGACGAGGAGGAGCTGGACGATCTCGACGAGTACGACGACCTGGACGACGAATTCGACGACGACGAGGACGAGGAGTTCCGCCCCAAGAAGGGGCCGAGGCGGGACTGGGAGTGAGCGAGGAGGTGCGAAGCGGGAGCACGTGGCGGTGCTCCCGCTTCACGCTTCAATGAGCCATGCGCTGGCCGGCCGTCTTGCCGCGGAACACATCCCCCGACGAGTAGTGCGCCTCGAACGTGCCGGTCAGGGTTCCGCCCTTGTAATGCGACACGTTGCGTAGCACGGTGACCTGCAGGCCTTTCCGAAGAATGCTCGGGTAGGGGCCGCACTCGGTGACGATGCTGTCGCCACCCACGGCGACAATGCGCAGCGGAATCGGAGCGCGCGCCTCCAAGCGCATGATCCAGCCCTCGCGGCTGGCCGTGGCAACCACGACCGAGGTGGCCACCACGCTGTCTTTCGGCCCGACCATCGAGCGTACCTTCCACGTGCCAGCGACATCGGACAGGTTGATCGCGCCTCCTTGCAGCACGGTGACAACGAAGAAGATGAAGGCCTGACGCATAGGACGCTCCCGAAGGGATGGGTGACTGCTTCCTCTTTACATGGCCGATAGTAGCTTCCTTCTGTCACGGTGCCGAAACGTTTTGGGGTCCGCGGAGCGTGGAGTACCGCGCCGAGCGGTGGTCCGCTAAGTTGGGGAGCAGCCGGGCCTGTAGCTCAGGTGGTTAGAGCGCACGCCTGATAAGCGTGAGGTCAGTGGTTCAACTCCACTCAGGCCCATTCATGCAAATTGTTGCCCCGCCTGATGTTCATCATTAGGCGGGGTTTCCTTCTTCAGCCAGGCGAGGCGGGTGTGTCCATTCACTGTGTCCATTGAATCCCTTCCTCAGCCCGCGCTCGCCTCTTTCAGCGGCCTTCGTTGGGCCAGACCTTCCCGCATCGTTGCCTCGTCGGGCCGCTGGTAACATTTCAAGATGGTCTGCGGCTCTTTCCACCCGCCGAGATAGCAAAGATCCTTGAGCGGCGTCTCCTTCATCTCAGTCGCAAACTGCCGCCGCAGACTGTGCCACCCGAGCCCCGGAGTGCGCGGCACCTTCGCCAACGCCTCACCGCGCTGCCACCAATCCCGCATCAGATGCCGTGATACCGGTTGGGATGCGTCCCCGGGAGCCGGAAAGAGCCACGCCTCACCAATCATCGGGCGTTCTTTCCAGGCGCGCTTGAGTGCCTTCAACGCCTTCGCCGTCAGCGGCGTGACGTGCTCGAACCCGATCTTGTCATTCTCGCCACGCCAGCGTGCGGTCTTCTTGTCGAGGTCGATGTCCGACCATCGCAGCAGCCGCACTGAACCAATCCGATGGCCCGTCTCGTGCGTCAGCTCGAGGGCAAGTTCAAACAGCGGACTGATCTGTCGACTCACCTTGAGCATCGACCGATATTGCCGATCGGTGAGAATCGGCCGTTGCGTGCTCATCTCCTTCGGGAACGGCAGGCCTTCAACGGGTCGCGTTCGAGGAGATACCCACCGCGGCCGTCCCCGGCCATGGTCGCCCAATTCAGGATCGCGCGCAGCGTCTTCAAGTTCTGCGTCACGACCCGCGCTCGCACGGGTTTGCCACGTACGTTGCCGACCCGCCGATCGGTGCCAGCCATCCGCCACTGAATGAAGGCATCCCACTCGCGGCGACTGAGCGTGGTCACCTTCCGGCTTCGGCCCCACAACTCTAGAAAGAGCGCGGTTGCCCGGCGGTCGTGGTCCTGGCTGCTTTCACTCTTTCGCGGCGTAACCTCATTCACATAGTTGTCAAAGAGCGTTTCGAGCGTCAGCTCCGGTGCGATGGGCCTCTCGGCCCGCCGCCACGCCGTCGCCACTTCCTCGGCCTTGGCCTTCGCTAGCTCGCGGTCTCGGTGACCGAGTGCGACGCGCTTGCGTCGGCCGTCTTCTCTTAGCTCAAGGAAGAGGGTGCCGGTCTCCGGGTGCTCAAAGACGCGCACGCGGTTCCGGCCGCGCTCGCCCGTGGAAAAACTCCACGGATTCGTCGCTGGGGTCATCGTGGATCTCCTCTACCGGAGGTCACGACAGCCCGCGCGATTTCCACTGGGGTTGCGCGCGGAATCTGATGTGCCGGCACCGACCTGCGCAATACCGTTGCTTTGCGTGGGAGATCGCTGCGTCGGACACGCGGAGCATTCGGGCGCCCCACGTTTGGGATGGTGCCTTGGCGGACCAAGCGACCGAGGTGATCGGCCGAATAGCCGCACTCGCGCGCGGCGTCGGTGAGGTTCAGGGCTTCGTCGTCGTCACTCCTCGTGACCTTGGTAAAGTCCTCCAGCATCTCCGCGCAGAGCAGTGCGCCATCTACGTGCGCGCGGAGGCGCGCGAGCTCGGTGCGCCGGCTGTCCCACTTGGCGACGAACTCGGCTCGGGTCATGTTACTGCCGGCTTCACTTACTACGCCATGCTCCCGCGAGTCCATTGACCTTGGTCAAAGCGCCTCCGGCCGCGTCTCCGAGCCCGGCAGGGGCCTCCTCTCATCCCGGTACTACGCGATCTTGCGGAACGTTCTAAGCCAAGCGCCTCGTTGCAGTGCTCGCGAACGGAGCAGCTCACGCAGCGCTGCACGATCGCGTGACTCCTGTGGATCGTGGCGACATTGCGACTGGCGCGGATTGCCTGGACGATCGCCTGTACCCGGTTCTCCAGCTCCCTCGTCAGGCCCACTTTGAAGGTTCCCGTGGCGTAGCGGAGATATCCGAACGTGGCAGGGGCGTCCTTGGCCGTGGCCCGCAGGGCGATGAGATAGGCCCGGAGAACTACCCGACCGCTTCGATACCGATACGCACGCCGCGCGATGTGTTCGAGCGAATGTGGCCGTACGAGCGGGAGCCGGCGGAAGTGTTCTGGCTGCTCGCGCTCGACGCACAACACCGGCTGATCGGTGGCGCACCCGAGGCGATTACGCGCGGGATATTGAACTCGTCGCTGGTACACCCTCGCGAGGTATTCTGCGCGGCGATCGTATCGCGGGCGGCGTCGGTGATTCTCTGCCACAATCACCCGTCCGGCGATCCGACGCCGTCGGCCGATGACCGGGCGGTAACGAGGCAGCTAGTTGACGCCGGGCGGCTGCTGGACATTCTGGTCGATGACCACGTGATCTTGGGAAAGGAGGCGTACCTAAGCTTTGCAGAGCGGGGATTGCTTGGGTGACAGGTGGGCCGGCGCTTCCGGCAGGTAGGCGGCGGCGCCCGGTTGCGGTGTGGAGGGTGTGTGGATATCTGCTCGTTCTGGTGGCGCAAGCTAGTGCAGAGATATACAGATATCACCGGAGGCCGACGTCTACATGGAACCACCAAGGCGGCGTGGCCGTCGTGTCACGTGCGGTCAGCTGGCATCCTCATGCGCCGATGGCACTGGCGGGCCAACAGCCCGATGCTCTCCCTGTAACGCCGGGCCCGCGCTGTTCAGGTCTTCTCAAACGTTAGAACGACCTCCCTGCGCATCCGCTTGTGAGCGCATTTCGGCCGTCGGAAGGGGGTTGGCAGGTATCTACGGTCGTCGGGCAGCGCCCTCGACCTCTTCGAGGCGCAGTGGAGCCCAGACTTCTCGGCTAGTGCCACGATCGCCCTCGAGTTACGAACGTAGGCTCCACGGAGCGTCGATTCGCCCACGACCAGTGTGGCCTTACCCCGAGGCACAAGGACGCGTGCTACCTCGCTGAGCACCGCGCCCTGCAATCCCACGAGGACGCGCGTCGACTCTGAAGCCGCTGATTCAGATCAACCCGATCGTTTAACGTGGGGTAATGCCGCTTGTCCGTCCCTGTCTACCAGCGGCGCTGGCGGCGCCACCGCATGCCCCTGGGCATACCCCACCCCGAGGCCCCGCAGCTTTTGCAGAATGGTTTCGCTCTCTACCTCTTCAGCGATCGTGGTGATGCCCATGATTCGAC